>Ga0209511_1001974_pt1 | contig 17401 bp, 18 predicted proteins | sample SSSSmetaG_FD_184141 | JGI IMG/M metagenome (GOLD analysis project Ga0209511, IMG submission 184141) | Glacier valley bacterial and archeal communities from Borup Fiord, Nunavut, Canada, to study Microbial Dark Matter (Phase II) - ​SSSS... | ecosystem: Environmental > Aquatic > Freshwater > Ice >...
CAACGCCCATCACGCTTGTGCCCCACCACCAATCCGCTCAATACCTCTGAGTTGTTCTGCATCGCTTGTGTCCACGTTATTTACGTGGACACAAGCATCACGGAATTCACCTCCGGCCGATAGGGCGCGGTTAATTGAGCGCTTACGATTGAACATACAGCAGTGCAATGGCCTTCTTCGCTTCGAACGTCAGTGAAATCAGGTCCACCGGAACCGCCTGCCGAATGATGGTGTCATCTTGAATATGACGAATCGCCCGTTCAACACCATCTACCTCGGACTCAGCATGGTGCAAAAAATCACTCATACGAACGACTCCAGCCATGACCTTGACGGCAATGGTCGGAACTCCAAGGTACCGGGCACAGGCTACGCAAAAATCGTGAGTAATGTCCTCCGTTTTTCGAATTCCATTTCGTAACTGGTTGATGTAGCCGTACGTCACACCAAGGGCAGCCGCCATCTCGTTCAAACTCATACCTCTCAGCCGTGCTTCATCGAACATCCAGCCCATCAGCGCACCGCCTGGCTCCTGGTAAAACCGCTCAACTCGCTCCGACTTCGTCTCCGTATCAACCGCCGATTTCGTCTCCGCAGCGTGAGCCCGTTTGATTTCAGCGACTTTGCCAGCATGACGCTGTGCGGATGTATTGGGAGTTGTGTGCATAAATTAATGTCCTTTTTGGAAAAGCACGTTGTGTGTGCTATCTCGTATAGCGACCTGTATTCAGGTTACTTTTTGGGACAACGCAATCTTGCCTCGAGGCAAGATTGGGGGCAGTTCCTCCATACGCCACGTAGCCCAAGATTCAGGCTAATAGATTGCCAACGCCTTCGTCAGCGTAGCTACATGGCTCTTGACGTGACCACGGCCAGACAATCCAGCACGCGATGTCACAGCAGCGCCAAAGGCTTCTATTCCAGAGTTGGTAGCTTTCGTCCGAGATTACCGGCGTTCGTCACAAACAGGCGGAATCAAAGCCGTCGGATACCTACAGTCACTCCCATCGATGCATCACAGGGTGCAAAGAACGAGCAGCCAACCCCAGGAGTCCGACATGAAACAAGCCGCAAACAAAGACCTTTCCAACATCAGCAACTTTTCCTTTCAAAAGTTCATCCTCGCCTCTGCGGCAGCCCTGGTCTGCGGAATCACATTCGCACAGGGCGCCAGCGACATACAAGAGCAAGTCTCTCGCCTCCGCTGCGACAAGCCGATTGCCAAGGTTATGGTGGGTAAGCTCACATGCACGGCGTCCAGCTGCAAAAACGCCAGTGCCGGCCATGCCAATCCCTTAATGGCGCTACTTGCCGCGGCGGGTCAACCCAATGTTTCTGGCATAGGCGATGGCATCAAAGACATGATGACGACTGCCTTGCAAGAAACAGGCTGCTTCGAAGTCATGGACCGTGACTCCATGGAGGACATCAAACGGGAACTGGAGGCAGCTGGCAAAAAGGTAGACATTGAGGTTGCCGACTTCTTGGTGACTGGCTCAGTTACTCAAGTCGAAATGGAAAAGTCCACGACCAACATTGGCTGGGGAATGATTCCAGTGATTGGTAGTTTGGGCAGGACCACCCAAAAGGCCAGCGTCGGACTGGACCTTCGCATGGTGTCCGTGGCCAACGGAAAAGTTCTCAATTCAAAGCGGATTGAGGCAAGTACTGAAGACTCTTCATTCGGTATCGGTGGTGTTGGTTTTGGAATGGCTGGTGGCGGTTTGGTTGGTTTTGGGGGTTCGTTCTCAAACCTAAAAGGCACCAGTCTTGAGAAGGTCACGCGCGACGCAATTTTCAAGGCGACTGATTTCTTGGTTGTTGAAGCCAGAAAAGCCAGAGGTGTAAGCCTCTAAATCCTGGCAGGTCCACAGCCTGCCTTTTCCCCTTACTTTTCCTGAACTCTTTCTAAGGAGCGTCAAATGGCAAAACTCGCCTGTTTATTTTCATTCCTGATTCTTTGCGGCCTTAGCCGCTTCAACCCGAACCCAGACCTTGGCGGGGCAAGCATGCGTCTTGCGCTCGCAGTGGTGTTCGCAACTGCTCTGGTCGCGGTGGTCCGTAATGAGCTTAAAGAGTTCGTTGGGTGATTGCCATGCGCCAGCAACACGGCTTCACTCTCATTGAACTCATGGTCGCAGTCGCAGTGGTTGCCATCCTCAGCGCTATTGCCCTGCCCTCTTACTCGGCATACATATTTCGCTCAAAGATACCCGCTGGTCTCGATGGGCTGGCAACCTACCAGGCGCGAATGGAGCAGGGGTACCAAGACACTGGAAGTTACGGCACTGCAGCTTCTTGCGCGGCGACCATTCCTGCGATTGCCAACTTCACCTTGGCTTGCACGTTGAGTAGCGCCGGTCAGGGGTTCACTGCAAACATCATTGGAACCGGTCCTCTCGTTGGAGTCGCCTACTCAGTCGACCAGGATGGAAAACGTATGACGCTGACACACCCTAGAGGCACTCCCACACAGTCATGCTGGTCAATACGGGGGGGCACATGCGACAGTTAATCAAGCTCCAACGCGGTTTTACCCTTATTGAGTTGGGGGTGACCATCGCAATCATTGGAGTGCTGGCCATGGCTGCCCTTCCCGTTTTTGCTAGTTACCTGGCCAATTCCCAGATGAGGGAAGCGGCAAACGTTGTGCTTGCCAATGCCATGTGGGCACGCAATGAAGCCATCAAGCTCAACGCTACGGCAACCCTCAAAGTCTCAGGCCAGACTTTGCAGGTGTCAACGACCGACAGCGGTGTTCCCGCAGTACTACGCTCATTACCCCTGTCCGGCGCTGTGCAGTCAGCAGACTTTGTCGTAAGTTTTGACAGTGCAGGACGTTTGACGCCCTTTGGTACCCAACTCACTCTTGCGCTGACCTCACCCAAATATGCTTGCTCGGAGGACTTTCGCTGTCCATCTGTGCGCTTTGACGCCGGTGGAGTGGTAAGTATTTGCGCGACGGGGGTATGCCAATGACTCACTACCGAAATACCAGGCAACTCGGCTCCAGTCTGATTGAAGCCATGATTTCAATCATCATCCTGAGCTTTGGCATTCTTGGACTTGCCAAATTCCAAATCGGCATGCTGGTTCAAACCACCGATGCCCAGTCACGGCTGGCGGCCACGGCTCTCGCCGAGGAATTGCTTTCAATGGTTAGGGTGGATGTACGAAACGCCACCTGTTACACCACCCCCGCCCAGGGTGCGTGTGGTAGTACTTTCGCCGCAAGTCAGGCCAAAGTGTGGGCAAATAAGGCTGCCAGAGCCATTCCCGGCATGACTTCATACGTCGCATCAATGCCCGATACAAGCACCTTCAAGGTGGACTTGGTGTGGACCAGCAAGGCCTTCAACGAACCCCGCAGCCTGCGGGTGAGCACCGATGCGCGCTATTGAACAGCTCCCTCCCGCTCGCAACCGGTGTCACTTTGGCTTGCGCCGCAATCAGCATGGATTTACTCTGGTTGAACTGATGGTGTCTTTGGTGATATCCATGCTCATCAGCATTGCTGCCTTGGGTTCGGCCCGCATGTTCATGGGGGCGCAGCGCCAAAGCGTCGGCGCAGGTACTGCCAGCGGAAATGCCGTGACCACCATTGCCGCCATCAAACATGAGGCCGAACAAGCGGCCCTTGGGTTCTACGTCAACGGCACCCTGCCCTGCCAGAATTTCAACCTCTCGGTTGGTACCAAGACATTGGCTGGCAATACTCCGGTTATGCCGGTCAACGTGAGCAGCTCCAACGGCAACTACGCTCAGCTTGACCTGTTGTACGCAAATGCCCTTGAGTCTGCGGCACCGGCCTATCTAGCCAGCGTTACGTCAAGCGATGCAGCATCCGCAACACTAACGAGCTATTTGCCCGTTCAACCCGGTCAGACGGTCATGCTGACTCCACTCGGGGACGTTGGTCAGCCTTGCACTGTGAAAACAGCCTCTCGTGTGGACGCAGCTCAGTCTGGGATGGGCTCAATCGTGTATTTTGATGACACGGGGCTGCATAACCAGGTGGACTTCTCAGGTTCCACGTATTCCACCAGCAGTGCGGTTTCCCTGCTTGGCGCGCTGAACTGGAGCCACTTCGCCGTGGACTCAAACGGCAATTTGGTGATGTCCAGGCCCATAAAGGGCGGCAGTGCGGTACTTGCACGCAACGTCGTGGGCTTTCAGGTGCAGTACGGGGTGACAGACGGCGTCACTTCGAGCCTGGACAGTTGGCAGTATGCCGAGGGACCGACCTGGGCCAAGCTCACCACTGGTCTTCTGCCGCGTGTCCGAGCCCTGCGCCTGGAGTTGGTCATCCGCTCCGACCAGCCTGAGAAAGCTGATGCACAAGGCAATTGCAGCACGACGACAGCGCTACCCACCTTATTGGACAGGCCTCTGGCTCTGGCTAGCAACTGGCAGTGCTACCGGTATCGCAGCAGCACCGCTGTCATCCCTTTGCGCAACATCCTGATGGGAAGCAATTCATGAACAAGAACACTCAAAAAGGTGCCTCCTTAATCATCGTGCTGGTGATGCTGACCGTGCTGTTATTGGGCGCCTTATCAATGGCACGCCTCAATGATGCCAGCGCGCTGATTGCAGGCAACGTTGCATTTAAGGATTCGGCGATGCAAGCGTCCGAAGTTGGAATCTCGGAGGCTTTCAATGGCATGACAAGCATCATTGATGAAGACCAGGACCAGGGCGGCTGGTACTTTGCAGCACTCCAGGGTGATGACACCTCCGGTCTCCCAACCAGCGTGGACTGGACAAAGGCAGCCACCGTCAAAGTTGGAGCATTTGACGTTCACTATGTAGTCGAACGCCAATGCACGGGCACGATTCCCGTTCAAGACACCAATGCCCAGTGCGTCATCAAACGCATAGCCACGACCGGTTCCGCAAAGGCTGGGCTGGAAACGCTTGAGACAGCGGCATCAAAGCAATTCCGCATCACGGTTTTCGTGAGCGGCCCCAAAAACACGAAGTCGTACGTCCAATCCATGGTTGTGCGCTAACGGGAGACTTCCCATGAAAATCATCTGCTCCATCCCCGCGCTGTTCCTCATTGCGCTGTCCAGTTTCCAAAGCGCCACATATGCAACCGACATCTATAAGGGGCCCGTGCAGGCACTGACGGTCGCCAAGCCCAATGTCATCTTCGGCATGGACGACAGTGGCTCCATGGACTTTGAGGTCATGCTCAACACCAACGATGGCGCGTTCTGGTGGAACGACACCACGATAGTTGCCGGCGTCACCGGTTCCGGATGGGACTCCACTGGGACTGCGCTGTTCAACTCAGTTGGCAACTCCGGCAGCGGATGGACCAAGATGCCTTATCTATTTCCCAACGGTTGTGGTTCTGCGCAAAGAATCAACTGTGATGCCAGTGGCCACTATGCAACTGCCCCAACGGTTCAGTTTGCTTCTCTACGCTCCAAGGACTACAACCCACTGTATTACGACCCAGGCACGACCTACCAACCATGGGCCAATGGAGTCATCTCCGGCGTGAGCAAGTCTTATCCTGCAGCCACTGCAGCGGCCGCTCTTTCGCATCCGCTGTTCAGCGCCAGCACGAATCTGACTGCAGCAGCGCTTTCAACCGCTGCAGATACGGTTTTTATGATGCGCCCCGGCATGAAGATTCCAGCCGGTACCAGCTTGTTCATCAGTAACAAATGGCAAACCCAAGCCAATGCACTGGTCGTTCCCGCAGGCAGCAGCTACACAGCTGCGTTTCTGCATTACCCCGCAACCTATTGGATGAAGAAATCTTGCGCTGTCGATGATGTGTCCTGCACCAAAGCACCCGACGGCGCCACGCTTAAACGCTATGAAATTAAAAGCGGAATCACTTTTCCCTCTGGACGCAGCTATGTCGACGAGTTGCAGAACTTTGCCAATTGGTTTACCTACTACCGCAAGCGCAAGCTCATGCTCTCATCGTCGATGGGCAGTGTGCTCAGTGGACTGAGTGGGATGCGTGTTGGCCTGGTCAACATGAACGCACAAAGCACTCCCACCATGTATGACATCGACAGCACCAGTCCACTGACGAATGGGCAGGTGGTTATCGGAAAGTTCTATCAGAACCCGGCCAGCGGCGGCACACCTACGCGCTCCTTGCTGAACTACATCGGTAACCAGTTCAAAACCAACACCAGAATCATCGAATCCAGCTGCCAGCGCAATGCTGCTTTCATCGTGACCGATGGTTTTGCTGAGAACACTGCCGCCACCCCGTCAACCTACTCGTGGAGCACCTGGGGCAAGGGTTCACCTTATGAAACCACTTACGCGGGTACTTTGGCTGATATTGCGTTGTCCTTCTATACCAATAACCTGCGAAGCGACCTAACTGCGGGCAAGGTGCCAACCGTCATACCGACTGCGTCAAACCCAATTGCCGACAACAACCCGAACCCGCACATGAATACCTATGCAATCACGTTGGGGGCACAAGGCACGCTATGGAATGGCACCGGCAATGCGTATTCAGGAACCATGAATTGGCCCAACCCCGTGGATGCACGGTCACCGACTGCGGTTGACGACCTTTGGCACGCTGCCATTAACAGCCGTGGTGCTATGTTCACCTCGAAGAACCCGAGTGAAACAGCGTCGGCTGCGCAAACCGCGTTGACTCAAATCCTAAAGCTTGGCGGGTCACAGGGTGGCGTGTCATTCAGCACGCTGAACCTAAAACCGGGCAATGCTTTGGCGTACGTCGGCAGCTACAGACCGCAGGGCTGGTCGGGTGACGTATCCGCATATGCGGTTGACACTGCCTCGGGGGCGCTGGCACCGACGCCAACGTGGTCAGCGGATACCCTGCTGCAAGCCCGCGACTACACCACCCGCGCAATTGGAACCTTCAATGGCACCTCAGGAGTCGCATTCACAGGGACCAATGCAGGAACCCTGGTGAATCCTGGCAGCAACTACGGAGTCACTACCGACCTGGTCGCCTACCTTCGTGGCAATCGCACGCTCGAAGGAACAACTTATCGGACTCGCACTGGACTCCTCGGCGCCGTAGTGAACGCTGAACCCGTATCTCTGCCTAACGAAGGCGTGGTTTTTGCCACCACCAACGAGGGGATGGTTCACGCCTTGGAGCAAAGCACTGGCAATGAACTCTGGGCCTACCTGCCGGGATTCGCGCTGCCCGGTGTCGGAGCCACAAGCCAAAGGACCTGGTCCTTTCAGACTGTTCTGGACGGTACGCCCACACTGGGAAAAGTAAACGGACACACCATCTTGGTGGGTGGTCGCGGAACGGCCGGAACCGGGTTTTATGCCCTTGATGTGACCCGCCCAAAGGGTTCAGTCAGTGCTGCCAGCGGAACGCTAAGCGATTTTTCTATTGCCAAACGCGTTCTTTGGGAGTTTCCGTCTGCATCAACACCAGCCTCCGTGGTGAGTGCGCTGGGGGCATCAATGGGTAAACCGGTCATCGTAAACACCCATAAATATGGCCCCGTAGTGGTACTCACCTCGGGTTACAACACCGCCCTGGACGGCAAGGGGCGTGTTTTTGTACTCGACGCCATGGCGGGCACGCTTTTGCAGACCTTCGTGACGACAGCCGGTTCATTGGGTACCGGGGATGCAGGACTGGCTCAACTTTCCGGCTTCACCGAAGCAGACGGGTTCGTCAATTACCTGTATGGCGGCGATGCCTTGGGCAATGTATGGCGCTTTGGACTCGAGGATGGTTTTGTAATGAACCTTGCCAGCCTCGTTGACGGCTTGTCAAACATCCAGCCGTTGACAGCTGTACCCGAGCTCGCCACGGTTGCCGGTCGCCGAATGGTGTTCATCGGTACCGGTCGTATGCTGGGCAAGTCGGATTTGGGCGATAGCAGCGTACAGACCTTCTATGCTTTGCGGGACAGCAACACAACCATCGCCAAGCCGCGCACCAGCCTGGCTGCACGCACGGCAATAGGCACTGGCAGCAGCCGCACGGTTTCGGGTAACGCCATCGATTGGTCCAAACAACAAGGCTGGTATGTCGATTTGCCGCCTGGAGAAAAGGCCAATACTGACCCATCAATTACCTACGGCGTGCTGTCCTTCACCACGAACAGTCCGTCTGCCACCAGCTGCACTTCCAGCTCCGCCCTGTATCTGGTAGACCTGGCGACGGGACGGCAACTTGCTGACAACGTATTTGGGACTGGTCTGGCGTTCTATGGTGTCCAGTTCACCTCCACCCTCACCGCACGAGTCTCCGTTTCGCGACTGCCGTCAGGGAGCATCACAGTGACAACCCATCAAAGCGACAACAGCACGACCAGCCGACAACTCACCCCGGTGGCCAATTCCAAACCAATGAAAACAGCCTGGAAATCAGTGCAGAGATAGAAAAATGCCGTCATTGAATAGATGCAATGTGAGTAGTTCGTCAAACAAAGGTGGGCGTTCGTCGGACAGTTTCCACATTCGTCGCACCAATAGGTGCTGCAAAGAGGGAAGCTTCTAAAGTTGACCCAGATTCAAAACATGAATGAAGAAACACACAAGTGATGCGATTCAGTTGAAAAAGAAAGACTGGCCACAGCAACGGAGTCTCCCAAGCATCTTAAAAGGAAGATACAAATGGTTACACTGTCATTCATCGGCAAACGCGACGGAAGTCGCGGACGCAAAGCTTCAGACCCAATCCCAGCAACTTTTAAAGCTGGAAGGGTTGCTGGGTTGCACTTGGTATCAACACACGACCAAGTTTCTCTCCAAACCTTTGCGTTGCCACGTTTGCTTGGCAATGCTTTGGAGAATGGGGATTCAAATGAAACCATCTAAGCAATGCATTCAGCTGACGATTCGCGCTGCGCTTTTGGCCGGCGCTACGTCAGCACTCTTTGGCTGCGGTGGTGGTAAAAGTGAACCCGTTGCGGGTTCACCGTCCACAACAGTCGCAGCGCAAGCGGCCCCTTCTAACGCATCAAAATTGTGCGCCTTCGCAAATGACGACATAGCCACCAAGTGTCAGTCCGGACAAATTGCACTATTTGTTCCAAATAGCTGGGGCAATGAGCAGTACCCGGTTATCTATGCCGCTAAGTATTGCGACTTCAACTTCCCGATTGTTCACACCAATGGAGCTGTGAGTTGCGTGTTCTTTAAGGGGCGCACCGTGGTTCAAGCTGAAACACCTGCTGTACCTCAAACACCAGCGTCCGAATCCGCTTCTGGCAGCTAATTACGCGCAGAAATGTGAAAAATTCAGGTTACTCAACTCGTAACGCGCCGGCTTTCGCCAAGCCTTCAACTAATCCCACATAGCATCGATTTATATGAAATCTACAATAACCATTCAGCAAAAAACATTACTTGCGCTTGCTGCTTCCTTTGCATTGACGTTTCATCCGTTGGCGCACGCCGACTTTGACAAGGGCGTGTCTGCATATAAAAACAAGAACTATTCCAGTGCGCTTCAAGAGTTCAGGGCGAGTGCCGCTTTGGGCGATGCGAAATCGCAGCGAAAATTGGGCGTTATGTACTACTACGGAGAAGGCGCGCCCAAGGACCAACGCCTTGCTGCGGAGTGGTACCGCAAAGCCGCTGAGCAAGGCGATGCTGGCGCCCAATACAACTTGGGCGTTATGTATGCCAACGGGCAAGGTGTCTCCAAGGACCAACGCCTTGCTGCGGAGTGGTACCGCAAAGCCGCTGAGCAAGGCGATGCTGGCGCCCAATACAACTTGGGCGTTATGTATCACAACGGGCAAGGTGTCTCCAAGGACCAACGCCTTGCTGCGGAGTGGTACCGCAAAGCCGCTGAGCAAGGCAATGCTGACGCCCAAAACGACTTAGGCTTTATGTATAACGACGGGCATGGAGTCTCCAAGGACCAACGCCTTGCTGCGGAGTGGTACCGCAAAGCCGCTGAGCAAGGCAACACTAACGCCCAAAACAACTTAGGTGTGTGCTTTATGCATGGGACGTGCATGCCAAAGAACTTGGTTGCGGCATACGGTCTTTACAACCTGGCTGCAGCTGATGGCAATGAAATGGGCAAACAAAACCTTACCGAACTAGAAGCGGTAATGAGTCCAATCGACATCAGGAAGGGTCAAAACCTCGCAACTAAATTAAGCATCAGAAAAAACAGAATGGCTGGTTTGGATGCCTACGTGCGGGCAAATCCATGGCGAGAATCACAGGAATCATTGCCTAAGCGCCAGTCAACACAACCAACTCAGCGTTCGGTTTACCCCGAACCCGTTGCGAAGAACTCTCAGCGAACCATACCCGAGCCGAAGCGCTGCAGGACAGAGACCCGTTATGAGTCGCGCCCTTTCAATGAAAACGTATGTGACTACAACCAATATGGGCCCACAAATTGCAGAAATGTGACAACACGTCACGACCAGATTGCCACCCAAGTTGAAGTATGTGACAACTAAACTTTTTTCAAATTAAGTGAACATCATAGAAAACCAATTGTGAAAATATCTTTGTACTTTTGTCATTTCATGTTTCCGCATCAATAAAAGACCATGGAAAATATAGGCAACCGAATTAGGAAATCATGAACAAGACACACATAGCTCGGTCTCTTACCTTATTTTTTCTAGCATTAACAGCATCCATTTTTTGTTTTTCGCAAGAAATTCATGCTAGCAAAAATCAGAATGACATAAATAATCGACCCATCATAGTTTCTAACTACACCGGCCTAAATGACATCGAAAGCCAGTTATCAGATAAATTAAACGCTGAACTGAAGCTGGAAATATCCAAACGCAATCTAGCAATTTTTGCTTTCGCCGCAACGTTTCCTGGCCAAAGAATATGTTATGCAATTGTGGGGCTTACTGAGACTCAATCTAACGGTAGAAATGCAAGATTTCCAACATCAATTATCGAAAAATTTGCAAAGAAATCCGATAAAGAATGGAATCCTGAAGCATGTAAATACGAAGTATTTAACCAGGCAATTGAAGGCCTGACCTCCACTCCGCTAGAAAAATTGATGAACAAGATAGAGGAGACTAGTTCAGCCGGTGGGACAAGGAGCCAGGAGAACACGAATGACGGCCACATCGATTTGCAAATGTATGGCAGCCCAATTAACACCGGTTATGTGAGTTTTAGGGAAACCATTCAAAAGTATAGCGTAGCTAAGGCGTTGGACTATCGGAACACAGAAATTGTAATGTTCGCCCCAAGCACCCAGCTCAGAAGTGGGGAAACTGTTTGCACAGCGTTTGCGGGACTATCTGGCAGGGCTGCGACTGATAGAAATAATCGTTGGCCAACGTCTATTGAAGGTTTCATTCATGTTCAAAATGGTGGCAATATCAATAAATGCAGAGGGCGAGTCGCCCATCAAGCGCTGAACGCGGTTTTAAGTCGTCCGTGGACAACTGAAAGTTTGCTCAACTCTTTCAGTGTTACCCAAGACGCAGGAATGCCACCCCCAGATATTTCAAAAATAAAATTAGCAAAGGCTGAGCTAGATAAGCCGATTAGCGCTCAAACCCCTCCAGATAGACGAGCCATGAAGGAATATTATAAGTTTCTATCAAGAGGAAAAATCGGTGTCAACATGAGTTGTGAAGGTGATTGGGATTTAAGGGATGAGGTTGACATCGCATCCATCAAGTGTTCAAGCCCTGATTTTAAAAATTCTTCCGTACGTAGTGTCAATATTAGAGACTTGCTTTTTAACGGCTGGGAAATCATGACACTCAATTCAGTTCCCAAGAATTTTTCAGGCTGGAAGAGTTTATTTGTGTCTATGAAAAAAGTTAAACAGACCGAGCTTTTTTCTGATTCATATTACGGACCGATAGTGATTAATGATTAGTCTATTTGGGAGATTATTGTTTCTCAAAGGCGCGTACCTGTATCAAGTCAGATAAAGAGAGTTATGGAACAAACAGCACTTATCGCCGACGACGAGCCCTTCATGCGAGATTCGCTTAGGGACCAGTTGCACCAGCTCTGGCCCGACCTGAAAATTATTGGAGATGCAGAAGACGGACCCAGTGCCTTGGCAAAAATTGAAATCCTCCGCCCTGACATTGTCTTCTTGGATATCCGCATGCCGGGACTCACCGGCTTGCAAGTTGCACGTTCGCTGACTGCACCAACTCACGTTGTCTTTGTGACAGCATTTGACAACCATGCATTGGAGGCGTTTGAGGCTAACGCTGTGGACTACATCGTCAAACCTTTGGAACCTGAACGACTGGCAAAGGTGGTTGCCAAGTTGAAAAGACTGACTGCAGCGGGAGCGGCACCTTCCATTGATGTTTTGATGTCTGCGCTCCAGAAGATGGGCGTAGTCACCCCAGGAGGCGTCACATCGCTAAATAGCCCTCTGCCCAAGCGACTGGACTGGCTGCAAGTGGCTGTTGGTAATCAAATCCGTATGGTCAACGTACAGGACGTCCACTACTTTGAGTCCGACAGCAAATACACACGGGTCGTTGCGGATGGTTGCGACGGGCTGATACGGACATCATTAAAAGACTTGACTGGGCAACTTGCAAGCGACGACTTTCTGCAAACTCACCGCAGCACATTGGTCAATCGCCGATTTATTCATGCTGTGCACCGCAGAGGTGAGCTTGTCGAACTGGAAATAAAAGGCGACAAGACGCGGCTAAAAGTGTCCACAGCCAATCACCATCTGTTTCGGGCGATGTAATGCCGACTCTGAGACTTCTGGCGTCACTAGCCACGATTGCTGTCGGCCTGGCTACGCTGGAATGGTGGTCTGTGAATGAGCTCTATGGTTCGGACAGATTTTCTGGCCCTATCACTGGAGTTGCTTTTGTTGCAGTCTTGGCGGTATTGCCCCGTTTACTAAACAGGTTCACCGGACACTGGTATGACGCCGTTGTCGCGGCCTTGACCGCTGTGGTTGAACTGATGTTTTGTGTGGCGGTACTTGGCAGCTTGTCTGCCATGGCGGTGTTGTTATTACCCTTTTCCCTGACCACCCGCTTCATGCAGGGCGACTCAGCTACTGATTTCATCATTTTTTTGATGCTCACACTGGGCTTGGTCATTGCTGCCCGGGGTTGGGCCAAATATTCGGCACAGACACTTTTGGCGTCAAAGGCCCAGTTGGAGGCCGAACGCGCACGCGCACAGGTTGCAGAGCGTGACCGTGAGCTGGCCCGCTCTGAACTCACAGTCCTTCGCGCACAAATTGAACCCCACTTTTTGTGGAATACCTTGGCGCATGTTCAGTACCTGACGCGCAAAAATCCGGAAGACGCCGAAAAGATGACCGGTCACCTCATTCGCTTTTTGCGCTCCGCAGTGCCACAGACTCGCGACAACATGACGACCTTGGGCACAGAGATTGAATCGGTTCACGCTTACCTGGAACTTATGAAGATTCGCATGGGCGCTCGTCTCACCGTGACTGTTGAGATGGACCCGGCACTGAGCGATATCCACTTCCCTCCTTTGATGATTCAAACCCTTGCGGAAAACGCTATCAAGCACGGCATCGAGCCCAAGGTTGGGCCGGTAAGCTTGACCGTTGTTGCGAGACTAGTTTCCAAAGGCGCAGACCGCATTTCAATAGAGGTTGCGGATAGCGGAATTGGACTTCAGGAATCACCTTCCACGCAAGGCACTGGAATGGGCCTAAAAAGCGTGCGAGACCGGCTACATCTGCTGTACGGCTCTGCAGCGGACCTCACCATCTTTGGGGCGCAAGCTGGAGGTGTTATTTCACGCATTGAGGTACCTTTGCCTCAAAAGGTTTAAGTTGCCATGCATATTGGAAAATCCGTTCGTCTTGCAGTCCTTGCTACGACCCTGATTGGTGCAAACGCCAATGCCGAGTTCAATGATTTATTGAGACTCGTGCCCTCTGGAAGTGCTTCATCAGCCATCACCCTCAATTTTCTGCGTACGCCGCAATGGGTGACCTTGGCTCGACAAGGTAGTGAGCTGCGAAGCCAGGGAAAACTAGAAGCTGCAGCGGATGCATTTAAAGTCGCTCTTTCCCAGTTGCAGCTGCAAGAAGCCAGCTCAGACCCGAGAGTAATCAGTTTTGGCCCGGTGCGTCTTGACTTTCTCATGGCGTATGGCGACGTACTCAACAGGTTAGACCGACCCGATGAGGCCTTGCCGCTGTTGCAGCAGGCGGCTGCAATTGAGAAGGAAGAACTCGACAAGCGTGCGCAGCGGTCTACTTCGTCCATGTCCCACACGGATGCCATGGCAGCCTTCAGGGCTACGATGTCCACGGCTATGAATATGGCGAGACAGCTAAATCGCAAAGGCATGGTCTATGAGTCAGATAACGGAATCCCATTTGAAGAATCTCTTGCAGAACAACTGCCGGATACACAGCTGACTTCCCTACTGCTAGCGGATGCATATTCACGAAAAGGCGACAAGCAGTCGGTTCTGAATCTTTACGACGGGCAATTTCAGGCCTATCTGCGCCGTCAACGCGAAAACAGCAACCCAGCAGCACGTTTCAATCTCGATTTGGCTGTGGAGTCTGCCTTTCTGCGTTTTTCGCTAGTCTTGTCCCGCGTTGGGCCTAGTACGCAGCAAGACCAGGCATTCAAATGTGCATTGGATATGAACTTAGCCAACCAACGCAGTGTTGGAACCAATGCCATCACCACAAATGCGCAAGAAAGCATCGCGTCGCAACGCAGACTTTTTGTTGGGGCATTTGCTGACCAGGCGATGCGCAACTCGGCAACAGATTTGGCTGTTCAAAGACGCCTTGTCGAGTTGATTGCAGACAGCAAAGGGCTGAGCACCCGTTACGCACAGAGTGTCAGAAAAATCTTGTTTCACTCTGACAATCCGACGTTAGCGAAGCTTCGACCGAAGTTTGATGAGCTCGAAAAGTCACGTGCGAACCTGCCGATTTCAGGAAACCAGGCCGTGCTGGCGATGGTCGAATGGGAAAACTCCCGAGCCAATTTGATGCGAGACGCCTTGCCGCAACTCAAGGCGGAGGGTCTTGGCGACATCTTTGTGGATGGTGCGACTTTGCTCAAGCGCGCACAGCAAAAGCTCGGTGAGGAAACACTGATTGGCTACAGCATTTACAAACCCCTAGACCTTAAAACCATGGCTCCGCTTGCCGCCAGAGTTTTGCGTTACACCGTCACCAACACTGCAGTCCAGGTGCAGGATATCGGGGCACTAAAAGAGCTCGAAAGTCTTGTACTTCGATGGCGCAGTGCGGTTGCAATGGGCGGCGACACCGCGGCCATCCCTGCTTCTCAGCGTTTATTAAGTGGACTGCCAGCCAGTGTGATGCAGTCAAAGAGGTGGGTTATCGACCCCGATGGCATTGTCTCACTGGTGCCGTTTGAAGCACTAAACGAGTCCAATGGAGATGCGGTAGTGGCACACCATGCCGTCCGCTACGTCTCATCAATCGCCAGTCTTGCCAGTACCGTCAACACTTCAGCCACGCCATCACAAACCGCTCTGGTGGTGGCCAACCCAGTTTTCAAAGGCAACGCCTGGACGGCCCGAACCGATAGCATCATGCGTTTGGTGCCCACTGCGAGCGGAGCCCTGATTGAAAACTTGCAGCTTAGCCCACTGCCGCACACGCTCCTTGAAGCCTCAATGGTGGAAGGCTCCCTGAAACGATTGGGTTTGAATCCAGAAATGCGACTGGGAGAGGCTGCCACGTTGGATGCAATGCAATTCAAATCAGCGCCCCGTTTCCTGCATATTGCGACCCATGGTATTTACATGGCTCCAGGAACTGACCCAAATAGCAAAGCATTCATCCGTGTCTCCACGGTCATTCCCGGCATGCAATCAGCCTTGGTCTTTACGCCAAATGCTAATGGGGCACTTTTTACAGGTGCCGATTTTGCTCGTTTGCCGCTGAACGGCACCGAACTGGTGGTGCTTTCGGCCTGCGATACCGGAAACGGGTCTTTGAATGTCGGTGAGGGTGTCGGGAGCCTGCGAATGGCCGTTGAGGAAGCTGGTGCGAAGAGTTCGGTGACATCGCTCTGGCCAGTTCCAAGTGAAGCAACGTCGAAGTTGATGGGGTATTTTTACGAACAACTGGCTCTCGGTTTATCCAAAAGTGATGCTTTGCGCGAAGCGAAGCTCCAACTTATGAAAACCCATCCAAAACCAAACCAATGGGCGGGATTCCTTTTGGCCGGACAGCCTTAAGCCATGAAAACACAATTTCAACTATTAGCACTCATGCCCGTCCTCATTTCACTGGTGAGTTTGAATGCTCAGCCATCTCAGGTTGGCGTAACTGAAGCTAACGAAGCACAAATGCTGCAGTTGGTACAGAGAGTCCTTCAATACGAAATCCTGCTGGATATGCGACTCGAGCCAAATCTGGCACTTTGCATTGACGAAAAGCACCACGGTGCATGGATGCTTCCTGCTAAGTCATCAAGTGAGATATCAGCCCAGGCAACTGAACGAGTACGTCGTACTTTGGAGATATGCCAAACGGGACTTGCCGGGGAAAAGGACCCTCCGCGCTTGGCAGGACAAATAAAAGCCGGCCTAAACGAACGATTGCAACTTGCGATGAAACTCGATGCAGCAAAAGAGCCAATCCGAAAATGCTTAAGCCAATCCCGTACTCAGGATGCCCTCAAGACCTGCATGAATTCCGCGTCACCAGATACTTCGACTAATTCCGATTGGTGGCGATGGGCCGCTCTTTTCGCCAGACAGCTAACTAATCCGGATGCAAGCTCGACCATAAAGTAGCCTGCTGCGAAAAAATCTGCAAATTTTGACATGAAAAGCCAAGCCGGTTTATCGTTTGATTTCTGGCATTCGTCGGAGAAATACGACCTTTGTCGCATCAATTTTTCCCCGAGTCGTAGTGACATCTAAAGTCCGGTCACTCATTCAATTCACTGAGTCACACACCAAAGGAATCCACCATGAAATCTGTATCAACGAGTTTGTTCACGGCAATTTTCACCGCTACCCTGGCCACCATAACAGTGCAGGTCATCGCCGGACAACCTGCTGGTGCAAATGCGACCCCGTTCGGGCTCGAAATTGGCACCGCGACTTGCGATGCAGCACGCACCAAACTAGGCAGAGTCAATGAAAAAAAGCTTGATGGCAACGATGTACTTTTGGAGGCGCAGAATCCTTCGGCTCTCTATGAAGGGGCTACCAAATTGGTTGTGGGTATTCCGGACGACCGTGACCGGTCATTCCGGCGGATCGTGACCGACGATTCTGGTTTATCGTGAACACTGATTCTGGTCGATCGTGACCGATTTTGGGGTTTGACCGGAATGACCGGTCACGACGCCGGAATGGTCGGTCACGATACCGGAATCGTCTAACGCAGCATGTGATGTTGCGCATATTTCCATAACCCTCGGGATAGCCTCATCAGCTTTGCTGGAGTGGGCATGCCCGATACCCGAAGGATCAA
>Ga0209511_1001975_pt1 | contig 17400 bp, 13 predicted proteins | sample SSSSmetaG_FD_184141 | JGI IMG/M metagenome (GOLD analysis project Ga0209511, IMG submission 184141) | Glacier valley bacterial and archeal communities from Borup Fiord, Nunavut, Canada, to study Microbial Dark Matter (Phase II) - ​SSSS... | ecosystem: Environmental > Aquatic > Freshwater > Ice >...
GAGCGCGCCACCTGAGTCGCGCAGCTCGGTCCGCCTCATGCGGGGCACGTTGGTGGTCGCGGGCTCCACCGATAGCGCGTCGCCACCGGTGTCGGCGAGGTGCTGGGCGGCGCTGGAGATGCAGCCGCTAAGTACCGCTGCAAAAAGAAGGGTGAGGGTGAGAACGGAGATCCGGAAGGACTTGCGCATGTAGGACAGACGGCGCGATTTGCAGACGTCGCAAAAAAACTTTGCGTGCGACGTTCGCGGCCTCCGCCGTCTATGGATCGTGTGGATGGTGTGGACCGGGAGCCTGGAGCACCCCAGAGAGCCGGCTCGCGACGGTGAAGAGGATGCTCTCCGCGGTCGCGGTGTCTGCGCCGAGGGCGTCGCGCAACGCGTGCCGCAACCGCGCGAGCAGCGCCTCGCGCGCGGCGACACAGCGGCGAGCAGCAGTGGCACGATGGACTCCGTGCAGCGCGCCGATCTCGTCGACGGAGAGTTGATCGATCACCTGCTGGCTGAGCAGCAGCCGCTGGTGCGTAGGCAGGTGGTTCCACGCCTGCCGGAACGCGGCGTTTACCACGGAAGCGTGCGTCAGCTTGGTGAGCTCGCTCTCGAGGCTGGTCGCGAAGGCGGCGACTTGATCGACCTCGTCGAGGGAGGTGGTGGGGCGGGTTGCGCGCATGCGGTCGATCCCGAGCCGCACGACCATGGCGCGGATGTAGCCGGCGAGCGAGCCGGTGCCGGCGAAGCGCCGCAGCGCGGGCGGCCGGTCGCCGTCCGGCAAGAGCAGCCGGGCACGCACGTCCGCGGTCACATCCTCGATCTGCGCCTCTTGCATGCCCATCGAGCGGAGGCGCGCGGCTGGATCGCGCAGCATCCGCTCGAGGGCCATGAGGGCTTCGGCGTCACCCGCAAGGCAGCGCTCGATCAGCAGTGTGTCTTCGCCGGCCATCCAGGAACTCGCCAGTACGATAGCATCAGCGCCGTGGCCCCTGGGCATCCGTCGTGAGGCCCGGATCATGCCCGGAACCGGACGAGCTGGCCGCGCTCGCAGAAGGCACGACCGATGTCGCGCTCCGCGGTGAGCTCGCCGAGCACCTGGGTGACTGCGCGCCGTGCCGCCGCGTGTGCGCGGAGCTCGTTCGCGGGCGGGCTCCGATGACCGCGCTGACGCCGCCGTCGATCGGACGCTACACGCTCGGCGAGCCGCTCGGGGCCGGCGCGATGGGGGTGGTGTTCCGGGGTCACGATCCGCTGCTCGATCGCGCGGTGGCGATCAAGGTCATCGACGGTCATGCGCTCGAGGCGGCCGCACGCGACCGCTTGCTCCTCGAGGCACAGGCGCTCGCCCGGGTGTCCGCCCCTGGGGTGGTGGCCTGCTACGACGCCGGATTCGCCGACGGTGATGTGTTCATCGCGATGGAGCTCATCGAGGGCGAGACGCTGCGTGCGTGGGCTGCGCGCGCACCCGAGCTCCCCGGATGGGAGCCGGTCGTGCATATCCTGCTCGAGGTGGCGCGTGGGCTCGCGGCTGCGCACGCGGCTGGGCTCATTCATCGCGACGTGAAGCCCGAGAACGTGCTCGTGCGACGCGCCGGGACGGCGGCGCTCGGCGACTTTGGCCTCGCTCGGGCCACGGTTGGCTCGCCCGTCGTCGGTCACGGAGGCATGGGCCTCGGCGTCGGCACCCGGCCCGCCGGCACACCGCGTTACCTCGCCCCCGAGGTCCAGGCAGGTGCACCTGCCACGGCACTGAGCGATCAATACGCGTTCTGCCTCACGGTGCTCGAGACCATCACCGGCGACATCACGCAAGACGCGCTGGCGGCGGTGCGCGGCCCGCTCCACGCGATTCTCGCGCGCGGTGTGTCGCCGGCGCCGTCGGACCGATTTCCCTCGATGGCAACGCTCGCCGCCGAGCTCGCGCGCTTGACGCTCCCGCGCCGTCGGAGTCGGAGCCTGGCCATCGCGCTCGCGCTCACGGGTGTGGCCGGCGCTGCCAGCGCGGCCTGGCTGATGGTTCACGACGCGTCGGAACCCGCGTGCATCCCGCCTCTTCTGGAGGCCAAGCTCTACGGCCCCGTGACGCGCGGGCGGCTCGAGGGCATCGTGGGTACCGAGCGCTGGCCCGTGCTCGATCGCCTCATCCGCGACCAGCTCGCCGAGCACCGCTCGCGATGGATGGCGGCGTGTACCGCCGAGCACGCCGCCGCCCCCCCGCCGCTCGTGCGGGCGTGCCTCGCGGATGCGAGCGACGAGCTGACCCGCTTCATCGGTCTCGTGGAAACCGAGCCAGCGCTCGCGAGCTACCTGGTTGACCGCAGCTACGATCACCTGCAGGTCGAGGCGTGCCGCCCGGGTGTCACGCACACCCTGATGCAGCCGCCTCCCGCGGCGCTTGAGCTGCAGGTCCGCGCCGTTCGCGGCGTGATGCTTCGCGTCGATGCGGCGTTGGAGGCGGAGCAGCTCCCGACCGCGACGGCGCTGGCAGCGAGCCTCGCCTGGACCGAGAGCCTCGGCGATCGCTCGCTCGCAGCGGACGTCGCGAGCCTCCGCTCGAGCGTTGCGAGCTGGGCCGGTGACGAGCCGGCGGCGGCGCGGCTCCTGTCCCGCGCGCGAGAGCTTGCCCGGGAAGCCGGCGATCCGGTCCGGCGGGCGCGACTGGTAATCGGCCTCGCGCGTGCTTCAGCGGGGCAGCGCAACGACATCGCCACGGCCACGGCGCTCGCCGACGAAGCGGCTCCCATCGTGGCGAGCCTCGGCAACCAGATCGCCGAAGCAGACCTCGCGTCCGTCCGCGCGCTGATCGCGCTCATGGGCAACCAGCTGCCGGCCGCGAGCGCAGCCAGCGCGAGGGCGGTCGAGCTCGAGCTGGCGATCTTCGGGCCGGAGCGCCCAGAGCTCGGCGCCGCGTTGATCCTCCGTGGCCAGATCGAGACGCTGGCGGCGGAGCCAGATGCCGCTCGGCTCGACTTCGAGCGCGCGATCGCGATCTACACGCGCAGCTACGGTGGCGGGAATGGTGAGACGCTCAACGCCCGCATGTCGCTGGCCACCAATGAGTTGACCGCCGGGCACGCCGAGCGCGGCAAGGCCGAGTACCGCGCGGTCCTCGCGGCTCTCGCGCAGCGGGGCGAGCCGAGCGTGATCGCCGATGCGCGCGCGGGCCTGTGCGAGGCGCTCTCCGAGCTGAAGGATCCCGAGGCGCTGTCGGCCTGCCGACAAGCGCTCGCTGCGGCCGAGGCCGCGTACGGGGCGGCACACCCGCGTGTCGGACTTGCGCTCATCGATCTCGCGCAGGCGGAGCTCGCGTCCGACGACGATCGCCTGCTCCCGGAGACGATCCGATTGCTGCGCCGAGCCGAGACCGCGACCACGAGCTGGGGAGCAGACGAGCACGCGATCGCGAGCTTCTTGCTCGCGCGATCGCTCGCGGCGCACCACGAAGCGCCAGCCGAGGTGCAGGCCCTGCTCGAGCGCGCGATTCCCGTGCTGCGCAAGAGTCCGGTGCGCGCGCCGCTCGTCGAGCTGGTGCCGGTCTGGTACCCGGCGTGGCGCTCGCTCGATGCGTTCGCGGGCGCAGGTAGGCCCGCAGGCCGCTGATCGCGCAGCGTGCGGCCCGGCGCCCTTGAGACCCCACGTGCGTGGCTATCAGTTGATCGCGGTCGCTCGAGGTGGAGATCGATTTCTGCGAACGAACGGCGGACCAGCGGCAGTTGATATGGATGGACCCAACCAGCGAACAGCTGATGCTCGAAGATGGGGTGGGTGCGCCGGCTTGCTCGCGCGCTGGTGGACGATGCGGCTGCCGTGGACAACGTCGTCGACGAGACGTGGCAGGAGACGTGGCAGGAGACGTGGCAGGAGACGTGGCAGGAGACGTGGCAGGAGACGTGGCCCGTCGCCGTATCGCAGAAGACCGACGAACAGCGCCCGCTGAGGCCCTGGCACAGGTGGCCCGCAAGCTCGCGCACACGCGCCGGAGTAGCGAAGCTCGCCGCGACGCTCGCGAGTCGGCGTACGAGGGCCAGGCGGTTGCGACCCCCAGGATCTCGTCGAGTGAGTCGAGCTCTAGCGCGTGGTCGCAGGTGAAGTGCTGGCGCTCGCCGACCTGTATCGCTCGACCTTGCTGCTGCACTTCTTCGAGGGCCTGACGCGCGTGGAGATCGCGCGCCGCCTCGAGATTCCTGACGGCTCCGTTCGCCGCCGGCTCAAGACTGCACTCGATCAACTGCGCGCGCGGCTCGACGCTCGCGACGATCAGCCTGGACACGGCTGGCTCGCCTCGCTCGCGCCCCTCGCGACGCCGTCCACTCACCCCGTTCAACTTTCGATTCTCGCGGGAGCTCTCATCGTGAAAAGATCGTCGCGGCCGTTGTCGTGCTCGTGCTCGTCGTCATCGGCACCTTGATCTGGAAGCGACACGACGGCGCGGGTAGGTCCGCGCCGGTTCAAGCTGCCTCGGGACTGGCACCTCGAACCTCGACCTCTGCTCGTGGGCGCATAAAGAGCTACGAGCTCGCGGCGTACTTCTACAGCCGCACGAACTGCGTGTGGCTCGCGCAGGGCATCGGCAAGAAGGGCTACTGCTTCTTCGTCGGCGACGAGGGCTACCTACCCCACCGTCGACAAGGCCACCATCCGGCGCGTGATCGGTGACGAGGTCCCCGCGGACATCACCGCCGTGGAGGCCTTCCGGCGGCTGCATGAGAAGTTCCACGCGTTCTTCACCTGCACGTGACCACGCCGGCCGGCGAGCACATCTTCTATGGCGCGAAGCAGGCGAGCTGTGGCGGCTGGCTCGACGTCGACATGAATGCGGGCGGCGCGCACACCACCAAGCCCGTCGAGAACGTGCGCTGGGCGAAGGGCACGGCGCCCCCCGGTCGATACAAGGTGTGGGTGCGCAACTTCGCGTTGACGAGGAGTCGCAAGCACCCACCGCGTGGAAGGTCGAGCTCGAGGTCGGCGGCAAGATCACGCATCACGAGGGCATGATCTCGCCGCAGCAGCGCAGGAAGACCACGGTCCGGCTGTGGCGCGCGTCGCAGGAGGCTTCAGCGTGGACGGACCGTGATCGGCAGCTGTTGCTTGGACACGCGGCTCCACACGTGGAGCTGGTAGGTCCCGGGCTTCACCTTGCCGATCCGGATCCCGGACACAGCGCGCGGTTGTCGGTTGAGCAGGCGACTCGATGGACCGAGAACTGTGACCAAGGCATTGCTCGCGAAATTGATGCGCTAGACGTGACGCGCCCGCGCCTGGTCCAGCTCGGCGACGACCGAGTCGACCAACTCGGGTGGCTCGATCACGCGGGCGTGCGGTCCCCATTCGAAGACCCACGACACGACCGGTACGAGGTTCGTGCATGGGAACGCGAGCACGACACTGCCATCCGCGCCGTGCTCGATGACCTGCGTCGGATGCCAGCGGCGCACGGATACCAGCGCTGCTTTGTCGCGGCTGAATTCGATCACGATGCGTTGCGCCTGAGCTGCATCGCCCACGCGGATACCGAACGCACCATGAAGAACGTTTGTGACGGTGAAGTCGGGTGGAACTTCGAACGATCGATCACGGACGTGGTCGGCGTCGATGAACCGTTCGACAGCGAACACGCCGAGCGACCGGCGCCAGTCGCCGAGATCCTTGGCCCCGCTTGGATCGCGAGCGCGACACCCGACGACCTAAAGCCCGTGCCGATACAGGAGCATCGCGAACGGCGCGAGATGGCCACGCTGCGTGCGACCCCGCGAGTCCTTGTAGCCGTAGCGGACGAATCCGGTGCCGCATCGATCTTCGCGGTGCGTCGCCCGAGATGATCGTCAGCGATGCCGAGAAGGCCCGGGCGCGGACACAGGGGCTGGCCGTCGCGCGGTACTTGGGCGTGTCGATCGATAGCGACGCCGGGAGGGGCGCGCGACGCTCGCGGCGGCCTGGGTCTCCCAGTGGAACAACTCGGGGCTGCTTGCGTAGTCGCGACATCGACTACACCGAGGCCCGATCGCAACTCGAGCCGTACGCCGTGAGGGGTGGTTCCGGCATCGGCAACGAAACCGAGGCAGGTATGATGCTCGGCACGATCGAACTCCGCGAAGGCCGCTACCTCGACGCGATTCGCTGCCTCGATCGTGTCCCGGATTCGCGCAAGCGCGACCTCCTGGCATCAGCGCATCTTTCCCTGGGCGATCGTAACTCTGCGAAGCGGGCGCTGCTCGAAAAAGTTCGCGGTGATGTGCCAAGCGATCGCGGATTCATCGCCGAGCTCGACGGCAAGCACGACGCCGCGATCGCGGCGTATGTCGAGGCACTCGCCGCTCCCGTCGCGATCTGGCGCACCTACGCGGCCTTCCGGTTGAAGCGCATGAATGTCGCCCCGAAGACGATCAAACACATCAAGGCAGCACAGGACGCCGCGCGCAACGAAGGCAAGATCGTCGTCTCGCATGTCGCGGACTTCTACGCGAAGTTCAGCGAAATCGCCGAAGCGATTCGCAAGCACAAGAAGATCACCGCGCCGCGCAAGCCGATGGCCGATGCGGCGATCGACAAGCTGCGGCTGCCGACGCGCGGCCGCGGCAAGGCGCCGCTCGTGTCGGTGCCGCGCAGCATGGCGACGATCGTTCGATACGACCGCGACTTTCGGTTATTCGACGGCGCGCCTCCCTGCTCTCGACGTGTAAGCCCGTCGACATCGAAAAGCTCGTGCGCAAGGATCTGCGCCTCAAACTACCTGCAAGCAAATCGGTCTGGAACGACGACCCGACGTTGCCGGCGTGCATCGCCCTCTCTAATCCCGGTGTTCAGCGTGTGTTCCTGTATATGGGCACGCCCGACGAAGACGGCGAGTACCCCGTCGCGCGCGCTGACGACCAGCCCGAGAACTGGATCAGCGCGGCGAGCCTCGTGGACCACATCCTCGAAGCAGCCGGAGCCATCGTTCATTGCACCGTCAAAGTCGGAGCGCGGCTCGATCGCGCGCGCAAACGCAATCGGCAACACCACGAGGCGCTCAGCAAGCACGTCGATGTCGAGGCGCTGCTCGACTAGAGCTGCCCCCGCCCGGCCGCGTGCCGGTCAGCGCGGCTCGGTCGCGGCGCGGGTCAGCCACTCGTCGACGGCGGCGAGCAGCTCGTGGTTGTCGGTCTGCTGGTAGCTGGCGAGGGCGCTCTCGCAGGCGGGGAGCCGCTCGAGGAAGCGGGGGACGACGGTGGGGTCGGAGAGGTCGGAGGTCCACATCCCGTAGCCCTCGCGCTCGAGGTAGCGGGCGTTGAGCATCTGCTCGAACTGGCCCTCGAGCGGCAGCGCGAGCATCGGCTTGCGCAGGTAGACGGCCTCGCCCATCAGGGTAAACCCGCCGACGGCGATCACCGCGCGGCAGGTGGCCAGGTCGTCGATGAAGCCGGCCTCGCTGAACGGCAGGAACCGCAGCGCGCCCTCGCGAGTCTCCTCGCTGGCGCCCGGCCGCATGCCGTAGATCCGGCACGGCAGCCCGGTCGCCGCGAGCGCCTGCTGGAGCGCCTCGTTGGCGCCCGATTGATAGACCAGCAAGTGGTCGCCGGGCGCCGGCCTGGCGGCGAGGATCTCGGGCCGCAGGATGGGCGGGAACAGATATGTGTCGGGCTTGCGGGTCGGCGGCCGGAAGAACGAGGTGATGAAGTAGGCGTCGCAGCCCGGCAACTTGGTCTTGATGAACGCGCGGGTGAGCTGGAAGGCGAGCTTGTTGGCGTCGATGATGTCGTCGGGCAGCGTGCAGCGGTGGATCACCTGCATGTTGTCGATCGACAGGATCGGCAGCCGGCGGTGCTTGCCGTAGAGGTAGGTCCACGACTCGAAGTCGCTGATCACCACCTCGGGCTCGAAGCTTCCGATCAGCTCGAAGTACGCCGCGATGTTGCGCGGCACGCCGGTCGCCCCGGAGAGCACGTTGGACCACAAGGTCTTGCCGCGGCGGACGCGATTTTCCTCCAGGATCATGTGGAGACCGTGGATCGTGTTGACCCCCTCGAACCGCTTGCCGAGGAACGTCGCTGCCCGCCCCGAGGCCATGATCTTGACGGTGTGGCCGGCCGCGACCAAGTGCTCGAGCACCACTCGCGACCGCATCGCGTGGCCCATTCCCTCGCCGGTCACCCCGTACAAGATCTTCATCGCGGGCATACTAACGGCGTGCGCAGCCGCGTGTGGTGCGAAACGCTGCTTCGTGACGAGCTCGTGCGAGCAGCTCCCGTGCTCGGGCCGCTGCTCGCCCGCCACCACATCGAGCTGCTGCTCGCGGTTCGGCCGTGGGAGCTCGCCGGGCTATCGGCGGTGGTCGGCGAGCTCCAGGCCGCCGGCGTGGTCGTCGCGGTGTGGCCGATGCTCGCCGACGCCGACGGCCGGTGGGCGAGCGCGACCACGCACGCCCGGTTCATCGCGCTGGCCGATGAGGTGCTAACCGCCGCCCCCACGGCGGACGAGCTGGTGATCGACCTCGAGCCGCCGATCGCCCAGCTCGCGCGCTGGAAGGCCGGCCGGCCGGCCCGCGGCCACTCGCCCTACCCCTACCCGGTCGCCGCGGCGGCGCTCGAGGCCGCCGTCTCGCGCTGGGGCGCGAGCCGCCGGGTGACCACCGCGATCCTGCCGTTCCTCGCGCTCGAGCTCGGCGGGCCGTGGCTGCAGCGGGCGCTCGGCACTCCGGTTTCGCCGCTCGCGGTCGACCGCCACAGCCTGATGGCGTACACGTCGCTGTTCGAGGGCTGGTCGCGCGGCCTCGTCGGCCGGCGGCGGGCCGAGTGGCTGCTCGCGGGCTGCGCGCGGCTCGCCCGCCGGCGGTTCGGCGACCGCGCCGCGCTGTCGCTCGGGGTGGTCGGACCGGGCGCGTTCGGGGACGAGCCCGGCTACCGTGGACCCGGCGAGCTGGCCCGCGACGTCGCGATCGCGCGCGCCGCGGGAATCGACGAGTTGTCGATCTTCGAGCTCGGTGGGATCCTGCGGCGGCCGCCGATCGAGCCGTGGCTCGAGGCGATGCGAGGCTGAACGCTACCGGCGACACCCCTGTGTAGGGATCACCCGGAGCCAGGTGCACACGGCCGGTCGCAACCTCCTGACGGCATGTCAGCGTGAGATGTCAGGCAGTTCCAAAGTATTTTCAGCGCGTTATGCCTCGCCACGGCGCGGCATGATTCGTGCCTTCCTGCACCGACATGAAGAAGCTGGCAGTCCTGCTCCTGTGCTGTGTCGGTTGCGACGCCGCCTCCGAAGGCGAGGTCGAGTGGGTCGCCCCGGTCGACGTCGAGACCGTGCCCAAGGGTGACGCGATCGAGCTCGCGGTGTCGGTGCCGATGGCCGATGCTCAACTCGTCCGATTCGCCGTCGACGGCGCCGAGGTTGGCACCTGCGACCCGGCCCAGGCCGATGAGGACTGCTTCCGCGACGACATCTGGCGGTGGACCGTGGTGTTCGACCAGCCGGGTGTGCACGCGGTCACTGCCACCGTGGTCATGACCGACGGCAGCGAGGTCGCGATCGACCGCCCGATCACCGCGGTCGAGCCGTCGGTGTTCACCGCGGGTCTGGCCGACTCCGAGGCCATCCTCGCCACCGGGTCGGTGCCGGACAGCCTCGACGCGATCGGCGCGGGCTACCTCGATCCGGACCGCGGCTACCACAACGTGTTTGGCGGCAGGAGCTGGGCGGTCTCGGGCCAGCGAGTCGTGACCCACACGGGTACGCCGGCCGGCAGCGTCGCCGCGGTCCGCGCGTGCATGAGCCGCTACGGCGGCTCGATCCGCCGGTGGGCCGACCACTACCACCTGTCCCGCGCGTCGATCGTCGCCACCGCGATCACCGAGTCCAACTGCTCCAACCCGGCCGGCTCCTCGGACGGGCTGTCGTCCGGCCCCATGCAGGTGACCGCGTCGACGTGCTCGGCGCTCAGCGGCTTGCCGCGGCAGACCTGCCGCGTCCGCATGCACACCAACCCCGACTTCTCCTTCGAGGTCGGCGCCAAGTACATGGGCTCGAGCTACCAGGTCGGCCAGCACCGGCATGACCCGCCCAAGATCGGCGCCGCCTACAACGCGGGCTCGGTCCGCCGCAGCTATGCCAACAGCTGGCGGATGCTGACCACCACGAACCACATCGACCGGTTCGTCGCCGCGTACAATGCGTATCGCGCCTGGGGCGGTCGCTAGTTCCGCACGCAAAAGCTCGGAGCGGATGGTGGAGTTGGTGCGCACGCCGCATGAGTCACGCTCGTCGGGCGTGATCGTCGATGTGCCCGATGCTCGAGCTCGCGTGATCGTGAGTCCGGGTTTGATCGAGAGACGTTGTCGGCGGTCCTCGAGATGCACGGTCGAGGGTCTCGTGATTCCGCACGGCGTCGAAGTCTTCGACGAGGTCGAGCCGATTGACTCGAGGTGGGGGTTTGATCGGTTAGCCGGCGTGGTGACCGAGCGGCTCGGTCGCGATGCTCGGTCGCGCGCGCTGTTCTCGTTCTTCGGCAAACGGCGCGACGCGCTCAAAGTCATCTTCTTCGCCGGGACCGGGCACTGTCTGTTTTACAAGCGGCTCGACGCCGGCACGTTTCGGTTACCGCCCGCTCCGGACAGCGCGACGATGTTGATGATCGAGGAAAGAGCGCTCGAGGATCTACTCGACGGAGTTGATCTGAATCCAGGACCGACCCGGCGCCGCGCGACCACGCACTGACGTTTTTGTTCCTGCGATCTCGACAGATCGATCGCGACTCGCTACGAGAAGAGAGCGTGATCAGCGACGGGAAATCCGTCGACAGCGAAGCCGAGCTTCGCGATCACGTTGCGCGATTGAAGTCTGACCTCGCGGCCGCTCGGGCACACTCTGCGGAATTGATCGCCGAGCGTGACTTGCTGCGCGAGGCGTATCGTCAGCTCGAGTTGCAAGTACAGCTGCAGCGCCGTCGGTTGTTCGTTGCCAAAGCCGAGCGCATCGACACCCAACAACTCGAGATCGAATTTGCGGCCACGCTTGCCAAGCTCAACGAGATCGCGGCCACGTTGCGGCGGACGTGCTCGAGCAGCTCGGTTCGATCGACGGCACGAACAAGGACAACAAGAAGAAACGCACGCCGACCGGACGTCGCGACCTGCGTGACGCGGATCTGCCGGAGGAACGCATCGTACTTGTCGATCCGCTGTGCGACCCAAGTCCGGCGCGTCCCATCTCGTCGCTGGGCTCAAGGCCGAATTCGACCAGGCCAAGAAGGCATGATCACGGGCGACGCAGGAAGCTCGCGTTGCGTTCGATGTCGCCGCGATGCTCGGTCGGGACGTCGTCATCCAGATAGATCGCGTTCACCGGGTACTCGGCGACGCACGCACCGCAGTCGATGCAGGTGTCGAGATCGATGAACATCTGGATGCCCGGGAACTGCCGGCCGCGTTCAGCAGCGGAACTTCGAATTGGCCGTGCGCGTCGCGATCGAGGAGGCGCTGCGTGCAACGAGAGGCAAGATCCAAGGTGCGGGTGGCGCGGCCCTGCGGCTAGGGCTCAAGCCGGGCACGCTGCAGAGCAAGATGCGAAAGCTTGGCATCGAGCAAAATACCTTCGTGTAGTCGAAAAAAAAGATCCGATCGCACGCTCGAGCGTTGCACCACCGCCCATCAAGGAGGGTTCATGTCCGTCGAGAAAATCGTTCGCAACCTCGCCATCGTGCTCGTGTCTTTCGTGGCTTCGGTCGCTCGTGCCGAGCCCACGAAGTTCAAGCCGGTACCCGACTCATCGTTGCAGATCCGCGCGACCGCGTATGACGGCTCGGTCAGCGGCACCTTGAAGGTGCAGATCAAGAATCCGGCAAAAACCTCGCAGACGTTCACCGCGACCGGCCTCTACTTCGTGCCGCAAGGCGACCCGGATACGGCACCGCAACGGCTCGGCGCGGTTGGCCCGATGCAGCTCGCGACCGATAGCAAGAAGGAGCAGGCGTCGATCGAGGTGCCCGCGGGTGCGACGGTCGAAGTCGCGCTCGACGTGTTCTGCATCGATTCGCAGCGCGGCGCGCCCGGTCCCAAGAACGTGTTCGACGTCGGCGCGACGCGGATGCCGAAGCAGCTGTCGCAGCAGATCGAACACAGCGCCGACGAAGCGGTGAGCGCGGCGCGAAAGTCGGGCGAGGAGCGGCCACGGCAGGCCGCGAAGTCCGCGATCCAATCGGGCGTGTGGAAATCGCGCGACGACAAGTGGATCGAGCTCGATGGCGAGGGGAAGCAGGAGGCCGCGAAAAAGAAGCGTTAGTGGAGACGGGCGGCGAGGACGGCGGGGATTGCGTCGAGCTTGAACGGCTCGGGCGGTCCGCCCGATGGCCACCACCATAGCGACGTCCCAATCCATTCCTGCGACGCGACGCGACGCTGATGATCCTGTTTCCGAGCTCGAATTCGGCGCCTGAACTTTCTCGCCTCGCCTCCGGTGGTCACTTCAGCGAGATGTTCGCGATCCACGCGCGGCCGTCGCCGTCGGTCATCGCCTTGAGCTTGACGTAGACGGAATCGGGGGCGATGTCGGCGGTGACCTGGTGATGCGTCCATTTTGGGTCGTCGACGCCAATGCGTCCAGCGGGTAGTTCAGTGCGCGCGTACACGCCCGAGTTCATGCCGACGTAGAGCACCGCTTTGTTGTCGACGCGCGCGTCGAATTCTATCGTGACGCGGCGACCACGATAGGGGGTGGCGTCGATGTACTCGGAGATCGCGGCACCGGCCTTGGCATCGAGCTCGGCGCAACTGGAGGGGCCGCCGCACGATGCAGACACGACGGCGCCGCCGGCGGGAACCCAGCCATCGGGCGCCGCGCCCGTGGCACCGGTGAGCGCGAGGTTGACCGGGGCGTGATGAAGGGATGGCGGCGTCGGCGGCGGGGCGGGCGGCGTTGGGGGACCGGCGGCCAACGCGGCGCGAGGCGCGATCGATGCGAGCCACAGGTCCGTCGTGACGGGCTTGATGACCTGAACGATCCCGGAGCCGTCGGGGAGCGCGCTCGGCCAGCTTCCCTTGCCGCCGATGCCGACCAGCTTGCTCGTCGGGGATGCGGCGTTGAACGCGACGATTCGCTGACCATCGTGTTCGTGCTTCTCGAGCGTGAAGATCGTCGTGCCGTCCGGTGACCATGCGAGTGGCGTTTGGGCCGAGACCCGGGACAGGATCCGGATCGACCGGTCAGCGACGCGCATCACGGCGAGCGACGAGCCACCGGGCACCGGTAGGTTGAGCGCGATCTCGCGACCGTCGGGCGACAGCGCGCTGTTGAACAGCGGCACCTCGCCGTTGGTGGGCCACAACATTCGCGCGACGCCGGTCACTGGATCGATCACGATGAAGTTCTTGTCGCTGTCCGCCAGCAGCACGATCCCGAGAGCATTCCACTCGACCGGCCACCAGAAATTCGCCAGCGGATGTTCGAGATCACGCGAGCTGCCGTCGGCAAGCGAGATCACGGAGGTGCGGAGCTTGCTCTTCTCGAGCGAGGTCGCGATGACATGCGTGCCATCGGGGGAAGCCGCGCTGTGCACGTAAAAGCGCTCGGGGGCGCTGATCTTGGCGGCCGCACCGCCGGCGAGCGGCTGCCGGTAGATGGCCATGTGCTCGAGCTCGCCCGACGCGTAGGTGATCGACTTGCCGTCGGGCATAATCGCGAGCGCTTGCTTGGGCATTCGATCTGCGGTCAAGGCACGCGGAGTCGCGCCTGTGAGGGTCAGCATGACGTCGCTCCACTCACGGCGTTGCACGTAGATCAGATCGCGTTCGTCGTGCGAGAGGGCGAACGTGTCGTTGGCCGAGAACGCGGCGAGCGGCTGCACGAGCACGGTGACCGGTGGTCCAACCTTGTCAGCGTGAAACTCGCGGTACACGACCTCGGTGCCGAGCTTGGCGAGCCGACCGGCGTAGAAGCGATCACCGCGCGCGTTCCAGCGCACACAGTTGGTGAGCTCGTCGTCGGACAGCCGGACGAGGTCCGTACCATCGGCGCGGACTTTCCACAGCACACCCTTGCCGACGTTGCCCGAGCTCGAGGTCGCAATCACGATGCCGGACGGGGACCAGTCGAAGTCGGCGGGCGAGTCATTGGCCGGCAACGCGATCGAGATCTTGCGGACCGCTCCGCTCGCGACGGTGACGATCCGCCAGCCAAACTCGCCGTCGCAGCCAAACAGGATCTCGCTGGCATCCGGTGACCACGCGGCCCGGCAGGTAGACGTGTCTAGAGGAAACAACTTCGGCGCGCCACCCAGCGCGGGCACGACGACCGGTCCGTTGTTGGTGGCGACCACCAGCCGATCGCTCGTGGGAGCCCAGCGGATGCCCGAGATCCGTCCGAGGTCGGAGACCTCGTGTGTCGCGCCGGTGGCGAGGTCACGGACCACGAGGCCGTGCTCGGTCGCGAAGGCGAGGCCTTTGCCGTCGGGGGACAGATCGGGTGTGGCCACGAGCTCTCCGCCGGTCGAGATGATCTGCTGGTTGCGCGAGAACGCCATCGCGATCGGGGCCGAGCTGCTCGGATGCGATCGAATCGCGAGGACGATCACGGTCGCCGCGAGCGCCGCCATGACGGCGAGCGTAGCCGCGATGATCCAGCGGGTCCGGCGTCCGCGCGAGGCAGTGGTCAGCGCACCGACGAGCTCGTCCATCGTGGCGAACCGATCGGCCGGCGCACGCCGCAACCCACGCGCGAGGGCGCGCCCGAGCGCGAGCGGGACCTTGGTCGTGCGAGGTGCGGGGGTGGCCTCACCCTCGGTGACCGCCGCCGCGAGTGCCGCGTAAGTCACGCCTGCGTATGGATAGCTGCCGTAGAGCGCGTGATACAGCGTGACGCAGTAGCTGAACTGATCACTGCGTGCGTCGGCGCGCTCGCCTAGATGCTGCTCGGGCGACATGAACTGCGGCGAGCCCATGATCGCGCCGGTGCGAGTCAGCGTCGTGTCGGCGCTCGCTTTGCGGCTCGGTGTCAGTGCCTGTGCGGGCAGCGTCGGGGCGCTCGCGCTGAACGCATCGAGGACCGTCGTTGCCATCGAGGTGGGGGCGGGCGCGTCGCCGGCGGCGCTGTCGTCGGTCGAACGGGCGAGGCCGAAATCGAGCACACGGACGCGACCGTCGCCCGCGATCAGTGCGTTGTGCGGCTTGAAGTCGCGGTGAACCAAGCCGGCGCGATGCGCGGCGGCGAGGCCGCGGGCGGCCTGCAGATACACGTCGATGATCTCGCGCCACGGGCGCGGTGCGGCGCGCTCCCAGTCAGCGAGGTTGGCACCATCGACGAGCTCCATTGCGATGAACACCTCGTCGCCGACGCTGCCGGCGTCGTGTACGACGATCACGTTCGGATGCGCGATCTTCGCCATCGAGCGCGCCTCGCGCACGAGTCGGGCGCGCGCCTGGGTCTGGTGCTCGACATTGCCGTGGGGGCGCACGACCTTGAGGGCGACGCGCCGGCCGAGCTCGGGATCGTTGGCGCGATAGACGACGCCCATGGTGCCCGCACCGAGGATACTGTCGATCTGGTAGCGTCCGAGCTTGTCGAGCTCGGGTACCGGAGACGCGGGCCTGCGTCCGAGCGCAGAGACCCGCTCTTGGCAGGTGGCGCAGCTGCTGAGGTGATGTTCGAAGTCCGACCGAATCGCGCCCGCCAGCTCCCCGCTGACGAAGGCTCCGACCGTTTCGTCGCCGGGGCACATCCACCCCAGGGTATCATGACCGCGTGCTCGACCTCGCCGCAGCCCGAGACGCGTGGCCCGGGTGGACGTGTCCGAGGCGGACCTCCATCACCACCTCGATGCGCGCGGGCTCGATGCGCGCGGGCTCGATGCGCGCCGGCACGTCGCGCAAGGAACGCTTGAGCGAGAGCACGACCCGTCCGCTCGAATCGAGCGAGAGCCGAGAGTTGGCGGTCGGCGATCGCGCGCCATGGCGGGCCATGGCGGGCCAACCACTCGAGGCCGTCGCGATCATTGACGTCGATGAGGCGATCGGCGTGGAGCGAGTACGTGCGTCTCGTTGGTTCGAACATCCAGCGGAGACCGCGATCACGCAGCTTATCAAACGCATGTCACGGTGACGCACTGAGCATCTTCTGCAAACTGTCGAGCATGCCCTTCTCAATATTGGTCCAGATATCGTCGTTGGACACGAGGGCGCCGTGCCTAAACGAACCCGTTCATTCGGTCGAGAGGGCATCGGTTACAGGAACAGCGTGCGGCATTTAGATCTGCTTCAGGGTAAGAGGCGTTATTTGAAAAGACTCTTTGCTCACCTTATGTAATTCAAAGGCTAGTGCGCCGGAAATAAGAAAATTAGGCACTTTCTTCTGGTATGTAGTGCCTTGGTATTCGAAATTAAATACCGTCACAAAATGATGCTCGTGCAGGAAAGATATTCCTTCCGGTGCCAAATCAAACCGGTCATCTACTCCATCTGGATAGTATGTTTTGGAACTATCTGCATCGGCCTTCACCTTCACCTCCCCCAGTACAATTAAAGGGCTATCAGCTAGTAAGGGTAATTTAGACAGATAATATTCTTTCCCACTTACCATCATACTACGCTCGTAAACTAATTCAGGCGTTGCAGAAAAGCTTTGCAATACCGGCCATACAAGGTCAGAAAAAACTAGAAGATTTAAGCCAAAATCCTCAGCCATCGGAAGGTCGCCAAGCTCTTGCCTGTTAAGCGAAAAATTACCTTCAGGAGTCGTTGTAATCAAATTACATAGCGCCGGAATGGTCAGGTTAAACGCTTGATAATCTTTAGTCTCAATGTCTTCTAACTCTAACTTGTAATACACCTTATAGGCCAACCCCTCGGTCTTGAGCTGTTCTTCGGCTGCTTGCCAGCCCTGTTGGTCAAGGTCGAAATTGAAATAGAAAAAACCCGATTGAAAATTGCTGTACTCCTTCGCAAATTCTTCGGCACCTGGCTGCCATTGAAAGTTGGAAAGGTTGCGGAGCTCTACTGCTAAAGTGATGATTCGTTTCATACAGGCCGACTTTATTAAACTTCGTTGTAAACACCTCTGCCTTGATCTTTTCCACGAACCACATTCGGGTGAGGCTCTTTTTCGTCGCCGCTCGACGGGAGCGATTCCGATCACTTACACGAGCTTCAAGTTGGGTCGGGCGCGTGTTGCGGGGAGCGGGTTCGGCACCTCGCCGTCAGCGTAGCGTGACGTGTGCGTGCGGTTCGTATTCCTTTGCGAGGTGGAAGGTCCAGTAGTCGTCGAAGTCGCCACTGGCGCGCAGCGCACGCAACCGCAGCACGGCCTCGGCACCTGCGAGCGACCAACGTGCGCCGGTGCGGCACATGCGGTCCTGGACCAAATATCGACATGCACCTTCGATGACGCCAGTGGCGATCGGCAAGCCGTCGGCGAGGGCGCGATCGTAGTGGAGCTCGCGCGTGTGGTTCACGA
>Ga0209511_1001976_pt1 | contig 17400 bp, 17 predicted proteins | sample SSSSmetaG_FD_184141 | JGI IMG/M metagenome (GOLD analysis project Ga0209511, IMG submission 184141) | Glacier valley bacterial and archeal communities from Borup Fiord, Nunavut, Canada, to study Microbial Dark Matter (Phase II) - ​SSSS... | ecosystem: Environmental > Aquatic > Freshwater > Ice >...
ACGTGATTCGCAAGGCGATCCAGGCGTCCCAAGCTCGCATCGCCGCGCGCAAAGCGCGCGAGCAGACGAGGCGGAAGGGTCTGCTTGAGTCGAGCGGCATGCCCGGCAAGCTGCGTGACTGCTCGAGCAAAGATCCGGCGCTATCGGAAATCTTCATGGTCGAGGGCGACTCGGCCGGCGGGTCAGCGGTGCAAGGTCGCAACCCCGAGTTCCAGGCAATCCTGCCGCTGCGCGGGAAGATCCTGAACGTAGAGAAGGCGCGACTCGATCGCGCTCTCGGCAATAACGAGGTGCAGTCGATGATCACCGCCTTCGGTGCCGGGGTTGGCGAGGATTTCGATCCGGAGAAAGCTCGGTATCACAAGATCGTGCTGATGGCCGATGCCGATGTAGACGGCCAGCACATCACGACTTTGCTTCTCACCCTGCTCTTCCGCTACATGCGGCCGCTCATTGATCTCGGTTACGTGTATCTCGCGCAACCTCCGCTGTACCGACTCAAGTGGAGTAACGCGCAGCACGAATACGTCTACAGCGACCGCGAACGGGACGCTTTGATTGAAGCTGGCCTCGCTGCGGGTAAGCGAATCCCCAAAGAGAATGGGATCCAGCGCTATAAGGGCCTTGGCGAGATGGACTACAAGGAGCTGTGGGAAACCACGATGGATCCCGCGACCCGCACTCTGTTGCAAGTCACGCTCGACGATGCTGCGGCAGCGGATGAGATCTTTTCGACCCTCATGGGCGAAGACGTTGAATCACGCCGGAACTTCATTCAGCGCAACGCCAAAGACGTGCGCTTTCTCGACATTTGAATCGACTACGCCGATCGAGTCGCTCGACTAGGCGAACAGACGAAATGACATACCAAGAACGAGAGACCGGGATCAGATGGCAGATGTAATCGAACCGACCGAGCCGGGCGACGAGACTCCCACAAAGCCGACCTTCACGGACAAGGTTGTCGATACCCGGCACGACAAGATCTCTCAGGTCGACCTTCAGCTTGAAATGCAGCGGTCGTACCTTGACTATGCGATGAGCGTCATTGTTGGTCGCGCACTGCCCGAGGTCCGCGATGGTCTCAAGCCCGTTCACCGCCGAGTGATCTATGCCATGTACGACGGCGGCTACCGTCCTGACAAGGGCTTTTCGAAGTGCACGCGCGTCATCGGCGACGTCATGGGGCAGTTCCACCCCCATGGAGACGCATCGGTGTACGACGCACTCGTGCGACTCGTTCAACCGTGGAGCCTGAGATACCCGCTCGCTCTGGGGCAGGGCAACTTCGGATCACCCGGCAACGACGGCGCTGCGGCTCACCGCTACACGGAGACCAAGATGGCACCTCTCGCAATGGAGATGGTGCGGGATATCGAAGAAGATACCGTCGAGTTCCAGGACAACTACGACGGGCGGACCCAGGAACCGACGGTGCTGCCAAGCCGCTTCCCCAATCTGTTGGTTAACGGATCGGTCGGCATCGCGGTGGGCATGGCAACGAACATCCCTCCCCACAACCTTCGCGAAGTCGGTGAGGGTGCCTTGTGGCACTTGGCAAACCCCGAAGCGAGCCGAGAGGAGCTCATTGAGGCATTGATTCAGCGCGTCAAGGGTCCGGATTTTCCCACGGGTGCGCAAATTCTGGGACTGAAGGGCATCCAAGATGCCTACCGCACCGGTCGCGGGTCAATCACGATGCGTGCGGTGGTCAACGTTGAGGAGCTCCAAGGCCGCACATGCTTGGTCGTGACAGAGCTTCCTTACCAAGTCAATCCGGATAACCTCGCACTGAAGATCGCTGACCTCGTCAAGGAAGGCAAGCTTGCCGGCATCGCGGATATTCGCGATGAAACCTCGGGGCGCACCGGTCAGCGCCTCGTGATTGTGCTCAAGCGGGATGCTATCGCCAAGGTCGTGCTCAACAACCTGTACAAGCACACCCAGCTGCAGGAGAACTTCGGCGCGAATATGCTCGCGATCGTTGACGGGATCCCCCGCACGTTATCTATCGACGGATTCATCGTGGCGTGGGCGAGCCATCAGATCGAAGTGATCGTTCGGCGCACCGAGTTCCGCCTGCGAAAGGCCGAAGAGCGTGCCCACATTCTTCGCGGGTATCTCAAGGCGCTCGACGCGCTCGACGAAGTGATCGCCCTCATCCGCCGCTCGGCGACGGTCGAAGAAGCGCGAGACGGCCTGACGACGCTGCTCGATATCGACGAGCTGCAGGCCCGAGCGATTCTCGAAATGCAACTGCGCAGACTGGCTGCGCTCGAGCGCCAGAAGATTATTGACGAGCACGACGAGATCGAACTACAGATTGTTGAGTTCAAGGCGATCATCGCTAGCCCCCAGCGGCAGCGAGACATCGTGAGCGAGGAACTCACTGAGCTGATCGCCAAGTACGGCGACGAACGGCGCACCGAGATCATGTTCGGTTTCGACGGCGACATGAGCGTTGAGGACCTGATCCCCGAGGAGGAGATGGTCGTCACAGTCACCCGCGGCGGCTACATCAAGCGCACGCGCAGCGACAACTACCGCAGCCAGCATCGCGGCGGTAAGGGAGTCAGGGGCGCGCAGTTGCGCGCAGACGATGTGGTCAATCACTTCTTCGTCACGACCACGCACCATTGGCTGCTCTTCTTCACCAACACTGGTCGGGTCTATCGAGCCAAGGCTTATGAGATTCAAGAAGCCGGCCGCGATGCGAAAGGCCAGCATGTGGCGAACCTTCTCGCTATGCAGCCCGGCGAGGAGATCGCGCAGATCCTCGATATTCGTGACTACCGGGCCGCAAAGTATCTTGTGCTCGCGACTCTCCGCGGACTGGTCAAGAAGACTGCGCTCACTGAGTACGACACAAACCGCACCGGGGGGATCATCGCGATTAACCTTCGTGACGGCGACGAAGTGGTGTCGGCAATGCTTGTCGAACAGGACGCAGACGTGCTCCTCGTATCGCGTAAGGGGATGTCAATCAGGTTCACCGCATCGGATGCCGCGATGCGATCCATGGGCAGGTCCACCTCGGGCGTGATCGGTATGCACTTCCGCGACGACGACAGCCTCCTCACTGCGAGCGTCGTGAGCGACAGCGGATCGGTCTTTGTGGTGACCGAGGGTGGTTACGCGAAGCGAACCTCGGTGGACCAGTACCGGCTGCAAGGCAGGGGAGGACTCGGAATTAAGGTTGCGCGATTGAATGAGCATCGCGGCGACCTAGCCGGGGCGCTCATCGTCGATGACGATGACGAGGTCCTTGTGGTTCTTGCCAGCGGTAAGGTAGTACGGTCTTCTGTCGCCGAGGTGCCGGCTCAGGGTCGAGACACCATGGGCGTGGTATTTGCCCGGTTCGCTGATGAAGACAAGATTATCGCGATCGCTAAGAACAGTGAGCGCAATCTAGAAAATTCGGATCTGGATGACCTCACAACCGATGAGATGGTCGCCGAAACCACTGGGAAGGACGAGTCACCAGATGAGTAGTGTCGCGGAGAAACTGCAGCGGAAGTCTCAGCGCCAGGTCGCTGTCAAGCAAGTCAGACTCAAGCTCGTCTACATCGACTTTTGGTCGGCGGTGAAGTTGTCCTTCCTCATCGCGGCGTCGCTGGGCATTGTGCTAGTTGTTGCAACGGTTTTCGTGTGGGTCGTGCTGAACTCGACCGGGATTTTCGGCAGTCTCGACAAGGTGCTCAAGGATGTGCTGGGCGATCCGTCGTTCAGCGTAGCCAAGACCTTCTCCCTCCCGCAGGTCGCGTTGTTCGCGTTCGTCGTCGCCATTCTCAACGTCGTCGTCGGAACGGCTCTCGGTGCCATAGCGAGCATGCTGTACAACTTCAGCGTTCGATTGACCGGCGGACTATTGGTCGGCTTCACGAACAACTAGGTCGAGTTCCTGCGATTACAGGAATCCCGGTCGGTGCGATACTCTCGTATCTGCCTCAGGGGGTATAGCTCAGGCGGTTAGAGCGCTTCGCTGATAACGAAGAGGTCCCAGGTTCAAGTCCTGGTACCCCCACTGGAATCTTCACATGAGACTCCTTAGTTCATTCCCACCGCACGGGGCCTTAGCTCAATTGGTAGAGCGCCTGCTTTGCAAGCAGGAGGTCAGGGGTTCGATTCCCCTAGGCTCCACGAACGATATGAACGCCGCCGAGTACTGGCGGTGTTCTGTCGCTAAACCCGGCATTCGGATCGTTCGTGGAGCCTAGTCGGCAACCCACCCCCCGAGGTCCGCCTCCGCACAGTCCAACGCGTGGCCCTCCGAGTGCGTGCACCGTCGTGCGCCCGCGACGCATCGGCGGCTCGACTGAGGCGTCGATTCCCCGAGCGCGCGCGACGAACGCATCACATGTAAAGAACACTTGACACTCGCGAGACCGAGCAATACCATCGCAATGTCAATATTTCTTTACATGGAGGTCACTGTGTCATCTGAAGAACGAAGCGCATGGACGATGTTTGTCGTCACCGTTTCCGCTTATGTCGTGTACCTATACCTGATCCTGAGCGGCTGGCCCGAGCTGCCGCTGGCGGACCGCCCGTACGTGGCACCCATGCTGTGGACGATTGGCGGCGCGATCGTCGCCAATATCGTCTTGACAATTGTTGTGTCGATCGCACGCGAGATCGTGCGACGTAACCCCGAGAAAGACAAGAAGGACAGGCGAGACCGAGAGATCTACCACTTTGGCGAAAGGATTGGTCAGGGCTTCGTGACTATCGGAGGCGTCGGGGCTCTCGTGCTCGCGATGGTTCAGACCCCACACTTCTGGATAGCGAACGCCCTCTATTTGGCATTTGTGCTGTCGGCCATCCTTGCGTCGATCAGCAAGATCGTTGCCTACCGCCGGGGACTTCCCCAGTGGTGAAGCCTACGTTGGTAACCAACTCCATTCGGCAGCTCCGACTGAGCAATGGCGAGATGACCCAGGCCGAGTTGGCCGACAAGATCGGCGTGACCCGACAGACAATCATCGCCATCGAGCAGGGCAAGTACTCTCCGTCGCTTGAGATGGCCTTCCAGATAGCCGCGGTATTCGTAGTGACGCTGGACGCGGTGTTCCAGTACCCGGGCAACTACCGGTCCTGAACAAGGCGATTGTGGTATCGCACCGTGCGGTTGCGCGGCGACCGAGCCCTCCTGCAACCGAGCGCTTACCCGGTTATCGTTTCCGGCTCGTCCTCGACCCAGAGGTCGTCGTCGGCACGCAGCGTCTGGTACGCCGCGTAGGCGACAGCGGCGAAGGCTACGACACCGATACCGATGACGATGTAGCGGCCCGGTCCCGCAGACTTGGCCTTGACGATGCCAACGTGAGTACCGATGTCGGTGCCAATTCGTCCGGCGCGAGTGATGGCATCACGCACTTGCTGGTTCTTGGCGACCTCGATCGCCGCTAGCGCAGTGCCGAGCGCTGACGACATTGCCGGGAGCACGTTGTGCACAAGGTTGTCACGAGTTGAATTCGCGGCTGAGCGAGCTCCAGCGATACCCGAACTTACGGCAGGCTTCACGGTGTCTTCGAAGGTCCCACGGATACGAGGAGAGACTTCTTCACGGGCGAAATTGGCCGCCTGACGACTTGCATCTCGAACGACTCGAGAGGCGTGATCAAGCAGTTCCTTTTGGTCCTCCCACAGGTCCTCAGCCTGATTCTTCAAGCGATTGAGCTCTTTGCGGCGCTTGCGCGATAGTGCCATGAGAAACCTCCATCATCAAACCGATTCGACAAGACCATGATGTCATGCGCACCTTCCAGCGCGAAAGGTCGTGGCACACGAGACGCCGGGCGTACGGGCAGCGCCGGGAATTGACTGTGACAGAATTACTGTCATGCCACTTCATACCGCCGTCGCCACAGTCAAGACCAACCTGGGGACGATCAAGCTCAACCTATACGGCAACCACGCCCCCAAGACCGTCGCCAACTTCACCGGGCTCGCGTCGGGGACCATCGAGTGGACCCATCCCGCCACGGGCAAGGTCTCGAAAGACAAACTGTATGACGGCGTTGTGTTTCACCGGATCATCAAGCAGTTCATGCTGCAAGGTGGCGACCCGCTAGGCGAGGGCACCGGCGGACCCGGATACCAGTTTGACGACGAAATCCACCCAGAACTGCACTTTGGCGAACCGTACGTTCTCGCTATGGCCAATGCCGGAAGCCGAGGCGGTAAGGGGACCAATGGCTCGCAATTCTTCATCACGACGGTGCCGACACCGTGGTTGCAGGGCAAGCACACTATTTTTGGCGTTGTCGCCGACGACGAGTCGAGGCGCGTTGTGGATGCGATCGAGGCAGTCGACACCGACTCTCGTGACAAGCCGCTAGTTCCCGTCGTGATCGAGAGTGTCTCGATCGACGCGGTCTGACGCCGGGTGGCCATAGCGCCGGGTGGCAGCGAAAACGTGTGCTACCGGCATCCCGATCGTCAGAGTTTCGTCACGTGCCAGCGCTGCAGTCGCACGATCTGTCCGGCTTGCCAGACGCAGGCCGCGGTCGGCGTGCACTGCCCCGAGTGCGTGCGCGAGGCGCGTGGCAGCGCTCCACGGTCAGCGCTGCCGGTCGCCGCACGACTAAGGTCGTTGTCCGATCAGCCGGTCGTCACGTGGGGGATCATTGCGGTGTGCGTGGTCGTGTATGTCCTGCAGCTTCTGCCGGGCAGCGCCGTGACGCAGGATCTTCTGTACTACCCGCCGTACACCTTAACCGAGCCATGGCGCATGATTACGGCCATTTTCGTCCACTCGCAGACGTCGTTCTTGCACATTCTGTTGAACATGGTGTCGCTGTATCTTTTCGGTCCGATTGTGGAGCGCCTCTTGGGTCGGGTGCGTTATCTCACGCTCTACCTGCTCAGTGGACTCGGGGGCTCTGTTGCTGTGCTGTTGATCGCACCGGACACCCCGGTGGTCGGCGCGTCCGGTGCAATCTTCGGATTGCTGGGGGCATTCTTCGTGATTGCCCGACGGCTGGGTGGCAACAGTTCGCAGATTCTCATCGTGATAGTGATCAACCTCGGAATTGGCTTTCTACCGGGAACCAATATTGCTTGGCAAGCGCACCTCGGTGGGCTGGTGACAGGAGCTGCGGTTGCTCTCGTGTTCCTTCTCACCCGCAGAACAAGCCAAAAGACGGTTCAAATAGTGGGCGTCTTGGGAATCTTTGTGGCACTCATCGGCCTGACGATCCTCGGCGTGAGGTTGCTTTAGCTCCGGCAGGCCGGGGAAGCGAGCGAGTTATCCCCAGCTCTATCCACAGTGGGTATAACTACAGCACTGTAGTTAACGATCTCGGAGGCTAGCGCCAACGAGTCGTCATCAAAAAGCCAATGAACATGATCCCGAATCCAACCAGGATGTTCCAACTCCCGAGCTGCGGAATCGGAAGCTGGTTCTGGCTCACGTAGAAGACGATGATCCAGACTAGCCCCAGCAGCATGAAGCCGAACATCACGGGCTTGAACCACACCGGGTTTGGCGTCTGTTCGCCGGAGGTGACCTGCGGTCGTGCGGGCTTTGAGCGTGCAGTCGTACGAGCCATGGGGTCGATACTATCGCGAATGAACGAGACGTTCTCGCGGGTCGGAGAGACCGATGGTGTCTCAGCCCCAGACCGTAGAATGGAGCTCATGATAGTGAAAGACGGAGACGCTCTGGCATTTCCGTCCGACGCAAAGACTGCCAACACCCGGATCCGGAAACGTAATCGACTGACCGTGGTCGGGGTCATAGGCGAGTTGCTCATCACAGGTGGCGTCCTCGTCTTGCTCTTTCTCGGATGGCAGCTGTGGCTCAATGACGTGATCGTCGGCAACCAACAGAACTCAAACGCTCTAGTTCTCAGCGAGAGCTGGAGCAAGGGATACCCAACTACGCCCGCGCCAGCGTTGCGGCCAGACCCCGGCCTGCCACCTGCCTCAACTGCGCCCACGCACGCGGTGCAATTCGGAAGCCTCATCATTCCGAGGTTTGGCGCGGATTACCGCCGACCGATTGCGGAGGGTGTCGGAACCGAGGACGTTCTCAGGGTTGGAGTCGGGCACTACCCCGGCACCCAAATGCCCGGGGAAGTTGGCAATGTCGCTCTCGCTGCCCACCGAACCACGTGGGGTGCGCCGTTCGCGGACATCGCCAACCTGAAGGTCGGTGACAGCATCTATATCGAGACCGCGGCGGGTTGGTTCCGCTACGTTTTCCGGTCGTTGCAGTATGTCCCTCCGACGGGAGTCGAAGTGCTCGCTCCCGTCCCCGCTAGCGAATCCGCTTCGCCGACCGATCGAATTCTGACCATGACAAGCTGCAATCCAAAGTTCTCGGCCGCCGAAAGGTTTATCGCATACAGCGTGTACGACACCTGGTACCCGCGCGCCGGGGGGCCGCCGCCGCAGATATCTTCTCAGTTCGGGGCGAAAGGAGTCGGGTAGTGTACGGAGCGCTCTGGCGGGTACTTCCGGGCCCGGTCTGGGTGAGGGTACTGATTCTCGTGGTACTGATCTGTGCGGTTCTCGCCGCCTGCATCGCATGGGTCTTTCCCTGGATGCAGGAGTTCGTCTTCCCCCAAAATGTGACGGTAAGCCAATGACCCGAGTTCTCGTCGTTGACAACTACGACAGTTTCGTTTACACGCTCAACGGCTACCTTCTGCAACTCGGCGCAGAGACAACTGTCGTTCGCAACGACGCATTTTCGCCGGATGACGCGGCAACCGTCATCCGCGAGTACGACGCGGTGCTGCTCTCGCCAGGGCCAGGCACTCCCGCAGCGGCGGGAGTCAGCATCCCGATTGTGACGGCTGTGCTCGAGTCGGGACAGCCGTTGTTCGGTGTGTGCTTGGGCCATCAGGCGATTGCCGAGGCAATGGGAGCGACTGTCACGCACGCAGACGAACTCATGCACGGCAAGACCTCGCTCATTAGCCATGACGATAGCGCGTTCTATGACGGCGTGCCCCAGCCTTTCACCGCGACCAGGTATCACTCGCTCGCGGTGGTTGACTCGACCGTTCCTCGCGACCTCATTGTCACTTCGCGAACGGCGGGCGATGTGATCATGGGCATACAACACGAGAGCCTTCCGATCTATGGCGTCCAGTTTCACCCGGAATCCGTTCTCACCGAGGGTGGGTACCGAATGGTTGGCAACTGGCTAGCGGTCGCCGGGCTTCCGGAGGCGGCAGTCCGTGCGCGGGGCCTTACGCCCCTCGTCAAGCTGCACTAGCCGGCGCAGTGGAATTTCAGCCGCTGCAGTAGCGGATCGTGATCGCTGACTTCTGGGCGGTGTCACCGACGAGCGACTGGCTTGCGACTATTCCGCCCGTACAGGTCGAGTCAACCGTGACCTTCACGTTGAGTTGCAGAGCAGTCAAAGTGCTGCTCGCTGCGGCGATCGGCTTTCCCGTGACGTCAGGCACCTGGACGAGTCCGTTCGAGACGACGAGATTGACTGTCGCGCCTTCGCGAATCGTCTTGCCCGCAGTCGTCTTCGTTGCGCCGGCTGCGGGGTCTGACTGGATGACAATTCCGGCCGGAACATCGGGGGAGTACGAGGCGGTCGTACTGCCGTACACGAGTTTCTTCGCCTCGAGCGTGGTCTTCGCGTCAGCCTCCGTCAGGTTGGTGACGTCGGGAACGACCACGGGGGTCTCGCCGAGCGAGACGTACACCTTCACTTGGAGCCCGGGAGACACCGTCGTTCCCGCTTGGGGGTCGGTGCGGATAATTACACCCTCGGCGACGGTCTTACTCACCTCAGCAAGTTTCTGGGGAGCGAGGTTGTTGGCTATGAGCAGCTTGGAGCCGTCTTCATAGGTCTGGCCAATGACATTCGGGATGTTGATGGAGACATTCGTCGTGAGAGTCGCAGGCGAGAGACTGAATGTCCAAAATACGACTGCGGCGATGATGACTATCATCGTGGCTATGCCGGCCCAGATCCAGGCGACAGGCGGTCTATTCTGAGTTCGCGCGACTCGCTCATCGGCGCCGACCGTGAGCTGTCGAATCGTCGCTTCGGAGCCGGCGACCGAGCTCGGATTCACTCCGAACAGGGTGGCGTTGAAGTCGGTCGGTGCCGCCGCCTTGCGTGCCGGAACCATACCAGCGGCGGCGGCTTCGACATCATCCCGGAACTCTGTCGCGCTCTGGTAGCGGTCGAAGCGATCCTTTGCAAGGGCCCGAAGCACCACGGCATCCACCGCGGGTGACACCGCCGGATTGAGCGAACTCGGGTGTGCAGCCTCTGAGTTCACATGCTGATACGCGACAGCTACTGGATTGTCGGCACGGAATGGCGCGCGTCCGGTGAGGAGTTCGAAGAACACTACGCCGGTCGAATAGAGGTCGGTGCGCGCGTCTACGGTCTCGCCGCGGGCTTGTTCGGGGGAGAAGTATTGCGCGGTACCGACGATCGCGCTCGTCTCGGCAATCGTCGCGGCCGAATCCGAGATTGCTCGGGCGATGCCGAAGTCCATGACCTTCACTTGGCCGTTGGCAGTGATCATGATGTTGCCAGGCTTGATATCGCGATGCACGACCCCTGCACGATGCGAGTATTCCAGAGCAGTCAGTACTTGCGCGATGATCCGCGCAGCCTCCGAAGGAGAACGCGGCCCCTCTGCGATAACGTCTTTGAGCAATCGACCGTCGACGAACTCCATGACGATGAACGGGATGAGAGTCTCGGCGCCGCTGGATTCGCGGACCGACTCTTCACCCGCGTCGAAAATACGCACGATGGTCGGATGAGCCATTTTCGCTGCGTCTTGAGCCTCGCGACGGAACCGCGTGCGGAAGGCGGGATCGTTGGCCAAGGACGGCTTGAGTAGCTTGATCGCGACTCGGCGACCAAGTCGGGTGTCGATTCCCGAATGGACGTCGGCCATTCCACCGCGACCGACAAGCTCGCCCACCTGATACCGGCCGGCGAGCAGGCGTACGCCTTGCACTACGCCTTCAGCCACTGTGTCTCCCGGTCCAGTCCCGACAATATTCAAGTCAGTGTACTCGGTGGCCTTTCGGGGAAAATCTCAGTTTGCTGTGATGATCGTGTTGGGAGAAGCAGGCGATTCAAAGTTTGTACACACCGCCGTGTAACTGATCGTCGTGTCGCCGGGCGCCGGCGTGAGCTTGATGTCGAGGGTCGTGGCCGTCGGAGAAACCGATGCACTGTGGCCGTCGGAGCTCACCGTCGTGCCACTGCCGGGGTTCACGATCGTGCCGCCCTGCACCTGGAAGCTGAAACTACTGAGCGGGTGGCCACTCGGACATCCCGTATAGGAGGCCCAGCTCACCGTGACCTGCGCGCCAGCGAGGTAGGGGCCAGCAGGATACGTGACAGCCGAGGGAGCAGGTGCCGTGGGCGGCGGCGGGATCTTTGAGTAGAACGTGACCGCGATCAGGTCGTTCTTGTTGACGGTGCCGACCGGGTTGACCTTGTACGCGGTACCCACTTGGTCGTTTGTTGGGGCTACGTCCCCGTCAACCGCATCCATGCGTAGGCCCTTTTGGGTCAGCTTGTCCTGTGATTGCGCTTTGGTCAGCCCGATGAATTCAGCTTGAGTGATGTTCACTGTTGCTGTCGTCGGCGCCGGCGCGGGGGTGGATGCCGCTGGCGTCGGGCTATTCGATGGATTCGGACCTGTCGCCGGGTTGGCTAGCAGCGCGATGAGTGTCCCGATGAGCACCACAGCCAACAGCGAAATGAGTGCGACGAGAGGCCAAGTCCACGGGTTGCGACGCGAAGCGTCCAGTGGCATTGCGGGAGTAACCACCGCGCCGCTCGTGCTCAGCACGCGAGTGACTTGCGCGGTTTGTCCGTAGTTCGGGCCGACCGTCGCCGCGTGCGAGCCGCTACCGAGAATGCCGGGCACTGCGGCTGCGGCCGCGGCGACATCCCCTCGACGGAGGGCCTGCGCGGCGCGCGCGAGATGCGCGGCAGTCGATGGACGATCCGCGGGATTCTTCGCGATGCACGAGTACACCAGGTTGCGGACCGGCTCGGCCACGGTTGCCGGCAACTCGGGAGGTGTCTCGTTGATTTGAGCCATAGCAATCGCCACTTGCGATTCGCCCGTGAATGGACGACGGCCGGCAAGCGCTTCGTACGCGACGATCCCGAGCGAGTAGATATCTGTGGTCGGAGACGCGGGATGCCCGCTGGCCTGCTCGGGGGACAGGTACTGAACCGTACCCATGACTTGGCCGGTCGCGGTCAACGGCACTTGGTCTGCGATTCGAGCGATCCCGAAATCGGTGATCTTCACACGACCATCGGGTGTGATCAGCAGGTTTCCCGGCTTGATGTCGCGGTGCACTAGCCCAGCGGCATGGGCCGCCTGGAGCGCCGCAGCGGTTTGCGCGACAATATCGAGCACCCGGTCGCTCGACAAGACGCGTTCTCGTTCGAGGATCGCGCTGAGGGCCTCGCCGGGAACGAGCTCCATCACGAGGAATGCGCTGCCGTCTTCCTCTCCGTAGTCGAAAACGTTCGCGATGCCTTCGTGGTTAACTAAGGCGGCGTGGCGCGCCTCAGCACGGAAACGCTCGAGAAAGCCCGGGTCACCGAGGTACTCGTCTTTGAGGATCTTGATCGCGACAGTTCTGCCGATCACGAGGTCAGTCGCTTGCCAGACCTCGCCCATGCCGCCAATTGCGACACGGCTGGTGAGCTGGTATCTGCCCCCGAAGGTGAGCCCGCTTGTGGGTCTCATCGTGATAGCACCGCCTCTAGAACTTTCTTTGCGATTGGAGCAGCAAGCGAATTTCCCGTGCCATTCTGGCCGAGTCCGCCACCGTTCTCGACCACCACGGCGACGGCAACTCGTGGATCGTTTGCAGGGGCGAAACCGGTGAACCACAGGGTGTATGGATCACCCACGCCGTTCTCTGCTGTTCCGGTCTTACCCGCCACATCGACTCCGTCTATTCTGGCATTACTGGCGGCGCCGTTGCTGACGTTGTTGATCATCATCTGGGTCATGGTTGCTGCTGTCTGTTGACTGATCGGCAGGGAAAAGATCTTGGGTTGCAGGGCCTGTGAGACGCTCAGGTCGGGGGCGATGATCCCCTTGACGAGTGTCGGCTGCATGAGTTGTCCGCGATTGGCGACGCCCATCGAGACCATGGCCATTTGCAACGGTGAGGCCCTGACGCTCGACTGGCCGAAGGCGGAGAGCATGGTTTGCGGGGCATCGAGAGCGTGGGGGTAGATGCTCGGCGTAGAGTCCATCGGAACTGACACCGTCGAGTTGAACCCGAATTTCTCGGCCTGAGTCAGGATCGCTCGAGTTCCCAACGCAAGACCCAATTGCGCGAACGGGATGTTGCACGAAAGCCGCAGAGCGTCGGCAATCGAGACGGTGGACGTTCCGCCGCACGTGTCGTGCCCGGCGTTGGTGATGACCGAATCGCTTTGGGGCAATTGCAACTCGGGGGGATTCGGAAATTGACTGTCCGGGGCGTATTTGCCGCTCTCGAGCGCGGCCGCGGTAACAACAAGCTTGAACGTTGAGCCCGGCGGGTTCAGATCGCCCGCAATGGTGCGGTTGAACAACGGACCGGTTGGATCGCCGAGCAGCTGGTTGTATGTGTCAATGACCCTTTGGGTGTCGTGTAGGGCAAGCGTGTTTGGATCGAACGTGGGGGAAGAAACCATCGCCAGAATCGCACCGGTCTTGGGGTCAATCGCGATGACTGCACCCTGCAGAGAGCCAAGAGCATCGAACGCCGCCTGCTGCACGACCGGGTCGATCGTCAGTTCAACGGCTGCGCCTTTGGGTTGTTGGCCGGTGAGGATGGCGTTGATCTGGTCGAGGAACTGCTGGTTTGACGTGCCGCTCAGGTAATCGTTGAGCGCGCCTTCGATCCCCGTGTTGCCTTGGTTGAGTGTGAAGTATCCGGTGACGGGGGCATACAACTGTGGTGCGGAGTACACGCGCTGGAACTTGTACACATCTGTGGTGGGCTTCGATTCGGCGATCGGGGTGCCGGCCACAATTATTGCTCCCCGCTCGGCGGAATAGCTTGCGTAGAGCGTTCGAGCGTTTCGCGGGTCAGACCTGAGCGAATCGGCCGCGACGACTTGGATCACGGTCGTCGACGAAAACAGCGCCAAAAACATCACGAGCACCACGATGCTCACACGGCGCAGTTCCTTGTTCACGGCGCCACCGCAATTGCCTTGCTAGCGTCCGCCACCGAATCAATTACAAGGAGCGGCGTCGTGCGCACCGAATCAGAGAGTCGCAGCAAGAGCGCAGCGATGATCCAGTTCGCGACGAGGGATGACCCCCCCGCGGCCAAGAACGGGGTTGTGAGTCCCGTCAGCGGAATCACACGCGTGACCCCGCCGATGACCACGAATACTTGCAGCGCGACCGTGAAGGAGAGCCCGACCCCGAGTAGGCGGCCAAAGTCATCTTGACCCGCGAAAGAGATGCGAAACCCGCGCGCGATGAAAAGCAAGTAGAGAGCAAGAATCGCGAAGATACCGATGAGCCCCAACTCCTCGCCCAGCGCCGAGATGATGTAGTCGCTGTTCGATAGCGGCGTAATGTCGGGTCGCCCGCGCCCGAGGCCGGTGCCGAGCATCCCGCCGTTGGCAAATCCGAAAAGTCCCTGAACGAGCTGGTAGCTTCCGCCCTCGGAGTCGTAGATCGACGGATTGAATGCGTCGAGCCACGCCACAACTCGACCGTTGACATAGCTCAACAGTTGAGTGGCTATCAGTGCGCCGGCCCCGAACATTGTCAAGCCGAGGATGATCCAACTAGAACGGCCCGTCGCGACGTAGAGCATGACCAGAAAGAGACCGAAATAAAGCAGTGCCGTACCCAGGTCGCGTTGGAACACGAGCACGAGCATCGACGCCGCGAAGACAACCAGAATTGGCCCGAGGTCGCGCCCACGCGGAAACCGGATGCCCAAGATCTTGCGCCCAACCATTGATAGGGAGTCGCGCGCCGTGACGAGATACCCGGCGAAGAAGATGGCGAGGGCGACCTTGCCGAGCTCGCCGGGTTGGAACGAAAACGGACCAATTTCGACCCACAGTCGTGCGCCGTTCTTTGCGGTTCCGATGATCGGGAGCATCGGCAGGAGCAAGAGTCCAATACCGACCACCATCGATACAAATCGATACCGCTGCAGGACCCGGTGATTGCGCACTACAACCAGTACCGCGATAGCAAGAATGATCGCCATTGCGGTCCAGAGAATCTGACGGACTCCGGCGCTCGCCCAGCCCGAATCTCCGTTTGCGAGATCGATCCGGTAGATCATCGCGATCCCGAGTCCGTTGAGCACGGTGACGATCGGGACGATGAGTGGATCAGCCTCGATCGCCACCAGGCGCAGCGCCACGTGCATCCCCAGAATTGGCACGCTCAGGAGAGCAACGAGTGTGAGCACGCCGAACTCAAGGTGCCCGACGGCCCCGAACTGCACCATCGCAGTCGCGCCGACGACAATGACGAGAGCGAGCAGCAGTAGCGCCAGTTCAAGATTTCGCCGTCGCGCGGGGACCTTGAGCTTAAGGCGGATTGCCGATGTGAAGGTCGAGCGAGGTTCTGCCTCGCTCGACGCCGGTCTGTCTGGGACGCCGCTAGCGGCCATTCGCCAGCTGATCCACTATTCGATGGGCGTCCGCAAGACTGTCGGCGCTGATGGTCGCCTCAACGCTCTGTTGCGCGAAAGGTGTCAGTTGTTCGACGCCAACGGTGGTGGCTTCGAGCACGTGCGAGAGCGAGATCGGGCCGATGTCTTGCTGCACACCCTGGAAGATGGCGACTTGACCCCCGTACACGCCGACAAAGTAATGGCGCTGAGTGAATTGATAGCTCACGATTGCGGCCGCCACCGCGAGCGCAAGCACCACCGCGATGAAAATGAGCCACGATGTGCGACGTCGACGAGCACGCCTGTTGTCTTCGTGAATGAGAGCGTTGAGGTAATCGTCTGACTCGGGCTCGAAGTGGCTGTCGTCAGGCTGGGTTACTTTGAGCGGATGCAGGAGCAGGCTCGGCAGCCGCATTGGGCGACGCACTGCCTCGGCCTCAAAGATGACGGGCGAGGCGGCGGAGCCCACCGTGAGCGGGGGAACGTGTCCGGAGTCGCCACTGTCGTCGATATCCACCAGCACGACCGTGACGTTGTCAGGGGCGCCTTGGTCAAGACTCTCTTTCACCAGACGGTTCGCGGCTTCCTCGGTATTGGATACCGTCGCCAGGACCGCTTGCATCTTGCTGTCATCGACAAAGCTACTGAGACCGTCGGAGCAGATGAGCCAGCGATCGCCCGGTCTGGTCTGCATGACCGTCGTGTCTATTTCGGGACTCGCATCTACGTCACCGAGCACGCGCATGAGCACGGATCGGCGCGGGTGGACGGCGGCCTCGTCGGCCGTGATGCGGCCGCTGTCCACGAGGCGCTGCACAAAGGTGTGGTCGGCGGTGACTTGCTTGAGTGTGGCTCCGCGGAAAAGGTAGATGCGTGAGTCGCCGATATGAGCGATCGCGATATGGTCATCAACTCGAAGGATGCCGCTGACCGTCGTGCCCATGCCGGTCAACTCGCCGTGTTCGAATACCGTTTCTGCGAGCAGCGAGTTCGCCGCGAGGAGTGCGGAGTGGAGTGCGAACTCCGCATCGTTCGGCGAGGTGTACAGGCGGTCCGTCTCCGCGATCCGCTTCACTGCGATCGCCGAGGCTACATCCCCGCCCGCGTGGCCGCCCATCCCGTCGGCCACAATGAACAAGTATCGGCCCGCATAGCCGCTGTCCTGATTGTTGCTGCGAACTTTGCCGACGTCCGAGACGGCCGCACTGTTGTGAGTACTGGCCATTCACCTACCGCCGAAGTTCGAAACTGCTCGTACCGATCTTTACCGGTGTGTTCACGGGTACGTGCGTCGGAACAATGACCCTTGTGCCGTCTAGGAACGTGCCGTTGGTCGAGTCTAGGTCCTGGATAACCCAGCCATCCGCCCACTTCAACAACCGGGCGTGGTGCGTTGAGGTGTAGTCATCTCGGATGACGAGCCCCGACTCGCTCGAACGACCGATGGTCAGTTGCTCGGCCGGGAGGTCAATTTCGAGGCCCTCCTTCGCGCCGCCGACGATCACGAGCCGCGTCGCGTCGATAGAGCTTGATGAGCCACGGGAGAGTGTGGGGGATGCGGGGCGGGGTGCGGCCGGGGCGACTGACGGCCGAAGTTGGGTGTTTGGGGGTGAGGCTACGGCGGGCATCCGGCGCACCCGCTGGCCGAAGAGGTCGCTCCTCAGCGCGTAGACGATAGCGAACACGAATGCCCACAGAATCACCAAGAAGCCGATTCTCAAGACGAGAAGTGTCAATTCACCCATTGTTAGGTTGCACCCCCAGCGTTCGGGTCAC
>Ga0209511_1001980_pt1 | contig 17371 bp, 16 predicted proteins | sample SSSSmetaG_FD_184141 | JGI IMG/M metagenome (GOLD analysis project Ga0209511, IMG submission 184141) | Glacier valley bacterial and archeal communities from Borup Fiord, Nunavut, Canada, to study Microbial Dark Matter (Phase II) - ​SSSS... | ecosystem: Environmental > Aquatic > Freshwater > Ice >...
GAAAAGTGGCGGGCAAGGTCGGCCGTCGCGAGAGCCATATCCAGCAATGAACAGCGCGCATAGCACCAGGCAAGCTCCGACAGCCAACTCGGGCGCTGGCGCAGTGCCGAACTCAACTTGGCCGCCGCTAGGAGTTGCTCGAACAGTTCGATTGCTTCTGAATCTTTGCCCACCAGAGCGAAAAGTTGAGCAGTTTGCAGCTTTGTGAAATCGCTGGCCGAGATAGAGAACAACTCGTCGTAGTTGCGAGACGCTTGAATTTTTCCGATAGCCGTCGAGGCGGAAGTGTTCGCGTTGCGCAAAGCGAGTTGTCTTTCGACGACCAATCTCGTCTGGGCAGCGTTGAAGCCGATCACGCTGAGAGCAGTGTGATCTCCCAACAGACTAGCGTGCATGCGCGCTCGCACGAACCAACGGCCTGCATCGGCTTCTCTTCGAGACATTCCTATGATTTCTGCAACCACCGCGCTCGCGCGACACCTGGCCCGATGATCGTTCTCAACCGCGACCCGAAGCGCTTCGCTCGCATAGCCGACCGCCTTGTCCGCGTCTTGCAAATTCCAGTACATGCTCGCCAGCGACGCGGCCGCGAGGGCAGTGAGCGGTAGACCGATCGCTTGACTGAGGGCATGCGCGCGCCGCATCTTGATCAGCGCCTCTTCGCCCCGGCCGTTTTGCAGGTCAACCGTCGACTCGGCAAAATTCAGCCACGGCGTGACGCGTTCGTGCGGTGTCGCGCGGTAGCGAGCGCGCAGCTCGGCGAGCATCGCTTCGCCTTCGGCATCGTGACCGCTGCGCACCAGCTGCGCAGCGAGATCGGCGCGCAGGCAATCGGCTTCGTGAACGTCGCGGGTGGCCTCGACCGCAGCGGCGAGATCGAGCAGCAGCCGCGACGCGCGTGGTGCTACCGGCGCAGGCACGCGAACGCCTCGCGATAGCGCAGGGCCGTCTGCTCCTGAACGTCCACTGGAAGTGGCGGCGCAGGCGCGCGCTTGCCCCAGGGGGCGCCATCGACCGACACCTGCTCCAGCCAGTCGCGCAGGAACTGCTTGTCGTAGCTCGGCGGGTTGGCGCCTTCGCGATAGGTCTCGAGCGGCCAGTAGCGTGACGAGTCGGGCGTGAGCACTTCGTCCATCAGGGTGAGCGTGCCGTGCTCGTCGAGGCCGAACTCGAATTTGGTGTCGGCGATGACGATACCGCGGCCGAACGCGTACGCGGCGGCCTCGGTGTAGAGGCGAATCGACGCGTCGCGCACCTTCACGGCGAGCTCGTTGCCGATCATGTCGCTCATGCGCGAGAAGTCGATGTTTTCGTCGTGGTCGCCCATCTCGGCCTTGGTGGCGGGCGTGAAGATCGGTGCGGGCAGCTTCGACGCGTTCTTCAACGCAGGCGGCAGCATCACGCCGCACACCGTGCCGCTCGCCTCGTATTCCTTCCAGCCACTGCCCGCCAGATAGCCGCGCACCACGGCCTCCACCGGAATCGGCTTCAGCTTCTTGACCAGCATGGAGCGGCCGCGGACTTGCGCCCTCTCGCCGGCGGCCACCACGCTCTCCGGGTCTTCGCCAGTGAGGTGATTCGGCACGATGTGGCCGAGCCTCGCGAACCAGAACAAAGCCATCTGCGTGAGCAGCACGCCCTTGCCGGGGATCGGCTCACCCATGATCACGTCGAACGCGCTGATGCGGTCGCTCGCGACCATCAGCAAGCGGTCGCTGCCCACGGCGTAGTTCTCGCGCACCTTGCCGCGCGCCAGCAGCGGCAGCGAATGCAGCCGGCTTTCGTAGAGAGCGGCCGCCTCGTCGATGGGCTGGAGCACGGCGGCCGGTGGCGTCACGCCACCATCTGCGCGAGGCTGCCTTCGGCGTAGCGCTTGGCAATATGCGCGAGCGACTGTGCCGAGATCTTGCCGGCCTGCCCCTCGCAGCCAAACTCGACATAGCGCTGGCGGCAGATCGATTTGGCCGCTTCACGCGCGGGCTTCAGATAGTCACGCGGATCGAATTTGTCGGGGTTCTGCGAAAGGTACTTGCGTATCGCGGCCGTCATCGCGAGGCGGATGTCGGTGTCGATGTTGATCTTGCGCACGCCGTGCTTGATGGCTTCCTGGATCTCTTCGACCGGCACGCCGTAGGTCTCCTTCATCTGACCGCCGAACTCGCGGATCACCGCGAGAAGATCCTGCGGAACGCTCGACGAGCCGTGCATCACCAAGTGCGTGTTCGGGATGCGCTGGTGAATCGCCTTGATGCGGTCGATGGCGAGGATGTCGCCGGTGGGCTTGCGGGTGAACTTGTAGGCGCCGTGGCTGGTGCCGATCGCGATCGCCAGCGCGTCGAGCTGCGTGCGCTTGACGAAATCGGCTGCCTGCTCGGGGTCGGTGAGAAGCTGCTCACGCGTCATCGTGGAATCGGTGCCGTGGCCGTCTTCCTTGTCGCCCTTCATCGTCTCGAGCGAGCCGAGGCAGCCGAGCTCGCCTTCGACGGTGACGCCGCGCGCATGCGCCATCTCGACGACCTTGCGCGTGACCTCGACGTTGTAGTCGTAGCTCGCGATCGACTTGCCGTCGGCCTCGAGCGATCCGTCCATCATCACCGACGAGAAGCCGAGGTCGATGGCGGAGCGGCACACGTCGGGGCTCTGGCCGTGGTCCTGGTGCATCACCAGCGGAACCTTCGGCCAGCTCTCGATCGCGGCCTCGATCAGGTGCTTGATGAACGGCTCGCCGGCATATTTGCGGGCACCGGCGCTGGCCTGCAGAATGACCGGCGCGCCGACCTCGCTGGCGGCCGTCATCACGGCCTGCACCTGCTCGAGGTTATTGACGTTGAAGGCCGGAATGCCGTAGCCGTTTTCGGCGGCGTGGTCGAGCAGCTGGCGCATGGAGACGAGAGGCATGGCGGATCCTGAAGCGTGAGGCTGGACCGCAAATTCTAGAAGGCTAGCGGCAGCGCGCGCGAACCTTGCGTCGGCGCGGTGCCGTCATGCAGCGTGCACGCGCCGGCGCAGCATCTACGTCTTCGGCGATTCTTCGGCGGCAGCCTCGTCGGGCACCTTGGCGACGTCGGACGCGTGATGCTCCATGTGGGTCTTCTTTCCGGGCTGCGGCGTCGCGTCTGCGCCGGGAGCCACCTCTTCGTGGCGGTGCTTTTTCTCCTGCTGGACTTTTTTGTCGTGGGCGATGTTGCGGGGGTCGGTCATCGGGTGCTCATGGGAGATGGATTAAGACTTACATCTTCGCTGGTGGCCACGCCGTCCGGGTCGGACAACCAGCCCTTCTCGGCCGGACGATCGCGCGCGTAGCATTTGCGGCACGTCTCCTGCTTCGCGCGCTGTCTGACCCCCCGATGAAGCCCTTCCACTTCCGACCGGCCGCGCCGATGCAACCCGCATGACCGGCCGCGCCTGGTGGCGGCGCACCCTGAAGGCGCTGCACGAACTCGCCGCCCTCGGCGTCGGCGGCGGGCTGGCGGCATGTCTCGTCATCGGCATCACGGCCAACATCGCGGCGCCGGCGGAGTTCGCTTCCGCACGCCAGGCGATCGCGGCCATCGCCCGCTACTTGCTGCTGCCTTCGCTCGCGCTGGTGCTCGTGACGGGCCTGCTGGCGATCGCCGCCACGCGCGGCTACCACGACGCCGGGTGGGCATGGGTCAAGGCATTGCTCGGCATCGGCGTGTTCGAGGCCACGCTCTTCACCGTCGGCGCGAGCAGCCGGCAGGCCGAGCTCGCAGCGGCTGCGGTCACCGACCCCGGCCTGCTCGCTTCGCTGCTGCACTCGGAACGAAACACGCTGATGCTGCTGCTGGCGCTGAGTGTTGCCAATGTGCTGCTCGCGGTATGGCGGCCGAAGCTGATGATCAAGATCCGTTAGTTGATGGCGGTCCGCTTCGGGCAACAGGTCGTACGACCACTTCACGGCGTGGCGCAGGGTCTGGTGCCGAGCCTGCGCACCGCGCGTGCCGCCGGTGAGCGGCTGGAGGCGCTGGTCGAGCCGGTCGCGAACCTGCGCCGGGCTCATCGCACGAACGCGGGCTGCGGCCAGCTCGATGGCGAGCGGAATGCCGTCGAGCCGAAGGCAGACGCCGCCTGCGGGCCGAGCCGCGTCTTGCCGATGCCGCCCACGCCCGTGAGCGTGACCATGCGGGCATCGGCAAGCAGCGAGAGCACAGACGCCAGTTCCTCGTTGCGGCCGAGCGCGCACGTGGCCTGCGCCGGCAGGTTGCCGGCCAGCTCTCCCACCGCCGACGGCTCCATCGGACCGATCGCGACCGCATCCACCGCGAGCTGGTAACCGCGCCCGGGCACCGTGCGTATCGCCTTCGCACCGATCGCCTTGCGCAAGGCCGAGATCTGCACCGTCAGGTTGTTTTCCTCGACCACCAGGCCCGGCCACACCCAAAGCATCAGCTCGTCTTTGGTGACAGCCTGGCCACGCCGCTCGATCAGCAACCGCAAAAGATCGAAGGCACGCAACCCGAGCGGCTGTGCGATGCCGCCGCGCAGCACACGGCGTTCGTCGGCGCGGACCTCGACGTCGTCGAAGCGCCAGCCGGGGGGTGGCACGCAGGTCGATGTTCATCGAAACAACGTCGCGATCCGCCTGAACAGGTTCAGCGATCCGTTCAGTTTCCGTTCACCCATCCGCCTGCAAGATGCCTCCATCGCAACCCCCCGTGGAGCTCCGCACCATGAATCGCACCGCCCTCTTCGCCCTTCTCGCCACCGCCACTGCCGCCGCCTTCGGCGCGCAAGCGCACACCTACACCGACAACGCACGCGTGCTCGGCGCCGAGCCGCAGTACGAGAACGTGAACGTTCCGCGCCAGGAGTGCAGGAGCGACTGGGTCTCCGAGGCGCGGCCCGCCGCCGGCCGCAACTACGGCGGCGCCGTCATCGGCGGGCTGGCCGGCGGGCTGCTCGGCAACCGCATCGGCGGTGGCCATGGTCGCGAAGCCGCTACCGCGGTCGGCGCCGTTTTGGGTGCGCTCACCGGCGACAACATCGGCAACCGCGGCCGCTGGGACTCGCGAGACGAACCCGTCTCGCGCGAGGTGACCTCGTGCCGCACGGTGAGCGACGTGCAGTCGCGCGTCGTCGGCTGGCGCGTCGACTACGAGTACCGCAACCAGCGCTTCTCGACGCTGATGCAGGACCAGCCGGGCGCCTACGTGCCGGTTCGCGTGTCGGTGGAACCTGTGGGACGATGAACGCATGAACACGTTCGCCAGGCCGTCTGTGCGCAATGCCCTTCGCACGTTCCTCTGCGCGCTGCTGTTCGCCTCGGCCCTGCCGGCGTGGGCCGACGTGGGCCGCGACGAAGCCGCCGCCGTGGCGCAGCGCGTCGCCGCCGGCCGCGTGCTCGCGGTGGAGCGCGCCGGGCCGGTGTGGCGCGTGAAGATCCTCAGCGCCAAGGGCGAGGTGCGCGTGGTCGTCGTCGACGCTGCCAGCGGCCGCGTCGTGGGCTGAGACCGATCCGACGTCGTCGCCCATGCGCGTCCTGCTGATCGAGGACGACGCCGCCCTGCGGCTCGGCCTGGCGCGGCAGCTCGAAGCCGACGGCTACCGCGTCGACCACGCCGCCGATGGCGAAGACGGCCTGTTCCAGGCGCAGGAGTTCCCGGTCGATCTCGTCATCGTCGACCTCGGCCTGCCCAAGCTCAGCGGCATCGACGTGGTGAAGCGGCTGCGCGGCGAAGGCCGCACGCTGCCGATCCTGATCCTCACTGCGCGCGGCAGCTGGCAAGACAAGGTCGTCGGCCTCGAGGCCGGTGCCGATGACTATCTCGTCAAGCCGTTCGAGTACCCCGAGCTGGCCGCGCGCGTGAAGGCACTGCTGCGCCGCTCGCTCAAGGCCGCGTCCGACGTGCTCGTGCTCGGGCCGCTGGCCATCGACTTTTCGGCGCAGTCGGCGAAGCGGAACGGCACGGTCGTCGAACTCACCGCCTTCGAATACCGGCTGCTCGAGTTCCTGGTGCGCGAGCGCGCCCGCGTCGTCAGCAAGCAGGAGCTCGCCGACTATCTCTACCCGCACGACGAAGACCGCGACAGCAACGTGCTCGAGGTGCTGTTAGGGCGCCTGCGCAGGAAACTCGACCCCGACGGCACGCTCGCGCCGATCGAGACGCTGCGCGGCCGCGGCTACCGGTTCACGCTCGGATGAGGTGGCAGGGTTCGCTGCGCTCGCGCCTGATGCTCGGCGCGGCGGCGATGCTGATCGTGTTCCTCGCCGGCGCTGGCTGGGCCGTGCAGCGCGCCCACGAAGAGAGCGTCCGCGCGGCGCGATACGCGCGGCTGCAGGGCACCGTCTACCTGCTGCTCGCGGCCGCCGAGGTCGATGCCGCGGGCACCCTCGTCATGCCGCCTTCATTTCCCGAGCCGCGCCTTTCGCTGCCCGGCTCGGGCCTCTACGCGAGCATCGTCAACGTCGCACGCAAGCAGACCTGGCGCTCGCCTTCGACGGTGGGCGTCAAGGCGCCGCTGCTGCCCGACGTGAGCACCGGGCAGTGGCGCTTCGAGGTCGCGCGCGCCGCAGGGCGCGACTACCTCGCCGTCGGCACCGGCGTGTCGTGGGCGGGCAGCGCGGGCGCGGTGCCGCTGGTGCTTTCGGTCGTCGAAGACAAGGCCGAGTTCGACCGCGAAATCGCCGTCTTCGAACGCACGTCGTGGGCGTGGCTCGGCGGCGCGGCGCTGCTGCTGCTCGTGTCGCAGACGGCGCTGCTGCGCTGGGGTCTGGCGCCGCTGCGCGAGGCCACGCGCGAGATCCGCGCCATCGAGCACGGCGAGCAGGCAACGGTCGAGGGGCGCTACCCGGTGGAGGTGGCGGCGCTCACCGACAACCTCAACACCCTCATCGCTCAGGAGCGGCTGCGCCAGGCGCGCTACCGCGAGGCGCTGAGCTTCCTGGCGCACAGCCTGAAGACGCCGCTGGCCGTGCTGCGCACTGCCCTCGCCGAGCCGGCGCAACTGCCGGCCGCGGTCGACACCCAGGTCAGGCGCATGGACGACATCGTCCAGCACCAGCTCGGCCGCGCCGCCGCGAGCGGCGCCTCGCGCTTCGTGCCAGCGCTGGCGCTGCTCCCCGTGCTCGAGCGCGTGCGCGATTCGCTCGCCAAGGTCTACGCCGACAAGGGCCTCGCCTTCACGCTCGACTGCGCGCCGGCGCTCGCCTGGCGCATCGACGAGGGCGACGCCTTCGAGCTGTTCGGCAACCTGATGGACAACGCCGCCAAATGGGCGCGGCAGCGCGTCGCCGTGAGCGCGCGGCGCGAGGGCGACCGCCTGCACCTGCGCGTCGACGACGATGGCCCCGGCTTCGGCGACACCCGCGCCATCCTGCAGCTGCACGTGCGCGGCGACGAGCGCGTGCCGGGCCACGGCGTGGGCCTGGCGGTGGTCAACGACCTGGTGGCGAGCCACGGCGGCGAGCTTGCGCTCACGCGCTCGGAGATGGGCGGCGGGCGCGTGGAGATCGTGCTGCGATCGGCCTGATCGCCTGATCGCCTGATCGAAATCTGTCTGCGATTCGTTCAGGTTCGGTTCATGGTGGGGCGCGCAAGATGGCTGCATAGCCACTCCAGGAGCCGCCGTGAACCGCTTCTCAATCTCTCCCAAGTTCCTCGTCGCGGCCGCCCTCGCCACCGCGGGGCTCGGCGCCGCGACCGTGGCGGAAGCCGGCCGCCCGGAGATCAACGTGTCGGTCGACTTTCAAAGCGGCCCGGGCTGGGTGCAACCGTCACGCGGCTACTACGTGCAGCCGCAGTCGGTCTACGTCCAGCCGCAGCCGGTGTACGTGCAGTCGCAGCCGGTCTACGTGCAGCCGTGGCCCGTCTACGTGCAGCCGGAGCCGGTGTACGCGAGGCCACCGGTCTTCGTCTCGCCGCGCGAGGTGTACGGGCAGCCGCGCTTCGGTGGCTACGACGGCCGCTTCGACTGGGAGCGTGAGCGGGCGTGGCGTCGTGCGGAGTGGCGTCGGCACGAGTGGCGCGAGGAGCACCGTGGCCGCGGGCACGATCGCGACGACGATCATGGGCGCCACGGCGGTCATCGCGACTGATCGCTCCGAGAACCTTTGGCCGGTGGATCGTGCCGCCGGCCCGAAACGGATACGCTATGGTTCTCGCAGCCACTACGAAAGGGGGTGATATGTCTTCAACTCTAGGTCTGGGGCAGAGCCTCAACTGATGTAGTTCGTTCTGTAGCCAGACCCGCGGGCGCTCCACACCATCGGTGGGAGCGCCCGCGTCATTTGGCGCCCTTGCCGGCGAACGCGAAAGACGCGGCGGGCCGCCACGGGCCGCCGAGGTAGTGCCAGATGTCGAGCCCGACCGCTGGCACGTCTTCCGATGCGAAGCCGGCTCGCAACTCGTCGTACAGGGCGCGTGCCACGGTGGGCGCCACCTTGTTCTGCACTGTGACATGCAGAACGTTGCGCTTCGCCTGGTCTTGCCGGCCGAGCAAAGGCGCCCAGCGCTGTGCGAGCGCCGCTCGCAGCGCGATGCCCTCGGCGCTGGCAAGCGCGAAGGCCACACCGGCCCCGAGGAACAGCACTCTCTCGCTCCGCATGAGAAAAGGCGGATTCGCCAGCGCGGCCTCGCGCGCGCCGGCCAGCACCGCATCCATCGCAACGCAGGGCAGCGCATGGAACAAGGTGACGTGAGCATCGAGCCAATTGCGGCGCGGCGGGAAATGCGCGCGGCGCAGTGCCGTGAAGCGCGCGCGAGCTGCGTCGCCCATGCGCAGCGTGACGACGAGTGGAGATTCGGTTGGAAGCACATCCATGGTCGATGGTGGGGGCCGGGCACGCGGCTCGCTTGGCCCGGCACGACATGACCGAACCCGCCGAGGACATCGCCGCCGCCATCGAGCGGGTGGTGGCAGCGCGGGCCGATGGTGCCACCGTCTGCCCTTCGGAAGTGGCGCGCCTCCTGGCTGGCGGCGACGCGCGGTGGCGGGCACTGATGCCGGCCGTGCGCGCCGCGGCGGCGGGGCTTGCTCGCGCCGGGCGCTTGTCGGTCACGCGCGGCGGCATCGAGGTGGACGCGATGTCGCCCGGGGGGCCGATCCGTCTGGGGCGGCCGCGCCTCCAGTGACTCGCACCTCGATGACGGCCTGCGTCTGCCGGGTCGAGGCCTGTCAGCGGTCAGACCGGCATTCGCAGTCGCCCGCCGGTAGGCCGAGTGAGCCGGCAAGGCCTTCTACCTCCGTCAGCATCCCCTGCGCCCGACGCTCGCGGAGAATCGACGCTCCGCTCCCCGCACGCTACGTGCCCGTGCTTTTGCCGGCTCTCCACACGTATCGCTCCAACCTCGACTCGCGACCATGAACAAACCCCTCACCCGCGCCGAAGTCGCCCCCGAAACCACCTGGGACCTCGCCGATCTGTTCGCGACGCGAGACGCGTGGCTGGCGGAGCTCGCCGCGGTCGAGCGATCGGTGCCGAGCGTTGTTCAGCACGATGGCAGGCTCGCGGAAGGGCCGGCCGTGCTGCTCGCGTGCCTGGATGCGCGCGACGAGTTGTTGGCCCGGCTCGACCGCGTCGGGACCTTTGCCGGGCTGCGCGAGGCCGAAGACGGCGGCAACCCGGCCCACCAGGCCGACCTGTCGAGCGCGGCCGCGCTCGGCGCGCGCGTGCGCGCGGCCACGTCGTTCGTCGACACCGAGATCCTGGCCTTGCCCGAGGGCACCCTCGCCGCCTGGCTGCGCGACGAGCCGGCGCTGGCCGTCTATCGGCCGACCCTCGACAAGCTGGCGGTCCTGAAGCCCCACATGCTCTCCGCCGAGACCGAGCGCGTGCTGGCCAGCCTCGGCGAGGTGCTCGACGCGCCGTACACGGTCTACGGCCGGGCGAAGACGGGCGACATGGCGTTCGCGCCGTTCACCGACGCTGCCGGCAACTCGCACCCGAATTCGTTCAACCTCTACCAGTCGACCTACGAGACCGATCCCGACACCAGCGCGCGCCGCGCTGCCTGGGCGTCGTTCTGCGCCGGGCTCGCGCCCTACCAGCACACGATGGGCGGCACGTTCGCCACCGAGGTCGCCAAGAACATCGTGCTCGCCAAGGCGCGCGGCCACGCCAGCGCGGAGCGCTACCTGTTGCACGAGCACCAGGTCCCTTTCGAGCTCTACACGAATGTGCTCGACGTCATCCAGGCCGAGCTGGCGCCGTACATGCAGCGCTACGCGCGGCTGCGCCAGCGCGTGCTCCGGCTCGACAAGCTGCTGTACTGCGACATCAAGGCACCGCTCGACCCCGGCTACGAGCCGCCGATGACCTTCGACGCCACGGCCGCGTTGCTCGAGGAAGCGCTCGCGCCCCTCGGCGCAGAGTACGTGGCGCTGGTGCGCAGCGCGTTCCAGCGCCGCTGGATCGACCGCGCCAGCAACGCCGGCAAGGCGTCGGGCGCGTTCTGCGCCACGCCCTACGGCGTGCACTCCTTCATCCTCATGACGTGGGCCGACTCGATGCGCGACGCGTTCACGCTCGCCCACGAGCTGGGCCACGCCGGGCACTTCATGCTGGCGGGGCAGCACCAGCGCCGCGCCAACACCGACCCGGCGATGCCCTTCGTCGAGGCGCCGTCGATCATGAACGAGGTGCTGCTGGCCCGCCACATCCTGGCCCGCTCCACCGACCCACGCATGCGCCGCTGGGTGCTGACGCAAGTGCTCGGCACCTACCACCACAACTTCGTCACCCACCTGCTCGAGGCCGAACTGCAGCGCCAGGTCTACCGGCTCGCCGAAGGCGGCCAGCCGGTCACCGCGGCGCTCCTCAACGAGCGCAAGCGCGCCATCCTGCAGGGCTTCTGGGGCGACACGGTCGAGATCGACGACGGCGCGGCGATGACCTGGATGCGCCAGCCGCACTACTACCTCGGCCTGTATCCGTACACCTATTCGGTCGGGCTGGTCGCCGCCACGGCGCTGGCCGAGAAGTCGAACCGGGAGGGGGATGCGGTGCTGGCGCAGTGGCTCGACGTGCTGCGGGCGGGTGGAACGCAGCCGCCGCTCGAATTGATGCGGCGGGTGGGGATCGATCTGTCGTCGGTGCAGCCGATCCGGGATGCGGTGGCTTATGTGGGGCGGATGGTCAACGAGTTGGAAGCGAGTTTCTAACCAACGGCGCCTTGTGCCGCAAGAGCGGGTCGCCGCCGCTGGAGTTGCGGCGCACGCAAAGAGGCGTGCTCCGGTCTATGCCGCCGGTCGTGCGGTCCAAGCGCGCGATCCCAAGCCGTCGCCAGGCCCGCACCGGCGATGGCAACCACTTCGGAGAACCTACATCGCACAGGCGCTTCAGCTGATGAAACGCTTGATCGTGCAGGTCACCACGCCGCAGACCACCCGGACTCGGCCTTCCTTGAAGAGGATGTCAGGGTGAGGTTGGCAGCCACCCGCTTCACGCGGCCGTCGCGCTTGTGCTCGTACCTGACAGTCAAGTCGGTGTCGACCTGGGCGGCGACGATGGCGGGAGTACCGGTATCGCGCGGTCGACCGCGACGGCAAGACGATCGACTTTTTTCTCCGGGCTCACCGGGACCACGTTGCGGCGCGGCGATTCCATCGGTGGACGGTGGCGTGATCAACGGGCACGCCTCGCTCGGCCATCACCGCTTCGATGTGACGCAGGCTCAGCGGGTGGGCTGCGTACCGGCGCACGCCAACCAGCATCACCTCCAACGGACAAGGCATCCGCTCGATCACCACGCGCACCGTCTCGATCATCCGCATCGTTCCGTCGTCCGTCTCGGCTCAAGTTACCAGCGCGGCTGAGTGCGAGAGAGCCCTACAAGCGAATGCGGGGAGGTGGCGGCGGAAGCGACCGACACCACCTCCCCGTCTCGGTCAAATCGCCGTGGAAACGGGCTCGGCGAGTAGCGGCACGCCTCCCGGACCTGCCGTGAACGTCAGTGGCGAGACCGGGTCCTGCTGGCCGACGCCCGGCTTGGCCCAGTCGCACACGCCGCTGCTGAATACCGCGCTCAGCCGCGCCTGCTGCGCAGCCGACAAGGTCACGCCGGTGTAAGCCGCGAAGTCGATCGGCTTGAGCTGGCACTTCAGGATGTTCTCGGCCAGCGGGCCGCCGGCCGCCTGGTGGGGCGACGAGAAGTACGCCAGCTTGGCATCGGCATTGCACACCGCCGGGTCGCTGATCGGCGTCGTGAAGTTGACGTCGGCGCTCAGGTAGCACAGGTCCGCCGCAGCGGCGGGCTTGCCGGCCACCACCTGGGCCTGCGTGCGCGCAGCATTCATCGAGGCCTTGGGTGCGCTGCCCAGCAGGCTGGAGAGCCAGGTGTCCATCGTCGTGATCGACCGGTTGGTCACTGCGGCCATTTGCACCGGACCGGCCGGGAGCAAGCCACCGCTGGCCAGACCCACGTAGCGCCAGATCACCTGGTTGTCGTGGCTGCCGGCATCGGCATCGAGGCGGGCACGCTCGGAGAAGCTGCGCCAGTTGAAGTGGATGTCGGTGCCGGTCGGGCCCTCGTCGTAGCCGCGCGAATCGATGATCGCGACCTTCGCGAGGTTCTTGCCGTTGGCCACGATGCCTGCACGGTAGGCCATGGCGAGCGCAGCCGCATCGGCCGCCGAGCGCGCCGCAACGAGGTTGGAGTCGGAATCCGTGCCGCCCACCTTCTCGTTCAGCGTCACGAACTCCTCGGCGGTGATGGCTGAGGCGAGCAAGGCCTTCAGGCCGTACTGCACGCCGACGTTGTCGTTGGTCGCCAGCGCCCGCAAGCTGGTGCCACCGGGGATGCCGGTCGTCGTGCCCCACACCGCAGCGGCGAGGTCGGGATCGCCGCAACGCGTGCCGGTCGGGTTGCTGATCGGGTCGTAGACCAGTGCGGCCGGCAGGTTGCAGTTGTTGCGCGAGATGCCGAACGGTGCCACGGCGCCGGTGGTCGGGTTGATCACCACCACCGGGACGTAGTTGCCCGGCTTGTTGTTGTTGCCGAAGGTGTTGTTCCACCCCTGGCAGCCGGTCTGGTCGCGATGGCCCTCGATGGCCGCCTTCTTGGCGTTGATCTGGGCCGGCGTCAGCCCGGTCATCAGCGCCTGCCATTCCGGTGTGACGTAAGTGTTGACCAGCAGCACGCAGTCGGAGACTTCGATGCCGGTCGTGATCGAGTCGGGGTAATCGCAGCTGGGCTGGATGCCGTCGAGCAGGCCGGGGTAGATTGAGGCCACCGTGTTCTGGTTGATCGAGCCGCCCGAGCAGCCGTTGGCCATCGTGTACTTGATCTCGCCGTAGCCGTTGACGATGCGCTCCTTCATCATCATCGTGGTCTCGGCCACCAGCACGCGGTTCGAGTTGTAGAGCGAGTCGGTCAGGCTGTGGTCGGCGACGAGAAAGCCCAGCCGCAGCGCCGTGTCGTCGTTGATGCCGGTGATGCCGCCCACCGCCCAGTTCTGCTCCGAGCGGAACTGCTGGCGCGGCTGGCCGGTCGAGGCGCCGTAGGTGTAGAGGACTTTGCCGTTCCACTGCGGCTGCGGCGTGGTCGGCGTCCAGGCGGGTTTGGTCGGGTCGAACAGAACGGCGATGTCGTAGATGCCGCGATTGAGGGTGCCGCGCTCGAGGCGAACGATGTAGGGCAGCGTGACCCCCGCCGACGTCGTGGTCGATGCGATGGATGCGGCCGGGGTCGTGCCCGCCACGTACGGCTGCAGGCACGACGATGCGGGTGTGGTGGGCGCCGGGTTGGCAAGCGTGGGCGAGGGGTCGGGCAGCACGAACGAGCAGCCGCCATCGGCGCCACCGTTCAGGCTGGCCGGCGTGGTGGTGCGATACCAGAGCTTGTATTCGGTGGCGATGTTGCACTGTGCGTCGGTTGCGGTACCCGACAGCCCGCTGGCGTTGCTCGCCGGCGTGTTGCCGGCAGCGGCCACCGGCACCGATGTCGCGCAAATCCAGGGGGTGGTCTGCGCAGAGAGCAGCACCGGGCCGCCCTTGGCGTGGTTCGTGATGACGAGACTGGCGCCGGCAAACGAGTTGTCGCTCGAACGCGCGGTGACGGTGTTGTTGCCGTTCACGAGGCCGCTCACGAGGCCCACGGTGCGGCCGTCGGCGCGCGTCGTGAAGGCCGAACTGACGTCGGTGCCGTTGAGGTCGACGCGCAGGCTGCCCGACGTGGAGACCGAGGGGATCTTGACTTCGACCAGGGCCGATCCGCCACTCACCAAGTCGGCTCGGTTGGAAAGCGTGCTGACCGTGGTGCCGCCGGGTGGGGAATTGCTGCCGCCACATGCGGCAAGTGCGAGCGAGAAGGCCGCGGAGAGCGCCGCGACACGAAGTTGCCTGATTTTCAAGAAAGTCTCCTGTGGGCTCGCCGGCCTGCGCCGGCGCGTCGTGCAAACGCAGGCCATGACGAACCCGCATGAACGAGCTTACTCACAACATTGCACGACCGTTATCCGGGTCAATCGCTAGAAGCTCGCGCACGCTGCTTGCCCGCGTGGCGCAAGCAAGGCAGGCCGCAAAGCTGGGCCGATCGTCGTTGCACCCGTGAACCGCCCGACACCGACCGATCTGCCCGACCGCTTCGTATCGACCGAAGCGCTCGACGAATTTCTCACCCGCCCGAGCGCTGCACTGGCCGCCATGCTCGAGGCCGTCAGGCGATCTCGTGATCCTCGGTGATTTGCCGAACGGCTCGGCTTTCTCCGCGCTCGAGCTTGATTCGCTGTAGCCGCCCAGTTGCAGTGACAACGATGCCGTTATCGCGCAGCGCCTCCGCACAGGTCTCGCGCCAGCGCTGCCGGTCCTCTTTGCGCGGATTCATTCGCTTGCCATCCTCGCCCCACACGTTGACGATCGAGTGCACGTGAGGGTGTTCGGAAGGTTCAGGGTCTGGATCTTCGCCACGCGGGGCAGTGCGTAGCGGCTTGGCTTTTCGAGCCGGGGCTGCGACTTGATCATGGCTGCTTGTGAGGCGCTTGACTATCGACCGGAAGGCCCGGCTTGGCGTTACCTCTCCCGAGGCACACCAGGAAAGCCATCGGTCTTTCAGGCCCAGGAGATCGATTGATGCGGCCGTGCCGAGGCGCCTGGCGGGGGGCGTTGGCCTACGGCATTCGTGGACTTCGCTTAGCCGCGCCGGCCCGGCGTCGAATCGAATGTCAGGACTCATCGCCCTATCCCGATCGCACCAAGCCGAGCCGTTAGCCGTTCGGCAGGAGTCAAGGCAACATGCGGCCCTTGTCGAGTTCCCTCATTCGTTGTCCAGAAGATGCCCGCCTCGCAGCGGCGGCCTCCCGTTTCCACCGCGGGAGACAGAAGCGGCGATTCGGGTTGGTGAAGAGCGAACCCGCTCGATCCTGGAGTCGATCACCGACGGCTTCTTCGTTCTTGACCACGACTGGCGCGTCACCTATATCAATGCGGCAGGCGAACGCTTCCTGGACCGCACCCCCGGCGACCTGATTGGCAAGTCTGTGTGGGAGGAGTTCCCCGACACAGTCGGTAGTGAGTTCGAGCGGGTGTACCGCCGCGTCGCCGCTGCACGAGTCGGCGAATCTTTCACGGCCTACTACCCGAACTTGGACCGCTGGTATTAGGTCACCGCCAACCCGGCCCCGGAAGGCCTGACGGTGTACTTCCGCGACGTCACCGACCGCAGGCAAGTCGAGCAGGAGCGGCAGCAGTTCGCCGCTCTGGTGGACGCCAGCCCCGACTTCATCGGCGTGGCCGGGCTCGACCAGCGGGGCGTGTACGTCAACCGGGCCGGGCTGGAGCTAAGCGGGCTGGAGCCCGGCCAGGTGGCCAGCATCAGCGTCCTCGATTTCTTTCCCGAAAGTGAGCGGAGCCGAATCCTTGGCTTCATCGCCGGCTCCGATGACGGTAAGCATGTGGTGGTGGACACCTATTTCCAGCATTTGCGAACCGGCCAGCTGGTCCCGGTCTCGTGGTCCTTCCTGAGACTTCGGGACGCGAGCGGAAACGTCAGCGGATACGCCACCGTGACCCGTGGCCTTACCGAGCGGAGGAGAGCGGAGGAGTTGCTGCGGGCGAGCGAGGAGCGGCGGCGGCTGGCGCTCGACGCTGCCGAACTCGGCACTTGGCATGTAGAGCCGGCGACCCGTGCCACGAAAACCGATGCCCGGTATCGGGCCATCTTCGGCACCACCGAGGATTGGACGGACTACTTCCAGGCGTTCGCAGTCATCCACCCCGACGACTTGCCAGCGGTCAAAGAGGCCGTGGCAACGGCAACCCGGCCGGAAGATCCAACCCCGTTCGCCATCGAATACAGGATCGTTCACCCGGACGGGTCGCTGCGCTGGGTGCTCGCCAATGGGCGGTCGAGCTTCGAGGGCCTCGGCTCAACGAGGCGGGCGGTGAGTTTCGACGGCACCGTGGCCGACATCACCGACCGGAAGCGCGGCGAGGAGGAGCGAGAGCAACTGGTCGCCAATCTTCGAGAGCAGGATCAGCGCAAGGACGAGTTCCTCGCCACGCTTGCCCACGAACTTCGCAACCCGCTTGCCCCGATTCGCAACGGCTTGCAGATCATGCGCTTGGCAAAGGGCGACCCGGAAGCGACGGAACAGGTCCGCTCGATGATGGAACGCCAGCTCGGGCAGATGGTGCATCTGATCGACGACCTTCTGGACTTGAGCCGCATCAGCCGGGGCAAGATCGAGCTTCGCAAGGAGCGTATCGAACTGGTCAAAGCGATCCAGCAGGCCATCGAGGCCAGCCAACCTGCCATCAAAAAGGCTGATCACGAGTTATCGATCGAGTTTCCTCCCGGTCCGATCCACGTGGATGCAGACCTGACTCGGCTGACCCAGGTGTTCTCCAACCTGTTGAACAACGCCGCCAAATACACGGAGCGTGGCGGCCGCATCCGACTGACCGTGCAGCATCTGGGAACCGAAGCCGTCGTCTCGGTCCAAGACAACGGGATCGGAATTCCGTCCGACATGCTTGCGCACGTGTTCGAGATGTTTACTCAGGTCGACCGCCACCTGGAACGGTCGCAGGGAGGTTTGGGAGTCGGCCTTTCCATCGTCCAGCGGCTGGTCCAGATGCATGGCGGGTCGGTTGAAGCCCGCAGCGACGGCCATGGCAGGGGCAGCGAGTTCGTGGTGCGCCTGCCGGTGGCCTTGTCATCGGTCGGAGACGAGCGCAGCAGCCCAGCCGACCCCGTCCACCCCACCGCACGCCGCCGCATTCTGGTTGTCGACGACAACGTGGACGCGGCTGAGAGCTTGGCGATGATGTTGACGATGACCGGCAACGAGACTCTGACAGCGCACGACGGCCTCGAAGCATTGGACGTTGCGGCGGCGTTCAGGCCGGACGTCATGCTCCTGGACATCGGGATGCCGAAGCTGAACGGTTACGAAGTCTGCCGCCGCTTGCGAA
>Ga0209511_1001984_pt1 | contig 17358 bp, 15 predicted proteins | sample SSSSmetaG_FD_184141 | JGI IMG/M metagenome (GOLD analysis project Ga0209511, IMG submission 184141) | Glacier valley bacterial and archeal communities from Borup Fiord, Nunavut, Canada, to study Microbial Dark Matter (Phase II) - ​SSSS... | ecosystem: Environmental > Aquatic > Freshwater > Ice >...
AGTACTTTTCACTCATAATCTATGTAGTACTAATTCTATGCAAATATATAAGAAGTTCCTAACATTTCAATATAGACTTCCTGATTTGGCAATGTTTTACTTCCTGATTTGGCAGTAATTTACTTCCCGATTTGGCGTTGTTTTACTTCCAGATTTAGAAATTACAACTTGAGATAATATGACAACCGTCTTTGCAACCTGACGAAACTGGAAAAACTTACCCCAATCACCAGGACTAGTACTTTATTATATGATTGAATGAGTGAGCAATGCGGGACAAAACTGTATCTTTACAACCAATGATTGGAATATAGATTCTCAGAATGAAAAAGTAACATCTGTATCATATTTGTACCATTAGTTTATAACTAATTGATTTTCATTAAAGTTTATTTTTGAAGAGGTAAAATAATTACCCCAATATATAAATAGAGAACCCGCTTTTTAAACGAAGCGGGTTTTCTTTTGCCTATCGCTTAACTGAATTGATTGTTCTGTAGCCGATTAATTTATCATATCTCGATGAAAAATTGCGATAGTAAACATAAATCTGGTAATCGTTTTCAGTTTCCACATAGCTTCCTTCTAACAGTGTGTAGTCGATTTTATTACTGCCATTTTTGACATATACATACTGGTAATCGTAAAACCCTTGTTTTAATAAAACCGCTGCTTCATAACGCTTTGATTCAAAATTCCACTTCATTTTATTAGCAGGCTGACATTGCCAGTCAGATAATCCGCCAAAAAAATAGACTTCCCCACCTAATAATGGCTCCGGCATTTGGAGCGAAAAGCGGACAAGTACATAGTCTGCTTCAAGATCTGAGTCGGTAACACGATCGTTCTTAATAAGGTAGCGGCCATTCAGATCACTCTCATTGCTGTAATCACGTTCGCGGCGAATCTGATCAGAGCGCAGTTCAACATGATATGTAGGATTGATAAATTCGATGTTGACTACCCCCAATCCGTTCATACGGATATTTTTGGTGTCAAAATTCCGAAATTCATTTCCACCTGCGAACACATTCTCGCGACTAAGGTCGTAGCTTATTTGATTTTCCCTGACAAACAATGGTTTAAGATTTGTCAGACTATTATCTGATCTCGAATTTTGCGTGACCACCACCTTAACCTCGGTTCTCGGATCCTGCATGCTAAAACGGGAATAGTCGACTGCGAAGTCAACCTCCTGATCACGACCTTTGTAACCTTCAAAAGTTGCCTTTTTAACCTCCCCGCGAACATCTGTTGAGGGTTCGACGATATAAAAACGAAGTGTCAGCACCGGCGCACTCCGGGTTCCCTCATCAAAAATCGTTAACAGGTAATTCCCTGAAATACGAAAACGGACATTTTCGTTCGGAAGCGACAACAAATAGTTGGTGTATTTAGAAGTGGTATTAACCGAGGCGGCATAATCGGTAACCGGATTTTCAATAAACCCTTCCATATATTCCGACTGCACTAACCTTGAAGGATACCACTCCGAATCGCAGTGAGTTATTGTGTAGACAAAATTTGTTACACCTTCTGCTAATTCGTCAAATTTTAGGAGTAATCGCTGATCGGCACCAAGTTCGAGTACCGGTTGCGAAAAATCCCACCCCTCGCGAACAAATTGAACCGATCGGATGTTTTCACGAAAAATGCCATTCTTCAGTGGTCCAGTTGGCGCATTGATGGCGGTTACATTACTTGTCAATGCAATAATATAAAATGCCAAAATGAATGCATTAATTTTCAGCTTAATAAAGTAAAGCAAATTTTTAAGGGACATATCAATTAGATTTATAATGAATTAGACAACATTAATTATCTGGAAATCGTATTTAATTCTTAAACGTATCATTTAATTCATTGATTTATTGTTTCTTCATGCCAAAATATTTGTTTACACATATATTTGGATTAAAGGTTCGATTACCTACTTTTGCCCTCAAAATTAATACCATAAGTTATAATGTCAAAAGTTATCAAGCTAAAGAAAGGATTAGATATTCAGATTAAGGGCGAACTTGCTAATAATCTGGAACATATCGGCATGCCTGAGACCTTTGCCATCAAGCCAGCCGATTTTCAAGGACTCGTCCCTAAACTTACTGTTGCTGTTGGGGATAAAGTAAAAGCCGGAACCCCTTTGTTTTTTGACAAATACCAGCCCGAAGTTCAGTATGTATCTCCGGTAAGTGGTGAAGTAATCGCAATTAACCGGGGTGAACGCAGAAGGATATTGGACGTGGTCGTAAAGGCAGAGCGCGAGAACCTTTCAGAAGATTTTCTCAAAGCAGATCCGCAGAATCTCAGCAGTGATGTAATCAAAGCCGAGTTATTAAAATCGGGGCTTTGGCCAGCGATAAAATCGAGGCCTTTTGGTATTGTGGCCCGACCGGCTGATCAGCCCAAAGCGATTTTCATCTCCTGTTTCGATAGCGCACCGCTTGCACCAGATTATGATTTTATATTTAAAGATGAAGCCATTGCATGGCAAACCGGAATTGATGCAGTGTCTAAATTAACAAAGGGCAAAATAAATCTTGGATTGTCTGCCAAAAAAGAGAATAAAGTTTTTTCGCAAACTAAAGGTGTCGAATTTACTTTGTTCAACGGACCACACCCTGCGGGAAATGTGGGAATTCAGATTCATGCCGTTTCACCTTTAAACAAAGGAGAAATTGTCTGGACATTACAGCCTCAGGATGTTATCATGATTGGCCGGTTGTTTTTAACAGGAAAATACGATTCGTCGCGGATTATTGCACTTGCAGGTTCTGAAGTCAAGGAACCGAAATACTACCATTTTTGGTTGGGAGGATCACTCTGTGGATTAATAAAAGGGCGGCTCGTAAAAAAGAATGCGCGGATCATCAGTGGGAATGTCCTGACCGGAACTGCTGTTACCTCTAATGGATTCCTTGGATTTTACGATATGATGGTTTCTGTTATTCCCGAAGGAAATTATTATGAAATGTTTGGCTGGGCTTTGCCAGGTTTTGGAAAATTCAGCCCGTCACATACTTTCTTTTCATGGTTGGGATCCAAAAAGAAAAAATATGTGCTGGATGCAAATACACACGGCGAGGAGCGCGCTTTTGTACTTTCGGATGAGTATGACAAGGTTCTCCCGATGGATATTCTCCCCGTTTATTTGTTAAAGGCAATTCTTGCAAACGACGTTGATGGAATGGAACAGCTTGGCATATATGAGGTAATCGAAGAGGACCTCGCCCTTTGCGAATATGTTTGCACATCAAAAATAATGGTTCAATCGGTTCTGCGTAAAGGAATTAATAACATGATTAAGGAGTTGGGTTAATACGATTCCTTCTACTGAAATTAAAAACAAATTATTTCTGATGAAAGCATTGAGAAATTGGTTCGATAAACAAAAGCCCCACCTCGAAAAAGGGGGTAAGTTCCACATGTTTAAATCTGGTTTTGGCGCAATCGAGACTTTCTTGTTTGTTCCAAATCATACAACGAAACAGGGAACCCACATCCGCGATTATGTAGATCTGAAGCGTACAATGTCAATTGTGATTGTTGCGCTGATCCCTGCACTATTGTTTGGGATGTATAATGTAGGATACCAGCATTTTATTGCCACAGGGCAGCAACTCTCTTTCTGGCCGGTCTTCGGATTTGGTTTCTTGAAGGTTCTTCCAATTATAATCGTTTCGTATGTAGTTGGATTGGGAATTGAAATTGCTGCTGCCCAGATGCGCGGGCACGAAGTCAATGAAGGTTATCTAGTTACCGGGATGTTGATTCCGATGGTTCTACCGGTTACCACCCCACTTTGGATGGTTGCAATTGCTGTTGCCTTTTCGGTTGTTTTTGCGAAGGAAGTTTTCGGAGGTACCGGAATGAATATCTGGAATCCTGCCCTGGTTGCACGTGCGTTCCTTTTCTTCGCCTATCCGTCGCAAATGTCAGGAGATTCGGTCTGGATCAGCCTGGGCGATAAAGCAATAATTGATGGTTTCTCAGGTGCCACCCCACTTTCGCAGGCTGCAGCAGCAGCTGCTAAACCAATTGCTGAAGCAGCCTCAAACCATGGAATTTCCTATTCTCTAATGGATATGTTTCTGGGATTTATACCCGGCTCTATCGGTGAAACCTCGAAACTGGCCATTTTAATCGGTGCATCAATTTTGCTCATTACACGGATTGGAAGCTGGAAAATTATGCTGTCGACCGTCCTTGGCGGATTATTTATGGGATCAATTCTGAATATTTTCGCAGTCAATTCATACATGGCCGTTCCGGTATGGCAGCACCTGATTATGGGCGGATTTCTCTTCGGAGCTGTTTTCATGGTAACTGATCCTGTATCCGGCGCACAAACCAGCCGTGGAAAATGGATTTACGGATTTCTAATTGGAATCTTTGCAATTATGATCCGCGTGGTTAATCCGGCCTATCCCGAAGGAATAATGCTCGCCATTCTGATTATGAATATGTTTGCCCCGCTGATCGACTACTATGTTGTTCAGGGGAATATCAGGCGCAGACTGAAACGAGCAATTGTTAAAGCATAAATCTTGTACAATGGATACGAACGGAAATAAATATACGATTATCTACGCTTCTGTAATGGTTGTTGTAGTGGCAGTTTTGCTGGCAATTGCAGCAACGCAGCTCAAACCCTATCAGGACGCAAATATCCTGATAGAGAAAAAACAAAATATTCTCAAATCTGTCAATATTGCATCAGATGTCGAACAAGCAAATGACCTGTTTAGTAACACAATAAAGGAATTATTTATTGTTGACAGCAAAGGTCAGAAAGTTGAAGGTGATGCTTTTAAGGTAGATCTCAAAGTCGAACATTCAAAACCTGTTGATCAGCGGAAACTTCCGGTTTATGTAGCAGATATGGGTGAAAAAGGGAAAGTTTACATTATTCCACTTCGGGGTGCAGGTCTATGGGGTCCAATTTGGGGATACATTGCACTTTTGTCTGATATGAATACGATTTATGGCGCTAATTTCGATCATCAGGGTGAAACACCGGGTTTAGGAGCCGAAATTAATACGGAGCAGTTTCAAAAACCGTTTATTGGCAAAACTATTTTTGATCAATCCGGATTGTTTACCGCAGTTATCATTGCGAAAATAGGTGAAAAGTCTGATCCTGCTCACACTGTTGATGGCATATCCGGCGGCACAATAACCAGCAAAGGGTTGCAGAAAATGCTTTTTGATGATTTGGCAACCTATCAGGAATTCTTTAAAACATTAAAAAAGTAAGATATGAGCGAAAAAGAAGGAGTTTTTTCGAAAAAGAACCTCAAATTACTCACCGATCCGCTGAGTAATGCCAATCCGATTACGGTATTGGTTCTTGGTATCTGCTCTGCCCTGGCAGTAACGGCACAATTGAAACCGGCTGTAGTTATGGCACTTTCAGTCACTATTGTAACAGCTTTTGCCAATATGATTGTGTCACTTATCCGAAATACAATTCCCAACAGAATACGAATCATTGTTCAATTAGTAGTTGTGGCGGCACTCGTGATCCTGGTTGATCAGGTGCTCAAAGCATTTGTTTACGACGTCAGCAAGCAACTTTCGGTATTCGTGGGATTGATCATTACAAATTGTATCCTGATGGGTCGTTTGGAAGCTTTTGCGCTCAGTAATAAACCCTGGCCCTCGTTTCTGGATGGTATTGGTAACGGAGCAGGTTATGGATTAGTGCTTGTGATCATTGCATTTGTTCGTGAACTGTTTGGTTCCGGATCGTTATGGGGATACAAACTGATTCCTGAAAGCTGGTATATCGCTAACGGAGGCTGGTATTCCAACAATGGAATGATGATTCTTCCACCGATGGCGCTGATAATTGTCGGTGTGATAATATGGATCCAGCGTAGTAGGAAGCCGGAATTAATTGAAGACTAATTATTTAAAAGAATTAATCAGGATATGGAAAATTTCCTTAATATATTTATCAGGTCGGTCTTTCTGGAAAATATGGTTTTTGCCTATTTTATTGGAATGTGTTCCTACCTTGCCGTTTCAAAATCGGTTAAAACTGCCACAGGGCTTGGAATTGCTGTAATATTTGTCCAGGTAATCACCGTTCCTGTAAACTACCTGCTTGAGAATTTTTTGCTAAAAGAGGGTGCTTTAAAATGGCTTGGTGAGAGTTATGCCGATGTAGATTTAAGCTTTTTGAGCTTTATCATGTTTATTGCCGTTATAGCAGCAATGGTTCAGCTGGTCGAAATGATCGTTGAAAAATTTGCCCCGGAATTATACAATAGTCTGGGGATTTTTCTCCCGTTGATTGCAGTTAATTGTGCGATTTTAGCAGGTTCACTGTTTATGCAGCAGAAAGAGTTCATCAACATTGGCGAAGCTACCGTTTATGGCATCGGTTCGGGTTCGGGCTGGTGCATCGCAATTATTTCGATCGCAGCGATTCGCGAAAAACTCAGGTATTCGAATGTCCCTCCTCCTTTGCGCGGACTCGGAATCTCATTTATCATTACCGGCCTTATGGGATTGGCATTTATGGGCTTTATGGGAATTAAAGTGTAACATTCCGAAAGGACAAACAGTGTAAATTTTATTGAATAATGATCATATTAGCAACAACAACTACAATATTGATCGCCGGAGTCGTGATCTTCCTGCTGATCACCCTGCTTTTGGTGGGAATACTGCTTTTTGTGAAGACAAAACTGACCCCTGAAGGGACAGTTGAAATCGATATCAATGACGGAAAACTCGCCCTTGAAGTTAAACCTGGCAGCAGCTTGCTTTCGACACTTGGAAATAATAAAGTATTCCTTCCGTCAGCATGTGGTGGCAAAGGAACCTGCGGAATGTGCCGTTGTCAGGTAAATTCAGGTGCAGGATCTATACTATCTACGGAAACCGGATTTTTTACGCGCAAAGAACAAGGCGAAAATTGGCGGCTGGCCTGCCAGATTAAGGTGAGGGAAACCATCAAAATGCATGTTCATCCGGAGATTCTGGGAATCAAAAAATGGGAATGCACAGTTACTTCAAATGAAAATGTCGCAACCTTCATTAAAGAATTTATTGTCAATCTGCCTGAAGGTGAAATTCTTGAGTTCAAATCAGGGGGGTATATACAGATTGATGTTCCACAATGTGAGGTCGATTTCAAGGACTTCAACATAGGTGAAAAATTCCGCCCTGAATGGGAAAAAAATAAGATGTTTGGTCTTAAGATGAAAAATCCGGAACCAACTTTCCGGGCATATTCAATGGCCAACCACCCTGCAGAAGGGAACATTGTGATGCTTAATATTCGTATTGCAACTCCTCCATTCGATCGCGTTAATGGCGGCTTTATGAATGTAAATCCAGGTATTTGCTCTTCCTATATCTATTCACTTAAGTCAGGTGATAAAATAACGATATCAGGCCCTTACGGTGAATTCTTCCTCAAAGACAACGACAACGAAATGATGTTTATTGGAGGTGGTGCGGGTATGGCTCCAATGCGTTCTCATCTGTTCCATATCTTCAAGACATTAAAAGAGCGCAATAAGAAAATAACATTCTGGTACGGAGCCCGTTCGCTGAGTGAAGTTTTCTATTTCGAAGAATTCACTGCCATCGCAAAAGAGTTTCCGAATTTCACGTTCAATTTGGCGCTTTCGGATCCGAAACCTGAAGATAATTGGACTGGAATGAAAGGATTTATTCATCAGGTGATTTACGACAACTACCTGCGCCTGCACGAGGAACCAGAGGAGATTAATTATTACATGTGTGGTCCGCCGATGATGAACACCGCCGTTTCAAAAATGCTCTACGATTTGGGCGTCCCTGATGAAAATATAGCTTACGATGATTTTGGCGGATAACATTTTCGCAAAAAAAATAACTCATGAGATCCTGTTCTGTCAAAGGGCAGGATTTCTTTATATTTGTAAAAACTGATCTCTGATGATTAAACAGTTAATTCTTCTTTTGCTGGTCCTATTTCCTTTCACATTTCTTTGTGCGCAAAGTACCATCAATCTAACCGATAAAGATGGGCATAAACAAGGACGATGGATTGGCAAATATACCAATGGGTCGGTCCGCTACGAAGGTTCATTTACCGATGATCAACCGGTTGGTGAATGGAAGCGGTTTCACGAGAACGGTAAAATAAAAGCGCAAATGCACTATTTCCCAAATATGGACAAAGCATTAGCCGAGCTTTTCGATAACAACGGAATCCGTTATGCAAAAGGAAATTATATAGGTACAAAAAAAGACAGCACCTGGAATTATTACAACAACCTCAGGTTAGTCGGTCAGGAAAATTTTTCGGGTGGAATAAAAAATGGCAAAGCACTCACTTTCTTCGAAAATGGTATTTCTGCTACAGAATCTAATTGGACCAATGGGTTATTGAATGGAGTGAGCCGCAGTTTTTATCCCTCCGGGAAGAAGAAGACTGAAATCATGTTTCTGCAAGGTAAGCGCGATGGATTAAGCCTGGTTTATTACGAATCGGGCCAGACCCAGATAATCGGGAAATTCAACAACGACCTGTCTGATGGGGCATGGAAATTCATGGATGAAAACGGAAAGGTAAAGTATGAATTGAATTACAAAGCTGGCATTCTGCTGAATCCTGAGGTTATTGATCGAATTCAGTCTGACGAATTCAACGCTTTCGACCGGGCAAAAGGGAAATTGAAAGACCCGGAGGATTTTAGTCAACGTCCTGAAGAATACCTCCGTAATTAACGTTTCTTCCCTTCAATTTTGTCCGAGTTGTGGTAATAGCTGATAACAAGTGCCACTACCTGGTTGTAATTCTTGACCCCTTCTTCAATATTGTTGGTTTTTAGGTACGCATTATTCGCGGCGGTTTGCACCTTGTCAAGTGTCGTATTTCGCAACCCCTGCCAGTGGCTGCGTTGAAATCTTAAATCCAGTATGACGGGTTTATCTAATTTACGGATATAGTCTTTAACATCTTTCATCTGCGATGCATCTGATAAGAAGTAAACCAGCAGATTCACATATCCGGAATACTGCAGGCGATGATCCTTTGATGTCATGCAAATTACAAAAGCCGCAAGATTAGCCTCGGCTTCGTTGGTAATTCCGAACTGATGCGCTTTCTCATGTGCCAGCACAAAAGGATACTCCATCGGAAGCAGGTAATAGTTCAAATGTATCTCATTGAAGAAAGGACCAAAATAACCACTCACACCCGATTTGGCGAAAAAAGAACTGAAAAGCATTGTCTTTGGCCGACGGGTACCATTGGGATAGTTAATTCCGAGTGTCTTACTGTTCTTTCGGTAAGAATCCTCAACCAACTGGTCAATCGTTGGATAATCAGCAGGTGTAACCGAAACATAGCTTGAATTGGTATGCGAAATAATTGAATCGAGGACAGAACGAAAAACTGCTTCGTCAGGTTTTTGCTTTTCCCAGCTAACCCTCGTTTCAATTTTGGGTCTGAAATAGTTAAAACCCCACACAAAGTAGAAAAAAACATAGAGTAAGGCGGCCGATTGTAATATTCTCAGTCCATACCATCTCCATTTCACTTTTCTGAAAATAGCCAGTACCAGTCCTGCAAACAATAGCACAATGATAAATATCCAAAAAATGTCCCATAACGAAAATGGAACAAGGTTACTCAGCCATGAAAATAATTTTGCGATAAAAGGATAAATTCCGGTTGAATAATAATGATCGACAAAGCGTGAGTTATGAACAGCATATCTGACGCTTATGAATACAAGCAGTGCAAGAACAAAAGGCCAAATGATGAGAATCGCCTTAGGTATATCTTTTTTTGAAAATCTTATATTTATCTTTTTCATACTTTCGCAATCACTAAATCAATTCAACCAATTTCCTTGACAAAGAAAATAAGGAAGAGCTGGTATAATATTTGTTTGTAAAACTACGAAATGAATACCAATGTTTAACTTTGGAGATGATGAATGAGCGACTTAAATTATCAGAGCTAAACGGGTTAGTCAAAAAAGCTGTTAGCGAGGCGTTCACGGCGCCTATTTGGGTGATCGGCGAAATCTCCGAATTAAAAACAAACCGCAGCGGACATTGCTATCTTAATCTGATCGAGAAAGAGGAGAATGGCGATGCGATAGTGGCCCAGGCAAGGGCAACAATCTGGTCGTACACCTTTAGGATGTTGCGTCCGTTTTTTGAGTCGATGACAGGGCAGCAATTAACCGAAGGACTTAAAGTTTTAGTAAGTGTCTCAGTCGAATTTCATGAATTATATGGCTACAGTCTGAATATCCGCGATATTGATCCAACGTATACCTTGGGCGATATGGCAAGGCGCCGACGTGAAATAATTTCCCGTCTGCAGTCAGAAGGTGTCGCCGAAATGAATAAAGAGCTGGATCTGCCGCTTGTCCCGCAAAAGATCGCCATCATTTCATCATCAACTGCAGCAGGTTACCAGGACTTTATCGATCAGTTAACCAATAACCCGGCAGGTTATCATTTCGATCTGAAACTTTTTCCGGCCATCATGCAGGGAAATCAGGCTGAATCCTCAATTATCGGGGCGCTTGAACAGATTTATCTTTACGAAAATTTTTTCGATGTCGTGGTAATCATACGTGGCGGGGGTTCACAGGCAGATCTGAGCTGTTTCGATAATTACAACCTGGCTTATTTTATCACACAGTTTCCTTTACCGGTAATCACAGGGATTGGACATGAGAAGGATGATTCAATTGTAGATATGGTCGCACATACCCGGCTTAAAACGCCTACAGCAGTTGCCGAGTTTTTGATCAGTGGTGTTGCTCAATTCGATATTCATCTTGATGAGTTAAAAAATAACTTCGTCGGAATTATCACAGATATTATAGCAGAATCAAAAAATGACATTGAGCAAATTACACGGATGATGGCTCCCCTGACGCGTGAAAAGATTTCGAAAGCGAACAATCGTCTAAATCAAACAATTTGGAAATTAGACAACGCTGTGAAAGTATTTATACAAAGCCGGAACTATCAGTTAGTACGGAAAGAAGAAACCGTAAGACATGAATTTAAGTACTTCGCTCAATTGCAATTAAGAACGCTTGAACGAACAACCAGAACATTGTCAGGTACACTTCGGCAAATAGCAATCGCTAATCAGGGTCAGCTAACACGCAAAATGCAAAGATCTGAAGCCCTGTTTAAAGGAGCAATATCAGATAACAGGCATTTTCTTGAACTTTCGTTGCAAATGGCAAAGCTTACCGATCCGAACAAAATTCTTGCCCGTGGCTACTCAATAACAACCTATAAAGGACGAGCAATAAAGGATGTCGACATCGTGGATAATTTTGAGCTAATAGAAACAAGACTTTTCAATGGTCAAATAATCAGTGAAGTAAAATCGATAAAAAAAAATAACTAAAATGAATGCAAGCAAAAAAAATGGTTCCTATAAAGAGGCGATTACCGAAATTGAAGAAATACTCAGGCAACTTGAGAATAACGAGTTAGATGTTGACGAACTTTCCGAAAAAGTTAAAAGAGTATCCCAATTGGTTACTTTATGCAAGGAGAAACTCCATAATACGGAGCAGGAGATCGATAAAATACTCAAAGAGATGGATAATAAGTAATAGAAAGCTATAAACTGAATATTTTTAACATTTATAAATGACTGTAGTCGAGATGTATAAGTGTAACGAATATTTAATACACATAATTTTAATACATAAATGTTATTAATATGAAATTTATTATAATTGTCATGGTATGCTATTTATAAATATTGTAGTTTTAAAGTTCATAATAATTGAAATAATATAACAATGGCTGAATCGAAAATTGATTTTACGTTTGATAACCTTCATTTTTCTTGCGAAGGTGATAAAGATTGGGTGGGAGCCCAATTAAACGAGGTACTTAGTCGTATCCCGGGTCTGAATAAGCTTGAATTATTTGCAAAATCTGTTAAGGTTAATAATTCATCAGCGCAGGTTGTAGCAGAAGATGAATTGATATCACAAACCCAGGTTGACGAATTAAAAGAGAAGAGCAAAAGAGGTCGCAAACTTAAAGTTGCCACCGAACCGTTGGTTGAAGAGCCTTCAGGCGATCCGTTATTCGATTTTTTAAAAGAAAAAAATGCCGATAAAAACCAGGTAAAGAAGTTTCTTGCTACCGCGGTTTATATGCATTCACAAGGAGGAGAAAAATTTTCCACACCTTTGATTTCTAAAGCTTTGAAAGCATCTTCTATTGAGAAGTTGATTAATGCAAGTGATTGTCTTAATAAAAATGAGAAAAAAGGATTCTGTATAAAAGACGAAAAAGAGTTTATTCTTACTGATACGGGTATCCGTTCGATACTTGGCGATATACAGGAATAATAAAAAAACCCGCATTGTCTGCGGGTTTTTTTATGCTTGTGAGTACTTGATATCTCTATTGCGCTATCTGTCAGGTTTAATTACGCCAGTTAGAATCCGACACTCAGGCTAAAAATGAAGTTAGCGCCTGCCTGCGGAAAATAGCCATCCATCTTGTTTCGTTTCCCTTCGTACAAATAAGAATAAACCCAGGCATTACTTTCATATTCCTCGTTAAAGATATTATTCACCAGTAAACCCATCTTTACCTCCTTAAAGAGTTTTTGGGTGAAAGTGTAATCAAATTTCAGGTTGTTGACAAGATAGGCATCCAATTTCCGGTCGTTGCTGGCCGTATTGTCGATGTACTGTTTCCCGACGTAATTTGAGAGTAAGCTGATTGCAAATTTATTAGTTGGTTTGAACGAGAGAACACTGCTCGCCGTCAATTGCGGAGCAAAAGCCAGATCAGTCTTCCCGATCAAATTTGTCTTCAATCCGCCATTATCCCAGTCTTCGACATATTCGGTGAAATCATTGATCTTATTGCTGCTGAAAGTAGCAGTACCATTCCAGTTAAAGTTCTTCAGGAATTTAACACCAGCCATTATTTCAATTCCTTCGCGGTAGCTTTTATCAACATTGGTCATGATGGCAGCACCAACATCATTGATCTGACCGGTAAGAATCAACTGATTGTTGTAATGCATGTAATAAAGGTTGGTTCCCAGCATTACATTCGATGACCGGAATGTATAGCCCATTTCAAAATCATTTAAAGTCTCAAAATTTGGTTGTTTCCCTGCCGGATCTGCATCCACAAAATTGTCACGGTTTGGCTCACGATTTGCGCGTCCAAAACTCAGGTGAGCCTCCTGGTTAACTCCCGGTGTGTAGAATAATCCCACCTTTGGGTTGAAGAAATTAAATTCATGATGCTGTGCCAGGTTGCGCAGTTTTGCATCGATTCCGCCAATTTCATAATTGATGTAACGGTACTGAAGATCAGCTGTTGCATTCAGTTTCTCCGAAAGCTGAACATTGTACCTGGCATAAATATTATCGTCTTTCTTCAGTCCGGTGCCACGGTACCATTCATGATCGTATTTTGCATCACCGGCGTTCTTTGCCCAGATTACTTTTCCAAAGTGGTGACCATCGTAAACATTAGCCCCACCTCCTATATTCAGGGAATGATTCCCCTTTTTATAATTTAACGAAAAGACCAACCCGTAAAACCCATTATCGAGCCACTTGCGGCGGATCAGATCTGTCGTCTCAATTGCAACGCCATTAATCACAGGTGCTATTAGTTGATAATCTTTATATTCCTGATCTGTTTCATACTGCTCGTAATAACCACGACCGTACGTATAAAAAGCAGCCGCGTTCATGTTCAGATACGAATTGAACTTGTGCGAGAAATGAAGTTGGTAATGATCCTGCTGATAATGGTCGACCTGGTTCTCGTAAGTATATAAGTTATAAGTACGACTATCCGAACTGATCATATTCTGTGTCTGTGCGGACGTATACAGATAGTGTTCCTCATATCGTTTCATCCCTTCAAGATCGTTGTTAAGTCTCACGGAAGGAACGCCATTCCACGACTGATAGGTCTCTTCGAATCCTGAAAAGATAGTCGCCTTCAAAATGGTATTGGCTGTAAAATATCCTCCCGAGATAAAGAACGATTTAAGATCGGAAGCGCCACGGTCGACAAAACCAGCTGAAGTTATTTTCGACAACGAAGCATCAACTGCAAATTTTCCGTTGATAAGCCCTGTTCCGGCTGTCAGGTTATTTCGGAAAGTGCTGAACGATCCAACGGAAGAATTGTAAGTGGCGTTCGCTTTTGGATTTAATTTGCTGGTTTGTAAATCGATTGTGGCTCCAAAAGCACCTGCTCCGTTTGTTGAATTTCCCACACCCCGCTGTATCTGGATATTCTCCGTTGAAGCTGCCAAATCGGGAATATCGACAAAATAGGTACTGTGCGATTCTGCCTCCGACATTGGAATTCCATTGATCGTCACGTTGATCCTGTTTAGATCGGTTCCCCTTATCCTAAAATTGGTATAACCCACACCATTGCCGGCATCCGAAGTGGCAACAAACGAAGGGGTGTAATTCATCAGGTATGGAATATCCTGCCCAACATTCGATCCTTTAATATCCTCTTTCCCAATGTTTGTGTGAGCGACCGGTGATTTCTGTCCTACGCGTGAGGCGGAGACAAGCACTTCCTCTGTCAATACACTTGTTGGCTCCAATACAATATTCAGATTCTCGGAACTGCTAAGATTCAGTTCTTTGCTGAAATTGTGATACCCGATAAAGGTTACAACTATTGTATATTTCCCTTTTCGGAGATTTGAAAATTTAAATTCTCCATTTGCTCCTGCAGTGGTTCCGCTAAACGTGTTTCCCAGCAATACGTTTGCACCAACAAGTGCCTCGCCCTTTTCATCTTTTACAACACCTGTGAGCGACAATTGCGCGAAAACCATTACCGCAAGCAACTGCAACACAAAAAATAATCCAATTCGTTTCATCTTTAAATACTTAAAATGGTTAATAAATAACCAATGAGGCAGGTAAATCCTGTTCGCCATCCCTGCACCGGCATTGTCCGGATCAGGTTCGGTGGGTATGATCTCAGCCCGTAATCTTAAGGCACCCCATTGCGCATTACAATACAAAAACTGAATTTTACTGTAAATCAGTAAATTCAAACTTAATTGTGAAACATTAAGGGGAACTTTTAAAACGAAACGAATTTTTCATTTTCCCTTTCCGGCATTACCCGGACAGGTTCGATGGGTTTGATCTCAGCCCGTTTTCTTCAGGCACCCCTTATGATTTCGGTGGTAAAGCTAAGTGAAAAAAAGTTAAAAAGCGCTTCTCCAACTGCGAAAAATTATCGCCTTTCCAAAATTAATTTTTCTTGCTTGCTATATTCTGCTGATTTTCAATGATGCTAGGTAATCATTGAGCCATCGTGATATTGCTTTTCCTCATCCAGTCGAACAGTGGTTTCATCCATTCGTCCGTAGGCAGACTCAAAACAAAACCATGGTTGCCTGTCGGGTAAAGGTGCATTTCTGCTTTCACATTATTCCGGATCAATTCCTGGTAAAAGCGGATACTGTTGTCTACCGGTACCACTTTGTCATCGCCAGTATGGGTCAGCCAGGTTGGCGGCGTATTGGCGTTCACATGCAATTCATTCGAAAACAATGCAATCCGTTCTGCTTCCGGAGACTTCCCCAATAAATTCTCACGCGATCCTTTGTGGGTTAATTCGTCTGACATACTGATGACAGGATAAACCAGAATCATAAAACTGGGCCTCAAACTTATCTTTTCATCATTTGGGATATAGGATTTATCGAAATGGGTCCCGGCTGTTGACGCTAAATGACCTCCGGCTGAAAATCCCATAATGCCAATCTTTGCAGAATCAAGTTTCCATTCCGCTGCATGCTGACGCACTGTTTTAATCGCTTGCTGGGCATCCTGTAAAGGTCCTGTCGATTTGTCAATCATTATTGAATCACCTGGCAAACGGTACTTCAGGATGAAAGCTGCGATTCCTTTACGGTTAAATGCTTCAGCAATGTTGGTTCCCTCGAGGCGATAACTTTCCATCCCGTATCCGCCACCCGGGCAGATGATGACGGCAGCGCCAGTGGCTATTTGCTGATCGGGAAGATAAACCGCCAACGTTGGTGCTGCAATGTTTCGGTAACCGATCAGCAGCCCATCGCGCTCCATCGTTACTTCTTTCATCGGGTATGGTTTACTATTCGGGATGGCAGCCGTGTATAATGGGATGATTTGCTGCGCCTGCACTTGCAGGGAAACGATCAGGAATAATAGGAAAGCTGTTTGTCGCATGGTTTCAAGGTTTTAGTTTTTGAGTTCTTTATTCAGGTCTGGAACAATGTTTTTGATGGCTTCATCAACGTTGATGTAATTATTCAAATCGCTGAGCGAAATAACTTTAAAGTGATGATCCGCCAGGTATTGCAGGTGCTCCTTGAATAATTCGGGTGGCGTATTGACCCAGGGATGCTCTACATCGGGTACGCCGTGAATCGTCAGGACGACAATCCTGCCATCTTTGGCTTCGTCAAATGCCCCGGTGATCTGTTGTTTGTTCGTGGCATTCATCGCCCAGCTTGGAACAAGCAGCGGACAATCGATGGTTGGATCATAAGCCCTGCTTCCTCCCGCACGCGCGAATTTGTACCCTTTCTCTTTCAACGTTTCGATGACAGGAGTGCTGAGGCTGTAACCGGGATAGGCAAAGCTGGATGGCTTTTCAATACCCAGGGAGTCACATTTCCTTTCAATGTAATTAAGTTCTTCGGTCAGCTGTGCTTTTGTAAGTTTGCTGACAGCGGCATGCGTCCGGGTATGATTGGCCACTTCAAATCCCATTTTGCCGAGTTCCTTTATTTGCCGCCAATTCATATAGATCATACTATCCTTCAGATCAGAAGGAAACTCGCAAACAAAAAAAGTAGCTCCAAACCCGAACTGTTTTAACAACGGGGCTACCACCGAATACTGGCTTGCTGTGGCATCATCGAAGGTGAGCACAACGAGGTTATTTGGGATGGTCTTTTTCAGAATCTGGGAATAGCCCGAAAAAGAGACCAAAAGTGTTAAAAGGAGAATACTGATTTTCCGCATGGTTGTTAAATTTATTCTGGTATTCATGTTTTCATTAAACTATTAACTAGCGCCCTTTGGCTTGCCTGCTTGCCCTTTCCTCAGGGTAAATTGATGTCCCAATGTATCATATTTAACCGTTTCCTGTCCCCAATAAATTTGATGTTTTTACTTCCACATTAGCTACAAGATAATTCAATCTCCGACCGCTGCAACTCAATCTCCTGTCTCTGCATCTCAATATATGAGCTCTGCATGTCAATCTCCTGTCTCTGCATCTCAATATATGAGCTCTGCATGTCAATCTCCTGTCTCTGCATCTCAATATATGAGCTCTGCATGT
>Ga0209511_1001985_pt1 | contig 17357 bp, 17 predicted proteins | sample SSSSmetaG_FD_184141 | JGI IMG/M metagenome (GOLD analysis project Ga0209511, IMG submission 184141) | Glacier valley bacterial and archeal communities from Borup Fiord, Nunavut, Canada, to study Microbial Dark Matter (Phase II) - ​SSSS... | ecosystem: Environmental > Aquatic > Freshwater > Ice >...
CCGTTCCTCGCCATCGGCTTCGTGCCCCAGCTGCGCCGCCGCCTGCCCAAGCCGGGCGCGTGGATGGCGACGTTCCGCCACGTGCTGAGCGTTCCGATGTTCGTCACCGCGCTCGGGCTGGCGTGGCTGCTCGGGCGGCAGGCGGGGGTCGGCGGGATGACGCTCGGCCTCGGCGGGGCCGTGCTGACCGGGCTCGCGCTGTGGTGGTACGGCGGCCGGCAGGCGGCGTTCGGCCGGACATGGCCGCCGTTGCTCGCTGCCGCCGCCGCCGCCGGGCTGGCGATCGCCGCGGTCACACCGGGCGGAGCCGCGCCGGCCAGCGATGCGCCCGCGGGCCTCGCGGCGACCCCGTTCAGCGAGGCGGAGCTCGCCCGGCTGCAGGCGGCGCGCACGCCGGCGTTCGTCTACTTTACCGCCGACTGGTGCCTGACGTGCAAGGTCAACGAGCGCGGCCCGCTCAGCTCACACGCCGTCGCGGCGGCATTCCGGGCGAAGGGGGTGCGGACGCTGGTCGGCGACTGGACCTCGAACGACCCCGTGCTCGGCCGCTTCATCCGTGCCCACAACCGGGCGGGCGTCCCGCTGTATCTGTTCTACCGCGCCGACGGCAGCGTCGAGACGCTCCCGCAGGTGTTGAGCGTCAGTACGTTGACCGCCCTGTCAACTTGAATGCCGTCATTCCGGCGCATGCCGGGAGCCACGCTTCCACCTGCTGCCCGTGCGGCGGCATGGATCCTGGCGTTCGCCAGGATGACCCGCCACTTGATCGACGATCGTGTTCTACGTCTTCGCCTTCTGCTCGGTGCCGGTGAACGCGACTTCGGTCCCCGCCTTGACCGCAGCGGCCAGCTGCTCGATGTCCCAGTTGGTCAGCCGGACACAGCCGTGGCTCTCTCGCTTGCCGATCAGCCGCGGGTCGGGGGCCCCGTGGATGCCGTAGGTCGGCTTGGTCAGCGCGATCCACGTGGTGCCAACCGGGTTGTTCGGCCCGGCCTTGACCGTCAGCTTGCCCTTGCCCGGATCACCGAAGGTCAGCCGCTTGGGATCGAAGGTATAGGTCGCGTTGGTCGCGACCGTGCGGACCTTGTATGTCCCGTCGGGCGCGGGGCGTTCCTGGCTGCCGACCGTCGCCGGGTAAAGCGCGAGCAGCTTGCCGTCGGCATCGAACGCGCGCACCGCATTTGCCGTCTTGTCGACCTCGATCTTGGCGACGGTCGCCCCGAGCTTGGTCTTGCCGACCGCCGCGACGGTGATCTCGGTTCCCGCCGTGCCGAAGTCGACGCCGGGGTTGAGCGCCTTAAGAAGGTCGTCGTCCATGTGGAAGCGTTCGGCGAGTTCCTCGACCGGGCCCGAGAAGCCGGGCGCGTCGAGCTTGGCAAGCTCGGCCATGTCGGTCGGCAGATGCTCGACGAACGGCCCGGCGACGTCGGCATCGGTGATCGTGTAGCGCTTGACCGTGCTGTCGCCGTCGGCCGCCACGAGCTTCGCCGTCGCCGCTTCGGGAGTCGCGTCGACGCCGTTCGCCTTGCCATAGGCGTCGAGCGCGAGCTTGAGGTTCGCGCCGTCCTTGCCGTCGATGACGCCGGGAGAGAAGTGCGCGCGGTCGAGCAGGATCTCGAGCCGGATCAGCGCGCGCTGGGTCGCAGTGATCGACGCCGGGATGACGATCGGGGTTGCGGCGGGCGGCGCGGCGGCGACCGGGGACGTCGGCTTGGCGGCGGGGGACGCCGGCTTCGTGGCAGGTGTCGGCGCGGCCTTGCCCGGCTTGGGCGGATCGGCCAGCGCGGCGGTGCCGGTCAGCAGGGCGGCAAGGAAAAGCGGGCGGAACATCGACAGACCCCAATCGTGCTAGGCTGCAACATGAAGGCTCCTGGAGTGCAATGGTTCCGACGCTGATCCTTGCCACCGCGCCCGCGCTCGCGGCGTGCCTCGCGCCCGCGCCGCCCGGAGCGGTCGCGGCGAACGCGGCGTCGCAGGCGACGTTGGCGTGGGCCCCGTTCGGCCGCGCGGAAACCGGCTGGGCGGTCTACGCGCCGAAAATCGCGACCGAGGTCGGCACCGCATGCGACGTCGCCACGCCCGCCTTCGCCGCGGCGCTGGCGGCGTGGCAGGGACACCGCCGCCTCGCCCCGACCGGCGTGTTCGACCCGCTGACGTTCGCCGCGATGAAGGCGAAGTGGCAGGCGGCGCGGCCGTTTGTCCACATCGACGGTCGCGCGCACTGCCCGGCGCCGCCGCCGCCCGCGGCGCTCGCGACGGCCGCACCGGGCGAAAGCTTTGCCGGGAAGGCGGTCCAGCTCCGCGCGCGCGCGCTCGCCGCCTTCCGGGCGATGCGCGCAGCCGCGCGGCGCGATCCCGAAGTCGTGGCCGAGCCGCGGTCGCTGACGATTTTTTCCGGCTACCGCGACCCGGCCGCCGACGCCGCCCGCTGTTCCGCGCAGGCCAACTGCAACGGCATCGTCCGCGCGACCTGCTCGGCGCACCGCACCGGCCTGGCGATGGACCTGTGGGTCGGCACCGCCGCCGGGTTCGGCCCCGATTCGTCGGCCGACGCCAACCGGCTGGCGATGACGCGTGGCCCGCAATACCGCTGGCTACTCGCGAATGCCGCGCGCTTCGGCTTCGTCAACTACGCCTTCGAGCCGTGGCACTGGGAGTGGACCGGCGAACCGATCAATCGCCCGTCATGATCCGGTCGACGAGCTGGCGAACGGTGGGCACGAAGCCGTTGGAGTAGAACGGGTCGGTGCCGAAGCGGAACGCGCTGTGCCCGCCGAACATCAGGTTGTGCTCGGTATCGCCGCCGTGGGCGATATCCTGCAGCGTCTTCTGGATGCAGAAGCTACGCGGGTCGGCGAGCCGGCCGGTCGAGTTCGTCTCGGTGTCGGCCCAGCTGCTGAACCCGCACTGGCTCAGACATCCCATGCAGTCGGTCTGGTCCTTGCGGATCACCGCCTTGTCCTCGGGGCTGACGAACACCAGCGTATTGTCGGGCGTCTTCAGCGCCTCGCTGTGCCCCAGCGCCGCCCACTCGCGCGCACGCAGCAGGTCGTCGCGCGTGACGTAATAATTCTTCCGCCCGACGCCGACGTCGAGCAGGAACTGATGGTCGCCGGTCGCAGTCGTGCTGAACGCGACCTGCCGCGCCGACCGCGCCTCGAGCGCCCGGATGTACGGATTGCGCACCGCGCTCGAATAGAATCCCGTCGGCGAGAACTTGTGGAGCAGGATGTCGCCCGCCTTGAGCGTCAGCAACCGGTCCTTCCAGCCCTGCGGGATCGGGCTTTCGACCGTCAGCAGCGGCCGCGTGCCGAACTGGAACACGATCTGCCCGAGCTCGGGGTTGCCGAGCCAGTCGGTCCATTCGCGCAACGCCCAGACGCCGCCGGCCATGACGATCGGCACGGAATCGGGGATGCCGCTTTCGCGCATCACCGCGCGCAGGTCCCGCACGCGCGGCAGCGGGTCCTGCGGCTGCCGCGGATCCTCGGCGTTGGACAGGCCGTTGTGGCCGCCCGCGAGCCACGGGTCTTCATAAACCACCGCGCCGAGCCATTCGGCAGCCTTGCTGTACGCGCGCTTCCACAGCGCCCGGAACGCCCGCGCGCTGCTGATGATCGGGTAGTAGTGGACGCCGTACGATGCGGCGATCTCGCTCAGCTTGTACGGCATGCCCGCGCCGCAGGTGACGCCGTTGACCAGCCCGCGGGTGCGTTCGAGCACCCCGTGGAGCACGCGCTGCGCGCCGCCCATCTCCCACAGCACGTTGATGTTGATCGCGCCGATGCCGCGGCTCAGCTCGGCCGATGCCATCTCATAGGCGCGCTGGACCTGCTGGACCGCGCCCTCGATCGCAAAGCCGACGAGCTCCTCGTGCCGGTCTCGGCGGCTGAGCGCGGCATAGACCTGCGGGATGATGCGCCCGGTCGGGTCGTAACTGTCGGCGTTGACCGCGCTGATCGTCCCGACGCCGCCGGCATGCGCCCATGCGCCCGATGACAGGTGGTTCGTCGCCGCGACGCCCTTGCCGCCCTCGACGAGCGGAAGGACATGCCGCCCTCCCATCATCACCGCATTAAGACCGTTCAGCATGGTGTGACTTTCACGCGTCCGCCCCGATACTATGGGAGCCCCCGCTCCCAACGCAAAGGGGCCGCCGGTGTGGCGACCCCTCAGTTACGTACCGTAAGCCACGCGCGATGCCTAGCGACACCGCCGCACACCCTCAGTCGCGGTCGCCGACGATAAAGCTCGGCGCGAACACCGGCTCGCCCTCGGGCTCGCGCGCGGGGCGCGGACCGCGCCCGGACCCTTCGGCGTCGTTGCGCGGGGCACGGTCGCCGCCGCCCGAACCGCCGTCGCGGCGCGGACCACGATCGCCGCCGCCCCGACCGCCACGGTCGCCACCACGATCACCGCCACCGCCGCCATCACGGCGCGGGCCACGGTCGCTGCGCGGGCCACGGTCGGGACCGTCCTCGCGCGGCGGACGGGTGTCGGCGATCTCCTCGCCGGTCGTCTGGTCGACCAACCGCATCGACAGGCGGACCTTGCCGCGGTCGTCGATGCCGAGCACCTTGACCTTGACCGGCTGGCCCTCGGTCAGGACCTCGCTGACCTTGGCGACGCGCTCGTTCTTGATCTCGGAGATGTGGACCAGCCCGTCCTTCGACCCCATGAAGTTCACGAACGCGCCGAAGTCGACCATCGACACGACCTTGCCGTCGTAGACCTTGCCGACCTCGGCCTCCTGGGTGATGCCCAGGATCCACTTCTTGGCCGCCTCGATCTGCGCCGGGTCGGACGAGGCGATCTTGACCGTCCCGTCGTCCTCGATGTTGACCTTGGCGCCGGTCGTCGCGACGATCTCGCGGATGATCTTGCCGCCGGTGCCGATGACGTCGCGGATCTTCGCCTTGTCGATCTGGAAGCTCTCGATGCGCGGCGCGTGGGCGCTCATTTCGGTCCGCGTCGTGTCGAGCGCCTTCGCCATCTCGCCGAGGATGTGCTGCCGGCCGACCTTCGCCTGGTCGAGCGCGACGCGCATGATCTCCTCGGTGATCCCGGCGACCTTGATGTCCATCTGCAGCGCGGTGACGCCCTCGCTGGTGCCGGCGACCTTGAAGTCCATGTCGCCCAAGTGATCCTCGTCGCCGAGGATGTCGCTGATGACGGCGAAGTCCTTGCCTTCGAGAATGAGGCCCATGGCGATGCCGGCGACCGGCCGGGCGAGGGGAACGCCCGCGTCCATCAGGGCCAGAGACGCGCCGCACACCGTCGCCATCGACGACGAGCCGTTCGACTCGGTGATGTCGGACAGGACGCGGATCGTATAGGGAAACGCCTCCTTGGTCGGCAGCAGCGGATGAAGTGCGCGCCACGCCAGCTTGCCGTGGCCGATCTCGCGGCGGCCCGGCGCGCCGAAGCGGCCGACTTCACCGACCGAATACGGCGGGAAGTTGTAGTGGAGCATGAAGCGCTCGTAGCGCAGCCCGTCGAGGCCATCGATCATCTGCTCGGCGTCGGACGTGCCGAGGGTCGTCGAGACGATCGCCTGCGTCTCGCCGCGGGTGAACAGCGCCGAGCCGTGGGTCCGCGGCAGGAAGCCGACCATCGCCTCGATCGGGCGGACCGTCTTGGTGTCGCGGCCGTCGATGCGGATGCCTTCCTTGAGGATTTGCGTGCGGACGATGCCGGCCTCGATCTTCTTGACCAGCTTCGACGCCTTGAGCGCCTCGCCCGGCGCGGTGTCGGCGAACAGCGCCTTGACCTTGGCCTTCGCCACGCCGAGCGCCGACTGGCGATCGGCCTTGGCGATGATCTTGTACGCGTCCGAGATCGCGGCCCCGGCGACGCCCTTGATCGACGCAACCATCGACGTCGTGTCGTCGCCCGCCTTCAGCTCCCACGGGTCCTTGGCGGCGTCTTCGGCGAGGCGGATGATCGCGTCGATCACCGGCTTCGATTCGGTGTGCGCGAACATGACCGCGCCGAGCATCACGTCTTCCTGCAGCTCCTTGGCCTCCGACTCGACCATCAGGATCGCGTCCGACGTGCCGGCGGCGATCAGGTCGAGATCGCCCGCCTTGATCTGCTCCTTGGTCGGGTTGAGGATGTACTGGCCCTCGACATAGGCGACGCGCGCCGCGCCGACCGGACCCATGAAGGGGACACCCGACAGCGTCAGCGCGGCCGACGCGGCGATCAGCGCGACGATGTCGGCCTCGTTCTCGCCGTCGTAGCTGAGCACCTGCGCGATGATCAGGACCTCGTTGTAGAAGCCTTCGGGGAACAGCGGGCGGATCGGGCGGTCGATCAGGCGGCTGGTCAGCGTCTCGTGCTCGGTCGCGCCGCGTTCGCGCTTGAAGAAGCCGCCCGGGATGCGACCGGCGGCGGAGAACTTCTCTTGGTAGTGGACCGTCAGCGGGAAGAAGTCCTGCCCCTCCTTGACCGACTTCGCCGCGGTGACGGCGCACAGCACGACGGTATCGCCGTACGTCGCGAGCACCGCGCCGTCGGCCTGGCGCGCGACGCGCCCGGTTTCGAGGGTGAGCTTCCGCCCGCCCCACATGACTTCCTGGGTGTGGATGTTGAACATTGTTTCGTCTTTCGTATGCCCTTCGCCGAATTGCGTCGGGCGGCTTGCAAGTCGCTTCAAGCGGGCGCGACTTAGGCCCGTTTAGGTAGGATAATCTTAGCGAAAATCTGTGGACTTATACCGTGCACCCAACGCTCGCGGTGCAAATATGCTCACTACCTTCGTACATGGCACCGTCGAGGTGTGGCGTTCATCTCGCGCAGGTGCACGCGTTGTCCAAGAGGAAAAAGTACATGGAGCTAGCAACTCATCATCTTCAAACTGACTGTGAGATAGAATTTCGTCCGCATCTTGCTCGGTAGTACCGAGAGATAGATAGACAGGTCCTGTACGCCAATATTTGATCAGAGTCGTAGTTTGGGCTCCAATTGGCAGGCTCTCTAGTCCCTCAGGAAGCAGCGTCGCGTAAACCGTCATGTCCTCCTTAGGGCCTGACCAGCTCATCGATATTCGCCCGACATTGAGCATTCCAAGTGATTGCCCGGCGTTAGCCGCTAATACGTTAACGTAGCCAGGCGACAACTCGCCTGATCGAATAAGGCCTCTGTAGGGCACAGCATTGAACACTTCGAGGCTAGTTTTTGCGTCTCTAGGAGAAATTATTTTATATATGCTAGCCGACGTCTGACCAAGAACAGCAACCAAGGCAGTTGCGAGCGCCAGCGATGTTGATCCGAGCGGCAAATACCTTTTCCACGTCAGATCGGAGTGACACTTGATACATCGTTTAGCTAAAGCAGAAATCTTTTCCGCGCAGATGGGGCAGGCTTTAGACGCTGTTTCGTCAATTACCTCCCCCATCATCTCGGCATCAATCTACTTGCGCAGCCCCAGCTTGCCGATCAGGTCGGTGTAGCGGGTCTCGTCGCGCTGCTTGAGATAGTCGAGCAGCGAGCGGCGGGTGTTGACGAGCACGAGCAGGCCGCGGCGGCTGTGGTTGTCCTTGCCGTGGGTCTTGAAGTGCTCGGTCAGGTTGGCGATGCGCTCGGTCAGGATCGCGACCTGGACCTCGGGCGAACCGGTATCGTCCTTGCCGCGGGCGTGTTCGGCGATGAGCGCGGTCTTGCGCTCGGCAGTGATCGACATCGTGGGTCTCCTCAAACAAGATTGAACCCGCGCACGACCCGTACCGCGATGGACGAAACATCCACCAGGGCGACCGGAACAGGTCCGTCGGTCGCCAGATACAGCCCGTGGGATGCGGGGTGCCCGGGGAGCGTTCGACCTTGTCTAAGGGCGCTCGCGTCTTCGGGCGTAACGGGTAGAGCCGGGATGTCGTCCAGCCCCGCCGTCAGCGGCAGTATCGCCTGTTCATCGCCCGCCTGCAGCAAAGCCGCCAGTTTGTCGAGCGAAATCGCCGCGTCGATGCCGAACGGCCCGGCCCGCGTCCGGCGCAGCGCGGCGACATGCCCGACCGTGCCGAGCGCCAGCGCGAGGTCGCGCGCGAGGCTGCGGACGTAGGTGCCCTTCGAGCAGGTGACCGCGAAATCGGCGGCATCGGCGCGGGCGTCGAGCAGGTCGAGGGCGAAGATCGTCAGTTGGCGTTCGGCGAGGACCACCGTCTCGCCCGCGCGCGCCAGTTTGTACGCGCGTTCCCCGCCGACTTTGAGGGCGGAATAGGCAGGCGGGGTCTGCACGATGCATCCGGTGAAGCGCGGCAGGACGGCGTGGATGGCGGCGGCGTCGGGCCGCACCGCCGATTCCGCGACGACCGCGCCCTCGGCATCGTCGGTCGCCGTCGCGGTCCCCCAGCGAACCGTGAAGGCATAGCCCTTGGTCGCATCCAACATCCGCCCGGCGAGCTTGGTCGCCTCGCCGAGCGCGATCGGCAGGACGCCGGTCGCCAGCGGGTCGAGCGTCCCCCCGTGGCCGATCTTGGTCTTGGGGTGGCCGCCTTCGCGTAAGATACGCTTGACCGCGGCGACCCCGCCGGCGCTGCTCAAGCCGAGCGGCTTGTCGAGGATGATCCAGCCGTGCACCGGCTGCCGCTACGCGACGGGGGCCGCCGTGGCGACCCCCGCGGAAATCAGGCTTCTTCCTCGAACGTCACGGCGACGTCGCCGTTGGCCGACAGGCGAACGTCGTTGCCTTCGACTTCGGCGACGAGGCCACCCGAGATGAAGTGGTGGTGGTCGGTGTGGGTCGAGCTGTCCTTGGTCAGCTTGATGCGGCCACCCTCGACCTTGTCGACGGTCCCGACGTGGACGCCGTCGGCTCCGATGACGTTCATGTGTTCCTTGACGTGCGACAGGTCGGCCATGGTCGTGCTCCGTGGTTGGGAGCCGCCTGAACGCGCCGCGTCGGCGATCAGTGCCGCCTCGATCCGCGCGAGCCGCGCGTCGAGCGTCGCGACCGCCACGCCGAGCGCCAGCACGTCGTCGCGCGATGCGACATTAACCGTTCCAAGGACACGCGCGAGCGTCGCGGCAAGCGGTGGCGGCACGCTTCCGGCCGGGCCGAGCGTCTGCTCGGCGACCGCGGTCGACAGCGAAACCCACTGCGCGATCATTGCGCGCACCGCCGCGGTCGCGGCATCGGGCTGGTCGGGCATCGGCGCTTCCTTGCTCAAGCCTGCACGCGCGCTTCAAAGCCGGTTCACCGCCGCCGGTCCAGGCAGTCGGCACCGGCCGGTACGGAACCGACACGACGTCGCAACAGTTCGGGCAGGGTCGCACAATACGACAGGAGTTACGACCATGTATCGCAATCCGCTCATTCGAACCCTCACCTTGTCGCTGCTGCTCGGCGTGTCGGCCGTTCCCACACTTGCCGGGGAAGCCGACCGCGCCCGGCAGGCGATCGCCGCCGCCCAGGCGAAGATTGACGCCGCCGCCAAGGCCGGGGCCGACACGACGGCCGGCCTGCCGCTGGCACAGGCGCGCGATGCGCTCGCCTCCGCGCAGATGCGCCTCGACCGCGGCCGCAAGGAGGAGGCGATTACCGACGCGCAGCATGCCAGCGAACTCGCCGACCGCGCCAACGTCGTCGGCCAGAACCGCCGCGTCGGCGCGGCCCGCGCCGGTGAGGCCGACGCGCGCGCCGAAGCCTCCGCCGCGCGTGATTCGGCTGCGGCAGCGAACGACCAGGCGGCCGCGGCGCGGGCGCAGACCGAGGCGGCGCAGACCGACGCCGCACGGGCCAACGCCGAGGCGGCCGAGGCGCGCGCGACGCCGCAGACCGTCGTGGTTCCCGCCCCTGCCGCGCCCACGACGACCACGGTCGCGACGACCGAGCGGCACGTCGTCCGGCCGGCGCGGCACTCGACGCGGCACGTCGTCGTGACCCATCCGGCGACGCCGGCGGTCGCGGTCGACAAGACGACGACGACGGTGACCACGACCCCGCAGTAAGGTGTCGACCGCGCCGGTGCCTGCACCGGCGCGGTTCCCCTCGCCCGATCCGTCGGCTAGAGGGCGCGCGATGCCGCGTGCCATCTTTTTGCTGTTGCCCCTGCTCGCCGGCGGAGTGTCGGCACTCGGCTTTGCCCCGCTCGATCTTTGGCCGCTGACCCTCGCCGGGGTTGCGGCGCTCATCGTGATGATCGAGCGCGCCGCAACGGTGCGCCGCGCGGCGCTGGCAGGCTGGCTGTTTGGTGTCGGCCAGTTCGCCGTCAGCCTCGGCTGGATCGCGACCGCTTTCACCTATCAGGCTGCACTGCCGGCGTTCATGGGCTGGGTGACCGTCGTCATCCTCGCGATGTTCCTTGGCGCTTACCCCGCCGCCGCCGCCGCGCTGGCGCGCGCATGGCCGGGCGGGCGGCTCAGCCGCCCGCCCGCCTTCGCCGCGGCATGGATGCTGACCGAATGGCTCCGCGGCCACCTGCTGTCGGGCTTCGCGTGGAACCCGCTCGGTGCGGCATGGCTCGAGGCGGGCGCCATGGCGCAAGGCGCGGCGTGGGTCGGGGCGCTCGGCCTGTCGGGGCTGCTCGTCGTCGCCGCCGGAATAGCGGTCGTCGTCGGCGGAGCGACCCGACGGCGGACGGTGCCGACCTTGTGGTCGTATATCTACCCGCTGGTTCTGATCTGCCTTTTTGCCGGCGCATCGCGCCCCCTTCTGCCGTCCTCCGCTCCCTTGACCGGTCCGCTCGTCCACCTGATCCAGCCGAACCTCGGGCAGGAGTACAAGTACGACGATCCCGTGGTTCATCTCGAGACCTACCTTGCGCAGTCGCGCGCCGCACTCGGGCCGCCGCCGCATCGGCAGTCGATCGTCATCTGGTCGGAATCGGCCGTGCTCGACCTCGTCGCCGAGCAGCCGCAGGTCCGTGCGCGGCTGGCAAGCATCCTCGCTTCCGGCGACCTTCTGCTGTTCGGCGGCTCGGCGTTGATCCGCAATCCCGACGGATCGCCGGCGAACGCGACCAACAGCCTGTACGTCCTCGACAGCACCGGGCGACTGCTCGACCGCTATGACAAGGCGCACCTCGTCCCGCTCGGCGAGTACGTGCCCGCGCGGCCGCTGATGAGCCGTCTCGGGCTGACGCGGCTCACGCCGGGATCGATCGACTTCCTGCCCGGGCCGGGACCGCGGACGCTCGCGCTGCCCGGCTTTCCGGCGGCGGGCGTCCAGATCTGCTACGAGATCATCTTCCCGGCAATGGTCGTCGACGAGGCGCACCGCCCGGCGTGGATCGTCAACATTTCGAACGACGCGTGGTTCGGCGCGTGGGGACCGCCGCAGCACCTCGCGCAGGCGCGAATGCGCGCGATCGAGGAAGGCCTGCCGGTCGCGCGGGCGACCCCGACCGGGATCAGCGCGGTGATCGACGCGCACGGCCGTGTCGTAGCACGGCTGCCGCTCCACGCCGCCGCGACGCTGTCGCAGCGCATGCCGCCCCCGCTGCCGCCGACGCCGTTCGGCCGCTTCGGACACCGCACCAGCCTGGGCCTCGGGCTGCTCCTGCTCGCCGCGGCGGCCGCTCTGCGGCGGCGGATATAAGGCTAGCCTTATGCGGCTTGCGCGTGCCGGCCGCCGCGCTTAATCGTCCGGGCGAACCACAAGGGTCGCGGCATGGCACGTACTTCGTTCCTCTTTACTTCGGAATCGGTGTCGGAGGGGCATCCCGACAAGGTCGCCGACCAGATCAGCGACGCCGTCGTCGACCTGTTCCTCGGCAAGGACCCGTTCGCCCGCGTCGCGTGCGAGACGCTGACGACGACCAACCGTGTCGTCCTCGCCGGCGAAGTCCGCGGGCAGGGCATGATCGACACCGCCGGCAACTGGGCCCCCGGCGCGCTCGAGGAAATCCAGACCGTCGTCCGGGAGACCGTCCGCCGCATCGGCTATGAGCAGGAGGGGTTCCACTGGCAGAACCTCAACTTCGAGAACCATCTCCATCCGCAGTCGGCGCACATCGCGCTGGGGGTCGACGCGAGCGGGAACAAGGACGAGGGCGCCGGCGACCAGGGCATCATGTTCGGCTATGCCACCGACGAGACGCCCGACTTCATGCCCGCGACACTGTACTACGCCCACAAGATCCTCGAGCGGATGGCCGTCGACCGCCACTCGGGCGCGGCCCCGTTCCTCGAGCCCGACGCCAAGAGCCAGGTGACGCTCGAGTACGAGAACGAGCTGCCGGTGCGCGCGACCGCGCTGGTCGTGTCGACGCAGCATGCGCCCGGCTATTTCTACCACGACGACGCGGGCGATCCGGCGCAGTATGCCGTGCTGCGCGACTATGTCGTCGGTGTCTTCCACGACGTGTTGCCGGCCGGGTTCATCACCGACGCGACCCGGATCTACGTCAACCCGACCGGGCGCTTCGAGATCGGCGGGCCCGACGGCGACGCCGGACTGACCGGGCGCAAGATCATCGTCGACACCTATGGCGGAGCGAGCCCCCACGGTGGCGGCGCATTCAGCGGCAAGGACCCGACCAAGGTCGACCGCTCGGCCGCGTACATCTCGCGCTACATGGCCAAGAACATCGTCGCCGCCGGCCTCGCCCGCCGCGTCACGATCCAGCTGAGCTATGCGATCGGCGTGTCGGAGCCGCTGTCGCTGTACGTCGACACCCACGGGACCGGCACCGTTCCCGAAGCGATGCTCGAGGCCGTGCTGCCGACGCTGGTCAAGCTGACGCCGCGCGGCATCCGCGAGCATCTCGGTCTCAACCGGCCGATCTATCAGCGTACCGCGAGCTACGGCCACTTCGGCCGCACCCCCGACGCCGACGGCGGCTTCAGCTGGGAACGGGTCGACCTCGTCGATGCGCTGAAGCGCGCGGTGGCCGCCTGACGGACGGCGACCCCACCACGCTGCGACGCCTGTACGGCCGGCGGCAGGGCCACAGGCTGCGCGCGGGTCAGGCCGACCTCGTCGAGACGCTGCTGCCGCGGGTGAGCGTGCCGGCTGCGGGGCTGCTCGACGCCGTGACGCTGTTCGGCCCCAACACCGACCCGGGCCGCCCGCTGTGGCTCGAAATCGGGTTCGGCGCGGGCGAGCATCTCGCGGCGCAGGCGGCGGCCAATCCGGACGTCGGGCTGATCGGAGCCGAGCCGTTCCTGAACGGCGTCGTCGGCGCGCTCGGCCATCTCGCGGCGGGCGGGCAGTCCAATGTGCGGCTGCACATGGGCGACGCGCTCGATGTGCTCGACCGGCTCCCCGACGCGAGCCTGTCGCGGGCGTTCCTGCTCCACCCCGACCCGTGGCCCAAGGCGCGGCACGCCAAGCGGCGCTTCGTCAACCCGGGACCGCTCGACCTGCTCGCGGCGAAGCTCGCGCCGGGCGCCGAACTGCGCATCGGGACCGACCATCCGGTCTATTGTCGGTGGACGCTGATGCAGATCGCGGCGCGGCGCGACTTCGCGTGGCTGGCCGCGTCGCGTGCCGATTGGGAGAACCGCCCCGCCGACTGGCCCGCGACGCGCTACGAGGCGAAGGCGCGGCGGCAGGGCCACGAGGTCTGGTACTTCCGCTTCCGCCGCATTTAGCTCAAAGTGTCGCCGTGTGGTCGTTGGCGGCCCGGCGCGGCTGGCGTACCACCGACGTGTGCAGCGGCTCGCACAGCGCGGCGCGCTCCAGATGCAGCCGCGACAGTTCACGGTGGATCATGCGCGCCGCGTCGCTGGTCGAGCGGACCGCTGCCGCCTCCTCGACCGCGGCACGTCGCCGATAGTAATTAGCTTCGTTCGATCCGGTCATCGCTGCACCCCGTCATGCAATACCCGTCAACCTCACTACTCCCTCGAAGGTGCGAACTTCCGTTCGATTTCGCACCGACGTAGTTTATTTCGCAGTCTAAATAATGTAATGTGCACTCTGGGTGTGTCGGTGAGCAGGCACCGCGGCGGATGGCGCCGCCCTGGGGGATGCGCCGTCCATGAGTTCCGTCGATCGGGCCGCGAATTACCTCCTGCGGACGATGGCGGACGATGATTTCGCGCGGCTCGAGCCGTCGCTGATGCCCATGGAGCTCGCCAAGACCGAGGATCTGCTCGCGCCCGACGCGCCGATCCGCTTCACGTGGTTTCCAGTGTCCGGGATCGTCTCGGTCGTTGCCGAGACCGCAAGCGGTTCGCAGGCCGAAGTCGCGGTGGTCGGGCGCGAGGGCATGCTGTCGGTGTCGACCCTGCTCGGCGTCGACCACGAGATCATGCACATCTTCTGCCAGATGCCATGCCGCGCGTACCAGCTGCCGGCTATGACGATGCGCGCGCTCCTCGACGACAGCCCGACGCTGCGCCGTCACCTACTCCGCTATGCGCAAAGCTTTCTGCTCCAGACGGCGAATTCGGCACTGGCCTATGCTACCCAGACCATCGAGGTGCGGCTCGCACGCTGGCTCGTCATGTCGCTCGACCGCCTCGACAATTCCGAGGTGGCGATGACGCACGAGGCGTTTGCGCTGATGCTCGGCGTACGGCGGCCGGGCGTAACTGTCGCGATCCAGGCGCTCGAGGCGCGCGGCGCGGTCATCAGCCGCCGTGGGACGATCGTCGTCGTCGACCATTCGTTGCTCGTCGACATTGCCGGCGACTGCTACGGGGTGACCGAGGACGCCTATCGCCGGGTGATCGGCGTCGCCCTGCGCCGTCCGCGCTTGACGCCGTACGTCGACGAGGCCGGCGCGGTCTGAGCCGCGACGCGTTGCGCGTACGCACCAACCCGGCTAACCCCGCGGCGATGGTCGCCTTCCTCGAATTCGAAAAGCCCGTCGCCGAGCTCGAGGCGCGCGTTGCCGAGCTACGGGCCGAAGGGTCGGCCGAGGCGCGGGCCGAGGCCGACCGGCTCGCCGAGCGCGCCGAACGCCAGCTCGCCGACATCTATTCGCGCCTGACGCCGTGGCAGAAGACGGTCGTCGCGCGCCATGCCGAACGCCCGCACTTCAAGGACTACGTCGCCGCGCTGATCGACGACTTCGTGCCGCTCGCAGGCGACCGTGCGTTCGCCGAAGATGCCGCGATCGTCGGCGGTATCGGCCGGCTGAAGGGCCGCGCGGTGATGGTGATCGGCCACGAAAAGGGATCGGACACCGCCAGCCGCGTGGCGCACAACTTCGGCATGGGTCGCCCCGAAGGCTACCGCAAGGCCGTCCGCCTGATGCAGCTTGCCGCGCGTTTCATGCTGCCGGTCGTCACGCTGGTCGACACGCCGGGTGCGTTCCCCGGAATCGACGCCGAGGAGCGCGGGCAGGCCGAGGCGATCGCGCGCGCGACGGCCGCGTGCCTCGACCTCGACGTGCCGATGATCGCTGCGATCGTCGGCGAAGGCGGCAGCGGCGGTGCCGTCGCGCTCGCGACCGCCAACCGCATCGTCATGTTCGAGCACGCGATCTATGCCGTCATCTCGCCCGAGGGCTGCGCGTCGATCCTGTGGCGCGGCGACAACAAGGTCGCAGCGACCCCTGAGGGTCGGTCCCTGCCGCCGGTCAACCGCGCCGCCGAGGCCGCCGAGGCGATGAAGGTGACCGCGAGCGACCTCAAGAAGCTCGGCGTCGTCGACCGCATCATCTACGAGCCGCGCGGCGGCGCGCACCGCGATCCCGCGACCGCGATCGCCCGGCTGGGAACCGCGATCGCCGCCGAGCTGACCGCGCTCGAGACGCAGACGCCGGCCGCGCTCCGCGCCGGCCGCCGCGCGAAGTTCCTCGCGATGGGGCGGGCGTGAGTCTTGACTGCCCTGCCCCGCCGCTGACCCTTGGCCTGCCGATCCTGACCGTCGTCGCCGCGGCACTGATCGACCCCGACGGCCGGGTGCTCGTCGCCGAGCGTCCGCCGGGCAAGCATCTCGCCGGGCAGTGGGAGTTCCCGGGCGGCAAGATCGAGCCGGGCGAGACCCCCGAAACCGCGCTGGTCCGCGAGCTCGCCGAGGAGCTGGGCGTCGATACGCACCACAGCTGCCTCGCCCCGGCAGGCTTCGCCAGCCACGCGTACGACGACTTCCACCTCGTGCTGCTGCTGTTCGCGTGCCGCAAGTGGACGGGCACGCCGGTCGGCCGGCAGGGCCAGCGAACGCAGTGGCTCCGACCGAACGCGCTGTTCGCGCTTCCCATGCCCCCCGCCGACCGGCCGCTGCTCGGGCTGCTTGCGGCGCTGGTGTGACCCGAGCCTGTCGTCGGCTCTTGCCTCACGTCCCTGGCACGGTACGACGGATGGGTAGCTAAGGACCCTAATGTCGATCCCCGACTATCAATCGCTAATGCTGCCACTGCGACGGTATGCGCCTCGCGGATCTGTTGATCGAGTACGGGGTCGGCGTCCGTTCCGCTCAGCTGATCACAATCAAAAAGATCGATGAGGATTTCTTTGTCGAAGATTAGCGGTGTGGAAGCAGCCGTGCACTACCGCCTCCGCCCGGTCAGGTAGATCACCTGCACCGTCACCGCGATGCGCCCGTCGACGGCGCGCTCGCCGAACCGGCGCGCGGCGTCGGCGAGCACGTCGCGGCGCAGCGGCATGCGTCCGCGTAAGGTATTGCCCGCGCCCGCCGCGCGCAGGTCGCGCAGGGTTCCGCCGAGATCGGCGTAGCGCACCGTCAGCGCGTCGACGTCGGCGACCGGATCGGCGAAGCCCGCACGCTGGAGCAGGCCTGGCGCGGCCGCCGGGTCGACCATCGGCAGGATCCGCGCGGCCGCGCGCCCGGTCAGGTCGACCTCGGCGGCGAGCAGGTCGGCGCGGACCTCGGCGAGCGTCGCGCCGCCGACGAGCGCGGCGACGAACAGCCCGCCGGGCCGCAGCGCACGCCGGGCGAGGATCAGCGCGCCGGGCAGATCGCCGACGCCGTGGAGTCCGAGCGCGCCGATCAGGTCGACGCTGCCGTCGGCGAGCGGCAGGCGGTCCTCGTCGGCGACCAGATCGATGCCCGCGCCGGGGATGATGTCGGCGGCGAAGGTCCGCTCGCTGCCGCGGACACCGCTGCCGCCGATGTCGACCGCGACCGCGAACTCGCCACCGGTGGCCGCCACCCGCGCCGCGAGTTCGGTTCTGAACCCGGGCGCGAGGAAGTCTCCGCCTGCGCGCGCCCGCCCCCGCTGTGTCCGGCGGGCGACGCGGTCGAATGGATCGGCGGACCCGCCGGAGACCGCGGCCGGCGGGGATGCTTGCACGGTGTCCTCGCTCATGCCGTCCACCGAGTACAGGAAGCCGACCGCCGGGCAACCGGCGTTTTATCGCGTCGGCGGCCGGCCGACCGTGCCGCGTTGGGGCAAATCTTCACCTGCCGCGCTTAGCGTAGCATGATGGACGTCGCCGAGCTTGCGCCCCGCGCGAACGCAGCCGTGCGGGGCGGGCTCCGCGCCGGGCTCGACCTGCTGCTG
>Ga0209511_1001989_pt1 | contig 17316 bp, 13 predicted proteins | sample SSSSmetaG_FD_184141 | JGI IMG/M metagenome (GOLD analysis project Ga0209511, IMG submission 184141) | Glacier valley bacterial and archeal communities from Borup Fiord, Nunavut, Canada, to study Microbial Dark Matter (Phase II) - ​SSSS... | ecosystem: Environmental > Aquatic > Freshwater > Ice >...
GGATCATCGTGGACTATCGCGGTGTGCTGGGTGAACTCGATGAGGCGATGAAAACCTACAGCGCCTTGGAAGGTTTCGATTCTGCCGACGTAGACAGCACTGTTATGGACGTGGCACAGGTAATCGGCGAACTGCCAGGGCTGCATTCAGCGCTTTGGGCGATTTTCAACGAGTGTCCTAACCGTAATGACAGCGAGACCATGGAGCAATTCCTGGCACCAGAAGACATCCGACATAGTTTCTATGAAGCCTTGAACGCCTATGCGAAGGCTCTCAAGATCGCGTTAGGGGTGGTCGCGTTCTATGAGATGGTCTCGGATCAGCAGATCGGCGTTTATAAGCGTGACCTGGCAGCGTTCCACAACCTGCGAACCTCCGTGCGTAATCGCTATGCGGAAACCATCGACTACAGCGACTATGAAGACAAAATCCGCAAGCTCATGAATGAGCACATTCAGGCGACCGCCGTGGTCAAGCTGGTGGAGAACCTGAACATTTTCGATCAGGAGCAATTCGCGGCGGAGCTGGAGCGGCTAACAGGCCGTCCGGTTGCGCAGGCCGACACCATCGCCAGTCACGCCAAACGCGCTATCGCTGAACGCGCCGAGGAAGATCCGGCTTTCTATCGCAAGCTCTCCCAGTTGATCGACGAGACAATCCAGCACTATAAGCAGGGTCGGATCGATGAAATCGAATACCTGAGTCAGATGCGCCAGCACGAGGAAACGCTCACCAGTGGCGTAACGGACAACACGCCTGCCGGGCTCAAAAACTCCCCCGACGCTCGCGCCTATTTTGGGATCATCATTGACTCGCTGGAAACCCGTTCACCTGCTGCTGAAACACTGGCTGAGCTGGCGATCGAGATCGCGCAGTATATTCACGACAAAAAGATACGCGACTGGGTAGGGAATCGAGATGTGGAGAACCAGATGAAGGCAGGACTAGACGACCTGCTCTATCAAGCCAGCCATACCCACGGCTGGAAACTCACAACCCCAGAACAGGACACGATTCTAAACGGCATCATCGAGGTTGCTCGTCGCCGTGACATGCTCCCGTGAAGCGGGTCAAAACGCTCGGCGGTACCTTCACAGTGCAGTTTGGCACCACTCCAATCACCTTTGAGGTACTGTACTCAGCACGACGAACATTGGCGCTGCAAGTTTATCCCGATCGCGCTATCGAAGTCGAAGTTCCAACCGACACCGATCATGCGACGATTGAGGCGTTCGTCAAACGGCGCGGCGCGTGGATACTGCGTCAGCTCCGCGAATTGGCACAGTATGACAAACCGGCCAACCCACTCCCGCGCCAATATGTCAGCGGCGAGTCGTATCGTTACCTGGGCAGACAATACCGTCTCAAGGTCGTGGCGGACAATGTGGAACGGATGGTTCTCTCACGGGGTTGGTTGACGGTAAGCGTCATTGATCCCGCTGATCGCCGTGCCGTGCAGCGTCTCATTCACGGCTGGTATCGGGCCAAGGCAGAGCACGTATTTTACGAGCGCCTGATCGCTTGTCACGCCATTATCGAAGCCTTCGGCATCACGCTGCCATCGCTTGGTATTCGCACGATGAAACGGCGCTGGGGAAGCTGCTCGAAAACGGGAAAAGTCACACTCAATCTGAAGCTGATTCAGGCGCCGCGTGCGCTGATCGATTATGTAATCCTGCACGAACTTTGCCACCTGGTGGAACTCAACCACAGCCCACGCTTCTGGACACTGCTCACCAGAGTAATACCTGAATGGGAACGCCTACGTGACGAGCTGAATCATTACGAGTTCAGCGATATTTAATCGGCCGTGGGGCGAACATGCAGATAAAGCAGTTGGAAGCATTCGCGTATCGGTTCGGCGACCGTTCGGCGCTGGAATGGGTGATCGACCTATATCAGGTCACGACCGATAAGGGCAGTGGCGCGCCAGCCATCCGAATCGTGAGGACAAGCCGTGCTACATTATCGATTTGGTGGGGGCGCGTGATACAGGTCAGCGTGGAGACGGTACGGGTCATGGCGGCGCTGCCAATAGACTATAGCAGAGCGTCAGGCTAGACTGATTAAGTGACCCGTCCACGTTGCAGCTAGGCCAAGGCTAGAATATACGGTGGATTGTCAACGTTGTAACCTGTAATCCACTCAGCGGCATCAATATCATGTAATATCTGCACACCGCACTCCCATTGGTTTGAGCGGGCAACCTCATTATCAGCTATGTTTGCCAAACCCAGTAAACACGCTGCTTCATCTAACCGACGTCCTGCTTCTTGTGCAAGAGACAATGAGTGGTACAACAATAAGGCACGCTCTTGTCGATTTATAGTTACCTCTGCGTAGCAGCGCAGCGCCACAATGTGTAACGACCGTTGCCCAAGACGTTCCGCAATGCGTAGAGCTTTACGTGCAAATCGCTGTGCACGCTCCAGTTTTCCTCTAAATTGATAAAGGAGCGCGAGATTAGCTAATTCTAAACATGCCGCTTGCTCAATCTGGGAATGTAGCGACTCGCATAACGCTTCAGTCAACCGCTGCTCTGCGCGTGAGAGCAGCACCTCACGCGCAGGTTCAGTGCTTCGTAATGCTTGATACAACCAAACTAACCCCTGGTTGCCAGCAACATTCGAGGACTCTGTCACCATTTGGTACTGGCTGGCTTGTTCATAAGCGCTTTGCAAGTAAATTTCAGCTACTTCAAGCTGGCCTCGTGCAAAATACACCAGTCCCAGCATTCCACTCAATCGAACTTGATAGCTTAATGCGCGTGCTTGTGCGGTCAGCCCGATGCCCCGTTTAAGCACATCCAGCGCCTGTTCTAAACAGCCCAAGCCCCAGTAAGCAGTGCCGAGCAACTGGTATGTATATGCCAGCGGGATCACATAACCCAACCGCTCATAATATTGGATCGCGATCTCAAAATCGCGCACAGCCGCAGCATCGTCGCCAAGTTCTGTGTAAATCAACCCACGGCTGCGATAAGCCACTGCGTGTAACCATTGGGGTGGTTCAGCAAGCGCGTCAAGCAGCTCTATTACCTCGTTCCAGCACATAAATGCGTTATTGCGTTCATCAAGACGCCGGTCATATTGTGCGTGAATCGCTAACAGACAAGCAACGCTTGCCGCGTAATCGATGTGAGATGTTGAAACATTGGCTAACTCAATCTCAGCTTCATGTAAAATTCCAGGAATCGACGCTAATTCGTCGTAATCGATTAGTACATCGACCCACAGGTAAGCAGCACGCAGCATGATAAGCGGCAGTTCAAGTCGTTTTGAGAGTTTGAAAGTTTGTTCGGCGCGTGCAATCGCGCTTTCGTAATCTTCGCTGATCGCGCTTTCGATTATTCGGTAGATTTGACATTCGGCGTAATCATGCCACCGCGCCGCGCTTTCATAAAACACTGAGGCTTGCTCAAGTACGTTCGACCATAAGCCGATTTGCCCGCCATAAATCGGCAAGGCTCCTGCAACCTGGACAAACGTTAGGGAAAGCTGAATGGTCTCATTTATCACCGTTGGGGAAACCGCCGACGAATGATCCCAGGCGTCATATATTGCTTGACGATAGCTGGATAAATTGGTAAGAAATTGGGTTGGGTTGATTTGGCCGGACTGAAACTTGTCGATCAATCGCTGAAAATACTGACGGGTTTGTTCTACCTGGCGCTGTCGTGCCAGAGTCTGTACTTGTTCCAGCGTATACGGCATACACCTACCATCATTACCCCACGATGCCGAGCAGCACGATACGTACCCATGCGCGCGTTAAACTGTGCAAGGTATAGCGCTCTTCATCATTCAGGGTGCGAACTTCCAGCAAATGATAATAGCTCAGTTCGCGCTGCCCCGCATCAAATTCCATAAATTCGAGTCCGCACATCTCTTCCAGATAATCGAAAGTGGCGCCTTCAGCGCTCACTGAGCGTGCGACAAACTCCAGCAACGCTTTCGCAGGTTCGCTCAGCCGGGTATAGGTCGCCAAAAAAATGTGATCATACAAGGTACGTTCATCGGACGCCAGATCAGACCGGCGTAGATTGGCAAGAATAGTTTTTACACTGCGATGTTCAAGCTGTACCGCGATTTGCCGCAGCACCAGCGGCACGCCACCCACTTGCTGATAAATCGTGTGCATGTCATCGGCAGCAGGCACACGTTGTGGCTTGTGGCGGGCGACAAGATGCTCGTGGATCAATAGTGCGCTGTTCGCCTCGGTCATTTCTACAATGTCAAGTTTGCTGACGTGGAAGCCATCGAGCAGTAATGGGCGGCTGGTCAGCAAAAAGCGCGTGAGTCGTCGCTCATCAACACAATATTCATTCAAATATTTAAGCAGCGTTTCGAGCGCGCCGCCGAGCGTTTCGAGGTTGTCCAAGCATATTAATACCGAGCTTTCTCGCAACCGCTCACCAAGCTGTTGAAGTTTATGCGGTAGCGTCAGCGATTGTGCTGCAATGATGCCCAAACGCGCCAAGATTTGGTTGATCACATCGTCTATCGTCCGCGCTGCATCCGTAATGCTAATCGTGTTACCGTGTGTTCCCAAATCTTCATACTTGGCGCTCACCCAAACGTATTCGGTAAACGGCACATTTTTGACCTCATGCCGAATAAAACTGGACATCACTTGATAAGCGATCGCAGTTTTTCCCCAACCCCCGTTGGCTTCCAACAACATGAACGGGAAGCCATTGCGCTCGCACAGCAGGTCGATCACCAGGTCGACTTCGCGATCCCGTCCGATCAAGCGGTCGTAGCCTGGATCGTAACGCCGAATGTACGTGTTCTTCCAGGTAAGGTGATCGATTAATTTATCGAGCGTCTCTTGATCAACCGCGTTCAGCGCTTGTGTGGTACCTGAGTCAAATGTTGTAGTCGCGCAGTCTGCCGAACGCAAGGCTGCATATGTTGATAACGCTTTGGTCAGGTAGTCGCGACGGCTGTTTGGAATGTACAAATCGAGCGTTTCGAGCACTTCGTTCAACCAATCCAGTGACATGCTGCCTTCGGTCAGGGCCAAATAAACGAAAGACCAAAACACCGACGGAACACGTTTAAGGCGCTGTTTGGGGTTTTGCGCTTCGGAGTACCAGCGCTTGAACGCACGCCCACTTTCGGATAACCCGATGCGGCAAGAAATATACTGATCAGTGGCATCTTTGCTGGTTACGGTTGGTCGGTTGGTGCGCCGCGCATGGATGGCGTCACGTGCGGTGCGAGTCAGGCTGGCAAATTGTTCAGGGTTTTTGATGGGATACGTAGACGAAGACAAATCGGGCATGAGCAAAAGCCTTTCACAAGCGCGACATCAACTCAACTGTAACAATTGTCAGAGATCTAAGACATGTAATGAACGAGCGCAACCGTTACATGGACAGCGCCGCGATTTCGTTTATGATGATGGATGTTCAAGGCCAAAGCAGGAGCAAACCCCGTGAAACCAATCGTTGAAACTATGGCACGAGCCATACCCATGAGTATCACGCTGTTAATTACTGTAGCCACCGTCATTTTGAGCAGTCCTCAAGAGTCGGCCAGTGCCCAAAGTCAGGGCACAGCTATTCCGTCCGCAATTTCTCAGGCGGACTTGACTGATGCTGTTATACAGGCATTACATGACTACCCTAATGCGACAACAACTCAGATCAAGGTCGCAACGGTCAAGGTGCAGGCCGCATGGTCCTTTGGTTACGCGGATATTTCAGCGTCAAGCGATCCACACAGCATACCTCAGAGCTATGTCTTTGTGGCACATCAGGTCAATGGACGCTGGCAAGTCGGCGTCCAGTCCACCCCGTTATTCCAGACCTTACGCAGTAACGCTCCAGCCGGATTGATGAATGACGCCAGTCCCAGTCAGTCGCTATCGGGGAATGGACCAAGCACGGTGGCGTATAACCGCTCAGCCGCGGTCAGCTTTGCCCAGAATAACTACAATAATCCCGGCATTGGCAGTGGCGAATGCACGGGTTTATCGGGTGGAGCGATGCAGGCGGGCGGCCTGTCAGGTCCGAACACAGGTTGGATTGGCAATCACCAGATCGTCAACTGGGTGGCGGCTAACCCGGATAAGGCACAAATCGTAAAAGGGGTCGACAACCGGACGCCCGGTGATATTATCTTGTTTACGCAGTGGGACGATGCCAACGTGCAATCTCACTGGCCGTATTCGTTTGATCATTCCGGCGTATATCTGGGCAGCGATAACGAAGCGCAATGGAACAGCTCAGGTATCAGCAACATCTATCAAGTCAGGGTTTATAATAATGCGCACCAATTGGTAGTCCCTAATCTGTGGTTGGTGCATATCAATGATAGCTTACCGCCACCACCGGCAAACACAAATTTGCTTCAAAATGGAGACTTTGGTGCCGGATTCAACAATTGGAATAAATGGGGTCCGATGGCCTGGGCAATCTACAGCACCAGCGGACATAAATATTTGGCATTCAAACACGAAACAACCAATGACAACGGTGGAATTTATCAATTTGTAACCCAATATGCGGTTGCACCAAATAGCGTTATGGAGGTACAAATCGCTCTTGGCAACAATAGCTCTGTGACAAAAACTGTCGATGTCGATTTGCGAAATTATGCCACTTGGACGGGATCTATTTCGTGCACCTTCACGATTCAGCCTAACACGCCGTTGCATAATTTTATCGTACGGGCTAAAACTGATGGTGCAACTTGGAATGGGTTAAGCTTTGAATTGTTTGTGGCTCAACGCGATGGTATTCCAGATGTCAGCGTATATAATGCTTCTGTGCAATATCGTCCTGATTTGTCAGTCAACGGCACTGCTTGCTTGACCGGCGATTTCACTTCGCCTGATAACGGTTCTTCGATTGGTAATACAGTTCATCTGGCGGGTTATACAAGTTCGTCCAATTCGTCCATTGTACAAAGTCATTTCACAGCAAGTTGGCCTGGGCACGATTGGATAGCGGTTAGCCCAGATTTTAGCGGCAGTTCGCTTAGTTACGACTGGAATATGTGTGATCAAAACATCGCGACCAATACACAGGTAACACTAGGGCTAGATTTCCGGGACGCTAATGGAAATTGGACATGGTCGCCCAATGGCAATCGAAGTATAACGAGAAACAGTTCACCGTGTTTCATCGTTGGGCAGAATGCCGGGACATGGAATAACCAGACCAGCGCGTTCTGGACCGATCAATTCAACCAGGTGTATATAATCATGAACCGTCCAGCGCCAATGGCTACCGATGCCTCGACTGGCTCTCAGTTCACTAATAACGGCGACGTGATGATCGCGAATCCCGGCGCGAACCGCGTCTTCTGGGTTGGCTCAGGCATTGCCAACATTCTGAAAGCGAACAACTACCCATTCGATCGCGTGATTGGTCAAAATGAAGCCTGGGGATCGCTCGGCTTGATCGGTCCGCCGACGACCAATGAAGTCTGGATGGGCGGCACGGTCTGGCAGGTGTGTTTCACCAACGGCTGCCTGAGCGACAACTACGGCACAGTCACTTACGTGCCCTGGCCTAGTGACGACCCCACTAGCTGGCATGTCAACATGTTCAACGATCTGAGCGAAGTGGGCGGCTTGAGTATGGTGCGGCACTGGAGCGAAAGCGACCAGGGATTCTTTATGAATGGCGGGCCAGGCCAGTCGCCCGATCCGTTTCTACAGACCACCAACTACGTCGTGGATATGTATAAAAATATTACTTTCACGGGCGGCAGCTATCAATTTCAGGCGTCAACCCTCGGCTCAAATGAGCGCGTCATTGTTTACGATCAACTCTCGCCTGGCTACCTCAACCTTCTGCTCAATACGGCGGGCAGCACAGCGGGTCAGATGGTTTATGCCACCGCGAATCTGACCACGGGAACCCATCGTATCCGTGTCCTGTTCGTTCATGCGGACGGCAACGGTTACGGCATGACGGCCTCCTGGCAGTTAATCGTAACGCCGACGCCCACGCCGAGCGCAACCAACACATACACGCCCCTGCCTCCTACACTAACTAATACACCGGTTCCACCTAAAGCGGACACCATCGGCATTTACCGCAATGGCACATTTTATATGCGCAAACAGAACACAACCGGCTTTGCTGACATTACCGTCGCTTACAACCCCGCAACGCAACCGTACCCCATTGTGGGCGATTGGACGGGCGGCGGCATCGATACTGTTGGCGTGTACGACCAGAGCAATGGGCAATTTATGTTGCGCAACAGCAATACACCGGGTGACCCCGACGAAACGTTTGGCCTGGGCATCGCAGGCGATCAGCCACTGAACGGACGTTGGCAAGTGAGCGCAACCCACAGTGGCGTAGGCGTGTTCCGTCCTAGCAACGGCTTGATCTACCTTAAAAATGATCTGTCCACAGGCTATGCGGATTACACTATGGTGCTCGGCATTCCCGGCGATGTGGGTGTGGCAGGCGATTGGTCAGGTCAAGGCTTCGATAGTCCCGGCGCTTATCGTCCGAGTACCACCAAATTCTACCTCTCCAACCAGGTCACCAATGGCGGCGTGTTTGGCGACTATGAAGTGCAGCTCGGCATCCCCGGCGATGTGCCAATCGTGGGCGACTGGATCGGCCAAGGCCATGATGGTATCGCCGTTTTTCGTGTATCAAATGGATTAATATATATGAAAGATGTTCTCACCAGCGGTTACGCCGATCGTAACATGGTGTACGGAATCGCGAACGATATTCCGGTGGCAGGGCACTGGAGCAACAATGCGGCAGCGAGCATCGCACCCGTCGCAAACTTGATCGTACCGAACACGCCCAATGCTGTAACGGCGACGCCAACGGCTACGCAGCCCGCTATTCGCATCACTGGTCAGCCCAACTACGACGGCTGATAAGCATAGCAAATCGCATTTTATCCTGGCACAAAGCTAAGATAGTTCCACAGTGCCCTTGGTTTTTCGAGACTGAGGGCACCTAACAGCACACGGCGTCTACCCCTTCCCAGGGCAAGCATTTTGAGATGAACCGTGCAATCGGACAGTGCGTCAAGCGTTTTATTTTGCTGCAATGATAGACATAGGATCGCTTTCTGCTGCCGAAAATCAAAGCAGGATTTTTACCTGATCTTTCCAGCCACGTGCTACTGCCAGACATGCGATCCAACTTGCCAAACCCGCAGTTTTTACCACATGAGGACGAAGTAGCTTGAATTGTCTCAAAATAGTTCCGGCGCCTGGTTTTTTAGCAAATTCTTCGTAGCGCTCACGCAGCACTGCTGTTACCTGGCGATCATTGGTAGATAGTCCCGTTTTATTGGCGACTTGGGTACGCATAGCCGATAGCCAACCGGCTAGAACGTGCATCATGACCTCGGAATCCCAATTGGGAATCAAAGCCATTTCGATGATCTCCAACACGTTTGGGGCTTTCTCGAACACATCGCCGTCGTTGAAACACGATCCATCCAGAACGAGGGATTGAAACGCTGTTCACTATTCATATTCGCGAGCGCAAGTACCTAACGAACACGCTGCAAAAACTTTCTGATGACGTGGGATGGCATACCCGTCAATTAGGACGAATGGCGCACACAGCAAGATAAAAGTGCGCTGTGAATTTCGAAGCGGTTTGGTGTAGGCAGATACGCGTAGCGAACTACTTTTACACTGCTTCGGCATACTGTGCCAGTACATTGACTACGCCGCTCTGCTTATGCACTATGCCCTCAATCAGCAGCAAAGGCGACTCGCGCATGACTTTGGCGTAGAGCGCGTACACCGCTGGACGTACAATGATGTTCATCATGCCGTGCTCGTCTTCTAAAGTCAGGAAGTGGTGACCTTTGGCGGTCGGCGGCGACTGGTGCATCACGACCTGACCCGCTACACGGACCACCGTCTTATTCGGCTGCATTTCCAGTTCGTGACGGCTCAGGATGCCGCGTTCGGTCATCTGTGCACGATACAACGTCATGACGTGATCACCCGGTGATAGGCCAAGTATCTCGTACTCGGCATAGACCGACTCGGTATGCGAAAACGGCGGCAGATCGACTGCGCCGTGTCGAAAGATTAAGCCGAGCGGGTTGGCGTTCGCGGTCACTTCGCCAAGTTGCCAGAGCAGCTCACGCTGTGGGATACGCCACCCGTCGAACGCGCCGATCAAAATCAGGCTCTCAACACGTTTATGGGGAAGCTCGACCCGTCGGCAAAAATCAGCCAAGTTCGTGAAGTTGCCCGCCTGGCGCGCTGTTTCGATCAACGCTGAACCGATTTCGCCGACGCCATGCACATAGCGCAAGCCGAGTCGAAGGTGCCCTTCTTCGAGCGTGCAGCGCGCGGCGCTATGCTGAATATCGACCGGCAGCGTGCGGATGCCATGCCGTCGTGCGTCGTTGACGATCACCGCTGGACTCCAAAAGCCCGTCGGTTGATGATTCAGCAGCGACGCATAAAACGCTGCCGGGTGATAGCATTTTAGCCAAGCTGACTGATAAACGAGCACCGCAAATGCCGCCGCGTGACTTTTGGGGAACGAATAGCCGCCAAACGCCCGCAGCTGATCGAATACGGCGCTGGCCGTCATACGGGTGGCGTGGTTGTACCTTGAGCCGTCAATGAAGGCCGCCTCGAAACGCCGGAGCGCCGGAGTGTCGCGCTTTCCAAGCGCTCGTCGCAGTAGTTCGCCTTCGCCTCGCGTGAAGCGCCCCAAATCGTGCGCCACTTTGAGCACCTGCTCCTGAAACAGGATCACCCCCAGTGTTTCAGCCAACGCGGTTTTCAACAGCGGATGCAAATAAATGATCGGTTCCGCGCCAGCGCGTCGGCGCAAATACGGATGCACCATGTTTCCTTGCACCGGCCCAGGCCGAATGAGCGAGATCGACACAATCAAATCCGCGAACTTACGCGGTAGCAAACGCGGCAGCACCTGTGCCTGTGCCCGCGACTCGACCTGAAACACGCCTACCGTATCAGCGCGACAAATCAATTCGTACACCACCGGATCATCGAAGGTGAGCGCGTCCAAATCGGGCGTGCTGCCCGTCGTTTTCGCAATCAATATCAGCGTTTCAGCCAGCACTGATAGCATTCGCAAGCCCAAAATATCGACTTTGACCAAGCCAGCATCTTCAAGCGAGTCTTTGTCCCACTGCACTACTACGCGATCTGGCATGGTGGCGGGTTCGGTTGGCACGCGTTGGCTGATCACCGCGCCCGTCAGGATCATGCCCCCGTTATGGATTCCCAGGTGGCGGGGCAGCCCGACAATCTGCTGACACAGCACGTCAAACTGCCGCCAAATCGGGGCATCCAGGGGTACTGCGTCGGTCGTGCCTGACGAGGCGAGCGTACCAGGGTTGCGAGCGTGAACAGCCCTGGCGCGCTGTCCGATGATTTCCGGCGGCAACCCAAGCGCCTTACCCACCTCCCGAATAGCACTCCGGCTGCGAAAGGTGACCAGCGTGCAAGCCATCGCTGCGTGCTCGTGACCGTAGCGTCTGTACACGTACTGGATCACCTCCTCACGCCGATCTGCTTGAAAGTCGATATCGATGTCGGGCATGGCGCGCCGTTCGTCGGATAGAAAACGTTCGAACACCAAATCGTGCGCTAATGGGTTGATGGGGCTGATGCCCAGCAGATAAGCGACCAGCGAGTTCGCTGATGAGCCGCGTCCCTGGCAGCGGATGCCCTGCTCGCGCGCAAAACGCACGATGTCCCACACCATCAGAAAATAGTTGTCCAGTCCGGTGCGGCCAATCAGCGCTAACTCGTGGGCAAGCTGTTCCCAGGCACGCGTGGGTGAGTCCGGTAAGCGACGGGGCAGCGCGTCACTGCATAAGGTCGCTAAATATGCGGCAGCACTCAAGCCATCAGGAGTTGGGAAAACTGGCAAGTCTTGCAGGCCGTAGTGCAGGCCAAATCGACAGTAATCCGCGATGCGGCGTGTATTCGTGAGTGCCGCCGGGTACTGGGCGAACAGGGCGCGCATGGCACGCTCATCTTTGAGGTGATATTCCGAGTTGGGGCGGCGAAATGCGCTGGCCTGGTCGAGTGTGACCCTGTGCCGAATGCAGACCAACACATCTTGTATACGCTGTTCGGCACGGGTCGCGTAATGCACATTGTTGGTCGCCACATAGCCGACGCCAATCCGCCGTGCCAGCCAGACCAGCTTATAAACTAGCGCGTCATCATCGGGCAGTAAGTGGTGCTGCAACTCTATCCAAAAGTGATCGCGTTTGAATAGGTCACGCAAATGACACGCCGCCTGTACTGCTTTATGCCAGTCACCACGCTCCAAAGCCGCTGCCACCGCACCCTGCCGACACCCCGACAGCGCGATCAACCCGTCGGTGCACCCGGCCAGCGCCTTCAATGGAAGGGCGGTGCTGCCTTTCGAGGCATTGTGCCGTCCTTGGCTGATTAAGCTGCACAGATTTTGCCACCCACTCTGATTAGTGACAAGCAGCGTCAGGTGTGTACCCCCTTCGAGCGTCAGTTCCGCGCCAAACACGGGATGCAGCCCGGCGGCACGGGCGGCCTTATCGAAACGCACTGCGCCATACACCGCGTCGTGATCAGTCAGCGCGAAGGCATCCATGCCGAGCACTTTGGCACGCTGAACCAATGCTTCAGGCGACGATGCGCCGTCTAGCAGGCTAAAATATGAGTGACAATGCAGCTCAATGTAAGGACTTTTTTGCATAGAACATATACTCTTAATTGAGCTATACCGGGCATGATGTGGGCGGTGTTGTATACCGGAATCATGGCTGTTTGAGATGAATACAACCAGAAGTTACACACTGTGTATTGCTGGATAAGAACGGATAGATCACCGTTAGTTAACGTCCTATACTCAGAAGACAATATAGTCATCCCGATCGCTCACATCGCTTTGTAGCTTTCGCAACCATTAGCAGGTTTGGAAATCACCGCACACATCCGTGAAGTTGTGTTGCCGCAAATCAGTCTCACTGATGGTGAAATATAAGCTACCCCCATCACCCCACATCAGGTCTAAAGCGAGGTCGCTGCCAATTTCCAACAAAAGCACGTTTCCTAATACAGCCACTGTCTCCTGCATAGAACCTGCATAGCCCAACATCTGATGGTTCGTGTCATGGTCATAGGCAAAGTCGAAATAAAGATCGTCCAAGTGCTCGTATTCTTGTTCAGACCAACCCAATGCCAAGAGCACCGGATCGCGTGTTGAATCGCTGGCGCGTGGTAAAGACGATGTTGTCTCGAAGATCACTTCAGCACTTGGAAACACGCGCATATCTACTTCGTTCGGTTTTGGATGACGTTTCAACGTCGATGCCTCATCCGTAAAATACAATACCTGTGATGTGGCCCGCTCCCAAGGCAAATCAGCGGGTATATCCCCGTCTTCTAGCTGCCATGCATTAACTGAAAAGAAAGATAGCAGACCGTGCTCAGGCAAGCGATCCTGATTGACTTCAGGCGAAATTTGGGCAAGATTAATTTGCGCGACAAATGCGGATGGAAATTCATCCATAAACGGCCATTTTACTCCCGGTGGAAAATCAGGCAAACCACCGATTTTTGAGTATCCAATAGGGATCTGCTCGTCATCCGTACGATGCGCTTGTAAACTGATAGCGGGGCGAATTAGCGCTTCGATCTCTACTTGTCGATGCGTTAATTGATGCAATTCAAGCAACCGTTTGAACCGTTCTGATGAAGAAAGTGCTTCTGCATTCAAACGAATAAATTGTTTGTCATGCTCACACAAGGCATCAAACGCAAGGGTATATGACTCATCGAGCAATCGCAGCAACTCATCAATGGCGACAGAGTCATCTAAACGCACTTCAGTCCACTTCCAACCGACTGTTTCCCATCGCATTCGGTGGGAAACGGTAATGGCCGGGTAATGTGGTTGGAGCATTATTAGACGTTCAAGCGTACAACGTAGTTCTAATTTAACAGGCGTCTCATAGATGTAAAAACGCGCAAAGCTGTCTAAAAATCCGCCTAATAGCTGGAACGTCGGCTTATGTTTACCGAATGTGTTGAGCGTTTCCTCGCTGCCAGGTTTGGTTCGGCAGTAGGCACGTAGTTTTTCGACTGTTGTTTGTGGGAAATCCATTATGGGTTATCTCCTAATCCTTGTTATAGCAGTTCAATCATACAGTCGTTGCAAGTACCACACATTCGCCTCCAAATCGCAATACATGATCACCAGCCAACCCGTTGTGGTAGTTAGCTTGAAATAATCGCGCCACACTCGCGCTATCCACCAAACTTCATCAACGCGCCAGCGGTTGGCGATACGCTCCACCGGATGATCTTGTGCCTGCCAAGTGAAAGCCGTCGGCACGCCACTTTCATCTGACACAACCCTGATAGGTTCACCACTCGTCCACAGGTGCGTCATGCCTCATGGACTCCGTGCAGTCGATAGCGCAGCTCAATACGTTGCGCAGATGGGTTCGCCGGGCTGATCCACCAGAAGCGATTAGCATCGTACCGTGCGCTGAGCGCATCCACCGTCTTGAGCAACCGCGCGCGCTGTTCGGCGCTGTAAGTGAATAAGTCGAGCTGCTGACCGACCAATGGCGTCAGGTTTTCCATGCTGACCACGATATGCAGCACCCCGCCATTCAGCCTGCCGACTCGATCCAGCAAGGCGATCAACGCTCGCTCCAGGTGTAGTGCATCGGCAATCGGTTGACGGAGCGTGACTCGGCGTTCACGCCATACGTCGTTTTCCAGCCGCAAACGCAGCGTAAGGGTACGCCCCATGCATGTTTTCGCGCGCAACCGTTCGGCCAATTCAAAAGCGACCGAACGCAGCAGTGCCTCAACCACGGAGCGGTATGTCAGCGGCTCGTCAAATTCGCGAGTCACCTGCTCGACTAGACCGAACCGATGCGGCACGACGCGCCGTTGATCATGACCTTGGGCCAATAAGCGCAGCAGGTAGCCCTGCCCACCGAACTGTATCAATAGTGCATCGAGTGGCAGTGCCGCCACCTGGCCGAGCGTTCGCAATCCAAGCATCGTCAGTCGTCGATAAGTTTCTGGGTCGATCGGCAGCAGTGTGATGGGGAGTCCGGCCAGGCAGTCCGCTTCATCGCCGCTTGGAATGGTGACCGCTTCACCCAGACTTGCCCAGCTCGCGGCCAATGCGGGAAACTTTCCATTAGCCATACCCACCCTCGGTACACTGCCCAGCTCAATGCCGAGTAGGACGCCCATTTGACCTACCAGTAATTCAGCATCTGCTGATCGAAGATGTTCCAGGTCGATGTAAATCACGGCGGATTGTTGTGGATCGGGTAGTCGCTTGTGTTTGGGACGACCACGTCGGGCTGAGCGCCACCCTTGCTCGTCACCGTATTCAATCAGTGGCGTAAACTCGGCCAGCGCATTCAGGACGTGTTCGAGCATTTGGCGTTGGCTGTCCGCATCGTCGTCCACCAGATGCAGCTCAGGCAGCAGCGTTTGTGCCTGTCGCACCGTCAATCCGATCGCCACACCCGCTTCCGCCGCGTATGCGCAGGTCGCCACGATTTTGTTGTGGCGCACTATGGCAACCGGCGCACCCAACGCAATCTGATAAGTACGCCGCGCCGCTGAAGCCGCAAAATAGGGGAGCCTCACGCACACGATCACACACCATCTCCAGCGACTGCGCCGCTAAAACCGATTAGCACACTGACCGGATTGCGCAGCGCCGAAAATTTGTTTTCGAGGATGGTGACACGCGCTCGATAGCCACGCACATCACGACGACGGTACAACCAGCGTTCGCGCTCAATGTATAGTCGTACCGCAGCCGACTCGGCTGTAGCCGACTCCGATAAATAGATGAAGGCACATGCTGAGTTGGCCAGCGGCGCCAGCAGCAGTCGCCACACAACGGACAAATACATCTCGGCGCCAGCGTCGTAAATCAGCGCTCCTACACTACCGCTGCTCACCAGGGTGTACGCGATGTCGAAAGCTTCAGCGTCAGACGTTGGCCGCACCAAAAGCAGGTTGGCGAGACGTACTCCACAACGCACTGCATAATCGGCATCGAAGGTGCCAGACAGATCGAGGTAAACGGTCATTTCGCCTATGTAATGCGCGTTGGCAAGCGTCTTGAGGGCAACCGTCCCAGCGCCCGATGTTGGCGCTCCAACCAACTCGCTGACGTGGCCGCGTGGTAAGCCGCCGATCCCCAACGCTCGATCCAGTGTCGCAAAGCCTGTTTCCAGATGCGGCACTGTGACTGTTTCCGGCTTACCCAATTTCCGAACAATGCGTACTCCCCACCGCGCTTGCAAGTTCGCTAAAGCTGTTTCGAGTCCAGTACGTTTACGTTCGGGATGGGTCATCAATGTTCCTCGTGCCGCACAAATCTGGCACACGTTAAAGAGCCAATAGAATACATGTTCGACTTGAATTGTATGTGCAGATTACCGCTTGTCAAGCGGATGCAGTCAATAGTTCAAATGTTCTATCTAACTCTAACCAAACCAAAACCAATTGTCAGTTTGGATGAATGGTCATTGATGATGGAGATATTGACCTGACCACCGATTATACAAATCAAACCATGTTGCTCAGCATTCCAGGTGATACAGCCCTGGCGTCTATCGTCCGTTCCGGCAACACTTCTATTGGCGGAGCAGCAGGCTTGGGTTGTCAATCCGATTATGCAATAGTCCGTATGCTGTTGAAGTGTGGTGCATATACTACGGGCGGGCGCGCTGTTGGATTTTGAGCAACCCGATCTATGTGGAGGGGTGGCGGATTATTCCACGATTATCGGCACATGACATCTGAGCCAATTCTTCGGTTTAAGTGTAAAAAGTTGTATCATCTGAATCGGCATTTATCAGGAGCGACAACAATGACTGTCAGACACATGCTGAAAAATTTCCTTCGCTGCTTCGGCACGCTTTCACTCATCACGGTTCTAGTGCTGACAGGCAATTTACTTGTCGCCAAACAAATCGCCCATGCTGAGCCGTCTGCCAACAAAGTCAGCGCTGAAACCGGACACGCCGCCTATGGCAGCTTGCCGACAACGTTCATCGCAAACGCCGGACAACTCGACGCCAGCGTGCGCTATGAAGTGCGCAGCAGTGCCGGGCATTTGTTTTTCACGCCGCAGGGCGTCACGCTGGCGCTCACGGCTGCCGACAGTGCACCTGTTGAGCCACACCATATTCAGCCAGCAGCACCGCATATCAAGTCAGCGGTTGATGCTCCACCCCCAACAAGTATCGCCGTGAGTGTCAGTTTCGACGGCGCAAACCCGAATCCTATCCTTGGTGGCGCGGACCAACTACCCGGCATCGCCAACTTTTTCATCGG
>Ga0209511_1001990_pt1 | contig 17299 bp, 17 predicted proteins | sample SSSSmetaG_FD_184141 | JGI IMG/M metagenome (GOLD analysis project Ga0209511, IMG submission 184141) | Glacier valley bacterial and archeal communities from Borup Fiord, Nunavut, Canada, to study Microbial Dark Matter (Phase II) - ​SSSS... | ecosystem: Environmental > Aquatic > Freshwater > Ice >...
ATTAAACCCCCGGTGCGAATTGGCTGGGAACAGTTTCTCGCCCCACCAATATTGTTGCGTGACCACCCGGCTCTGTTGCATTGCCCGGTCAACGTCGTGCCATTGGCGGCCCCCTGCCCCACTGTGCTGACTATCCACGACCTGGGTTTTTTGCGCTTCCCCGAACGCTACAAATGGGCCAAACGCACCTATCTAACCACCGCCACTCGGCTTTCGGCAAAACGCGCGGCTCATATAATCACCGATGCCGAGGCCATTCGGCAGGAAGTTATCGAGTTGCTCAAAATATCGCCGGACAAAGTTACCGCCATTCCTCTGGCTGCTGATAGTCGTTTCAAGCCCGCCGAGGCCGAGAAAGTCGCCGCCTTCCGCCGCGAGAAAAATTTACCAGAGCGTTTCATTATATATGTTGGGACGCTAGAACCACGCAAAAATATCCCGCTATTACTCAAAGGATTTGCTAGACTGCGCCGCGATAGTCCGGCTGCCGTCGCTGGGGTGGGGTTGGTGCTGGGTGGGGCGAAGGGCTGGCTCTACGAAGAGATTTTCCGGCTTATCCGCGAGCTTGGCCTGGAAGAAAGCGTGCAGTTTCCAGGCTACATTGCTGATGCTGATTTACCATTGTGGTATAATTCGGCTGAAGTAATGGTGTATCCCAGTATTTATGAGGGTTTTGGTTTTCCGCCGCTAGAGGCAATGGCTTGTGGCACTCCCGTTATCACCAGCAACACCAGTAGCTTGCCCGAAGTGGTGGGCGAGGCTGGACTAACGGTTTCCCCTGACGATGAACCGGGGATGGCTGAGGCATTGCGCCGAGTGTTGACCGAGCCAGAATTACGGGCAGAATTAAGACAAAAGGGTCTCGCTCAGGCTGCGCGCTTTAGCTATCGGGAAACCGCCCGCCAGACTCTCGAAGTTTATCGCAAAGTAGCTGTTAGGGGGATAGGGGTTGGGGGTTAGGGGATAGTAGGAGGCTGCTCCGTCAGCCGAAATTTGCAGGACAGAGCCTGCTCCTACGACTTCAAATGCCTAACACCTAATGCCTAAAACCTAAAACCTTTTTAGAGGCTAAGTATGGATTTTAACATTTTATTGCTGGTATTTACGGTAGGGGCTTTGATAGTTTTTGCCGTAGTGAATGGACGGAGCAAGGGCGGGCGTAATATTTGTACTCGCTGCAACGGCACGGGCGAGGTTAATGAAAAGTGGCCTGACCCCGACGCGCCCGGCGGCTGGCACAAGCTGGACGGAATTTGCCCCAAGTGTAAAGGTAAGGGTCGGGTCTAGCCCGGCTTTTTAGCTTAGGAACTGAGCAGTATGCAAAAACGCCCCCAACCTGAAACCGACCCTATTCCCCGGCTGGAAGAATTACGCAAAAATGGCCCCCTTCCGGCTAATATTGTGGATTTTGTGAGCCATTCGGTTGGACAAAGCCAACGAATTGGGTTGGTGCTAGGCAAACTGGCCCAACCCGGCGATATTATTCTGCTGGTAGGTGAGCTAGGGGCGGGTAAAACTACCTTGACCAAAGGAATTGCGGAAGGGCTGGGAGTGGCGGGCTACGTCAATTCGCCAACCTTCACCCTGGTGAATGAATATCAAGGCCGTTTGCCAATGTATCACCTGGATTGTTATCGGCTGGAGAGTGGGCAGGAAGCTTTAGATTTTGGGTTGGAAGAATATCTTTATGGCGAGGGTCTTACGGTAATTGAGTGGCCCGAACGTATCGCGGAGGTGCTGCCCGCCGAGAATCTGACCATGAAACTTTCGCCCTTGAGCGAAACCAAACGCAGTCTTCGGCTTGAGCCAGTGGGGGAGCGTTATATAGCTCTGGTGAACGAATTCAAAAAACAAGCCTTTGGAATAACGTCGTGATTATTGCTTTTGATACTTCTACCTCTATTGCCAGCGTGGCCTTATACGGCGAGACGGGCCTGATTTCGGAATTTAGCTGGCGTTCTCACCGCGACCAGACCGCCCAGCTTATGCCAACGGCCCAGCGTATTATGGAGTTGCAAAGCCTTCAGCCCGATAGCTTTGGTGGGGTGGCGGTTGCGCTTGGCCCTGGTTCGTTTAACGGCTTGCGGGTGGGGGTTAGCACTGCCAAAGGTGTCGCGCTGGCGTTAGGCATACCCATTTTTGGGATTAGCAGCCTAGATATGCTGGCCTATCAACTCAGTTATCTAAACGGGAATCTAGTGGCGATAATCGAGGCGGGGCGCGGGCGATTAGGGGTGGGCTGGTATAAGGTACGGGCTGGAAGCTCCAAACGCCAGGGCGAATACGAAAACCTGACGGTGGAAGAATTGGCGGCTAAAATCAGCACCCCTACGATTCTGGCCGGGGAACTGACCGCCGACCAGACCCGCCAGTTACAAACCAGCCTGGGTAAAAACGCCAGCTTTGTTTCTCCCGCTACAAACTTGCGGCGGGCTGGGTTTCTGGCGGAGTTGGCCTGGAATAAGTTGCAAGCGGGCGAAACGGGCGATGACCTGGAAAGCCTTCAACCAATCTACCTGCACCAACCTGTTAAAAAGTAAAGAGTGCCGAGTAACGAGTAAAAAGGAGGGGGAATTTGTAGGAGGATGCTCCGTCATCCGATAAACTATCGCAGGATAGAGCCTGTTCCTACTAATAATTCCTGTATATCCTGTCCATCCTTGTTAATTTTCTTCAGACAACCAACAACGGATAAAGAAATGCTGCTTTGGATAGAACCGTTAACTTACGAAGTTATCCCTGAAGTTATGCAGGCTGACCCATTTATTTTCCCGACGGCTCAGCCTATAGGATTTTTCTATGATATTTTGAGTAAACCCGAATTAACCCAATTCTTCCTATTTCGCTCGCTTGGCCCAGTAGTGGAATATAAGAATGCCCCTATTCCGCCCCCAGCAAAAAAGAGCTTGCAAAGTATTGTAAAAAGGCAATCAACCATTGCTGTCATCGAACCAAGTCCCTACCCGGTGGTGGGCTATGCAGGAGTTTCGATGATAGAGGACGAGTGCCATATTATTACCGGGGGCATGATTCCTAGCTACCAGCGAAAGGGAATGGGCGAGCTGGGTCTAGTGGGCTTGATGGATATAGGGATAGTGCTAGGGGCAAGCTGGATTCGGCTGGAAGTGCGGGCCAGTAACAAGTTAGCCATAAACCTATATAAAAAATATACCTTCAAAGTTACCAATAGCCAACGCCGCTTCTACCCCGATAATCGAGAGGATGCCCTACATATGTGGTCGGACTGTGTAACTACGCCTGAATTTAAAGCGAAATATACTGGCCTGAAACGAAAGTTATTTGAGACCCTGGCACGGGCGGACATCTATCTGGCGGGCGACCCTCAGCCTGAAAGCTATTTTGTGCGGCGTAACCCAGCAGGTAATCCTCCCCTTCTTTCCAACCACCCTTATGACTCCAAGCCCCAGGACCATAAGGGGGTTTGAGCCGCTACCATGCGCTAGGCTCAATGTGTTAAAAAAGTATTACCAAAGCGTTAAAATAAGTTTGTTTAAAATTTGACAAAGTTCATTCAGTTGTGTTATTATCCCATTCAGATGCGAGAGCTATGAGTTAGAATTGACCAACCAGCCCCTCGTTAGCAAGTTTACAAGCTACAAAATTAGGTTCCCCTCCAATTTCACCGGGCAGTATTGAGTGCGATAGAGGACGGCACTTGTTTCTGTATGCCTACGATTTGTCAGGCCAATGAAGGCGGCAAGGTAGTATTTGGGCGATTAGCTCAGGCATTTGACTGGGCATTTTTTATGTCTGGTGATAATAATTGTAAGAAAAAGTAATAACTGTACCATGTTGTACCTGGGTTTACGCTCTGCATTACCCGGGAGCAAAGAAAGGGAGGAAGTCTTCAGTGAGAACGACTGGCAAAGTAAAGTGGTTTAATGACGCTAAGGGTTATGGTTTTATCGAACGCCCTGGCGGTGAGGATGTTTTTGTTCATTTTTCGGCTATCCAGATGGATGGTTTCAAGACTTTGACTGAGGGCCAAGAGGTCGAGTTTGATATTGAAAATACCGACAAAGGCCCCCAAGCAGTAAATGTAAACCACGCGACCCAACCCCAACTCGCCTAACTGCGCTAACCGGGTGTTGCAAACTGGGTTAACTCTTGGTCTACTTCAGAACTAATCTGAAAACCAAAGTTAACTTTAAATATTAGAATTAACAAAAGCTTCTTACAGTTTTGAGTAAGAAGCTTTTTTGTTAGTAATACCAAGTTCTGATAAGTAGTGATTATTTATAGGGGCGGTGCACCTGTGCCCTTTACTCAGGGTATGCACCGCCCTCTTTCAAACGCATAATCCCTGGGAATTAAGCCGAAACCTGCTCTACGACGGCTCGTTCCCAATGCCGATGTTGGGCCATTGCCTTAATAAAACTTTGAACTACCTTTTGTATATCCGTTGCACTACCAGTAAGCACCCCTTCTACTGCCTGGGTTTGGGTTGGAATTGTTTTCAGACCAAGCAATTGACCAATCTGGCAGGCTGCCAGTAGGTCAACCCCTTCACCGCTTGCGCCAATTGTTTTGGCATGCTTGAAGGCTTCGTCTACAAACTCATGCGGATCACCCTGCTTCATTAAGGCAGTAATGCTTTGCACTCCCCCTGGTACGAAAATAGCATCATATAGCACTGAGCTACTGTTGGCAAAAGTTTTATCTACTGTCACTGGTGAGCCGTTTGCACCTGTCAAGCTACCAAGATGAGTGCCAACTACTTCCGCAGTTGCGCCCGCCGCCATCAAAGCCTGTTTGAGCGCGTCTACTTGCTCGGAAGCCACGCCGTCTGCCGCCAATACTGCCACTTTGCGACCCTTGATGCTATCCTTTGGCCCGCCCGCCATACTTAAAGCACTGCTCATTTGGATACCGCCGGAGGCAGTGGTAGAAGATACCGCCGAGACTAGCAGGGCTTTTTCGTCCGCCGCATCAGCCGTACCATCGGGCATCGCTTTGCCGGAAGGTGGGGTCTGCTTGATTGCGCCATTTGTTGGCTTGGGGGCAGGTGGAGTAATTTCGCCGAGAGCAATCGCCACCTGGGACATCAACTTATCGTTAATCTGCCCCAAATGTTCTAGCATGTGTTGGCGAATATGGCGAGTTTCAACCTTGCTTAACTCGAATTGCAAAGCTTTAACAATATGTTCTTTTTCTGGCCCGCTCATGCTGTTCCAAAATAGTTTAGCCTGCCCATAATGGTCGCCAAAACTTTCGCTACGTACGCGCACTTTTGGCCCAATAACCTGTTCCGGGTAACTAACATAACCTCCGGCTTGGGCTGATACCTCGCCGGGTTGATTGCCACCCAATGAGTTCGGATAGTAGGATACTTGCCCCGGATTAATCGTATGGCGCATGTGCCCTTCGCGCTGATTGTTAGAGACAGTGGCAATTGGTCGATTAATTGGTAATTCCGGCCAATTTGGGCTACCCAGGCGGCTTAATTGAGTATCAAGGTAGGAAAAGTTACGGCCCTGCAAAAGTGGGTCGTCACTAAAATCAATTCCCGGCACAACGTTGGTGGTCATAAAAGCCACCTGCTCGGTTTCAGCAAAATAGTTGTCGGGATTGCGATTAAGGGTCAGCTTACCAACCCGCCGAACTGGTATAAGCTCTTCCGGCCATAGTTTAGTGGCATCCAAAACGTCAAAATCAAACTTGGTTTCCTCACCTTCAGCAATGAGTTGCACCCCAAAGTCCCACTCTGGGTAATTGCCTTTTTCGATGGCTTCCCAAAGGTCGCGGCGGTGAAAGTCGGGGTCTTTACCCGCTATTTTCTGAGCCTCATCCCACACTAACGAATGTATTCCGGCGGCGGGTTTCCAGTGAAATTTAACAAAATGGGCCTTGCCTTGAGCATTAATCAGTCGGAAACTATGTACCCCAAAGCCTTCCATCATACTAAAACTACGCGGAAGAGATCTATCGCTCATTACCCACATAATCATGTGCATTGATTCAGGAGTCAGCGAAATAAAATCCCAAAAAGTATCATGGGCAGTGGCGGCCTGGGGTATTTCCTTATGGGGTTCAGGCTTGGCGGCATGGATTAAATCAGGGAATTTAATAGCATCCTGAATAAAAAACACCGGGATATTATTGCCAACAAGATCCCAATTGCCCTCCTGGGTATAAAGCTTGACCGCGAAGCCACGCACATCCCGCGCTGTGTCGGCGGAACCGCGCGAGCCTGCCACCGTTGAAAAACGCACAAAAACAGGCGTTTTTAACGAGGTGTCAGTCAAGACGTTGGCAATAGTGTAGTCGGCTAATGACTCGTAAAGTTCAAAAACACCATGTGCACCAGTTCCCCGTGCGTGAACAACTCGTTCCGGGATGCGCTCGTGGTCAAAGTGGTGAATCTTCTCCCGAAGATGAAAGTCATCCAAAAGAGACGGGCCACGCGCCCCGGCCCGTAGCGAGTTCTGGTCACTGTTAATGCGATGCCCAAGATTGTCGGTTAATTTTGGTTGGGGTTGCGAAGTGGCCCGGTTCAGGTCTTGCTCTTTGCTGTTAGCGTTGTCCGCTTTATCACTATTCATTTGAGTAATCTCCAGTGAGTTTTAGGTAAGCCGCTTTACTACTAATAAATAACACCCGCTTGGGTGCAGTAATATCAGGTAATATTCAAATGAGCAATATCTGTACCACCTCTGGCCCGCAGAGCATTTTAGTAAATGAGGTTAAGGGTAAGCGGTAAAATATAAAATTGGTTTGTTTGACCTGCCAATTCCTCTTGACAACCTTTGTTACATGCGTTTATACTATATAAAACTGACTGGTCGGTTTTATATCACGCTAAAAGTCCCTATAAGGTTTTATCTTATGCCTAAACTCGGTGTTGAGGAAGAGCGCAAAGAACAAATTATCCACGCAGCCCGCGTCGCTTTCGCCCGCAAGGGTTACGACCTGACCACTATCGAAGATGTGGTTACGGAAAGCGGTATCAGCAAGGGCGGTATTTACTACTGGTTCAGCAACAAACACGAAATCTTCCTCAGTTTGGTAGACAACTGGATAAGCGATGTTACCTCCCGTTTCAACCGGGTTTATGAGGTTGAGCCGGATATTTTCAAACGGTTGGAAGCCCTGACCCGGATTGCCGGGGAACTGGTTAAACAAGAAGAGGAGCTGGTTCGCCAATACCACTTTGACGTATTGGGCCGTCTCTTTGTTCAGTTTGTGCAACAGGCGATGGTGGATGCGGAGGTCAAAGCGCGGCTAACTCAACTCTATTCCTTCATGACCGAACTTCATAGCGGTTTACTGGAGGAAGCGGCGAAAGCTGGACAGATTCGCCCGGTGGATGCAGAGTCGCTGGCGATTCTAATTACTGCCGCCTACGATGGAACTAACATTCGGGCGATGGCTGACGGTAAAATTTTAGACCGTCGCCGCCTTAACCGAGTTTTCCTCGATTTATTTACAGTATATCTCAAGACAAATTGAAAGGGGGTGAGGGCTGGTTTCGACCTGATGATTAAAAAAGAACCAACTTCAGATTGTGCATTTAATTTCAGCGGGTGGCAGAACTGTCGCCCGCTTTATTATTCCGGGATATTGGGCATCGGGGGGGGTGGCACGAGTGGCTCTTCCGAAATCTCGGCTTTGATAAGCGGTTGTGACACCACCATCCCCGGCAGTATTCCTTCTTCCTGGGCTAACCTTGCCAGTAAATCGGCCTTCAGATGGAAATATTTCTGGCGGAAGGCGGGCTTGGTTATCTCTTCCGACCACATAATATAGGCATCCTCATTATTATCAGTATAATATTTGCGGCGCACCCCGGCCTCTTTGAAACTATATTTTTTGTAAAGGTTCTGGGCTACATCATTAGAGATGCGCACTTCCAGAGTTAGCCAACTCGCGCCAAGTTGCATCGCCACATCAATCAACCCGACCAGCAATAACTCGCCCAGGTGCTTGCCCCGATAGCTGGGCTCTACCCCAACGGTGGTAATATGGGCCTCATCCATCATCATCCACAGTCCGGCATACCCTACTACTGGGTTTGGGTTGGGGGTAGACGGGGCAAGTTCTTCTTCCTTTCCCAGCAATCCCAGCAAATTGGCGATAAAAGTATTACGTTTGGCAACCACTGGGGCGGCGGGTTGCGGCGGGGTTTTATAATGGCGTACCACCACATAACGAGTAGATTTAGGATTGCGTAACTCTTTTTTGTAAGCACTAGCCGGCCATGGCGTGGTGAAGCAGATTTTCTCAATCTCCACTACTTCAGGAATATCTTCAGACTGCATCGGCTCAATTGCGAAGGCCATTCGGTTAAACGAAACCTTTCTATGCTTGGAAACCATATTATCAGGTGTTTAATTTTAGTGCGATTGGGCCAGATGGTCAAGCGGGGAACTTTGGTTCATTAGACTACTCTTAATGGTAGTGTTATAATATCTTTAGAATATTAGGCAAACGTGCTAGTTATTTAATTTTAACCGCCAAGAACGCCAAGAATATTTAATTTCCTTTGTGTCCTTTGTGCCTTTGTGGTGAGCATTTTAGCCTCAAATTAGCCAGAACTACACTAGCCTACTTGTATATTAAGAGATTTCCTAAGAATACTGCTCATGATTGAGAGGAGACATTTCCAGATGGCGGACGCTTTACACGATTTTGGGCCAATTGATGAATTTAAGCCGGAGGCAATAGGCGTACCGGGCAATCGTCGCTTCCGGGTGATGTTCCGGCAAGGCCGCCGTATCGCCTGTTTCTGGATGGAAAAGCAGCAGCTTGGGGCTTTAGCCGATGCCCTTAACGACTTACTATCCCAAACCGAAGGGGGGGTAGGTCGCCCCGACCCCCAGCCCACCGGGGCTTATCCTGAGCCTTTTGAGGTTGAGGCTTTAACCGGGCGGCTGGCTCTAGGCTATAACGAGGACTCTGACCTGTTTTTAATTTATCTCTACGACCTGGAATCCGAAACCGCCGCCCGCGAAGGCATTGACGACCCCGATGAAGCCGATGAAGCGGCAGAAAGAGCCGCCCCTACCATTCGGGCTGAAGTTACACGCGGACAACTTGAACGTTTCTACAGCGAAGCCGCCAAAGTTATTGAGTCGGGTCGTCCCCAAAAACCCAGCAAAAACGGTCACATCCCCTATAACCCAAACTAAAGAAGGTTGTCGGTTGTCGGTTGTCGGATAAATCCGTAGGGGCAGCTTTATACCCTCTCCTAGTGGGAGAAGCCAGCTTACGGGCTAGGGTGAGGGGGTTGGTCTGTGACTCATCGGGAGGGGTCTCCCCGACCCTACGAAAATGCCCCAATTTAAGATTTTGGAATTCCGAAATATCCTGTCTATCCTGTTCATCCTTGTGAATAAAACCGGGCGGGTCACAGACCCGCCCCTACAGGTTATTATAGGGCTAGACCCACATGTCTACCCTGAATTACTCGTAGCTACTCGTCTCCAACCACTTTTTGACAGCCTGTAGGAAACGTCCCGCAATCGCTCCATCCACTACCCGATGGTCGAAGCTGATACACATGTTCATCATTGAGCGAATAGCGATAGTGTCACCGTTATCGTCCGAGATAATCACAGGTCGTTTAACGATAGACTCCATCGTGACAATCGCCGCCTGGGGCTGATTGATAATCGGGTAGCTCATAACCGAGCCAAACGCGCCGGGATTGTTCACCGTAAAAGTGCCACCCTGCAAATCAGCTAAGGTTAGTTTTTTACTACGGGCGCGACTAATCAGGTCGTTCAGGTTGCGGGCTAATCCCACCAGACTTTTTTCGTCAGCCCGTTGGATAACTGGCACCACCAGACCATCCAGCACATCTATCGCTACCCCGATATTTAACTCGCGCTTGACGATTATCCCTGCCCCATCCGACGACCAACTGGCGTTAAGTTGGGGGAATTGCTTCAAAGCCTCTACCACCGCCTTGATAACAAATGGTAGGTAACTAAGGTCAAGACCCTCGCGCTGCTTGAAAGCTTCCTTGATTTGCCCTCGATGCCTGACCAGTCGGGTCATATCCACTTCCACGATTGTCCAGGCGTGCGGGGCAGTTTGTTTGCTGCGAGTCATATGCTCGGCGATGGTTTTACGCATCGGAGTGAGCGGCGTAAAAGTATCAAGGGCTGAGGACTGATTAGAAGTGCTGAGTGATGAGTGCTGAGTGCTGAGTTCGACAGGAGTAGCCTCGACAGATTCAGGCATAGGGTGGGCCGGAGAAGTAGAAGTGCTGACGGCTGACGGTTGATAGCTGACAGCTTCTACCGCCGTCGCCCGCGTCACCACTGGCGTATTAACCTGGGGCATATTGCGCTGCATTTCCAGATAATTGAGCACATCGTTGCGAGTGACGCGCCCGCTAATCCCCGAACCTTTGATAGGCAGGGTATCAAGGTTGAGGTGATGTTCTTCGGCTAGGCGGCGTACCGCCGGGGAATAACGATTGGGATGGCGGGGTTGCTCCTCATCTTTGGCAGGGGTTATATAAAGGTCTAGCTCGTCGGCTTCCTCCACGTACCAACCCCCCGCACTCGTCCCCGATGGAAATACCCCCGTCGCCTCTTTTTCCTTAGTCGCACCGTTAGTTGAGGGCGCGACAGTTGCCGCCACCATTGCCCCTACTTCCTGCATCTCGCCAATAATTGCCCCAATCTCAACCGTCTCGCCCTCGTTGGCAATAATCCGGCTCAAAACGCCATCCACTGGCGAGGGGATTTCGGCATTAACTTTATCGGTCAAAATTTCCACAATCGGCTCGAAACGCTCGACAGTATCGCCGGGTTGCTTAAGCCATTTCCCAATAACCCCTTCGTGGATACTCTCGCCAAGCTGCGGCATAGTAATTTGTGTAGTCATACTTTCCCTTCTTAATTTTCACCACAAAGGCACAAAGAGCACAAAGGAATAATAAAATTGTTTAGGGCGAACACCAAATTTGCCCCTACTCAGTCCTCAGTCCTCGGCCCTCAGTCCTTAATATGCCGCTAGTTTACGCATTGCCTCGGCGATTTTCTGCGGATTAGGCATGAAAAAATCCTCCATCGGTTGGGCGAAAGGCATTGCCGGAATATCTGGCCCGGTGCAACGGCGAACGGGCGCGTCCAGATACTCAAAGGCTTCTTCTGCCAGAATCGCGGCAATTTCCCCACCAAAGCCACCAAACAGGTTAGCTTCATGGACAATCAGAGCACGGCCTGTCTTTTTCACCGAGTTAATCACGGCCTCTTTGTCCAGGGGGCGCAGGGTACGTAGGTCAACCACCTCTACGTTCAAGCCTTCGTTCGCCAGCACATTCGCCGCTTCCAACGACTGGTGCAACATCATGCCATAGGCAAAAACTGATAGAGTAGTACCTTCACGGACGGTTTTTGCCTTGCCGATAGGTATAACATAATCGCCATCAGGGATTTCCTGACGCAAGCTGGGCAGGGCGTAGGTTTTTTTATGTTCCAGAAAGACCACCGGGTCAGCATCCCGAATAGCCGCCTTGAGCAAACCTTTGTAGTCATAGGGGAAACTGGGCGTAACCACCTTCAGACCGGGCCACTGGGCAAACATCGCCTCTACGCTCTGGCTGTGGTACATTCCGCCCTGCACCCCGCCGCCGTAGGGAGCGCGAAAAACCACCGGGCAACTAAAGCCGTTGTTGGAGCGGTAGCGGATACGAGCGGCCTCGTCAATAATCTGCTCCACCGCCGGATGAATAAAATCGGCAAACTGAAACTCTGCCACCGGGCGCATACCGTTAAGGGCCGCCCCAATCGCTACTCCCGCGATACACCCTTCCGCCAATGGTGTATCCAGCACCCGCAACTCGCCAAATTCTTTCTGTAAGCCGTCAGTAGCCCGGAAAACTCCGCCCCGCAAGCCCACATCCTCGCCTAATACAAAGACTCGCTCGTCGCGGCGCATCTCCTCCAACAGAGCATCGCGGATGGCCTCAACCACTGTTCTAACCGCCATTAGCGCACCTCCTCCTCGGCATAAACATATTTCAAAGCACTTTCGGGGCTGGGATTGGCCGCTTTTTCGGCGTACTCCTGAGCATCATCTATTACCTGCCGGATTTTGAGGCGTAGCTGTTTCTCACTCTCTTTGTCCATAAAATTATGTTCTTCAAGGTATCGCTCGAATTGCTCAATCGGGTCTTTGTGCTTCCATTCTTCCACTTCTTCGCGGGTGCGATAGGCCCGGTCATCGTCGCTGCTGCTGTGGGGGCGATAACGATAGGTTTTAGCCTCAACCAGCGTTGGACCACCACCGTTGCGGGCGCGTTCTACCGCTTCCTGAGCTACTCGGTACACTTCCAGCAAATCGTTACCATCTACCGTCACCCCCGGCATGCCATAACTGGCGGCTCGCGAACTAATATCCTTGATGTGCATCTGTTTGCTGATGGGCACACTGATGGCGTAGCCGTTATTCTCCACCAAAAAAACTACGGGCAGGGCATGCACCGAGGCAAAGTTCAGGGCTTCGTGGAAATCGCCCTTGCTCGTCCCGCCATCGCCTACTGAGGTCAGGGTTACTTTGCCGTCTTTTTTTAGCTTGCTGGCAAAAGCCGCCCCCGCCGCCTGGGTTAGCTGGGTGGCAACCGGACTGCTGACGCTGATGATATTCAGTTTTGGATAGCCAAAATGGCTGGGCATCTGCCGCCCGCCACTGCAAGGGTCGTCCGCTTTGGACAACTGGTGCAACATTACCTCGCGGGGAGTCATGCCCATCGCCAGAACTAGAGCCATATTGCGGTAGTAGGGAAACACTATATCAAAGCCCGATTTTATGGCCCGCGCAAAGGCTACCTGACTGGCCTCCTGTCCGGCGCAACTAATCACAAAGGCGGTTTTGCCCTGCCGATTGAGCATCCAGATGCGCTCATCCAGCATCCGGGCCAACACTAAATCGTAGTGCATCTTGAGCAATTCTTCTTTGCTCAACCCCAATTCTTCGTGTTTTGCTTTAGCAAAGCCATCTTTACTTTTTACTGACGGTTCATCGGTTGACCGCATCTTGACTGCCTCCTTCATAAGTAACGAGTGCCGAGTAATGAGTAAACCTCTCCCCTGTAAAGGTAGGAGCTTAATTTCCCTCTTCCGCGCCTGCCCCTCCTGTACTCAGGGGAGTTAGGGAAGGGGGTTAGGTTTGTTACCCCTTCTTGCTCCTTGCTCCTTACTCCTTTATTCTTTCGGTGAGGTATTCTTCCAGCTTTTCCAGAGCCTGGGGCATATTTTTTCGCCCGAAGCCAATTCGGAAGTTTTTGTTGCCGTAATCGTAATAATTGCCGGGTAATAACAAAACGCCCTGTTTTTCGACCAAATCCACACAAAATTCCTCAATGTCGGTTTTTAGTTTCAGGCTAGGGAAGGCGATAGCTCCCGCTTTGGGCTTCTGCCAGTTAAAAACATGTTGCCACCTTTGGAAAAAGGGTTCTAATAGTGCCAGATTTTGCCGGATAATCTCAAGGTTGCGCTCGACAATCTGAAAATTATGGCGCATCGCGATTGTGGCTAGAAATTCACTAGGCGCACTGTTGCAAATCGTCAGGTAATCCTTGAATCCCTCCATCGCCCGGTAAATGGTTTGGTTGCGGGTCGCTACCCAGCCAACTCGTAACCCCGCTAAGCCCTGCGCTTTGGACAGCACTCCCAATGACACGGCGTTCTCGTATACATCACAGGCGGCGGGCAATCTATCCCTCTCGTTATATTCCAGTCCCCGATAAACCTCATCTGAGAATACCAGTAAATCACGACCTTTGGCGAGGTCCATAATCTGCTCAAACTTCCCCCGACTCATCAGATAACCCGTTGGGTTGTGCGGGCAATTTATCACGATAGCGCGAGTGTTAGACTTGATATTTTTCAGCAAGAAATTAGGGTCAAGCTCCCAGCCCATTTCCTCGTAGCTCTCCCACTTTGTCACCTCACAACCGATAGACTGAGCGATTTCCAGCAGCGATTGGTAGCAGGGATATTGCACGATGAGGTGGTCGCCCGCTTTCAAGGCGCAGTTCATAAAGTTAAAAATGGCTTCTTCAGCCCCAGTGTGTACCAAAATTTCGTTAGGCCAGGTTTTTTCGTAGATTTTGGAAATTTCCTTGCGAAGGGCGGGACTTCCGGCCGACTCGGTATAGCCCAGCCAGAGTTTTTGAAATTCCTGCTCTGACCCTGGTTCTAAAGCCAGAAGTTCTTGCACACTCAGAGACTCGCAATCGGAGCTACATAATAGGTACGGGGCTTTGAACTCATATTTGGCGAACCAACGCTCTAATTTAAATGTCGCTATTTTCATAATTATTTCCCCCAGGCGCAATAAAAGCTTGGTTTACAGACGTAGGGGTAATTATAGGTGAAATCAGGTTTGAAAGTAGCGCGAAAGTCGTTGGGTATAACAATGTCAGAGGTACAAATATTGGGGGGATTTACAGGGTAGAAATATGAGCCAGAGCTATTGTTTAGTTCAAACAAAATGACTTTGCCAACGTGCTGGATAATATTTTGGTCAGCGACCTTGCCGCCAGTCACCCCGCCAATGACTTCCTTGTCAAAGCGTGTCTGTTCCATTTTGCTCCCGTAGAGGCTTATTTCTTGCTAATCTGTTGCTTAATAGCCGCAAAAACCGACATTTTGTACATTCGGGACGGCTATTGTTTAACAACCTGTTTCATTCTAGCCTATTTTCCAACAATTGGCAAGCCTGTGGGTTTTAGGCACTAGGTTTCAGGTGTTAGGTAAAGAAAATTAACAAGGATAAACAGGATGTTAGTCTAATAACTGGCGAAGTTTTTGGGCAAGGTCCTGGGGAGTGAAGGGTTTCTGGAGGAAGGCAAAGTGTGATTTCAAGTCATTGCTTTGTAATAAAGCCCCGTCGGTGTAGCCAGACATAAACAAGATTGGGATGCCTGGAATAATTTGTCCTAGTTGTTGGGAAAGTTCTACCCCCCCCATTTTAGGCATTACCACATCGGTTAAGACCAGATTTATTTTGATGTTAGTCTGGCGGCACAAATCAAGGGCTTCCAGACCGTTGCTGGCAACTATAACGTCATAGCCGGAGCGTTTCAACACTTTGGTCACGAGGTCACGCACGGTCTTTTCGTCCTCAACTATCAGAATTGTTTCCTGAGTTTTGGCGGGCGGCATGGTGGGTTGGAGTGGGTTTTGCTCCAGGTTACTGCTTTCTGTTTCAAGCAATTTTTCTAGTTTATTTGGGTTTCCCTTGTTTTTTTTGCCTTCGGTAATATCCTGAACCACTACTCCCACCCCAAAAATTTCCTCGTCTTCGGTTTGTACCGGGTAATAATGGAACAGATAATAGCGGGAATGTTCATCAGAGGTTGGATGGAGGCGATTTATTTCAACATTCAAAACGGGCTGGTGGGTGTTAATGACCTGTCTTAGATAAGTTGCAATTTTATCCCTGAGTTCAGGATGCACTATTTCCTCCACCCTTCGACCAAGATGTTGGTGAGCGGGATAATGGTTTATAGCGGCTAAGGCTTCATTAACATGCAGATAGCGGAGTTCGGTATCTAAAAAAGCCAGACCCATCGGGGCAATTTTCAAAAGCATTTCTAAAAAGCCCCGCGCCTCTTTTTTCTGGCGGATAGCTTCCTGGGCCTCCTTGTAGAGAAAGGCATGTTCGAGCTCGGCTTCGTGAATTTCAAGCTCTAGTTTCACTATCCGAGTGCGTAATACTTTTAGTTCTTCCTGGAGTTGCTCACTTTGATCATTACCCACGACTCAACTCTTTCGACCAGTAAACTATAGGCGTTTAGGGTTTTGGCTGTCCTGTATAGCTTTAGTATAACAGAAATCCTGTTATAAAGAAGCAAGAATAGGAAAAAAACCTAACCCCCTAACCCCCTTCCCTATAAAGGAAGGGGGAACGAATTCGTAGGGGTAGCCCAATGTGTCTACCCTCTATGTAGAAATCTGTATTTTAACCACCAAAAATTTTTCCGACGATCGTTTACTTCCAGCTAGAAACCTCATCCAAACGCTTGATTTGTTCTTCGCTCAGTTTCAGCTCAACTGCACTGAGGCTGGCCTGTAGCTGTTCCACCGAGTTCGCCCCGATGATCGGTGCGGCAATCTCAGATTGAGCCAGTTGCCAGGCCAACGCCACTGCCGCCGGGGTGCTGTTGGTTTCGCTGGCGATGGCCTTCACGGTATCCAGCGTAGCCCAGCCCTGCTCGGTAAAGGCCACGTTTTTGACTCCAGCCGCCCGTTTGCTATCGGTTTCCTTATCCTTTTCGTACTTTCCGGTCAAGAAGCCCGCCGCCAGAGGGCTATAGGGAATTACCCCAATATTATATTTCTCACAGACCTTTTTAAGTTCGCGCTCATATTCGGCTCGTTTGATAAGGCTGTAGTTGGGTTGTAGCGAGTCGTAGCGGGCCGTACCGTTCTTGTCGGCACTCCACAGGGCTTCCATCAATTGCCAGGCGGTATAATTCGATGCCCCGACATAACGCACTTTACCCTCCCGTTGCAAATCGTCCAGCACGCGCAAGGTCTCGTCAATGGGGGTTTCGGGGTCGGCGGAATGGGTCTGGTAAAGGTCAATGTAGTCGGTTTGCAAACGGCGCAAGGAAGCTTCTACCGCCTCCACAATATGTTTGCGGGAAAGTCCCACATCGTTTGGCCCCGTTCCCATCTGACCTCGCACTTTGGTCGCCAGGATAATCTGGCTACGGTTGCCCCGTGCTTTCATCCACCGCCCGATAACCTCCTCCGACACTCCACCGGGATTGCCCTCCACCCAGCGCGAATAGACATCCGCCGTATCAATGAAATTGCCGCCACTTTCCACAAAAGCATCCATAACCTTGTTGGCGGTTGCTTCGTCGGTAGTCCAACCCCATTGCATCGTGCCCAGGCACAGCGGGGAAACTTTCAGGCCAGTCCGTCCTAATCTTTTGTAATTCACAAAAATCTCCTTATGTTTGGTAGGGGCAGGGTCTCCCTGCCCTGTCTGATTTAATTATGCCTTCTATTTCTTAAATGTAAAAATCCCGCTGTAAACATAAATAATGCCGTTGGAATCATAATCAGCCCAACACCCGTGTAAGATAAACCCGCAAATCGCTGTAAAAGAATACCTGTAATCAGGAATAATGAGCTGATACCCTGAAAGAGCGAGGCCCTATATCGCTTGTCCTCTGGTTTAATACCAAATGGCAATAAAATTGCTAACATTACAATAATCCAGCTTATAGGCAGACCAATATCTAGTATGTTGCTAATCATTTTGCTACTCTCCTACCTCAGTTTCCTAATATCCCAATACCCCCAAA
>Ga0209511_1001993_pt1 | contig 17286 bp, 10 predicted proteins | sample SSSSmetaG_FD_184141 | JGI IMG/M metagenome (GOLD analysis project Ga0209511, IMG submission 184141) | Glacier valley bacterial and archeal communities from Borup Fiord, Nunavut, Canada, to study Microbial Dark Matter (Phase II) - ​SSSS... | ecosystem: Environmental > Aquatic > Freshwater > Ice >...
CCTGATTGCCGTCTGTAACAAGCTGCTCAAGCAAGCCTTTGCCATCGTCAAATCGGGCGTGCCCTACCAAGCTGATTTTAGCTCAAAACTCACCCCCATTTCTTAACTTTTAACACAGTTCATGTAAATCATAATACTTAACTTGACGCTTCACTTTTTTTTGTTTTCATCATGTCTGCACCATCCTTGCATTTCGAAACGCTGCAGCTCCACGCCGGGCAGCAACCCGACCCCACCACCGGCTCGCGCGCGGTGCCCATTCACCAAACCACCAGCTACGTGTTCAAGAGCGCGGAGCACGGGGCCAATTTGTTTGCCCTGAAGGAGTTCGGCAACATCTACACCCGCCTGATGAACCCGACCACCGACGTGTTTGAACAGCGCGTGGCGGCCCTGGAGGGCGGCGTGGCGGCGCTGGCCACGGCCTCGGGCCAGGCCGCACAGTTCATTGCGCTGAACAACATCCTGCAGGCCGGCGACAACTTCGTGAGCACGGCGTTCCTCTACGGCGGCACCTACAACCAGTTCAAGGTGGCGTTCAAACGCCTGGGCATTGAGGCCCGCTTTGCCGACGGCGACAACCCGGCCAGCTTCGAGGCGCTGATTGACGACAAAACCAAGGCCCTCTACCTCGAAACCATCGGCAACCCCAGCTACAGCATTCCCGATTTTGAGGCCATCGCGGCCATTGCCCACAAGCACGACTTGCCGCTGATTGTGGACAACACGTTTGGGGCGGGCGGCTACTTGTTCCGGCCCCTGGAGCACGGCGCGCACATCGTGGTGGAGTCGGCCACGAAGTGGATTGGCGGGCACGGCACCAGCGTGGGCGGGGTGATTGTAGACGGCGGCACTTACGACTTCGGCAACGGCAAGTTTCCGCAGTTCACCGAGCCGAGCGCGGGCTACCACGGGCTGGTGTTCAACGACGTGTTTGGCAAGGGCGGGCCGTTCGGCAACATCGCCTTCATCATCCGGGCGCGGGTGGAGGGGCTGCGCGACTTCGGGCCTTCGCAGAGCCCGTTCAACTCGTTCCAGCTGCTCATCGGCCTCGAAACCCTGAGCCTGCGCGTGGACCGCACCGTGGAAAACGCCCTCAAAATTGCTACCTGGCTCGAGCAGCACCCGCAGGTGGAAAGCGTGAACTACCCCGGCCTGGCCAGCAGTCCCTACAACAAGCTGGCGCAGAAATACCTGAAGCGCGGCGCCGGCGGGGTGCTCAGCTTCCGCCTCAAGGGCAGCAAGGAAACGGCCACGCAGTTCATCGACAGCCTCAAGCTCATCAGCCACCTGGCCAACGTGGGCGACGCCAAGACGCTTATCATCCAGCCCTCGGCCACCACGCACCAGCAACTAAGCGACGAAGAGCAGCTGGCGGCCGGCGTCACGCCCACCTCGCTGCGCCTGTCGGTGGGCATCGAGCACTTCGAAGACATCCAAGCCGACTTGCAGCAGGCGTTCGACGCCATCGGCAACACCGCCCGCCTGCCCACCGAAGGCACCGCGGTGGAAGAACCCGAGCTGGAGCACGCGCAGCCGCTGGAGGTGTAGCCATTATTTCACCGCAGAGGACGCAGAGGTTTTCGCAGAAGAAACGCAGAGGACGTTCTTCTGCGTTTCTTCTGCGAAAACCTCTGCGTCCTCTGCGGTGAAAAAGCCAGGACAACATGCAAGACCAGACTTTTCATCTTCCCGACCTTTCTCTCGAAAGCGGCGAAACGCTGGCCGGCGCCCGCGTGGCCTACCGCACCTGGGGCCAGCTGAGCGAAGGGCGCGACAACGTGGTATGGGTGTGCCACGCCCTCACGGCCAACGCCGACGCGCTGGGCTGGTGGCCGGGCCTGGTGGGGCCGGGCTGCTACTTCGACCCGGCCGACTGGTTCATCGTGTGCGCCAACGTGCTGGGTTCCTGCTACGGCAGCACCGGGCCGCTCGACGCGGACCCGGCCACCGGGCAGCCGCGGTTTCAGCACTTCCCGCTGCTCACCATCCGGGACTTGGCGGGGGCGCACGAGGCATTGCGGCAAGAGCTGGGGCTGGCCGACATCCACACCCTGATTGGCGGCTCCCTGGGCGGGCAGCAGGCGCTGGAGTGGGCCGTGCAACGGCCCGACTTGTTCGACCACCTGGTGGTCATTGCCACCAACGCCCGGCACTCGGCCTGGGGCATAGCCTTCAACGAAGCCCAGCGGCTGGCCATCGAGGCCGACCCGACCTACGCCGCCGGCCGGCCCGGCGGGGGCGACGACGGCCTGCGCGCCGCCCGCGCCGTGGCCCTGCTCAGCTACCGCAGCTACGCCGCCTACGCCGACACCCAGACCGACCCGGAAGCCGAATTGCTGCGCGAGCACCGCGCCAGCACCTACCAGCGCTACCAGGGCGAAAAGCTGGTGGCCCGCTTCGACGCCTACAGCTACGTGGCCCTGAGCCGCAGCATGGACAGCCACCACCTCGGCCGCGGCCGGGGCGGGGTGCCGGCCGCGCTGGCCCGCATCGGGGCGCGCACGCTGGTGCTCGGCATCACGTCGGACGTGCTGTTTCCGCTCAGCGAGCAGCGCGAGCTGGCCAACCACATTCCGGGCGCGATGTACGCCGAGCTGGACTCGCGCTACGGGCACGACGGCTTTCTGCTGGAAACGGCGGCCATTACGCACTTTCTAGAGCTGTTCTACGCGCCCACGTTCGCGCATTGATATTGATTGCTTCCTGTCATCCCCATCTGGCGTCCGCGGAGCGAAGGACCTTGTTACGCTTGAACAATTGGTCGCAATCGAAGCAACCGTGAGAAGGTCCTTCGCTCCGCGGACGCCAGATGGGGATGACAGACGCTAACTAAACGACTTTGACTACAACCTATTCTATGGAATCAGACAACCCGCCCCTGCGCATCGGCCTGATGGGCTTTGGCTGCGTGGGGCAAGGTTTCTACGACATCGTGCAGCGCCAGCCGGAATTGGGCCTGGCCGTCGCACGCATTGCGGTGAAGAGCCCCACCAAGCCCCGCACGCTGCCCGCCGCGCGGTTCAGCTTCCGCGCCGATGAGCTGCTGGCGGACCCCGGGCTGGACCTGCTCGTCGAGGTGATTGACGACCCCGCCGAGGCCTTCCGGCTGGTGGGCGCGGCCCTGCGGCAGGGGCGCCGCGTGGTGACGGCCAACAAGGCCATGCTGGCCCGGCACCTGCCCGAGCTGGTGCAGCTGCAGGCGCAGTTCGGCGGCGCGCTGCTCTACGAAGCGGCCGTGTGCGGCAGCATTCCCGTCATCCGCACCCTCGACGGCTACTTCAGCCACGAGCCGCTGCGGAGCGTGAGCGGCATCTTCAACGGCTCGTCGAACTACGTGCTGACACGCATGGGCGAGGAAGGCTCCGACTACGGCCCGGCCCTGGCCGAAGCCCAGGCCCAGGGGTTCGCCGAAACCGACCCCGCGCTCGACATGGGCGCCTTCGACCCGTGCTCCAAGGCCGTGATTCTGGCCGCCCACGCCTACGGGGTGTTCCTCGACCCCGACGAAGTACTGAACCTGGGCATTGAGGGCATCGGGGCCGCCGACATTGCGTGGGCGGCCCGGCGGGGGCAGAAAATCAAGGTGGTGGCCGGGGTGTACCGGCTGCCCGACGGCCGCGTCACGGCCCTGGTGACGCCGCAGCTGCTGGGGCCGGCCTCGCCCCTGTTTGCCGTGGAGCGGGAATTCAACGGGGTGCTGATTGAGGCAGCGTACGCCGGCACGCAGTTTTTGCGCGGGCGCGGGGCCGGCGGCCACCCCACCGGCTCGGCCGTGCTGGCCGACGTGCTGGCGGTGCAGCGCGGCGTGCGCTACGGCTACGCCAAGCGGCGGCAGGCCCCGGAAACGCTTCTGACGCAGGGACTAACGGCCGATTTTTACCTGCGCCACGCCGAGGCGCATACCCTGCGCGCGGCCCTGGAACGGCTGGACGGGGCGGCCGAAATCACGCGGGAAGAAAATGAACAAGGCGCGGTGGCTATTGGCGTAATTGCCCTGGCCCGGCTGCACCAGCACCGCGACTGGCTGCGGGCCGCCGGGGTATTCGTGGCCCGGTTGGGCGAGGTGCGGGCGGCCGTGCCGACCGGGCGCGCCGCCGCGGTGGCAGTGGCTTTGTAAGTTAGGGAGCAGAACGAGGTAGAGACGCATAATTGCGTCTCGTCGGCCGCGCCGTTTGCCCGGCGTCGTTCGTCCATACAACCTCGTTCAACGACGAGACGCAATTATGCGTCTCTACTTGAACTCAATGCGCACTGGCACCTGGCCGGAGAATTTCAGGTAATACAGCCCCGCCGGGAGGCTGCCACGCCGCACGTCCAGGTCCTTGCCAGTGGGAACGAAGGTGCGTACGGTGCGGCCGGTGGCGTCCAGCAACCGGGCCTCAGCGGGCAGGGGCAGGGCTTCAGGCAATAGCAAATGCACCACGTCGGCGGCGGGGTTAGGGTAGGCTTCCGCGGGGGGAGCGGCGGCGGAAGCGCGGGGGCTGGCGGTGGCCAGCGCCGTACCGGGCAGAGCCAGCACCGGCCGCAGAAAGTCGCGGATGGTGCGGAAAGTGGTGTCGGCGTAGGCGGCGCTGCGCTCAAAAGGGATGTGGCCGGCGCCGCGCAGGGTGCGCAGGGTGTTGCGGATGCCCAGGGCCGCGGCGCGCGGGTGCAGCCGCCCGCTGCCGTACACGTACTTGGGCGGCAGGCCCGCGCCGATGCGGCCCTGCAGGTAGGGCACGGTGGCGTCGGCGGTGCCGTGCACGCTGCACAGCGGGGCGTTGCCGGGCTCGATGAGGGCGGGGTTTTCGGTGGCGCCGCTCAAGTTGAGCACGGCCAGCGGCAGGCTGCTGTAGCCGGGGTTGCCGCTCTGGCCTTCGATGCCGCCCAGGGCCGCGAGGCCCACGTAGGCGGGTACCTCGGCGGCTTTGTCGAGGTAGCCCACTTCGAGCGCCGCGAAGGCCCCGGCCGACGAGCCGCCCACGGCAATGTAGCTGGGCTGCACGCGGTAGGCGTTGGCGGTGGCCGCGTCGCGGCGGAAGAAGCGCACGGCGGCGCGCAGGTCCTGCATCCCGCGGATGGCCGCCTGGGCCACCCCCACGGTATCGGCCGCGGGGGGCGGGAAGCCCGTGATGGGAAAGCCCAGCCGGTACTCGATGCTGGCCGTGACGTAGCCCAGCCGGGCAAACTGCGTGCAGACGGCCACCATGTAGGCATCGGTGCGGCTGCCGGCCAGGAAGCCGCCCTGGTGCGCGAAGATGATGACCGGCCGGCGGGCCAGCCCGTCGCCGGTGGGCTGGTAAATGTCCATGAGCAGCGTTTGGGTGGCCCCCTGGTAGGTGACGGCCGAGCCGTAAGCCACGTTCGACGCCACGGTTACGGCCGGAAACACGGGCCGGTAGTAGCGCCCGCCGGTGGTGTCGATGGCGGTTTGGGCGGAAGCGGCCAGCGGGCCGGCCAGCAGCCCGACCAAGGCGAAGAATAGCGTTGTTTTCATGAAAAAAGCGGGGAATGATAGTCGGAGCAAGGTGTTGAAGCCCATTGCATAAGACTGACGCAAAAGGCGGGAGCAATGTTTTGGCGGCGCGGGGCCCGGCCACTGTCCCGAAGTTACGGTTTGCGTTACTTGCGGCCCCGTTTCTCCAGTCGCCGATGTCGATACACTTTCCGCCCGCTTTGCAGCGGGGCCAGCGCGTGGCCCTGGTGAGCCCCGCCCGCAAAATCAGCGCCGCCGAGCTGGCGCCGGCCGTCCGCATTCTCACCGGCTGGGGCCTGGAGGTGGTGCTGGGCGAGAGCATCGCCGGCGACTACCACCAGTTCGCGGGCGACGACGACCTGCGCCGCCGCGACTTTCAGCGCCAGCTCGACGACCCCGACCTCCACGCCATCCTCTGCGCGCGGGGCGGCTACGGCACGGCCCGCATCGTGGACGGGCTCGACTTTGCCGGCTTCGCCGCCCGCCCCAAATGGGTGGCCGGCTTCTCCGACGTGACCGTGCTCAACTGCCACTTGCTGGCGCTGGGCCACGCCAGCATCCACGGGGTGATGCCGGTGCTGTTCGGCCAAGCCGGGGGCGAAAAATCGTTGGAGAGCATGCGCCGGGCCCTGTTCGGCGAAACCGCCCGGCCGCTCGACGCCCCCGGCCACCCCCTCAACTGGCCCGGCACGGCCACCGGCGAGCTGGTGGGCGGCAACCTAAGCCTGCTGCACACCCTCACCGGCACGGCCTCGCAGGCCTCCTTCGCGGGCCGCATTTTATTCCTCGAAGACCTCGACGAGTACCTCTACCACATCGACCGGATGCTGCTGCACCTGCACCGCAGCGGGCAACTGGCCGGGCTGGCCGGGCTGGTGGTAGGCCACTTCTCGCAGATGCGCGACAACGCCGTACCCTTCGGCACCACGGCCTACGAAATCATCAACGCCTACGCCCGCCTCTACGACTTTCCGGTGGGCTACGGCTTCCCCGTCGGCCACGAGCCCGACAACCACGCCCTAGTGGTGGGCCAGGCCACGCAACTGACCGTGACGGCCGGCGGCAGCCGCTTGTCGGCGCTTCCAGGCTAAGCAGCTGCTTGAGTTGGCCAGAACAGGGTGGAGACGCAACATTTTGCGCCTCGGCGTTAGCTCCGCTGACCTGCGATTGAACGGAAACCGGCCTCACGGCGCGGACGCCGAGGCGCAAAGTGTTGCGTCTCCACACCTTCTGGGCAACCTAAAAAACTAACTCGACCAATCCCTAAAATAGCCTGGCCCGATGGGAACTACTCCACGTACAGGGTCTGCAGCATGGTTTGGCCCACGGCCTTCAGCGTTTTGCGGTCGATGATGGCCATGTTGTCGGCGGTGGCGTGGTGGTAGGCGGGGAAGTAGTCGGTGCTGTTGTTGTAGTGGTAGATGTCGAGGGTGGGGATGCCGGCCTGATTCGTGTACACGTGGTCGTCGGTGATGCCGCCGGTGTCCTCGAAGCGGAAGAAGTCGGAGTAGCCCAGGGTGGCGGCCGTGTTCCAGATTTTGTCGAGCGGGCCACGGGCGTTGGTGCGCGAAGTTTCCTCGCGGGTGAAGGTGCCGCCCTTGGCGCCCACCATGTCGAGCAGCACGCCGTACTCGGCCTTGTAGCCGGCCGGCAGCAGGTGCTTGCCCCAGTACTGCGAGCCCAGGCACCACGACTCCGTGCCACTGCCCGCCAGCTGGTCTTTCACCCCGGCCTGGGTGGTGGCGTCGTGGCCCCAGTCCTCGGCGTCGAAGAGGATGAAATCGACGCCCACGTTGGGGGCCAGGCTGTCGGGCTGCTGGCTCAGGGCGCGGGCCATTTCCAGGGCCACGGCCACGGCGCTGGCCCCGTCGGAGGCGCCGTCCATGGGCGCGTTCTTGTGGGTCTTGTCGTTGTCGGCGAAGGGCCGCGTGTCCCAGTGGCCGAAAATGGCCACCCGGCGGGCCGCCTGCGGCTGGTACTGGGCAATAATGTTGCGGGCGTGGATGTTGGTCCCGTCGAAAGTCATGGCTTCAAACGGCTGCTGCATCACCTTCAGCCCGTAGCTTTTGAACTTGGCCACCAGCCAGTCGCCCGTGGCCACGTGGGCCGGGCGGTTGGGCACGCGCGGCCCGTACGCCACCTGCTTCGCGGTGAAGGCATAGGCCGAGTCGGCGTTGAACACGGGGGCCTTGGGCAGCTTGGCGGGCGCGCTGGTGTCGGCCGTTTCGGCGGCTTTTTTGCCGGGGCAGCCGGTGAGGGCGAGCAGGCCGGCCAAGGCGGCGAGGGGAAGGCGGAGACGTTGGAATTTCATGGGGCGGGTGGTGCGGCGCGGACGGTGAACCTCACCCCCCAGCCCCCTCTCCCGTGAAGAGGGGGAGCCTGACGAATCTTGCTAAGTGGAGAAGAAAAGACGCAGTGATTATTCCTCGCTGTAGGCCCATTCCACGCCGGCCTTGGTGTCTTTTATCACGATGCCCTGGTCTTTGAGGGCGGCGCGAATCACGTCCACCTTGTCGTAGGCCTTGTCGGCTTTGGCTTCGGAATAGAAGCCCAGCGTGAGGTTGAGCAGCTGCTCGGCGTTGGCGCGGGGCTCGTCCTGCAGGCCCAGGATGTCGGTGACCACGGCGCGGTAGGCCGCGGTGGCTTCCGCCAAGGCACCGGCCGACACGCCGGCCAGGGCCGCGGGCGTGGTGGCCAGGGTGTTGAACTTGCGGAGCAGGTTGAACAAGCCGGCCAGGGCGCGGGCCGTGTTCAGGTCGTCGTCGAGGCCCCCGAACACGTCGGCCGTGAGCTTGCGCAGCTCGGCGTCGCCCACGGCGGTGTCGGCAGCGGCTTCCGTGCCGGCGGGCAGCCGCAGCTTTTCCAGCAGGCGCAGGCCGTTCATCAGCTTGCGGTAGCCTTTGCGGGCGGCTTGCAGGGCGTCGTCGCCCACGTCCACGGGCGAGCGGTAGTGGGCTTGCAGCAGGAAAAAGCGCACCACCATCGGCGAGTACGCCTGCGAAAGCCCGCCGGTGGGCCCCTGGAACATGTCGCCGAGCAGCACGAAGTTGCCCAGGCTCTTGCTCATCTTCGTGCCGTTCACGGTTATCATGTTGTTGTGCATCCACACGCGGGCTTCGTCGGTGTGGGTGTGGCTGCCCTGGCTCTGCGCGATTTCGCACTCGTGGTGCGGAAACATCAAGTCGAGCCCGCCGCCGTGGATGTCCGACACGTCGCCGAGGTACTTGCGGCTCATGGCCGAGCACTCCAGGTGCCAGCCGGGAAAGCCCTCGCCCCAGGGCGACGGCCAGCGCATGATGTGCTCGGCCGAAGCCTTTTTCCAGAGGGCAAAATCCAGCGGGCTGCGCTTCTCGCTTTGGCCCTCCAGGTTGTCGCGGGTGCCGGCCAGCTGGTCCTCGATGCTGCGGTTCGAGAGCTTGCCGTAGCGGTGCTGCTCGTTGTAGCGGGGCACGTCGAAGTACACCGAGCCGTTGGCCTCGTAGCCGAAGCCGTTGGCGATGATTTCTTCTATCATCCCAATTTGCTCGGTGATGTGGCCGCTGGCCTGGGGCTCGATGTCGGGCGGCAGGCAGCCCAGGGCCGCCATGTGCTGGCGGTAGCGGTTGGCGAAGTGCTGGGCAATCTGCATGGGCTCGACGCGCTGGGCGCGGGCGGCCTTCTCCATCTTGTCCTCGCCGGTGTCGCCGTCGTTTTCGAGGTGGCCCACGTCGGTGATGTTGCGCACGTAGCGCACCGCGTAGCCCAGGTGCCGCAGGTAGCGCGTGAGCACGTCGAACACCACCGGCCCGCGGGCATTGCCCAAATGCGCCTCGCTGTACACCGTGGGCCCGCACAGGTACACGCCCACCTGGGGCGGGTGCACGGGCCGGAATGCTTCTTTTTGGCGGGTAAGCGTATTGTAAAGCGAGAGCGACATGGCGCAAAGGTAGGAATGAGAATTCCCCTCCCTGGCAAGGAGGGGCGTTTGTCATTCAACGGCCCAGCTGGTAGAGCCCCTCCAGCGGGAAATGGTCGCTCCATTTGATTTCGCGGTGCACCCGGCAGCCCAGCACCCGCCACTGCGGCCCGGCAAACTGCTGGTCGATGCGCAGAAAGGGCAGCCTGCCGTGGTACGTGGCCCCGATGCCGGTGCCCACGGTGGCCCAGGCGTTCTGCAGGTGGTCGGCCAGCCGGTCGTAGGTGTAAGAGTAGGGCAGGTCGTTGAGGTCGCCGGCCAGCAGCACGGGGTAGGGCGAGCGGGCCACGCGGGCCAGCACGGTGTCTACCTGGGTGCCGCGGGCCACCGCCCCGTCGCGGAAACGGCGGAGCAGGTTGGGGGCTTTGGCGCGCAGGCTGGCCCGGCTTTCGGTGGCGGCCTCAATGTCGGTTTCGGCCATGCTCATGCTTTGCAGGTGCAGGTTGAACACCCGGATGGTGTCGGGGCGCGGGCGGCCGGGCGCGGCGGGCCGCGCCAGGTCGGCCCACATGGCGTGGTTCTGGCTGAGGCGGCCGAACCGGATGGTGCCGCGCCGCACGATGGGAAAGCGCGAGAAGATGGCCAGCCCGAACTCGGCCCCTAGCCGGTTGGTGAGGGTTTTGGATACGAATGCCTGCCGGCCGCTGCCGGCGCCCAGGTAGTCCACGGCCCGGAAAATGTTGCCGTCCGCCTGCGAGCCGCGGGGCTCGTGGTAGAATTCCTGCAGGCACAGCACGTCGGCCGGACTGGCGGCCAGCCAGCGGATGAAGCCGGTGGAAGAGGAGTTGTCCGGGGCGCGCAGCTGGGCATACACGTTGAAGATGCGCACGTTGGCCGACAAGAGGGCCACTTCGTTGGCATGAGGAATGAAGAACGAAGAACGAGGAATTGTTGCTTTCCCCAATTCCTCATTCTTCGTTCCTAATCCCTCATTAAGCGTAGCGTTAAAATGAACGGGCAGCCCGCGCTGCACGTGCGGCCAGGTGAGCGCCAGGGCCACGATGGGCAGCACGGCCACCCGCCAGTTGCGCCGCAGCCAGTACAGCGCCAGCAGCGCCGTGAGCCCCAGCGCCACGGGCGTGGTGAGGGCCCCGAACACCACGGGCCAGAACGCGCCCGCCGGCACCTGCTCGCAGGCAATGGCCAGCACGAGCCAGGCCAGGGTTAGCAGCGTAATTTTAAAAGCGAAAGAGCGGCGCACGGCACGGGGAAGGGGCCCGCAAAGGTAGCGGCGGCCCCGCGAAGGCCGGGGTTAGCCGCTGCCCGGACCGCACCGCTGCGGCGAAGGACCTCGCACGAAAATTGCACGTTCGCCGTTGGGGCCGGCGCTGCTCCTTTCCGCTATCCACGTCTTTTTTATGACCTTACCTTTCCGCGCTGTCTGCCCCACCGTTCTGGCGTTGTGGGCCTTCTGCTTTTTGCTGATGCCGCCGGCCCACGCGGCCCCCGGCGGCCCGGCGGGCAGCCTGGAGTTTATCCAGAACCGGGGGCAGTGGGACGGCCGCGTGCGCTACGAAGCGGCCCTGCCGGCCGGGCGGCTGTACGTGCAGGCCGACGCCCTCACTTATTCCTTCCTGGACCCGGCCGCGCTGAGCCACCACCACGGCGAGCCCGGCCGGGCGGCCCCCACCGGGCCGCCGGCCGGCGACGTGGCCGGGCACGCCTACACCGTGCATTTTGAGCATGCCCGGGCCGGGGTGCGCCTTACCGCCGCCGCGCCCACGGCCGGCGAGCGCAACTACTTCGTGGGCGATGATGCCCGGCGCTGGGCCCGGCACGTGGCCGCGTTTGGGCAGCTGCGCTACGCCGGCCTGTGGCCGGGCATCGACCTGACGTTGTACGAAAACAGCGACCGGCGCCTCGAATACGACGTGCTGCTGGCGCCCCGCGCCAACCCCGCCCGCGTGGCCCTGCGCTACGAGGGCGCCGCCGGGCTGGCCCTCGACGCGGCCGGCAACCTCGTGGTGAAAACCACCGTGGGCACCACCACCGAGCTGGCCCCGCGGGCCTGGCAGCTCGATGCGCCGGGCCAGCGCCGGGCCGTGCCCTGCCGCTACGTGCTCACGGGCCGCACCCTCACCTTCGCCCTCGGGGCCTACGACCGCCGCCGGGCCCTCACCATCGACCCCACGGTGCAGTTTGCCACCCTCACCAACTCGACGGCCGACAACTGGGGCTTCACGGCGACCTACGACAACGCGGGCAACCTGTATTCGGGCGGCATCGTGTTCAACACGGGCGGCGCGTTTCCGGCCACCCCCGGGGCCTTTCGCACTGGCTTCAGCAGCATCGAGGACGTGGCGCTGATTAAATACAACACCGCCGTGAGCGGCGCGGCGGCGCGGGTGTGGGCCACCTACCTGGGCGGCAACAGCAGCGAATTTCCGCACAGCCTGGTGGCCAACGGCCGCGGCGAGCTGACGGTGCTCGGCAGCACGTCGTCGACCAACTACCCCACCACGGCGGGGGCGCTGCAGCGCACCTTTGGCGGCGGCACCCCGCTCAACCCGTTTCTGGTGAGCCCGGCCGACCCCAATTATTCGAACTACACCATGCCCAACGGGGCCGACCTGGTGGTCACCCGCCTCAGCGCCGACGGCAGCGCCTTGCTGGCCAGCACCTACCTGGGCGGCAGCGCCAACGACGGGGTGCTGACCGCCGGGGCGGCCCTGGCGGCGAATTACGGCGACGTGTTCCGCGGCGACGTGCTGCTAGACGCGGCCACCGACGAGGTGCTGGTGGCGTCGAACACCGGCTCGGTCAACTTCCCGGGCCTGGCCGTGGGCCCGGTCTTCAACCCGACGTATGGCGGCGGCAGCAGCGACGCCGTGGTGTGCCGCCTGGCCCCCGCGCTCACCGCCGTGCGCTGGGCCGGGCTGCTGGGCGGCAGCGGGGCCGACGCCGCGTACTCGGTGCAGCAGGACGCGCGGGGCCGCACCTTCGTGTGCGGCGGCACCGCTTCCCCCAACCTGCTCACCACGCCCGGCGCCTACCTGGCCGCCGCGCCGGGCAACACCGACGGCTTCGTGGCCCGCATCAGTGCCGACGGGCGCACGCTGGAGCGGGCCAGCTACGTGGGCACCAACAGCTACGACCAGGCCCAGTTCCTGCAGCTCGACGCCGGCGGCAACGCCTACCTGCTGGGCCAAACCCTCGGCCCGTTCACGCCCGTTTCCGGCCGCTACGGGGCCGTGGACGGCACCCTCTTCGTGCAGAAGCTCGACCCCGACCTGACCAGCAGCCGCTACCGCACGGCCTTCGGCGGCCGGGGCGGCGCCCGCAACGGCCCCAACCTGGTGCCCACGGCCTTTTTGGTGGACGAGTGCGAACGGGTGTACCTGGCCGGCTGGGGCGGCTTCGACAACGGCACCTACCTCGGCGGCACCACCAGCGGCCTGCCCACCACCGCCGACGCGCTCCAGCCCACCACCGACGGCTCGGACTTTTACCTGGCCCAGTTCGCGCCCGGCATGGCGGGGCTGGACTACGGCACCTTCTTCGGCCAGCAGGGCGGCCCCGCCGAGCACGTGGACGGCGGCACCTCGCGCTTCGACCCGCGGGGCGTGGTGTACCAGGCGGTGTGCGCCAGCTGCGGCGGCACGCAGGGCTTCCCGGTGCCGCCCGGCGCCAACACCTACTCGACCCACAATGGCAGCGGCAACTGCAACAACGGGGCTTTCAAGATGACCTTTGAGGTGCGGCAGGCCGACCCCGGGCCGCGCCGCTTCGTGTGCGCGGGCGGCGGGCCGGTGGCGCTGGGCGGCAGCCCGGCGGGCGGCGTGTGGGCCGGGCCGGGCGTGGGGCCGGCGGCGGGCGGTGGCTACCAGTTCGCGCCCGGCGCGGTGGGGCCGGGGCAGTACGTCATCAGCTACACGGTGGCGGCCACGGGGCTGTGCCTGAGCACCCGCACGGTGCGCTACCTGGTGGCGCCGCCCGTGGTGCCCGGCCTGGCGCCGGTACCGCCCCAGTGCACCAGCGGCGTGGCGGTGGTCCTGGCGGGCACGCCGGCGGGCGGCGTTTTTTCGGGGCCGGGCGTGAGCGGGGGGCGGTTCGACCCGGCCGCGGCGGGCGTGGGCACCCACGTGCTCACCTACACCGTGACCGACTCGCTGGGCTGCGGCGCCGTGAGCCGGCCGGTGGTGGTGACGCGGCCTCCCGCCGTGAACCCCGGCCGGGACACCACGCTGTGCGCCGACCAGCAACAGCCGTTTCAGCTGCGCGGCGCCTCGCCGGCGGGCGGCGCCTGGGCCGGGCCGGGCGTGTCGGCCGGCGGCATGTTCACCCCGCCCAACACCAGCAACCGCGGCGGCGTATTCCGGCTGAGCTACGCGGTGGTGGAGGGACCCTGCCAGGCCACGGCCGCCCGCACCGTGGTGGTGGCCCCCACCGCCGCGCAGGACGTGGCCCTGAACCTGCCGGTGTGCGCGGCCCTGCCCGAATTTGCGGGCCTGGCCCCCTTCACCACCACGCTGGCGCCCGTGCTGATAGCGCCCAATGCCTCTTTTGTCTGGGAATTCGACGACGGCACCCCCAACAGCATCGATGCCCAGCCCGAGCACCGTTTTGAGCACGCCGGCACCTACCGGGTGCGCCTCACGGCCCGCTACGCCAACTGCGAGGTGCTGACCGGCTTTGCGCCTTTGCGGGTAGGCGAGCCCAAAATCCCCAACATCATCACCCCCAACGGCGACGGCGTCAACGACACCTTCCGGCCGGTTTTCAGCTGCCTGCCGGCGGCGCTCGACGTGTACTCGCGCTGGGGCAAGCTGCTGTACCGCGCCGCCGACTACCACAACAGCTGGGACGCCCAGGGCTTGCCCGACGGCGTCTATTATTACTTGCTGCGCGACACCGCCGGCCGCCGGGCCAAGGGCTGGGTGGAAGTGGTGCGCTAGCTGGACGTAATGGATTGGCCAATGCCAGCCTTGACGTATCAACTCCTTGAGCTACCAATATGAAGCACTTTGTCTTTTGGAGAACCTTGCCGGGGCTTTTGTGCCTGCTGCTCTCAGGTTTTCATGCACTTGCACAACGCGAATTTGACACTTGGTATTTTGGTCAGCAAGCCGGGCTGGCCTTCACGGGCTCCGGCGTACGGGCCCTCACCGATGGGGCCATGGTTTCCGGGGAGGGCTGCGCCACGATTTCCGATGCCCAGGGCAATCTGTTGTTCTACACCAACGGCATTTACGCCTGGAACCGCTTACACCGCAAAATGGCCAATGGCAACGACCTGGGCGGCTTCAAGGACAGTACCCGCACCGAAACCCCGCCCAACTCCGCTACGCAAGGAGTGACGGTGGTGCCCAAACCTGGCAGCACCACCGAATACTACGTTTTTACAGTGGACGCGGCGGAGAACGGCTTGCAGCGCGGCTTGCAGTATTCGGTGGTGGACATGGCCCGGCAGGGCGGCTTGGGCGAGGTTGTGCGCAAAGCCGTGCCCGTGCCGGTGCCGGTCGGGGACGGCCGCCTGACCGAAAAGCTCATCGCGGTGCGGCACGCCAATCAGCGGGACTGCTGGATAGTTGTGCACGGCTGGAACAGCAATGTGTTCATCACTTTTTTGCTGACCGCGGCTGGGCTGTCGCCGGCCCCCATTGTCTCGGCGGGGGGCGCCGTGCATCAAGGCGGCGCCAATGGGCGCCACGACTACAACGCCCTCGGCTACCTGAAGGCCTCGGCCAACGGCCGGCGGCTGGCCGTCGCGCAGTACAGCGGCACGCTGGAAGTGTTCGATTTCAATTACGGCACCGGCGTGGTATCCGGCCCGCGGCGCCTGCCGGACGCGGCGCGGCCCTTTCCCCACCGGTACTACGGGGTGGAATTTTCTCCCGATGGCAACCTGCTGTACGCAGGCTCCGAGCCGGCGCTGTACCAGTACAACCTGCAAACCGGGGCCCTGCTGGAAGTGGCAACGCCGCCCATAACCCCTCAACTGTGGGCCTTGCAGCTCGGGCCAGACCAGAAAATTTACGGGGCGCTGGCCGGGGCCTTTGGGAGTTTTGGCCTCTGCGTTATTGCATCGCCGAACACCCCCGGTCCCGGCTGTCAGCTTCAGCTAAATCCCGTGCCGGGCTTCGGGCTAGGCCACAACCCCCTGCTGGGCTTGCCCAACGTGCAGGTGCGCCCCCCCGTGCCGGGGGAGGTGTTGGCCACCTTTGGCTTGACGCGCACGGAGGTGTGCCAGGGGGAAGTGGTGGCCTTCGCCGCGTCGGTGTACCCGCTCATTCCCGACGCCGTGGTGACCTGGAACTTTGGCGAACCCGCGGCGGGCGCGGCCAACAACGCGACTGGCCGCACCGTGTCGCACCGCTACGCCAGTGCCGGCACCTACACCGTCACCATGACCGTGCGGGAAGTAAGTGGAGCCGTACATGTTTACTCTCAGTCGGTTACGGTTCTTTCGTCCACCGTGGCACGCCTGGCGGTGGACCAACCACTGCAGTGTGCCGGCACTCCGGCCATGCTGGCCGTGGCGCCGCCCCAACCGCTTGGCACCACGTACCGCTGGCAGAACGGTTCCACAGCTCCCCAACTGACGGCCACCGCTTCGGGCCGCTATTGGGTGGAGGTAACGGCGCCGCAGCGGTGCCCGGTGCGCGACTCGGTTGTGCTGACGTTTCTGCCCGCCCCAACGGTTTCGCTGGGACCGGACCAACTGATTTGCGTGGACCAGCGCCTGGTGTTGACCCCGAATGCGCAACCACCCGGCAGCACGTACCGCTGGCAAGACGGCAGCACCCGGCCCACGTTTGAGGCAAATAGCCCGGGCAATTATTCGGTTACTGTCACGTCGGTGGCGGGCTGTGCCAGCCGGGCGCAGGTACGGGTGCTGTTTGGCGACGACTGCCCGTTCCTCATTCCCAACATCATCACGCCCAACGGCGACCCGCAGAACGAAGCTTTCGTGCTGCAAGGCCTGGAACCCAATGCCTGGACTGTGCAAATTTATAACCGCTGGGGTACGCAAATTTATCGGCGGGCGCATTACGCCAACGATTGGGCCGCGGCCGGCCAGCCAGATGGCATCTATTACTACCGGCTGGTTCATTCGGCTACCGGCCGGGAGTACAAGGGCTGGGTGGAAGTGAGGCGTTAGGGGGCATAGACGTGCCGCGCGCCACTGGCAGTCTTCAGCGTTATTTCGTACATGCACCGTGCCTTGCTTTTCATTCTTGCCCATGCGACTACTGATACTGATGGGGGCTGCGCTGTTGGCCCGAAGCGCCGGGGCCGCGCCCGCAACGTACCCCGGCCCGGCCGGGGCCACGCTGGAATTCATCGAAAACCGCGGCCAGTGGGACGCCCGCGTGCGCTACGCGGCGCCCCTGCCCGGCGGCCGCCTGTTTGCCGAAGCCGACGGCCTCACGCTGGCCCTGCTCGCCAATGGCGGCCCGGCCCAGCGCGGCCACGGCGCCCCGCCCACCGGCGCCTCCGCCCCCGAAACCACGGTGCGGGGCCATGCCCTGACCTTACATTTTGAGGGCGCGCAGCCGGCCGCGCTCACCGCCGAAACGCCCACCGCCGAGCACCGCAATTACTTCCTCGGGGCCGACGCCCGGCACTGGGCGACCGACGTGCGCAGCTACCGCGCCCTGCGCTACGCCGGCCTCTGGCCCGGGGTGGACGCCCGGGTGTACGAAAGCGCCGACCAGCGCCTGGAGTACGATTTCGTGCTGGCGCCCGGCGCCCGGCCCGCCGCCATTGGCCTGCGCCACGACGGCGCCGACGACCTGACGCTGGACCGCGAAGGCAACCTGCACGTGCGCACCAGCGTGGGCACCCTCACGGAGCAAGCCCCCCGCGCCTGGCAAACGGATGCCGCCGGCCAGCGCCGGCCGGTGCCCTGCCGCTACGTGCTGGCGGGCCG
>Ga0209511_1001996_pt1 | contig 17279 bp, 15 predicted proteins | sample SSSSmetaG_FD_184141 | JGI IMG/M metagenome (GOLD analysis project Ga0209511, IMG submission 184141) | Glacier valley bacterial and archeal communities from Borup Fiord, Nunavut, Canada, to study Microbial Dark Matter (Phase II) - ​SSSS... | ecosystem: Environmental > Aquatic > Freshwater > Ice >...
GATTACAGATTTAATAGCAGAAGTACAAATCTCTTATTCCTCGCATGTAAAAGCCAAAGACCGAATGAAAGTGACCGGTTCCAAAGATGCCGCTGATGCTTTCAGAATATTCTGGCCGGCTTACGAACACATTGAATTCAGCTATTTGCTGATGCTGAACCGCCAGAACCAAATTCTGGGTTATCATCAACTTTCAAAAGGTGGAATGACCGGTGCAGTGGTTGATGTCCGGGTGATTTTCCAGGTAGCACTTAAATCTTCCAGCACTTCAATAATTTTAGGCCACAACCATCCTTCAGGCAATCTGGATGTTAGCGATGCTGACCGTAAAATTACGAATCAGATTAAACAAGCCGGTGTTATCCTCGACATTCCGCTGTTGGATCACCTGATTCTGACCATTGATTCATATCTCTCAATGGCTGACGAAGGCCTTCTCTAATAATTAAATCTTAAACAATTGAAAATGGCGGGCCAGATGCCTAAATAAATCCGGAAGGCACCGGTGAAAATTATGAAAATAAATCTTATCTATCGATTATCCAATACTAATAGAATGATTCATAATCAGCATTACAAATCTGCAAATGAAGGAGATCTTAAATCTGCATTTTTGCTTACTGATGAGATGGTCACTGATTTTTCGGCATTCAGAAAGTTGTCCTGTTTTGTCTGTCCGGTTCAAAAGAAATCAGGCAACAAAATTCCGCTTGCTTTGGCATCAAGAATTGTTGAAAATTCTGCTGCAAAACTTTGCGATTCAGTGTTTCTGATGAATAATCGGCCAGGAAATAAGATGATTGACAGAATGTTTTTCGAACCAGAATATTCGGGGCATGTACCTGTTGGAAAATATATCCTGGTTGATGATGTTTTTACCACCGGAATAACGTTAAAAAGTCTCAAAACATTCATTGAATCAAACGGAGGCGATGTTATTTCAGCTTACACATTGGGAAGCAGCAAAACATTGCTTTTCGAAGCATCAAAACTAAAGCTAAAAATGCTGAAAGCGCAATTTCCGGAAATTGAAAAATATTTTGACCTGCCCAAACTTACCATTGCTCAAATCGAATATCTTCAAAGATTTAGCTCATTAAGTAATCTTCATAATCTGTATTCAAAAAGTCAATTTGAAAAACAGTTTTACTGATTGATCACCAATCCAATCGGTTACCTCACTTTCTAAATTATCGCTTCTGCTATCGTTGGTTTTCTATAATTTGCGATCAGGTTTTCATGAAAATTCAGAATAGATTGCAAGGAAAATTTTGCTTCCTTTTTTTGTTTGCTATTGTCGCACCCGATCATCACGAATATTCTATCCAAACTCCCTTCATTTCACTGTTAATAATTTCATATATAAATTAGTAACTTGTATGCTATTTTCTTAGAAGATATCTCTCTCCTCCAATTTGCCCCAAAGTTATTGATCGCCTGCCGGAAAAGTCAAGGGCCGTCCGGTGATGCAGATGACAACCCTTGGAGCATCACCTTCCAGCACTTCGTACTCGGTCACTTTCAGCCCACGAAAGGCAGAAACTGACATTCGCCCTTGACAAGAATCCGCCCGGCTCAATGATCACTGGTTCAAATTAACAGGCGAGCCAGATGCCATTAAAAATCCATAGGGCAATGGTACTGAATATGAAAATTGCAATTATAGGTTCCAGAGAATTTGATGATTATGAATTACTAAAGCGGAAATGTAATTATTTGTTGCAGAATATACAGTGTCCGACGATCATTTCAGGAGGAGCAAGGGGAACTGATCAGCTTGCCGAGCGATATGCGAAAGAGAACAATTTCCCGCTGATAATTCATAAACCTGACTGGAATTTGGATGGAAAAAGTGCCGGCATGAAAAGAAATATTTCAATATTAAATGATTGTACCCATGTTATCGCTTTTTGGAATGGAATTTCTCCCGGTACAGAACACATGATCCGGTATTCAAAGATTTACAGACGATTACTGCGTATTGTTATTATTACATAGTTAAAAAAACAACCATAAATTTCAGGATTAATTTTTAGTCGGCTTTTTATTGTAGTAACTCGGCCCAGGAGCTTAGCCATTCGGAATTCGTTTTTTTAGAAGATCTCTCTCCTCCAATTTGCACCAAAGTTATTGATCGCCAGCCGGAAAAGTCAAGGGCCGTCCGGTGATGCGGATGACAACCTTTGGTGCATCACCTCCCGTCACTTCGTGCTCGGTCACTTTCAGCCCACGAAATACCCATAACTGCGAAATCACAAACTGGAATGAATATTCACTTATGGCTGTTCTATCTGAACATTAAAAACAAAATATTTACAGATAAAAGGCAGAAACTGACATTCGCCCCTGACTAGAATCCGCCCAGCTCAATGTTGATTGCCCGAAATTTAATTCTAACGGCGAGTCAGATGCCAATATAAGACCGCAGGGCAGCGACGTAAAATTATGGGCAAATCAAATGTTGCAGAAAGTACAGCAATTGTTGCTGCTGAAGTTGCTGAAGTAAAATCCGTTGAAGCTGTTGCAGCGCTGGTAATGACTGTTGTGAAAAACGAGATCGAAGAGCCACGCCGACTCACCCTTGATGAGAAAATCCAAAGGGTTGAAGATCTGACGATGCTGATCGACCGATGGAGAACACTGAACGAATCACGTCGCAAATTACAAACCTTCCACATCGGAGCGGATTCAATGAGCTCGACGATTCTGTTGAGAGATTCAGCCGGCAATGAGTTCAAAACTTCCAATTCATCGGTGATTACCTCCGTTATCGACGAGATAAAGCGGACACTGGATGGAAAAGTCAAAGAGGTTGAAGAACAAATCAGCCTTTAAAGAAAGGGAGCGAGAAGCTCCCTTTTTTTGGTCGTGGGGGGAGAAAAAAATTGTTTTGAATAAGAATAGATTAAAACGAAAAATTTGTAACAAATATGATTTTGTGTCGTTTTAAATATGTAAAATGCATTTCTCTTTATTGTCAAAACTTAATTTCTCTCTACAATTGTTAGACTAAAAAAATAAACCAATGTGTATTGATCTTGAATTTGGACTTAAAACAGCAACTGTTATTATTTCATTAGTGGTATTTATTAAAGGCGTTTATGAATATGCCAAAGCTCAAAAGTGGAAAAAAGCTGAATTCGTTTCAAAAGAAATCAAAGAATTTTTTAGTGATTTTGATATTAAAAGAGCTTTAGTTTTGCTTGATTGGAATTGCACTGATTTAGAATTAAAAACTAATGAAATAAAAGGAAGAACAAGCTTATATTTTGATGATGACTTAATATTTTCAGCACTTCAAACTCACAAGGAAAAGATGTCATTCACGGATGAAGAAGTTGTAATTAAGGCAATTTTTGACAGTTTGTTCGATAGACTTACTATGTTTGATAATTATATTGAAACGGGTCTGATAAAAGCAAAAGACATTAAACCATATCTTATATATTATATTAAAATATTAGCCGATACTCAAAACGATCGGAAATCGAGTGAATTAAGAAATCAAATATGGGAGTATATTGATGAATATGGATATGGATATGATAAAATTAGAGCATTTTGTAATAAGCTTGGATATAAAAATAATTAATCTCACATTACATGTCATCTTCTTTCGTAATCTCAATTAAATCAATACTTTCCTATCATAAGAAAATTCTTACCTTTTTTTGGTCGTGGGGGGAAAGAAAATAAAAGGATTAGATAATATGAATTTTCTATCTTGCATCATTATTATCCGGAAATAATCGAAAGTATTCGGTTATCATACAATTAGTACAATAAGCTGTTGTAATTTTGAGTTGTTTTAAGTTCAATGTCTTAAAAATCATAGTATGAATAAATCATCATATGGATTAACTGCATTGCCAAAATCCTACGTTTCTCATAGTAAAACTGAAAAAGAACATTTCAGGCTGGGATTTGCGAATCTTGATAGACATAAATACAATCGCGCTGTTTCCCATTTTACCCGGATCATTGCAACAGATCCCAAAAATTCAATGGCTTACTATTACAGAGGTATTGCTAAAATCTATCTTCAAAATCCCAAAGGCGCAATCAATGACTTAACCATTGCTTGTCCAATTCCATTGTTGGCTAAGAACGGATATTTTGGCAATCCTGCATACTTGCCACAGTAACCAAATCATGGAATAAATTGCAAATCTCCCAGGTACGAGTCGATTCAATTATAATAGTTCTCACCTCTAATATCGATGAGATGAAACGGACACTTGATGGAAAGGCCAAAGAGGTTGAAGAACAAATCAGCCTTTAAAGAAAAGAGAGCGAGAAGCTCCCTTTTTTTGGTCGTGGGAGAAAGTGAGATAAATACGAAGAGTACTCTAAGGCTAAAAATCGAATTTCTAGTGTGAAAATGATTTTAGTCCATTTATATTCGATATTAATCGGATATAATCGATTATCATACGACTAGCAATATATGCTTTTGCAATTTTAAATTTTTCTAACTCTATATGAATAAGTTAAATTTAGAACTTGAATTCAAAATGATTCTTTTCAATAATAACCTAAATATAAATAAATGAAACCAACTTGACCATACAGCAATCCATCCAATCTAGCCACAATGTTAAATGGCATTCCGATTTCACAAATGTTTATTAATAATTTGCTGAACCTAGCGACTTAACAAGGATCAAGCATCTCTGAATTACTACTTGCATCATTGATTAGCTGGGACAATTCGTGAAATTTGAATTTAACTTCAGGCAGTTGGCAGTAATAAAAGTAGGAGTATAAATACAAAACCTATAATAAAACAACATGTTTGGAATTTTACTAATTAACAACTTCAAAAGACCTACTTTCCCTTTGATTGACATTTACGAATTAAACACCAGCTCCAAAACATTTATTAATTAACATAAATAAAAATACTTATGAAAATAGCTAAATATGTGTTATTGATCGTCTTTATTTTGATTGCAATTGGTATATTAATTAAGAGAAATGGAAATATGATAAAACAGAATATTCCAGTTCAAGATACAATTACTCAGGATTCTGTTAACGTATTTAATGTTATTAAGGATAGTATCCCATCAAATTGGAAAACATTTACTAACAAACAATATGGCTTCACTTTTCAATATCCGGGCATATGGTCTAAATATGGCAATTACGCAAATGTGATTGACCGTTCTGGAACCATAATAGCGATAAAGATTAATTTCATTGATACTTTATCACACACTACCCTTATAATAAAATACCATTTAGCCCCTAAGGGAGCAGAATTTTATAAACATGTCGTTTCTCAATTTGATTCTGCTCAAGGTTTATATCCAAATGGAGTTAAACAGATAGAAGTAGCAGGACAAAAAGCTATAAAAGCAATTTCTATAATAAGTATAGATGGTAAGGAACATGTACTAAATCCGCCTGAAAAGTTAATTATTGTTGATCTTTTAGATAAGCAACAAACAGGAGAAATTCAATTTCAATTTAGAACTCCTTTAACTAATGATAAAATTGAACTCGCTAAGTTCGAACTCTTATTATCAACTTTCAAATTTACAAATAAAGAATCAAACTGACTGAATAACAAAATATTAAAAGACAATTTTAATAATTTTTAATCTATGAAAATGCACTTATTACTTATAGTTTTACTCCCCTTTATTGGATTGAATGTTAATGCACAAACTCAATTAATAACCAATGGAATTTTTTCAAGTTCTAGTGGATGGATAACTTCAGGAAACTGGTATATCACTACTACTAAAACTTGTTATAATAACTCTTCAGGTTATGCATATGCCGGGGATGCAAATGGATATGCGATAAATAATGAAACCGGTGATTTAAAACAAACTGTTACGATACCAAATACAGCAACTTCGGCAACTTTATCATTTTATGCTTCAAAAAGTACGGATGAAGTAACTACTTCAGAAGTTTTTGATTATGTTAATGTATTTTTATTGAATTCAAGCGGTAGTCAATTAATGCAATTTAGTCCTACTAACATAAATAATTTATACGCTGGTAAACCATCAACACTTTGTGATGGTTATTCTTTCAAATCCTTTTCAATCCCTACAACCTATTTTGGCCAACAGGTTCAAGTTGTATTTCGTGTGCATACAGATGGTGCAAAATATACTATGTTTAGAATTGATGATGTTAGTTTGACTTATGTTGCTGGAGCTTCCTGTACTAGTCCAACTTCTTCTGTTAATAGTCCAACGGGGTCAAGTCCATTAACAATAACCTGTACTGCCTCAGGATCTGGAGGAACGCTTGCGTATAAATGGTATGGCGGTTCTTCCTGTTCTGGAACTGTTCTTGGTACAAGTTCCACATTAAATGTAATAACAAGTGGGTCTTATTCTTGTAAGGCCTATATCAATGGGTATGAATCTACCTGTTACAATTGTGCTTCCGGTAATGCAACAATCACTACTGCCTGTTCCAGTCCAACTTCTTCTGTTAATAGTCCAACGGGGTCAAGTCCATTAACAATAACCTGTACTGCCTCAGGATCTGGTGGAACAATTGCGTATAAATGGTATAGCGGTTCTTCCTGTTCCGGAACTGTTCTTGGTACAAGTTCCACTTTAAGTGTAACTACAAGTGGAAATTATTCTTGTAAGGCCTATATCAATGGTTTTGAAACTACTTGTTACAACTGTGCTTCTGGTTATGCAACAATCACTACTGCCTGTACCATTCCAACTTCTTCTGTTAATAGTCCAACAGGTTCCAATCCTTTAACAATGACCTGCACGGCATCGGGGTCAGGAGGAACCTTAGCCTATAAATGGTATAGTGGTACTGCTTGTTCCGGAACTGTTCTCGGTACAAGTTCCACTTTAAGTGTAACTACAAGTGGAAATTATTCTTGTAAGGCCTATATCAATGGTTACGAATCTACTTGTTACAATTGTGCAACAGGATATGCGACAATTAGTTCTTCTGGTTCAGTACCAGTAGAGGGAATTGATATTCACGGAAATAAAACAATAGCATCATGGTCAGATGTTGCCAGTGAAGGAATTTCATTTGCATATATCAAGGCTACTGAAAGCAATAGAACACCGGTTACCGGATTTCCAGATAATGCGAAGAATGCTAAAGCTAATAATATTGTTGTTGGGGCTTACCATTTTGCAACACCTCTTTTTTCACCAGGGTATTATCAGTCAGATTATAACAACCAGGCTACGGCGAGTCAAGAGGCTACAAATTTTGTTAATGCTGCAAAAAATTACATTGGGAATAGTTTTCTTCCTCCTTCACTTGATGTTGAAGATCAAATTGTCAGTTTTACTCCATCAAATGGTTTATCATATAATGTTTATGTGGATCCTTTATCAGGTAGTAGCTATTACATTGATAATTCTGGTCAACATACTCTTACATCTCGACCTAAAATGAGTGCAGCTGCCTTAGCGCAATGGATTCATGATTGGACTGCTCAGGTATTCTCCCTAACAGGGACAATGCCTGTACTATATTGTACAAGGTGGTATGCACAACAGCTTTACCCATACTACCAAAACGGAACAATAACAAGTAAACTTTGGATAGCTGATACAACAATTGGTTCAGAGGGAAGTCCAAATACAACTGGATGGACAAATTGGCCATGGATTTTTCAGCAATATTCTTGGAAAGGCAGACTTAGTCCTGGTATCATTGGTGATGTGGATTTAGATGTTTTCAATGGAGATTTAACTGCATTTAATAGTTTGGTAGGAGGAATCCAAATTCCTCCACCTCCAAATGATAACTGTTCAGAAGCAAAGCCTTTGACAATTGGAACCACTTATAATAATGAGACACTAACTGGAGCAACACAAACTCTTGTTGAGAATTATTGTGGAAGTACTTCTTCTACTCAAATAGTTGATGTTTGGTACAAATTTGTGGCAACATCAGCAACACATACAATAACAGCTACTCCTTCTTCGGGCTTGGATATAGTTATTGATTTACGTTCTGGTAATTGCAATGGATCAAAAATTGACTGTAAAGATAGTGGTGGTGGTAAGAATATGCCAGAAATTTTAACATATTCAAATTTTTCTGTTGGAAGTACTTATTATATTCGCATTTATCAGGATGGGACTAAAACAACTAATGATTTTTTAATAAACATTTCTGGTACTTCTTCCTGCGTCACACCAACTACCCAAGCAAGCAACATTACTTTTTCCGATGTGAGTATAAATTCAATGACAGCAAACTGGACAAATGGTAAAGGAAGCAGACGGATTGTAAAAGTAAATACATCCAATAGTTTTACTGCACCTGGCAACGGAACAGATCCCACTGCAAATGCAAGTTACAGCGGTTCTGGAGAGCAGGTAGCTTATAATGGCACCAGCAATAGTTTGTCGGTTACCGGATTGACTGCCGGCACTACGTATTGGTTCAGGGTTTATGAGGCAAACTGCTCAGGCAGTTCAGTATTATATTCTACAACTACTGCATCCAATAATCCAAACAGCCAGATCATAACTTCATCCTGCGTTGCCCCAACTACGCAAGCTAACGCAATTACATTTTCTGGTGTAAATACAAATTCGATGACTACAAACTGGGCGAATGGCAACGGAAGCAAGCGGATTGTAAAAGTAAATACATCCAATAGTTTCACTGCACCAGCCAATGGTACAGACCCTACAGCAAATGCCAGCTACAGCAGTTCGGGTGAGCAGGTAGTTTATAATGGCACCAGCAATAATGTAAGGGTAACCGAATTATCTTCCGGCACAACATATTGGTTCAGAGTTTATGAGGCAAACTGTACTGGCAGTTCATCATTGTATTATACAGATACAGCAAACAACAATCCCAATAGCCAAAGTACTACATCAACCTGTACAGCGCCAAATAATGGAATTATATCACCGAGTAGCCCTACTGTTGTAGCTGGCAATGGCATAAACCTTACTATTACAGCAAATGGTACAACTCAATTTACTTACCAGTGGTGGTGGTGGAATGGGTCAAATTGGACAGCATTAACAGATTCTTCACCTTATTCGGGTACAACAACCCAAACTTTAACGATTAACCCTACTTCAACAAGTATGAACGGGTATAATTATACTTGTGTAGTAACTAATTCATGTGGATATCAAAATGATATAAGCTCAGTACAACTAGAAGTAACTTCATCCTGTACCGCCCCAACAGCCCAGGCAAGCGCCATTACTTTTTCCGGAGTGAGCACTAGTTCAATGACAGCAAACTGGACAAATGGTAACGGAAACAGGCGTGTTGTAAAAGTAAATACGTCCAATAATTTCACTGCGCCTGGCAATGGGACAGACCCTACAGCAAATGCCAGTTACAACGGTTCAGGAGAACAGGTAGTTTATAATGGCAGCAGCAATAACATAACAGTCAACGGATTATCAGCCGGCACTACCTATTGGTTCAAAGTTTATGAGGCAAATTGTATCGGCAGTTCTTCGTTATATTATTCCGCTACAGCATCAAATAACCCAAATAGCCAAAGTACATCCTCTCCTTGTACTATCCCAATTGCCTCAGGTTCCATTACCGGAAATAATTCTGTCTGCAAAGGTGGATCAGAAACTTACACAGTACCTGCAATTGCTGGAGCAACTTCATATATTTGGACATTGCCTACAGGAGCAACAGGAACAAGTACCACAAACAGCATCACTGTTAATTATGGAACGCCTGCTGTTTCAGGTAACATTACAGTAAAGGGTCATAATTCATGCGGTGATGGGGCTGCCTCAAATTTGGCAATTACGGTAAATGCTTTACCTGCAAATGCAGGAGCGATTACAGGTATGGTATCTGCCTACAAAGGAACTTCTGAAATATATACCGTTCCTGCTATCGCAGGTGCGACCTCCTATATCTGGACTTTACCATCAGGGGTAACTGGAACCAGTACAACAAATTCAATAACTACCACCATCGGATCTCCAGCTGCGTCGGGCACGATCAAAGTGAAAGGACATAATGACTGTGGCGATGGAATGGAGAGTAGTCTGGCTATAACTATCAAAGATTTGTCATCAGGAGTAATTACAGGGGCAAGTTCAGTCTGTAAGGGTACAGCAGAAACCTATTCAGTCCAAACCATTGCAGGAGCAACCTCCTATATCTGGACGCTTCCGGCAGGTGCAACAGGCAGCAGCTCAACCAACTCTATCAATGTATCATTCGGCACTAATGCTGTGTCAGGCAGTATTAAAGTGAAGGGTCATAATAATGGTGGTGACGGAGCAGAGGGCACCTTTGCAATAACTGTAAACGATGTTCCATCAGCCTCAGGTTCCACTACCGGAAATACTTCAGTCTGCAAAGGTGGATCAGAAACTTACACTATACCTGCAATTAATGGAGCCACTTCTTATATTTGGACATTACTTACTGGGGCAACTGGAACAAGTACTACAAACAGCATCACCGTTAATTATGGAACGACTGCTGTTTCAGGCAACATTACGGTTAAAGGTCATAATTCATGTGGTGATGGGGCTGCCTCAAATTTGGCAATTATTGTAAATTCTAAACCTGCAACTCCTGTTGTAACTTTGAATGCAAATGTTTTGCACTCAAATGCTTCAACAGGGAATCAGTGGTACAACCAAAACGGGTCAATTAACGGAGCAACTAATCAGGATTATACTTTTACTGCCATTGGTAATTATTCAGTGATCGTAACGCTTAACGGTTGCGCTTCCGACCCATCCACTTTAAATGTTGTAACTGGTATAGATCCGAATGAATCAAATACATCCATTAAAGTATATCCTAATCCTTTTACAAATGAGTTAACTATAGAGTTTGTCGGTAACACTGTTAAAACTGAATTTGTGATCGTAAACTCAAAAGGTCAGGTTGTTTTCAGCGGAAATTTGTTTGAAAAGGTGGTGATACAAACTTCAAATTTTTCTACCGGTCTTTACTTTGTAAAACTTAATTCAGGAAAGACAATTGAGTTTAAAAAGATTGTGAAATTGTGACTTATTAAAATCTCTTAAATTCATTAATTCAAATTCGCATAAATAAAACGTAAATGAAAACTTCAATTAAATATTTAATGGTTCTCGGTTTACTTACTATAACCCTTTGGGGATGTAAAAAAGGTGGTACTAATCCTGATCCGGTAGTTCCTGATACGACTAAACCAACCATTTCAATTACAAAACCATCTGCAGGCCAGACATTTGTTGCCGGAAATACCATTCCATTTCAAGCAACTTTTAACGATAACAAAGAACTTAAAAGCTATGAAATTTCAATCAGTAAAGTAGTAACCGGTGGTTTAACCTTAAAATTTGTGCCTACTTCTGTACCCTTTAATTATTTAAAATCATCGACAAGTTTTGCATCGGGAGTCAAACAGCAGGAAATCAATTTAAGCGATATTATAATTCCTTCGAATACAGCTACAAATATTACGACTCCCGGAAAATACAATTTCAAAGTTACTTACGTTGATGGATCAAACAATAGTTCTGAATCTACTTTGGAAATCAATATTAATTAAAATTGAGTTGTCAAACATTCAGGCAACTGAAGGAAAAAAAATTGTTTATTAAGACACAAATCATCGACAAAAAGCTCAGCAAATCGCTGAGTTTTTTGTCCTTTTCCTCTCCCTCCTTGCTATATATCTTTACCCAAAAATAAGATTTATGGCAGAAAAACAATCCATCCGTCGCAACCTGGCGCTCAAGGAGTATGAGATCAAAGAGACACCCGATGGCCAACAGGTCACTTTCTCCATCAGGTTCGTGGAGAAAAACGGTGAAGTAGTTTTCATTCCTCGCGCCGTAGCAGCTGGTCTTCCGTTTAATGGGAAGGACAACCGTATGCGTGGTATCCTTCCAATTGACAACGACAATAATGCTTCAGGTCATGTTACACCGGTGCATATTGATGGAATTATTGAGTGGAACGGCAAAAAAATCAAACTATAATGGCAGATATCCTTTTCAATAGATCGGGTGTTCCATTGATAGCTTATGGGAAAAGCTACCAAGCTACCACCACAGGTACCCCTGCAGAAAAGCCCAAAAGCACCTCACAACCTAAAAATCCGGATGAGGATAAACTAACAGTCAGGAATATCCAGGTGTCGGCGTGGGGACCAGCCAATGATTTTCCAAAAAAAGCCGATGAGATCATCAATAGCGTGGGAGTACTTAATACAGGTCTAAAGTTTACGCACAACTTTACAATGGGTCAGGGAATCTTTGCCTGCAAGGTCTCCGATTACGATGAGCAGGGCAATGAAATTCTTGAACGTGTGAAGGATAAATCACTGATCACACTTGCCAACTCAAGACTGATCCGAAGGTTTATGTCCAAGGTTTTGCGCGATTACCGGAAATTTGGGTGTGCTTTTGTGCAAATATTGATGAATGCTGATGGCAGTCAGATTGTAAGGATTCGCTAACAGCCAAGCAGATTGAGAATGTGATGAAAGAATGCTCGGGAGCATTTGTGCTGCTGGGACACCTGATTGATATTGGCGATTACGATGCGTTGCATGAGCTTTGGGATCACCAGGAAACTATTTGCGACGATATCATCGTTCGCATAAAAGCAGATAAGCGCAATCCTAACGCCAAAGCTATCCGGGATTTCGACATGGGCCGTGTGAACGTTTTACTGATCGCGAATGAGAATGATAAAACCTATGGTGTCCGTTGCACTTTCACAATCACCTCGCCTCTTTCGACCGATGTAAATCCGGAGAAGTGGAATATTAATAACAATGTGCCAGATTAATAAAATGTTGATTCAATGGCAATCACTCAAAGCGGAAAACCTGCAATAACCGACAGCGATTTCGATGCAAAAGCGCAAAATGATGCTGTTTCAAAATGGGCATCTTTGGTACAGCGCAAATTACGGGACCGCACCTTCTGGTTTGATCATGGTAAACAGGGAACATCAAACCGTCCTGGGCGAATTGAGAAAAACCTTGGTGACAGTATCAAATCGGTGACAAAGAAACAATATGGAGTAATCGATCGTTTGACATACTCTTTCGAAAGGCATGGTGTGTTTGGCCATAAAGGTGTAGGCCGTGGTTACGAAATGCAAGGTGATAGGCGGTTCGCACTGCCAAATCGGATGACCTTGCAACCCGTCAACCGACCTGGAGGGGAGACGATCCGCGTCCACGTCTGCCAATGAATGGTTTAACCCTTTGTTGGAACAAACCCTTCCAGAACTTGCGGACAAACAAGCTGAAATAAATGCTGATGCTGTGCTGAATGCAACACTAATGATGATCCGTTAGAAGCACTATATATGTTTTTTTTTAAAACTGAGATACCATTAACTTTGGAAGCTACGCACTGAGGTGGATTGCTGGCGATTTCCTGTCAAGCCGAAAAGCTGGCTGAGCGGAAAGGTAAACACCGAAAACTTTTGCTACCGCATTTGCGGGTTGCAGAAGTTGCTGGTTAGGTTTTTCTTATTTCAATATTCAGCAATTCTCCTAACGTTTTGGGAATTATTATAAAATATATTTCAGGATTATTTTCATCTAATGATCGGCACTCATACCAATTTTCGCCATGTCCTAAATCAAAAATGCAATTTACCCAAATAGTCGGGCCTAAAAAAATTTCAGAACCTGAGCCTGCGTCAATACGCGATCCATTTATATCATAAAAACGTGGATGCATAATGCGTGAAACGCCAGAATATTTTGTATCATGAAGCCATCTTTCTCGTATATCAAATTGTTTATTCATCATGCTACGTAATCCATTAATGAGAAAAATAATATTTTGTTGTCCTTCGATTTCAATTTTTATGGCTAATTGTTTTGGAATTTTATTTTCATTTTGAGGCCATATTGGTATTACATGAGCTCCATTTTTTACAAATTCAATAAATTTTCCGCCTTTTTGAGGAACTATTTCAAAACCAATCATCGGTACGCATTCATCCCCAAATGCAAAACAAACCACTTTCCGCACATATTTATTTTCTTCAGTATTGTTAAACAGCCAAAAAGCAAATGATGGTCCCATAATTGCACCATTTTCAGAATTCGAATTATGAGCTTCAGATGCCTCAAGAACCCAACCTTTAAATTTTAATGGGGATGTATAACTTCCTGAAATTTTAATTGGTTCATTCTCCCAACTAGACGGATACAAAATATTAGGTTTTACAATTGAATCTGATGGTAAAGAAATTTTATTAGAAATTATTTCTGTAGGAGATTTCTTATCATTATCTGAACCTATGACATTTTTGTTGCTATCAATATTTTTTCTTTTTTGATTATTAGTACATTCAATAAAAAGTGACAGGCAAATAAGCATTAGAAAAACCTGACAAATAGATACTTTGTATTTTATTTTAAAACTGATGAAGATTGTTTTCATTGTATCGTATTTTAATATTGAGAATGGTTTTAAAATTCTAAAATATTTATAGACTATTTCTTTTTCTGTTCAACAATTTTCTGTCCGTCGATAAATATTTTTTTCTTCCAATGTAATTGAAATAACCAACAACGCCCTATACTCTTATGGCAGGATTTAACTGATAAATCCACTAGATGACTGATGCTACACTTCAAAATCACAATTTATTAACAACGAACACCGAAACCCGACTTGCCAGGTAGCATGCTGTTACCTGTTCGGTTTTCAATCATTTATATTTGACTCGACCAGTAAGGAATTTATTTTTCAAATTGAACATCATCAATATAGAATGTTATTGCTCCATCATCATTTGCCTTTGAATCAACTACAAAACTAAAAGCCCCAGTTATATTTGATAAATCCTTGCCTTCTAAGTCAATCGTATCTTTTACCCATACTTTTTTTAGCCGTTTTGTTAATTCATCTGATACAAAAGTATCGCCGCAATCCTGACCTGTTTTAAATTTCACTTCTTCTCCACCTTTTTCACCTTTAATATAGAAAGTTATCCTTAGGTAGCCAGATTTAGAAAAATCTTTGCCTTTTTTTTTACACCAATTATTTGCTGGATATTGCCAAAAAACTCCACCCCAGCCAATATCACCCACAGAATAAGTGATTTTAGTGCATAACGAATCGGGGCGAGCATTGTCTTTATAGTTCTTTTTTACAATAATATTTAATGTATCACCCATATAACCAGATGAAGAAAAATTATCTAGAACATTATAAATCTTGTTTGACTGTGCATAACATTCTGAGAAAATAAAAAAGAATAAGCCTAATGTTAAAATATTAATTTTCATAAGATTATAATTTATATATTAAAGAATTTCGATTATTTTTATTATTGAAAGACCATCCTTTACTTTTGTTTTTAATTGTTGATAATCTGATCTATCCAGTTTAGTCAAAGTGGAGAAATTATCTTTATATTTTGTGGAAAATTCAGAATCAATTTGAATAAGCAAGGCTAAACAATCATTTCTCCAGTTATTATATAGTTCAAATGTTTTATCTTCTGTAGGATCAAGTTTTAATAAAATTTCTCCACTTAGACTGACTCTACTTATCAATGATTTCCATTTTTGAATTGATTTTATCTGATTATTTGGAGATACGCTATTTGAATGCCTATATTCAATAATTTTTGTTTGAGAATTTAGAATATTCCTAAGGCTAATGGCAATACTGTCTAGATTGTTAATCATATCTCGTTGGTCAATAATCTTTTCTAACCTCAGATTCTCTAATTTGTAATTTTCGATTATCAGATTATGATACATGATTAGATTATTACGATCGTGAATGAAGACCGCTGATGTGACACTAAAAGTAACTATTACTATTGAAATAATTATAGTTAATGGATGTCTGTCCACTATTTCGTTAAACTTGTTCTTTTTTTGATTTTCTTCCATATTTCAAGATTTTTTATAGAATGACCATTATCGTTTTGCAACTATTCGTAGTTCGAGATTTAACCCTTAAAATTCATCCGCAATGTTACTTTTTAGATTACTTACTTTTTGACATCGAAGCGCTGAAACCCAATTTGAATTTATCAAATCGATTTTAGCTGACCTGAAACATATCTATTTCTTTTCCTTATTTCATTTCTAGTGATCAAAACCCTTTCTGTCAATAAAATACATGTCAACTGTTAGAACAGTCAATATGAAATTTCATCAAAACCGAACACGTTTCAAGTGCCGATTAAACTGACCGACAATTATTATATAGCGGAAAATTTACAGTACTTTTAATGTACTTCAATTGATTTCAATCTACTATTTCTTTCATTGTGAGTTAGTTCAACTCGTTTATCTGCTCAACAATCCCTTTTTATTATCTTTTTATTGCTAGGTAAAAGTTGATACGTATTATACTCTTAATGTTACATTTTCTTCATAATTTATAATCATTAAACACAGATGGTTCTTCCTTCTGTTAATAGATCAAAATCTGTCTTTTCTTTCGCTCTTCACCACCCATGACTTAGCCTAAAAACAACATAAATGGCAACAAGTTACAACCGCAGGATCAATCTATTCATTAATGTGCAACAGGTTAGTAATGATGTTAGGAGCATTCGGACTGAGATGGTAAGGTTAGAGAAAGAACATCAGGCACGGATGACACTCGGGAGCCAGGAATACATTGCACATGCACGTCGTATACGGAAATTGTGGGGGAATTCTCGTAGAACACAACCAGCAAATTGCTGCGGCTTCAAGATCATGGAATCTGAGCAGGATGGGTGATGCTTTCAACCTGTAATTTGCACTGGTTACTGCTGCTATAGCTTCAATTACTGGCCTGATCATGGGTTTTATGGCTTTGGTTAAAACCTTTAACGATTATGAAGAGCGGGTCGACAACCTCTCAGCGCTCACCGGTCTGGCAGGTTCATCACTCGACTGGCTGTCACAGAAGGCAAAGGACTTAAGCACTGCAACGCTCGAAGGAGGGATCAGGGTAACAAAAGGTGCCCAGAAGATTGTGGGTGCATTCATAAAAACAGGGTCGGCAAGACCGGAGTTACTCAAGAACAAGGAGGGACTTGCCCAGGTAACACAGTAAGCTATCATTCTGAGTGCAGCAAGGAGCAGATGTCGCACCAGATCATCACAAATATTTTATCCAAACCTTCTACCTTTCCCATTTATTTTATTGATTTATAAACAAGTAACTCTTGTTCTCAATTTCTTAGAAGATATCTCTCTCCTCCAATTAATCACCAAAGTTATTGATCGCCAGCCGGAAAAGTCAAGGGCCGTCCGGTGATGCGGATGACAACCTTTGGTGCATCACCTTCCGGCACTTCGTGCTCGGTCACTTTCAGCCCACGAA
>Ga0209511_1002000_pt1 | contig 17258 bp, 10 predicted proteins | sample SSSSmetaG_FD_184141 | JGI IMG/M metagenome (GOLD analysis project Ga0209511, IMG submission 184141) | Glacier valley bacterial and archeal communities from Borup Fiord, Nunavut, Canada, to study Microbial Dark Matter (Phase II) - ​SSSS... | ecosystem: Environmental > Aquatic > Freshwater > Ice >...
GCTCGTGTTGCCATGGTTGATCTCGTATCCCGTTCTCGTGGATGCCGAGTTCGTCTCGATCCCACATCAGAGGCAGGACGCACGGGCCGAAGTCGCGGGCAACCTCGAGCAGGTCTTCGTGCAGGAGGGTGATACGGTCACCAAGGGCCAGCCACTTGGTCGGCTTGTGAATCACGAGCTCGACCGGCTACTTGCCGTCGGGCAGAGCGAGCTCGCGGCGCTCGACGCGAAGATCGACAAGCTTCGGCGCGGGGCAACCGCGGAGGAGCTAACGCTCGCAAAGAGTCGGACGTTGACCGCCGAGGCGACGGTCAATCAGGAAGCGCGGGCAGTGCGGGTGGCCGCAAGCATGAGCTCAGCTGGTGTCGGCACCGCAGCAGCGCTGGACTCTCGGAGTGGAAGCGCCGCAGCGTCGGCCTCGCTCGCGAGCGTAGCGCGATGGCGCGAAGCGACACTCGTCGCAGGGTCGCGGATCGAAGTGATAGCGGCGGCCACAGCAGAGCGCGCACGCCTCGCGGCGCAACTCGACCATATCGAGGTCGACCTGGAGCTGCTCGTCGTCCGCAGTCCGATCGCCGGCATCGTGACTACTCCGCGCCTGAGCGATAAGCGATTCACGCGACTCGAGCGGGGAGACACGTTCGCCCAAGTCCAAGATATGTCGTCGTCCTTCGCAGAGATCCGGCTCGCAGCGAACGTCCCCCTGGCAGAGCTCGAGATCGGTAGCGAGATCGAGCTCCGGTCGGACGGATTCCCGGCCCTCCCGATCAAATGTCGGATCGATCGATTTCGGAATCTTGCAGAGACCGACAACGATGCAAAAGAACAAGGCGACCCGACGGCCCGCGACATTGTCGTGGTGACGTCGCCGTTCTCGGTGCCCCACCACCTGATGGGGCTAACCGGTCACGCACGCGTTTATGGCAATAGGCGCTCACTTGCCTACACCAAGCTCTACCTGCCTCTCCAGCGGGTCGCTCGGGTCGTTCTGTGGTCCCTGATGTAGTTGCATTGACACGATCGAATCCCAGCGCATACGCTTCACGTGTCGTGGTAGCAGCTAACGAGCTCGTAAAGACTGCGCTACGTGGCGACTTGATCGTCGCTCACCGCGACGACGATACGATCGAGCTCACGGATCCGCGCACCGATCGTTGTTTCCGGTTCGATGAGGTTCAATGGGAAGTGCTTTCCTCGCTCAACCGCAACGAGCCAGCCAGCCAGATCGCGATCGAAGTGCTCGGCGATGCGTCGGTACAGTCGACCGTCGAGACGTTTGCGGCGCGACTGCACGCCCTGGGGTTGTTCGAGGGCGACGAGATCGAAGATCTAGCCAGCGCGCAAGCGCGGCTGCTTCGACGCGAAGCATGCGAACGGCGAGACGTACGTGTGACCGAGACCGTGAGATGGGCGGCAGAGCACCTGCCCTACTTCCGCGCCCGCATTGCGAATCTCGTCCCAGACGTTAACGGGTATGCCGACCTCCGCCGGCTTCCGGTGATGACGAAGCGCGACTTTCGCGACAACTTTCCCGCCGGCCTGCTGCGAGAAGATCTCGATCTCGACGCGCTCGTCGAATCGGGTGAAGCTCAGATCGCGACCACGTCAGGCAGCACCGGCGGTCGGCTCGCGTTCATCCGCGACAACAACCGCGACATCGTCTCATCTCGCCTGCCAGGTGTGACGTCCGTACCCGGCGGCTGGGGCGCGGCCAAGATCGCGCGGTTCACGACGCCGCTGTGTAGCGGAGCGGTCTGCCATCTCGGCGAGGTTCCATTCCAAGAGCGGATCATCAACGACACGCTCCATTTGAATTCTTCGGAGCGCGTCCTCGCGCTGCGTCGACCGCAAGTCGAAAACATCCTATCGGACATCCAGCAGTTCTCGGCGAACGTGTTCCAGGTCGATCCGGTATACGCAGTCGCGTTGATTCGGGCGGCGCAACGCTTCGGTATCGCGTTGCCCACGTTCCACGCAGTGCTGTCGTTCTTCGAGTACTGCTCGGTGATCCACCGCGAGATTCTCGAGACCACGTTTCAAGCGCAGGTGACCGACTATCTCTCCGCGGCGGACCTCGGCGGTGGCGTTGCTGCCTTCGCGTGCGGCAACGGTCGGTTCCACGTGAACGAGCACGAGAACGTGTTCGAGTTCCTGCGCCACGGTGAGCCCGTTGGATACGGCGAGCTCGGTGAAATCGCCGTCACGAGCATCAACCACCGATTCACTCGTCTCATTCGTTATCGCCTGGGCGATCTTGCCCGGCCAATCGAGTCGTGTGGCTGTGCGTTCGACGATTGGGCTGCATTCGAGTTCGAGGGGCGAGTGCAGGACTGCATCCGGAACACCAGCGGCGAGATCGTCACCTCGCGTGGGGTCGACCAGCTGTTTGTGGGACTCTCGTGGCTCGACTTTTACCAACTGGTCCAACGCTCGGAAACCTTCTACGAGCTGGTAGCGCTGCGTCGCCCCGGCACGCCCGAGAACGGAGATCCGCAAACGTTCCTGGATCGTGCGACGGCGTTGCTCGGCAATGGCGCCAACATCACCATCGAATACGCGCGCGAGCTGCCGGTCGAGCCGTCGTTCAAGTATCCGCTGACGAAATCGTTGGTCCCGGTGCGCGAAGAATGGTAGCGCCCAACCATTGCGCGGAGCTCGCGGATGGATGGGGGCTGTGGCGGTGGGCTCGGTTGCGCGGCGCAGGCTTCTCGGTCGAGAGGGTCGCAGCGCTCGCGAGTCCCGGTCTAGCGGCAGCGGCCGACCGGCTGGTTGCTGCCGAGCACGAGGCATTCGTGTACCGTGAGAAGTTGCTCGATGAGCTCCGCGTCGCGATGCGGGGTGCCCGTGGTGAGGAGCGGACTCGCCTGGGCAAAGCGCTCAAGCGAGTTCGCAGCAAGCGACCGCAGGAAGCGCTCGAGCCACTGGCCGGGACTGCTTTTCTCGCGTCGGTCGAGCCACTGATCGCGCTCGAGAGCGAGTCGAGCGTCGCCGATGCGGCATTCGAGGCCTCGTTCAACGAAGCGACAGGCGCCACTGAAGCCGCGTTGCGCGAGGCCGTCGCGGACCCGCGGTTCCATGAAGCGGTGGTCTGGCAGAACCGCGCTGCATGGGCGAACGGTTGTGAACCATTCTCGCGTCACGAAGGGGTCGCGACGTCGCGCACGCGGAAGCAACACAAGCTGATCGCTAATTATCTTCAACGGTACTGCACGAAGAACGACACGATTGGCTTCTTCGGTCCCAATGGCTGGGCCCGCGTCGATCCTGAGGTTCGCGACACCAAGGCGACGCCCGGACCTACTCTGCTTGCATCACGGTCCGTCTACTTCGAATACTGGGCGATCGATGCGCTCGCAGCAGCGATGATCGACGACGAGCTCAAGCTTCATCTGCTGCCGCGACGTTCTCCCAACGTGTGGGTCGACGGAGACATTCTTCACCATCCGATCGATCAGACGACCGAATTATCTGAGGAGTTCGCATCGATCCTGTCCGCGTGTGATGGCGTGCGAACAGCCACCGAAATCGCGGCGCAGTTCGGCGACGATGCATATGCCGTTTTGACCGAGCTCGAAGAGCAGCGCCTGATCACATGGACGATCGAAATTCCGACCGCGACAGCGCGCCCGGAGCTTTACTTGCGCGCGCTGCTCGATCGAGCCGGGCCTGCCGGCGAGCGCGGGCGTGCGATGCTGACCGAGCTCGAACAGGCCAAAGCAACCATTGCTGCAGCCGCCGGCGATCCCGCTCGGCTCGAGAGCGCATTAACCGCTCTCGAGCTCACGTTCGTGCGTCTCACTTCTGTCTCAGCCACTCGCAATGCCGGGCAGATGTACGCCGCGCGGACTCTCGTATACGAGGATTGCCGGCGCGATTTTGACCTGACACTCGGCGACTCCTTTCTCCGCCAGCTCGCGCCTCCGCTCGCGTTGGTGCTCCAAAGTGCAAGGTGGTACACGCACGAGATCGCGACACGCTACTCGTCGGCGCTTCGCGAGATCTTTGCCACCGAAGGCGAGCCCGTGCTCGACTACCTCCGGTTCTGGAAGCGAGCTCGCGACTTATTTCCAGGTAAAGCGGGCGGTGGGATTGTCGACGCCGTTCGCCTCGAGCTCGAGGCACGCTGGGAGCGCATCCTAGCAATCGACCCGACGTGCCGCTCGCAGGAGTTCCGAGCGTGCGACCTCACGAAACAAGCGGCCGATGCGTTCGCGGCTCCGCACCCGGGTTGGCCGAGCGCTCGGCATCATTCGCCGGATATCTTGCTCGCCGGTTCGCTGATCGTCATCGGTGAGATTCATGTTGGGATGAACACCGCGGCGGTTCAAGTCGCGCTCGAACAACACCAAGACCCGGCGAGCCTGATCCGTGCGCGCGAGGCCGACCTTCCGGAACCCGGCATTGCGCCGGTGTGGTCCAAGGCAAAAACTCGCGCCGATTTCTACTCGCAATCCTCTTGGGATTACGAGCTCGAGACCGGTGAGACCCGATCTGCCCGGCCGCGCGACCACGTGATCGCGATCGGTACTCTGGTGATCGAGGATCGTGAAGGCAGGCTCGTGGTGCACCCGCGAGGGGTTGGTCCCACGTTCGATTTGATCCCGTTTCTCGAACATCACCTCATCGCGGAGAGTTTCTCGCGCTTCGACCTGCTTGCAGCTCGGCCGCACACGCCACGCATAACGATCGACGATGTCGTCGTCGCCAGAGAGCGCTGGCGATTTGCGTGCGCAGCGCTGCCGTTTCTCCAGGAACGCCTGCCAGCCAAGCGATTCGTCCACGTCAGAAAGTGGGCGAAGGAGCAAGGGTTTCCACGCTTCGTGTTTTTGAAATCAGATGCCGAGGTGAAACCGACCTTTGTGGATTTCGACAGCCCTATCCTCGTCGAAATGTTCATTGGCGATATCTCGCGCGCGACAGAAGCATCGGTCACCGAGATGCTGCCGATGGCGAGCGACTGCTGGCTTGCGGACGCCGAGGGCAACCGCTACACGTCGGAGCTTCGTATGATCGCGACCGATCCACAATGCTGGACCCGATGAAGACCGAGCTCGTCACAGGCGAGATGCCCTTGCTGGGGCCGGGTGCGAACGTGCTCGAGAATCTGATGCAGTATCCGATTCCGATTCTGCGCCAAGCTGCAGAAAAGCGCGGCCTACAAGTACGCGCGAAAGCCAGCCGTGCCGAGCTCGCGAATCGCTTGCTCCGCGAGACCGTGCGTCGGCAGGCAGAGGATATGTACTCGCAGCAGGACCGATCGTTTCTCTCGGTGGACACGTCTTACCCCTTCCTCACCAAGTTGCTGCGCGACGCCAGGCCGAAGGAGATCTTCGATATCGGTTGTGGAACCGGTCTCGTGGCGACCCGATGCCGAAACATCTTACCCGCTGACGGCTCGTACTACGGCGTCGATCAGGTTGCCGCAGGCGTGGACCGTGCGAACGATCGGTTGCGCGGAGACAATCGATTCCATTTCGCTGTCGAAGATGCCGAAGGTGCGCGCGTCCGGCGCGGCAGCGATCTGGTGATGTTTTGTTGGGTGATGAACTGGCTCGACACGCACTCGGTCAACCGGATCTTCCGTCGCCTCGGCAAGCTGTCACCCGACGTCACGCTCATCACCTGCGTCGCGTTCCTGGCGTGCGTGAAATCTCGCAACGGGCGGCCACTCGGTGGTAGCCACCAGTTTTCGGTCGCCCGAGACTATCTCCGGGGCAAGGACCACGGTGAGGCCGAGGCGCTATGGGACCTCACGCGATACCGCTGCTACTACACGTCCCTCGTTCAAAACTTCAGGATCGTCGAAGAGCACGTTCGCCCCGGCGGAAATATCTTCTGGGTCGCGCGATCTCGCGGTCGCACGTAGCGGTTATCCGAGGTCGAACGTCTTCGCGCGCGCGCCTTTGCGCTCGTCGAGCAACTGGATGATCGACCGCGCAGCATTTTCGGCCGCACCCGTCTCGACCGTTCGGTAGGACGTTGGCTTTCCGATGCGTTGACGCATGAGCTCGGCAAGCTCCGCTGGCGAGGTCTGGTGATAGAACGTCGGCTCCGGCGCGCCATATCGGCGAAGCCGATGGACCACGTGAAAGTTCTGTTCGAAGTGGTTCTGCAACGGGATGTAAATGAACGGACGACGGTTAGCGACGAGCTCCATGGTCGTGGTGAGACCGCCCTGGACGACCGCGAGGTCGCAGCAAGCGAGGGTCTTGAAAAGATCGTGGACGTACCCGACGACGGTCATGTTCTCGACGGGCGTGATTCCCGCAGGATCGATGCGCGGACCACAGACCAGAAGCAGCCGCGCTTCGGGAAGATCTTTGCGCAGAAGCGCAAACGCGGCGGCGATGCGGCGCAATAAGTGGACACCGACGGCCGAGCCGCCAACCGCTGCGACGATCAGCGGTTGACGAGGATCGATCCCAAGTTGGTGACGCACCCTCTCGGTGTCCTCATAGTCTTTGGGATCGAACGGCAAAACATAACCGGGGAAGTTGAAGTGTTGCGGGATCCAGTCCGGCATGAACGGCAAATCCGGTCCGAAATGTTTCGGGATGATGTCGGTCTCCGTACCGATAAAGAGTGCGGCGTCGCGGATGAATGGGAACCGCTCGATGTGCCGAATATTCTCGTGGTTGTAGTCTGCGGCGACGACGGCTTCGCGCGAGCCGCTCGACTCGTCGATGGGTAGCCAACCGACGAAGTCCGTCATGAACGCGTACGGAGCCGTTTTCTGCTCGGGGTTCTCGTGCAAGTAATAATCGAGCTCCCACGCTTCATCGCCAAGCCAGAGATCGAAATGGTCCTCGCGCACGATGTCGTGAAACACCATGAAGTTAGCGAGCAGGATCTCGTCCATCTCGCGCCACGCATGAAAGCAATGCAGGTCGTGCTCGTCCATCTCAGATTCGAAGTGAGCCGACTCGTTCGCCAACTGCTCCGACAGCGGATGGATCTTCTCGCCAGCTTCCTTCAAGAAGCGGGTTACGGGATGCTGCGCGAGCCACACGATCTCTAGATCCGGACGCTGAGCTCGCGCGGCTCTCGCAATCGCGAGATCACGCTGTGCGTGGCCTAGGCCGATCGGGCTCGAGATGTAGAGCGCGCGCGGATGACGACGATGAATCGCACGCACGAGCGTCTGCTCACGAGGGTGCATACGCTCGCCAACGAAGTCCGCCAGTGCGAGGTTCACTTTCACCGGATCGCGGACTTGTGGCCCATGACCGCCACCGTCGATGTTGATCAGCCGCGCTGAGGTGATCGCATTCGCGACGGACTTGCCCTGCGCGTACGGAATGACCTTATCGTCGCTTCCATGAATCACGAGCGTTGGACACTCGATCTTAGCGAGTAGGTCAGGAACCCCGCTTCGGTCGTACTCGCGCTCGACTTGGACGAGCACCTCGGGTGTAGTCTCTAAAGCCCATTTTCCAGCATCGTCTCGCGCCTTCGTCGAGTGTGCCTCGTGGAAGACCTCGCCAAAGAACCACTGCACGAACTCGTCGTAGTGCTCGAGCCAGTAATTGGCGTTGTACTTTCCCCACCCTTCGTAGGTGTCTTGGGCACCCCAGAATGCGTCTTTGGAACCGGCGCCGCCACCGATCGCGGGGCCGATCAATACGAGGTTCTGTACTCGGTCTGGGTTGCGAGCGGCGAGCATTGCAGCTTCATTGCTCCCCATCGAGAACCCCACGACCGTCGGCGGGGTCGGGCACTCGGCCGTCATCACGGTAAGTGCATCGCGATAAAAATGCTCGATCGTGTAGCCGCTCGCTGGCCGTTCGCTCGCTCCATTGCCGCGCGGGTCGTACGTAACTACGCGCGCATGGCGCGCGAAGTACGGGACCTGCATCTTCCAAATCCTCGAGTAGAGGATGTTCCATGTCGGTAGAAACAGGAGCGTCTGGGGCCCGGACCCGAACACCTCGACATGGAGACGAACACCGGAGGAATCGAGTTCGACAGACCGATCAGGATTGCGCGCGCGCATGTGCCGTTGCTTCAGCATACACTACCGACAGCGTCCGAAAGTGAGCGCTGCGCCGTGCCCCCCAAAATCCCTTCGCTCGTTCCTGTCGAAGATTTTCCGCTGCTGAAACGGACCATCGAGGACAGGTCGATTATCTATCTCGATTCCGCGGCTACCTCGCTCAAGCCGAACGCGGTGATCGAAGCCGTCGTCGGCTTCTATCGAGATGTCTCCGCAAACATCAATCGCAGTGACCATACGCTTTCGCAGGAGGCCTCCGGGAAATTCGAACAGGTCCGCCACGACACCGCTCGGTTCATCGGTGCGCTAACCCGTGAGATCGTTTTCACCGCAAACACCACCGACTCGATGAACCTGGTCGCGAATGGGTTACATCTCGGTGCCGGAGACAACGTGGTGACCTCGATCGCGGACCACCATTCCAACATCTTGCCATGGATGGGCCGGTGCGAGACCCGGCTGCTACCGGCCACCAGCGACGGAGTGATCGACCTCGACCGGCTCCCGGCGTTGATCAACGCGAAGACGCGGCTCGTCGCGCTTGGCCACATCTCGAACGTCACGGGCGCGATCCAACCAGTGCGAGAAGCGATCGCGATCGCCCACGCCTACAACGTTCCAGTTGTTATCGATGCGGCGCAATCGGTTCCACACGTGCCGATCGACGTCGTCGATCTCGGCTGCGATTTTTTGGCGTTCTCGGCCCACAAGATGCTGGGGCCGACCGGCGTCGGCGTGTTGTTCATCAACGAAGAGCGAGCCGATGCACTCGCTCCGTCCAAATTGGGCGGCGGAATTCCCGACCACGTCAGAACAGATGGCTACACGCTCAAGGAAGCACCATATCGGTTCGAAGCAGGAACGCCGAACATCGAGGGCGTCTTGGGTCTCGGCGCAGCGATCGCCTACTTGAAGAAGATCGGAATGGCGCGAGTCGCGTCCCACGATGCAGCGATGGCGCTCAAAATGAGCGAGCTTTTTTCCGAGCTACCTGGCGTCGAGATGCTCGGGCCCAAAGACCCGACAAAGAAGATCGCGATCGCTTCGCTTGTGCCGACCGGTTCGACGGTAACGGTCGCAACGCTCGGCCGCATTCTGAGCGACTCCTACAAGATCATGGCCCGCGCCGGCACGCACTGCGCTCATCCGTACTTCGCGTCGATTGGCCGGCCTGGAGCAGTGCGTCTTTCGAGTTACCTCTACACGACCGATGATGATCTGGAGGCAGCCGCAAAGGCGATCCGCGAGATCATGCGCATGTAACCGACGGTGACCTACATCATCACCGAAAATGATAGCGCCGATCGGTTCCTGTTGATTGACGTCATTTAGCGATTTGATTAACTTGTATCGATGATGACGAAAAAAGCGGGTGATGTTCAGGAACCGCATCTCGGTCTACTCGGTGGCACGACGACCGGGACCGGCACGTTCGTGATCAAAGAGCTGAAGAAGTTCGCGTCGTTGTCGAAAGCAGGACTGCAAGCCGGTGACGAGATCATCTCGTTCGGGCCGATGGTTGGTGCGGCACTCGAACAGAATCAAACCGAGATCGTTGCCCTGGTCGCGCGTCTCGGCGTCGGAGGCACCATTCCGGTCAAGTTCAAGCGCGCCGGTAAAGTAGCGGACGTCATGGTCAAGTTGGTCGCGAAGAAGAACTTGAATCTCAGCCTTGAAGACGTGGATCTCGAACTCGAACGTAAGATCGCACCCTGACGCCGGCATCTTCAGCATCCATGGATGCTCGCCACCAGGTTCCGCTAGGCGGCGGGTGGGCGACTTGGGCGATGTTTGTTCTGCGCTCCGCTGGATTTCCGGCAGCGTTGGTCACGTCGATCTCGTCGAACGCTTTGGCGGAAGCAACCGATCGATTTCTGCACGCACACGCGCTTGCTCTGGCAGTGCGAAGCCGGGTGGAAAGTGAACTGAGCACCCGCCTCGCGAACCAACGCGGCAAGGCCCGTGGCCTGACGATTCGCGCGCTCAAAGCGGTAGAGCGAGGAGAAATTCCGCGCTGTGAGGGTGAGCTCGAACGAACCGCGATCCTCGACGAGCTGGTTGCGGCGAATGCCGCCGCGGTCGAGGCGCGAGCGGCGATGGAGGCCGAGTTCGAGAATGCACAAGCGCGCGAGCTCGACGGTCTGGTGAACGTCGCGCAGCTAACGTTGTTTCGCGAAGCGTTAACCTGGCAGAACCGCGCGAGCCTCGGCGTCCTCGAGACGCTCGGACATGGACGGGGACGGCCAATCAACGCCAGGGCTGCGCAACATCGGCGAATGGTCGCCAGTTATCTGCAGCGCTATTCGGTCAAGAACGATGCGGCGGGATTCTATGGACCAACCGTATGGGCCCGGATCGACCCGTCACACTCCGAAATCCAGATCCGTCCAGGCGCTTCGCTGGTCGATGCTCGCAACGTCTACTTCGAGTACTGGGGCATCGACCTGCTCGCGCAACAGGTCGCAGCAGACGACGCACTCAAGCCGCACCTCGCGCCGCGCAGGCTGCCGACGATTCGCGTTCACGAGACCACGCTCCACTACCCCATCGAACGCAGTGCCGAGCTAGACGCGAGCGTTGCTCAGATGCTCTCGCGGTGTGATGGAGTGCATTCCGCGCTGGAGCTCGCGGCGCAGTGCGAACTCCAGCTAGATGATGCGCTCGAGATTCTGGAGCATCTCGAAACGTATGGGCTCGTGACATGGACGATCGAGCTACCCACCGCGTCTGCCCGCCCCGAGGCTGAACTGCGAGCGATCCTCGAGCGCGCAGGCGGTGCCGGCGAAGCCGGGCTCGCAAAACTGAGCGAGCTGGAAGTGGCGCTGGCCGTTGTCGAGCGTGCGGCCGGCGATCCGGATGCTGTAGATCGAGCGCTGCTCGAGCTCGATGCAACGTTCGAGCGAATCACCACTGCCGACGCGCGCAGGTCCGCAGGGCAGATGTATGCCGGCAGAACGCTCGTCTTTTTGAGCTGTCGGCGCGCAGTCGAGGTCACGCTAGGCAGCGACTTCGTTCAACGTCTCGCACCCGCGATCGTCAAGGTGCTGACCAGCGCACGTTGGTATGCAGCCACCGTCGCGGCCGGGTATCGACGCCTCCTCGACAAGATTTATGAAGAGCTCGGCGGCGAACGCATCGATTTCCTCCGCTTCTGGAAAGAGCTCGCGCCGCATTTCCCCAACGGCCGCGATCGAGCACCGATCTTCGACGATACGCGTTCCGAGGTGCAGAACAAATGGGCCGAGATCCTCGGATGGCACGAGGCGACGGGACCGATTGATGTACACAGTCGCGATATCGAGGACCGGGTAGCAGCTGCGTTCGGAGGCAACGGCGAGACCTGGCCGGCGGCAAAGTACCAATCAATCGACGTGATGATCGCAGCGCGGAATGCGGAGGCCGTCATCCGCGGCGACTACACCGTAGTACTCGGCGAGCTTCACTGCGCGGTCGACAACACCGCGAACGTCGCGGATCGTGACATCCATCCTGATCCAACCTGGCCGGTGAGCGCGCGAGAAAGAGACCTGCCGGCGCCGAGTGTCAATGTTGTACGGGCGAAGGACCAGGCGAAATTTGGCGGGCAGCTGCCGACCTCTACACACGACTTCGACCTGGAACTCGGCACAGCTAAGTCCTGGAGAGCGCGAGATCGAGTGCTCGAAATCGCGATGCTCGAGGTCGAGCGTGACGATACCGGACTCTTCGCTCGCCATCGCTCGACGAATGAACGTTTCGAAATCCTGACCTTGATGCAGGACTTCCTACTGGCCGAGGAAGAGACGCTAGGCGGACTCAATCTTTTGCCTGCGCGGCCTCGAATGCCTCGGGTGACGCTTGACGGCGTCGTGTTGTCCCGTCGGCAGTGGCGCCTCGTCAAGGAAGACCTCGAGTTCGCCTCTGTCGAGCGCGGCCCTGCGCAGTACGCATCTGCGCGACGATGGGCGACGGACCTTGGCGTACCCCGATGGTTCTTCGTCAAGGTCCCGCACGAGACCAAGCCGATGTTCATCGACCTCGAGTCCCCGATCTTCGTGGAGCTCCTGACGAAGCTCGCGAGGTCAGCAACATCGATGAATGTGTCGGAGATGCTACCGGCCATCGACGAGGCTTGGCTTCCGGACGAAAAACGGAACTCCTACACAAGCGAGTTCCGCATCCTGGCGCTGAGGTAAAGCTCGGGGTCAGTTGAGACCGACGAGCTGCGCCCAACACATCACGCTGAGGAGGCGAGACGAAGCCTGTTGTCATCCTCGCCCTTCGGCAACCGCACGACGTGGTGCACGGATGGCATTGCGTCGGTGTACCGCGCGCCGTCGTGATCGCTTTGGCGTCGGTGAGTGTCGGTAAGCGCTGCACGAACCCGTGTTCCAGGTGGCGTAGCGAGATGCGACCGTCAGAACGTGACGTGGACGATCTCTGCGCATAGCCGAGTGCCAAACCGCTTGTCCGTCACGGTGTGACGCTTGGCCGAACTCTGACAATTTTGTCCGAAAGTTCGTGCACTTTTCCGATGCGCTGATGTCGTACATCGCGCAACCGAATCACTCGACAGAGTTGCGCCGACGAAAGAAGATGAACCGGGGGGAGTGTGCACATGCGGGTAACGCTTTTAGGTCACGCTAGTCTTCTCATCGAAACTTCCGACCTGACGGTCCTCACCGATCCGACGTTTGGAGACATCGAGCTCGACGGCATCGCGGAATTTTGTCCACGACGAGCACTAGACGTCACCGCATTGCCGGACATCGACCTGATCTACATCTCCCATCTCCATACCGACCACTTCGACATCGATAGCCTCGCGCACCTTCGTAATAAGGTGGAAACAGTGATCGCGCCAAATGACCCGTTCGTGCTCGACGGGTTAGCACAGCTCGGCTTCGAAACTATCCAACCGATCAAGGATGGTCAGGCGTTGCGCTTCGGCGAGACGCGACTTCTGATTACGCCCTCGCGCTTCAAGGTTCCCGAGCACGGACTGCTGGTCAGCGATCCGGACGCCGTCGTGTGGAACCAGGTCGACACCCTGTGCGAACCGGAATGGCTTCCAAATCTGCGTACAGAGCAGATCGATCTTCACATCGCGAACTTCTCGCCGTTGAGCTGGTACCACGTGCTGGTCAACGGTCCGAGCAGCTTTCCGCACGATGTCTACCGAGAGCAATTCGAGGTGATTCGCGCCGCTCGCGCAAAGCTGATCGTGCCTGGCTCGTCCGGACTGAAGTTTCGCGCGCCGTACGAGCACATGAATCGGTACTGGTTTCCTGTTCGCCATGAACGCTTTGCAGAGGACATCCGGCGAGCACTCGGTACTGAAACCGCGGTCCTCAATCCTGGTGACGTGGTCGAGATCATCGACCACGTACCGAAGGTCCATCGCCAAGCTGCGCACGCTCTCGTGCGCACGACCGATGCGTCCACCGATGCCTTTCATTTCAATCCGACGTCAACACTCCCCGCGCTGATCGATCACAACCAACTCGCTGCAGCGCTGCCCGACCTCGACACCGCTGTGACCGAAGTCCTCGGCAAGATCGCCGCGTCGCTCGCCGATCCGCGCAAGATATCGCTGCTAGAACGGATTCGCCCGTGGAACGTGCGCATGCAGATCTCCGTGCAATTTCCGGATCGTGTCCAGGAGTGGACGATCGATTTTTCGTCGAGCGCGCCCGTGGTTCGTCAAGGCAAGGCGATCGACGCGAACTACTTTTTCGAAGCGACCGCGTCGGGCTTACATGATGTCGAGCGCGGACTTGCGTGGGACCGATTCTTCTACTTCGAACATCGCGCGTTCCACACGGTTTATATGGTGCGCGCCGAGGGCGTGTTCACGCCCGAAGCTCCAGCGCAGGGTCGGCTTGGCGCGGGCGGCGTGCCGTCGCCCCACGAACTTTTCTTTGCCTTGTGGGAGCCCAGTCCCGGAGCATGGATCAGACGGCGCGTCGAGCGAGCGCTCGCATCTACATGATACGCTGAGGCATGATGAAGCACCTCTTCGAACTTCCGGGTTCGGGGTGGCGCCTGTGGCGCTCTATTTGCGTTCGCGGGGCCGGTTTTCCTGCGCAGCTGATCGAGGAGCTCACGTCGAAGCCGGCAGCAGCTGCAATCCGCGACCTCCTCGATCTCGAGGCTAACATTCGTCGAGTGAGCGAGGTTGCGATCGCGAGTCTCGAATCGGATCTCGCATCTACTCCTTCCGAGCACCGGCGCAGCATCACTTCGGTCATCAAACAGCTGCGCGCCGGTAGAGCGGTCGCACCTCTTGCAGACGTCAGGTCACCGGTGTCGTTGTCGCCGGCATCGATCGAGTTGCTGAATGTGCTCGGTCGCGCACACGCGCAGCTCGCGAACGCACGAGGCGTCGCTACCGAGCTCGCCGATTCCGCACGAAAGCGCCAGTCAGAGGCGCTGCGCAACTACGCGCGCAACGAACTCTACCGCGAGGCGCTCGTCTGGCAGAACCGGCGTGCGCTTCACGACGGGGTCGACGTCTTGCTCCGGCAACCGGAGCACGCCACTTCATCGAAGACCAGACAGCACGAGCGCCTCATCGCAAACCACATCCAACGCTATGCGCTAAAAAACGAGTCGATCGGTTTTTTTGGCCCCGTCGGGTGGGGAACGATCGACGATGCGCAGCCAAGCTTTTCGATGGAGGCTGGTCCGGCTCTGCTCCGGAGACGCTTCGTCCATTTGGAATACTGGGGCTACGAGACGCTGGCCAAAGTTTTGGCGACCGATGACATCCGTCCACGCTTGGCTCCACGTCTCGGCGCGACGAGCTCGCTCGAAGGGACGACGTTACGATATCCAATCGATCGAGAGATCGAGCTTCCGCCCGGGTTCGTCGCCGTGTTGAGCTTGATCGACGGCAAATGTTCGGCCGAAGCCATCGCGCGACGTCTCGTCTCCGAGGAGGTCTTCGACGAAGAGCTCGAGGTCTACGAGCTGCTCGAAGGCTTGGTTCGACAGCGAATTATCATCTGGACGATCGAGATAGCCCCGTACGCCGATGATCCCGCCGCAGACTTGCGACACGTGTTGCAGACGATCGACCACGCCGAAGGTCTCGCCAAGCTCGACTTGCTGGATCGTGCGCTGGCGCGAGTCGCTTCGGCCGCAGGAGACGTGACGGCACTCGATTGCGCGATGACCGAGCTCGATCGAACGTTCACGCAAATCACCGGTTCCGATGCGACGCGGCGCCCGGGACAAGCGTACGCGGGCCGTACACTCCTATACGAGGACTGCGAACGCGATGTCGATGTTCGGATCGGCCCAGCTGTGCTCGAAACGTTAGCGGAGCCGCTCTCGCTGGTCTTGGCGAGCATCCGTTGGTACACGTTCGAGCTCGCAAAGCGGCATCGCACGATCATGCGCGAGCTCTATCTCGAGCTCGCCGGCGATGCGCCGTCGCTCGCTTTCATGAAGTTCTGGGATCGCGCGAGTGACGTCCTCGGCAAGCCGACCAGCGACCTGTTGCTGGAGTTCCAACAGATCTGGATGAAGCTTCTGAAGCTCGATGATCTTTCGGTTCGCCGGGTCGAGCTCACCTCTGCATCGATCGCGACGGCGGTCGAGGCGCAGTTCGCCGCCCCCGGTCCCGGCTGGCCCTCAGCTAGGCAACATTCGCCCGATCTGATGATCGCGGCACCGAGCGCCGATGCGATTCGATCCGGCGAGTACACGTTCGTCGCGGGCGAGTTTCATGTCGCATGCTCGACGATCGCGACGCGCTGGACCGCGCGACTCCATCCCGATCCCGCATCGATCGTCGCAGCCATGCAGGCAGACCTCCCGACGCCGGTCGTCGATCCGGTCGCTCCAAGTGACAATGTCAACAGAGCGTCTCGGTTCTCGATCCGGCCGAATGACTACGATTTAGAGCTCGGGTCGACCTTGTCGCGGCGGCCGCGCTCGCAAGTTCTCGAAGCGGGGTCGCTACGCGTCGTTCCCACGCCAACATCGCTTCAGATCGTCACCCGCGACGGAGTCGTTGCGCTCGCGCTGGAGGAGTTTCTGGATTCGTTCCTCACGTCCGAGTGCTTGACGTTCAGATTGTTCCCTTCAGCTCCGCACATGCCGCGTATCACGATCGGCAACTTCATTGTCAATCGCGAGTCGTGGTCGTTCGATCCCTCGACACTCGAGTTCGCAACGGTCGCCGACCCGATCGACCGCATGCTCGCGATCGACCGGTGGGCTAGCCAGCACCAGCTGCCCCGCTTCATGTTCTACAAGATCCCGGAGGAGCAGAAGCCGTGCTTCGTCGATCTCGAGAGCCCTCACTTCGTAGATCTCATGGCCCATCTCGTCAGAAAATCGTCGCGCATCTCGTTCTCGGAAATGCTGCCGGCACCTGATGATCTTTGGCTTGCCGATCGGAATGGTGCCCGCTACGCGAGCGAGCTCCGGATCGTCGCGGTCGATCCCCGGCAGTGGAGTCTGCCGTAGTGGGTCGCTTTGCATTTGGGTGCGGCTCTTTCGCGGGTGGCCCTGAGCGGTCGCAATTGCTCGTGGTGTAGTCTCGGCGGCAGCTTTCTTGCACTCTCGAACACGAGATGCTCGACCCGAGAGGGGTCGGCGCGCTATGTTGTTGCTGCCTAGAGCATCTGGTCGCCGAGAAGTTAGGTGGAGGAGTCCCTGATTACGTGTGCGTCGATGGCTTTACGTTGGAATACAATCCGTAATGCTTCGAGGTAGGCACGCGAAATATCGAGCGCGTGCTGGGCGCGCCGCCGCGACTGCAGACCTCAAACGGACGAAGGTTGTCGAGCACGGTGCTGCGATGGAGAAGAAGATGCACGAGCTTTTTGCGGACATGCCGGGCGTCGCGCTGCTCGGTCGGCGAGATCCGAGCAAGAAGATCGCGATTGCGTCGCTCGTGCCTGCCGTGCCGATGGTCACGGTGGCTACCCTCTGCCGGATCTTGAACGACGCCTACAAGATCATGGCGCGCGTGGGCACTCTCCGAGCAGATCGGTATTTCGCATCTCACAACCGCTCGGGGGTGCCGGAGTGAACGACCATCTCGTGCCGCTGGCCGAGGGGTGGGCGCTGTGGCGTTGGTGCATGGTTCGAGGCACTGGGTTTCCTATGACCGGTGTGCTCGCGCTCGCGGCGCCGGCAACTGCAGACGCAGCGGATTTCGCGATCAGCTCCGAAGACGATCTGGCGCTCGTTCGTGCACGCACTGCGGCGACGCTGCGTGGAGTGGTGATGACCTCCAGCGGTGACGAGCGGAGCGGGTTGGTGCGCGCTC
>Ga0209511_1002003_pt1 | contig 17249 bp, 14 predicted proteins | sample SSSSmetaG_FD_184141 | JGI IMG/M metagenome (GOLD analysis project Ga0209511, IMG submission 184141) | Glacier valley bacterial and archeal communities from Borup Fiord, Nunavut, Canada, to study Microbial Dark Matter (Phase II) - ​SSSS... | ecosystem: Environmental > Aquatic > Freshwater > Ice >...
CCAACACCCCGACCGACACGCCGACAGCTACCCCGACCGACACGCCAGAGCCGAACCTCACCCCGACCTGGTTCGCCCCGCCCTCCATCTCCAAGTAACTCCTGGGCAAAGAGAACACCCCCGCCAGCAATGGTGGGGGTGTTTCTGTTGGCAGTGTGGGCGTTGGCAGCAGCCAGCGTATCAAGTTCAGCGAACAAGTGAATGGCTGCGCTAGGTGAACAGATCAGCGCAACCCATAGCATGGTCAGCCTACGCTCGACGTTCACACCCTGGCATTCGTCTATATGCTGCCTGTTATGCAAGACAATAAAGTAGCAGCAGTGACCATTAGCCTGCTGCTGCTTGCAGATTGCTTCTTGTACGTAAGAGCGGTTGATGAACCGCCGCGCTGGCGACCACTATGGAGCGGCCTAGTGTGGTGGCGGCACTGGGATCGCCGTCCAGGTGGCAATCACTGGGGCTGTCAGTTGCGGGCGGGCGGCATTACTGCCAGCGGCAGTGTAGCGGGTGGCAACCAACTGCCTTGCGCTGGCGAAGTTAGCGGGGGCTGCGGTCTCGAAGCTGGCAGCGGTCAGGCTGGGTTGCGGCGTGCCAGTGGCCTTCTGCGCGGCGGTGACAGCAGCCGCTTGCGTGCTGGTGGGGCTGAGAGGATTTAGTGGCTGGAAGTATTGACCGACGGGGCTGAAGGCGAAGGCGGTGATCGCCAATAGCGCGACGATGGTGGCGGCCAGGGCGAAGCTGACCCACTGTGGGCGAGCCTGCACCAACCGCACTCGTGGCCCCGCCTGCTCCTGCAATCGCCGCTGGATCGTCGGCCACAGGTCGCGGCTGGCTGGCATCTCGCTGGCTGCGTAGTCGCGTACTGCACGGCGGATGCGCTCTCCTGGCAAAGTCTTCTGCACTGCTACCTCCTTAAACACCGTAAACCCCTTGACTTTAGCTACCTACTTGGCTGGCTGCATCCACGGTGGGAGCAACTCGCGCAGCCGCTTGCGGGCCACGCTCAACCGCCAGCGGATCGTCCCTGGTGAGCAGTTCAGTTCTGCTGACATCTCCTCGTCGCTTAGGTCGAGGTAGTAGCGCAGCACGATAGCGGCCCGCTGACCGGGCGTGAGTTGGCTGAGGGTGGCGGCCAGCACGGAGTTGCGTTCGGCAGCCTCCATGATCTCATCCAGGTTGAGGCCGCCACTGACCAGTTCGATCCGTTCGCTGCTATCTTCCTTCTCCAGTGGCACTTGCCGCCCGCGCCGCTGCACTGCCTTGAGCGTATCGTTGACCACGCAGCGCAGGAACCAGGGGGCGAAGGGCCGCCGCTCGTCAAACTGGCTAATCTTTTCGTAGACGCGGATGTAGACGGTTTGCACAATATCCTCGGCCAGGGCGTGGTCGCCGCAAATCAGGAAGGCGGTTCGCAGAGCCTGGGTCTGGTAGCGATGCACCAGCACCTCCAGGCCACCAATGTCGCCCCGCTTGAGGCGCGCAATCGCCAGGCTCTCCTCGCTCTCTGGCGTGGCCCCGACGAACTCTAGCGCGACCGGTTCTGCTCTGATCATGCATCTCCCTCAACCAGTATATCAACCAACCCCGCTGATTGTTGGGGCTGGCAGCTTAGCTTGCGCTGGGCCAAAAAGCGGCGCAGCCTTTAGCCAGCTAATTATAGCGTAGCGGGCTGGCTGGCCGCCATAAACAGTAGCTTACCAGAGGCGGGCTGGCCTCAGGGGCGGCTGGCATAGCTGGCCCAACTGCCGCTGTCGCCATCAGGCAGCACAGCGAAGACCTTTTGCAGGCCGCCACCAACATAGTAGAGCGTGCCGTTACGGAAGTGTTGAACGGCACCATCGCCAAACTCCTCCGTGTCGGTGGCCGCACCGAGGCTCTCGCTGCCCAGGGCTTCCCATGCGCTAGCGGTGCGTGGGCCGGGGGCCGGTGGATCGCCAGCCTTGCGCGAACCATTGCCGATGTAGTCCACTCGCTTGTAGCGGCCATCGGGGTAGAGGCCGTAGGCGTAGCTGGGGCGGCTGTCGCTCTGGTTGATCAACACTGCGCCCTTGCGGAAGGGCTGGTAGCCACCATGTATGCCGTTGGCTGCATCGTAGCCGGGGTCAGTCGCGCAACCAAGCCTGCTGGCGAGTTCACCATTGCTGGTCAGGGCGTACTGGAAGATTTGCTTGGTTGGCTGGCAGCCCACCTGCCCGCTGCCGCTGCTGCCCTTGCGCTGGTAAATCTCCTTGCCGACCAGACCGAGTAGCACTCTGTAACGCGGGTCGCTCTGCTCTGGGTGGTACTCAAAGCGGGCGCGCTCAAAATACTGGGTGATATAGCGTTTGCCGTCCGCCGCGTTCACCTCGTAGAAGGCATCGGTGAGCGGGAAGCCCTGTTGGGCCAGCGCGCCGTTGTCGTCCCAGTAGCTGAGGAACAGGCCGCTGACGGCGTGGCCCGTTTCGGGGAAGTTGCGCGAGCCGCCGCCAGGGACGATCTCGCTGGCCGCTGTTACCCTGCCACCAGGGTAGCGGGCGAACAGGGCTTCTTTGCCCAGCAAGCCGAGCAGGATTTGGTAGCGCGGGTTGGTCTGCTCTGGGTGCAACTCGAAGCGAGCGCGCTCAAAATACTGGGTGCGGTAGGTGCGACCATCCGCGTCGTTGGGTTCATCGTATGCGTCAGTGATCGGCAAGCCCTGTTGGGCCAGGCCACCATGCGTCTGCCAATAGCCGAGGAAGGGGTCGTTTACAGTCTTGCCCGTTTCGGGGAAGGTACGGCTGGCATTCTGGGCCTGGGCGGTACTGCCCGCCAGCATGGTGAGCAGGGCGAACCCGGCGAACAGGAGGAGCAATCTTAGCTGCTTCAAGGTGGTACCTACCTTTCTGGGGCTAAAGCGCGGGCGTGCAGGCGCATCTTCAGGCCACGGCGGGGGCGCAGGGTGGTAGAAGGCAGCAGTTCAAAGTTCTGCGGCAGCATCTCCAGGCGGTAGCGGCTGGCTATCGTGGTCAGCATCAAGTGGGCCTCCATCAAGGCAAACTGCTGGCCGATGCAGAGGCGCGGGCCGCCACCAAAGGGGAAGTAGGCGTAGCGCGGCATCCGACGGCGGAAGTCTGCCGTCCAGCGTTCGGGGCTGAAGCGTTCTGGCTCGGCGAACCAGCGGGGGTCGCGCTGGACAACCCAGGGGGAGAGGGTCAGGTTGGCCCCAGCAGGCAGGCGGTAGCCGCTGGCCTCAAAGGACTCGATAGCCTTGCGGCCAAAGGCCCAGGCGGGTGGGTAGAGCCGCATCGCCTCGGTGATCACCTGCTCGGCGTAGGGCAAATTGGGCAGGTCGGCCAGGGTGGGGGTGCGCCCTTGCAGCACGCGGTCTACCTCGGTGTGCAACTTGGCCTCGGCCTCACCGTTCTGGGCCAGCAGCATCCAACTGTAGGTGAGAACCAGGGCGGTAGTATCGTGGCCCGCCAGGAAGATGGTGATCGTCTCGTCGCGCAACTGGGTGTCGGTCATCTGGCTGCCGTCGCTGTCCTGCGCTTGCAGCAGCATAGAGAGCAGGTCGCCGTGGTCTTCGCCACTGCTGCGCCGCTCGGCAATGATGGCGTAGAGTACCGCCTCGATCTGCTGGATTGCCTGCTCCATCGGGCGATTGGGCATCAACCGCTGGCCCTGGGGCAGCATCTGGCGTAGCGCACCACCCAGCGAAGCAAACTCCTCGGCCAGCGAGTCGGTGATCACCCGCAGTGCGTGTTCGACGGTCGCCTCCTCAGCAGTAACATCGGTATCGAACAGTGTCTTGCCGACCGTGCGTAGGGTGAGGGCCAACATCGCCTCGTGCGCGTCAATCGGCTGGCCGGGCTGCCAGCCAGCCATGATATCGTTGGTATAGCCGACCATCGTTTGGGCGTAGCTGGCGATGCGCTCGCGGTGGAATGCAGGTTGGGCGAGGCGGCGTTGGCGCAGCCAGAAGTCGCCGTCGCTGGTCAGCAGGCCGTTGCCGAGCAACTGGTAGGTACCACCGCGCTTGTAGAAGTCACTCTTGGTGAAGTTGCGGTTGTTGGTGACCAGTACCTTCTCAATGTCAGTAGGGTTGGAGAGCAGGTAGCTATCGGTGCCGAGAACCTGCATCTTGACCACATCACCTTGATCGCGGGTAGTACGGGTGAAGAAGCCGGGCGCGTTGCGGCTGAGATCGGGCAGGTTGCCGAGCAGTGGCAGGCTGCGGGTGCTGGGTATAGTACGGTTTGTAGTAGCAGTAGCCATCATCACTCCTTTGTACTATTGCGCTAGCGACCCCAACTGAGGCCGCCAACCCCTGAGATACGCCCTTCGCTGGTCAGCTTCTGGGTGTCGCTGGCGCGCGGGCCGCTGCTAAAATCCAGCTTGAGGGCGTAGAGGCTGAAGTTGTCGTTCTCCAGCGAGAGGAAGGCGAGGGCGCGACCGTCGGGCGACCAGGCGGGCGTGCGGGCGCGGTCGGTATTGGTGATCTTCAGTGCGCCAGTGCCGTCCTTGTGCGCCAGCCAAATATTGGTCTTGCCGCCCACCTTCGCGGTGTAGGCGATGTACTCACCGTCGGGGCTGTAGGTTGCGTCGTAGTCGGCCTCGTCCTTGTCCAGTAGAGGCAACCACTTGCCATCCTCGATACTGTAGGCCCACACAGCAGGCTTCTTCTGGCTAAAGTTGGTGGCAAGGATGGTGGCCTCGTCGGGGCTGTAGGCCGGGTGTTCCCAGCCGAAGTTGCCGAAGGTGGCATCGGCGGCCAGGCGGCTACCCCCTGCCGCATCACCCTGCGCGCTCATCGTCCAGACCACCAGGGTCTCGCTGTCGCCGTCGTGCAGGTAGGCCAGCCGCTTGCCGTTGGGCCGCCAGGCAGGGGCGAAGGCCCAGTTGCTACCCTTCACGTACTTATGCGTTTCAGGTTCCGCGTTGGGGTTGAAGTTGTTGGTCAACCGCAGCGCATTGCCGCCACCCACCTCCGCTACCGCCAGGTCGGAGTAGCTCTCGCCGCGCCGCACGTAGGCGAACTGGCTGCTGTCTGGCGACCAGGCGGGCTGCAACTCGCGCTCCTCTGGTGCATTGGGGTCGCGCACCACTCGGCTGGGTACGGTCGCCCGCTGTACATTGCCGTCGCGCCAGAGCCAGATCGCGTCGTCGCGGGTATAGAGGATGCGCCCGCCAAAGTCGGCAGCGTTTGGCATGGCGGGCGGCCCCGCCTGCACTCGCAAGCTGAGGCCACCAACCAGCAGGGCCAGTAGAGTGAGCATGATGAGGATTGTTTGTTTGGCTTTCATCTTGTTTTGCGAACCACCTGCATTCTAAGCTGGAGCTATCTGCTGCCGTATGACTGCTCTAGCAACTCGCGGGCTACCGTGCGGTCGTCCCAGGGTAGCTTTTCGTTACCGACAATGATACACTGCTCGTGACCCTTGCCGAGCAGTACCACGATGTCGCCCGCCTGCGCGACCAGACCGAAGGCGGCGCGGATCGCCTCGCGACGGTCAGCGATCTTGAGGAAGTCGCGGCCCGCTACCTTGCCCGCAGCCTCGGCACCAGCGGCGATCTCGTTGATGATCGCCATCGGCTCCTCAAAACGCGGGTCTTCGTCGGCGATCACGAAACTGTCGCACCACTTTGCGGCCACGCCCCCCTGCATCGGTCGCTTGGCCCGGTCGCGCTCGCCTGCGCTACCAAAGACGCAGATCAGCTTGCCATCGCGCCCCTCTGCTTTGGTCAGCGGACGAAGAATACCCAACACCTTGTCCATCGCGTCGGGCGTGTGCGCGTAGTCCACGATGCAGGTGAAGGGCTGGCCCGCCACGATCTGCTCCATGCGCCCTGCCACCCCCGCTACGCTCTCCAACCCACGCTTGATCACCGCCAACGGTATGTCCTGCGACAGAGCAACGGTGAGGGCGGCCAGCGAGTTGTAGACGTTGAAGCTGCCAGTCAGCTTGAGGTCGAGGTGGATGCTGCCGACTGGAGTGCTAACATCGTAGCGCAAGCCCGCCGGATGCGCCTGGATGTTGCTGGCCCGCACGGCGGCCTGCTGGTTGTGGATCGCGTAGGTTAGCCGTCGGCCACCCTGCGGCACGCGGTCGAGGTAGAGTTGGGCGTGTGGGTCGTCGCCATTGACCACGCCAACCTTCCCAATGCCCTTGTCGGCAGATGAGCCGAGGAAGTCGAACAATATAGCCTTATCTAGCCGATACTGCTCTACCGAGCCGTGAAAGTCGAGGTGTTCGTGGGTGACATTGGTCAGCACCGCCACGTCATACTCGCAGTGGTCGAGGCGGTGTTGGGCGAGGCCATGCGACGACGATTCGAGGACGGCATACTGAACCCCCTCAGCCACCATCTCCGCCAGCAAGCCCTGCACTTCGGTCGCCTCTGGGGTAGTCTCGCGCGTAGGATTGTCCCAGAGGCGCGGGCCAACCTTGAAGCTGACGGTGCCGAACAACCCAGTGCTGAAGCCAGCCTCCTCTAGCACGCGGCTAACCAGGAAGGTGGTGGTGGTTTTGCCGTCGGTGCCAGTTACGCCAATAGTGCGTAGCTTGCGGGCGGGATTGCCGTAGAAGGCGGCGGCGAAGTCGGCCAGGGCTGCGCTGGTATTCGGCACGCTGATCAGCGGCAGGTCAGGATGGGCGGCAGCAAAGTCGGGCAGCACCACAGCCGCCGTCGCCCCCTGGGCTAGAGCGGTCGCCACGTACTGGTGGCCGTCGGTATGGTAGTTCTTCTCGTAGCGGGCAACGAACAGCGTGCCGGGGGCTGCCTCCCGCGAGTCGTAGACGATGGCGGCAATCTCCGCCTCCGCCAGGCTAGCGGCCTGCAAGGTGGCGTTTGGTACGGCGAGCAGCAAATCAGCAAGTTTCATGGCGTAGCTCCTCCTTACAAGCTCAACCGCGATCCGCCTGGGAGCTACGCTGCTCTACGCCCAGCATTGGGATCACGGCCTTCCAATCAGCGGGTGTGGGCCAATCAGCCCTTAAAGAACTCGATCACCAACTCCGCCGCGTTGACCCCGGCTGCCGCCTGGCCCTCGCCGGTGGACGCGCCGATGTGGGGGGTAAAGAGGATATTGGCGTTGGGGTCTGCGTTTGCCAGCACAAGCAGCGGGTTGTCCGCAGCCGGTGGCTCGATCGCGTACACGTCCAGGGCGACCCCCCCGATCTGCCCGCTCTGAATCAGCCCAGCCAAGGCCGCCTCGTCGATCACCCCGCCACGGGCAGCATTGATGATCAAGGCACCAGGCTTCATGCTGCCCAGCCGCGCTGCATCCAAAAGGTTGCGCGTCTCGTCGGTCAGCGGCAGGTGAAGGGTGAGCAGGTCGGCGGTGGCTATCACCTCGTCGCGGCCCAGGCTGGTCGCCCCTTGCGCGCTGATCTGCTCTGCGCTCACAAAGGGGTCATAGGCAACCACGCTCATGCCCAGGGCGCGGGCGAAGGCAGCCACCTGCCCACCAATGCGGCCAAAGCCGAGGACACCGAGGGTGCGCCCACGCAACTCCAGGCCCTGGAAGGCTTTGCGCTCCCACTTGCCAGCCCGTACGCTGCGGTCGGCGGCGGGCAGGCGGCGGGCGAGAGCTAGCATCAGGCCCAGCACCAGTTCGGCTACCGCCTCGGTAGTAGCGGCGGGGGTGTTCATCACCTTGATGTTCTTCTCAGTGGCGGCGGCAGCATCCACATTGTCCAGGCCCACCCCAGCCCGCACAATCAGGCGCAGGCCCACCGCCTCGCCCAGCACCTCGCGGGTCAGCTTGGTGTCGCTGCGGACGAGGACGGCGGCGTAGCCATCCTCGCGCAGGGCGCGCTTGAGTTCGTCCACTGGCAGCTTCAGGCGGCTATCAGCTTGCAGGCCCGCCGCTTGCAGCAAGCTAGCGGCGCGGGGGTCGAGTTGGTCGGCAATCAACACTCTCTCGTTCAAGGCTACGGCTCCTGCGGCACAAGATTGGGGACGTGCTAGCTGCACGTCCCCCACATTATAGCATATTGCGGCATTTCAGGCTGGCAAGTCAGTCAGATAGTGATCAACCTCAGAGATCAGCGTGGTGAAGTTGAAGGGCTTGTTGATCCAGCCACTGGCCCCGGCTGCGAAGGCGGCATCCACCGTGCGCTGGTCAGAGACCGCACTGAGTATGATCACGCGGGGGAGGTCGCCTGGCTGCTGGTCGTGCTTGAGCCGCCTGCAAACGGTCACGCCATCCTGCCCTGGCATCATCACATCTAGCAGCACGAGATTAGGGTGTTCGGCGGCCACCTGCCGTTCGGCAGCCGAGGCGTTGGTCGCAGTGATAATCTCATAGCCCTGTAGCTCCAGACGATACTTTAGGATCGCCAGGATGTTCATGTCATCGTCAACCAGCAAAATCTTCGCGCCTATCATATTCTCTCCCTCCTCCACTCATTTAGCAGTAGTATTGTACCATCTGTTTCGTAGCTAATGCAAGAGGTTGAAGCTGATCGCTGGAACACTAAAATGTATAGGTAGAGCGGTCGGTAAGGTTCTGGTAAGGTTTGTAGGCACGGGTGGTTTTGACGGCTAGCCAGGAAGTTGTGATCGGGGGCGCAGATGTGGTATATTCCATACGCCTCTTTCAGCCCACGCCTCCACCGTTTGGAGCGGGGCGGAGCCTCACCACTTATGCCAAAGATACTGATCGTCTCGGACATACACGCCAACCTGACCGCCCTCGAAGCGGTACTGGCCGACTTCCAGCAAGCCACTGGGGGGCAGCCAGCGGTGATCTGGTCGCTGGGTGACATGGTGGATTATGGAGCCGAGCCAGAGGCCGTCCTCGATTGCTTGCAGCAGTACCCGCTGATCGCCATCCTGGGCAACCACGAACTGGCCCTGCTGGGCAAGGTTGAACTCGCCCTGTTCAACCCCGATGCTCGCAAGTCGGCTCTATGGACGCGCGGCCAGGTTGGTGAGCGCAATCTCGCCTTCCTAGCTGGCCTGAGCAGCAGCATCCAGGTCGCGGTGGGAGACAGTGAGTTCACCCTCGCGCACGGTAGCCCCCGCGATCCAGTGTGGGAATACCTGCTGCAAGCGGACGACGCGGCGGGCAACTTTGTGATGATGGAGACTGACCACGCTCTGGTCGGCCACACCCACATTGCCAGCTACTTCCGCCTCGCCCCCGGCAAGGGGGATCGCTCTGTTGTCGGCTCCTATGCCGCTCGCGACCGCGAGACGCTGCGGCTGCCCACCGCCAGCAGCGGAGAGCGGCTGATCCTCAACCCCGGCTCGGTCGGCCAACCCCGCGACAAAGACCCCCGTGCCGCCTACCTCTTGTTCGACGACGAAAGTCTGAGCTTTACCTACCGCCGCGTGAGCTACGATGTGGCGCAGACTGCCGACCGCATCAAGGCCGCCCACCTGCCAGAACGGTTCGCCCGCCGCCTGGAGCGTGGCACCTTAGAGCAGCCGCACCCCGGTTGGCTTGATTGGCGCACCCACAGTATAGAAGGAGTACAGTTTTGCTAGACAGTAGAGGCGAACGCCTACCCATCCACCACATCCTGATCGCCGTCAAGGATGGCGAGAGTGACGAAGATGCGCTGGCCCTGGGTTATGCTACCGCCCGTAAGAGCCACGCCCATTGCACTGTGATGCACGTGATCGAGGTGCCGCAGGCCTACCCCCTGACCGCCGACTTGCCCGCCGAGGTAGAGCATGGCGAGCGTGCCTTGCAACACGCCGAACAGGTGGCGGCCCGCTACGACCTGGAGTTGGAGACTGAACTGGTGCAGGCACGCAAGATCGGCCCAGCTATCGTGGATGAGGCGGTAGCCCGCAATAGCGACCTGGTGATCGTTACTGCCCAACTGCACCGTCGCCCTGGCGAGTTTGCGATGGGCAAGACTGTACCCTATGTCCTTAGCCACGCCCCTTGCCGAGTCTGGATTTGTCGCTCGGCGATCAACGAGCAGGATCGCAACCCTTTCGCACATACTACCCACCATGAGGAGAAGAACTAAATGCGGGCAATCATCATGGGCAGCGGGCGGGTCGGTTCGCGCCTGGCCCACCTGCTCTACCAGCAGGGCTACGAGGTGGCCGTGATCGACGAGCAACCCAATTCCTTCCGCCGCCTCGACCCTACCATCGACGTGCTGACCGTGACCGGCACCGCGATTGATGAGGACGTGCTGAAGGAGGCGGGCATTGAGGAGGCAGACGTGTTCGCTGCCGTGACCAACCGCGACAACTCAAACCTGATGGCCGCCCAGATCGCCAAGCACCGCTTCAACGTTGGCACTGTGTTGGTTCGCATCTACGACCCGGTACGCGGCGAAATCTACCAGTCTATTGGCCTGCAAACGATCAGCCCGACCACGATCATCGCCGACATCTTCTTCAACGAAATCATCAAACAGGCACAGCCCGCCAGCCCCGCTACTGCCCCAACTAGCCAAAAGGAGACCCGCTAATGTACATCATCGTGGTTGGTGGCGGCAAGATTGGCTACTACCTGACCAAGACGCTGGTCAACGAGGGGCGTGAGGTGCTGCTGATCGAGAAGGACTCCAAGAAGGTCGCCACCTACGAGGAGCGGTTTGGCTCGGTGGTGGTGCAGGGCGACGGCTGTGAAGCGGCTACGCTGGAGGCGGCGGGTGCTGCTCGCGCCGACGTGCTGGTGGCCGTCACTGGCGACGACGAGGACAACCTGGTGGCCTGCCAGATCGCCAAAGCCCACTACAACGTGCGGCGCACCATCTGTCGGGTCAACAACCCAAAGAACGAGCGGATTATCAAAGACCTGGGCGTGGACGTGACGGTGGACGCGACCAACCTGATGAAGGACTTGATCGAGCAGTATATCCCAGAGCGACACATGGTGCATCTGCTAACCATGCGCCACGCCGACCTTGCCATCGTTGAGGGGCGGGTGACGGCTGGTTCACCGGTGTTGGGCAAGGTGATCTCGGATGTGCGCTTCCCGGCCCGCACTGTAATCTCGGCCATCGTGCGCCAGAGCCAACTGCTGGTCGCCAGTGGTAGCACTCGCTTTGAGGAGGGCGACGAGGTGATCGCGATCAGCCACAGGGAGCAGGAGGGCGAACTGCAAACCCTGTTCACTGGTGAGGAGATCGCCCAGATTTAGCAGCCAGAGCGCGAAGCACCCCGTAGGCCATGCGCTGCGGGGTGTCTTTGCGTCAGCCAAAGGGTGGCTACTCCTCGTAGCTGCTGTTCATGGCCTTCTCGGCCAGGTTGGCAGCGTAGCCTGCGGTACGCAAGGCTTTCGTTACCTTGCTCACTGCCGAGTCGCGGGCGTGCGCGCTAACATCGGGCAGCTTGACCAGGGCGGTGGTGGGGTTGAGGCGGCGCAAGACATAGCTGCTGGTTTTGCGGCCTGCCGCCAGTTCGTCCAACACGGTGGGGTCATCCACCTCAAGCAGCGTAACCTCGGTCAGGCGCACGCGCTTGACCGCCCGCGCCCAGTCTTCGATGCTGCGGGCGACATTCTGCGGCACCTCGCGCTGGCTCTGGGCCTGCAAGAACTGCTGGATGGCCGCCACGCTGAAGCCCGACTCTAGGGCGCGCTGGATGCTCTCGCGGCTGATCGTGTAGACGCTCACCATGTCGTGACGGCTCAGGTCGGCGATCTGCAAGAGGTACCAGAGCGGTACGCTTTCTGGCTTGAAGACCAGCACCTCGAAGTTGGGTTGGAGGAGCAGCGACTTAGTGGCCTCGGCTGGGGGCAGCGGCCCATCCTCATGCAAGCGGCTGCTAGCCTCTGGCCCCAGGCGGAAGGCGACCGCCTGCCCCGTTGCATCGTAGCCCACGTCGGCCAGGCCCAGCCAGTGCAGGCCGCTGGTAACGATAGCAGCGATCACCCGCCCCTCGCGCTGCGGCCAGTTGGTGGCGAAGCTAGTCAGGTTGCGGTAGCCGCCCATGAAGCGCACGGCATCCTGCTTGTTGCGAAAGAAGATGTAGGGGTCGGCGACCTCAAAGTAGTTGACCAGGCTGCTGGTGGCGTACCACTGGCCGGGGGCGAGTTCGAGCAGCTTGTCCACAACCTTGTGGCGGCCAAAGGTGATGTTGCCCGCCCACCAGAAGCCAGCGGCGTAGACTGCTGGCTCAAACCACTCCTTGTCGTCCAACCAGAGGTGGGCCAGGCGGCGGCTCTGGGCAGCAAAGCCGAGGGCGGCCCACTCGTCGGCCTTCGCAGTCAGCAACAAGCGGTCACGCTCTGGGTTGACGCGCAAGAGGTCGAGGGCGAGGCAGAGGTGGAGGATCAGTTCGAGGCGGTTGGTCGGCAGGTCGAGCGAGTCGGGTTGGAGCAGCAGTTCGTTCAGCCGCTTGCTGACCCGCTTGGGCAGGTGGGTGTCATCATGCGCAGTCAGGCTGAACTTGTTCTGCTTGACGAAGGCAAGGACGGTGAGGATGTCCCAGGCGAGGGTGTGGGGCTGCTGCACTGCGCTGCGCTGCGGTTCGCCCACGAAGGCCGTGATTGGCGGCGGGGGGGTATGCGGCTGCACGTCGGGCTGCATGATATCTTTGGGGATGAAGAAGTTACGCACCGCCCCGGTGTAGGTCTCCAGCACGAGGAAGCGTTGACCGAGCAGGCGCAGGCTCTGGCGCATCTCTGCTTCGGAGAGACCCGCCGCCCGCCGCAGGGCATCGAGGGTCATGCGCCCGCTGTGCTGCTCCAGCAGGCGGTAGATTGCCTGGGCATTGTCGGGTAGGATCGCCAGCATTGCCCGCACCCGCTCTGGCTCGGCGAAGGCACCCAGTAGCACATCGGCTACTTCATCCTTATAGTAAGCGGGCTGGCTAAACTTTAGCTTCCAGTTGGTGGCAATCTGCTCAAGCTGGGCCAATTCGTACTGCTCTAGCAGCTTGCTAACTGGCAGATCAAAGCGTGGTGGCTCAGTCATCTCTGCCGCGATCTTCTTTAGCACGCGAGAGACTTCGCTGGAGATCGAGACGGCGGGCCGCCGCTCGGCACCATCGGCGGGGTTGCCCTTAGTTGCATAGCGGTATTGGCTGGTGACCACCCGGTTGTTCTTCGCCAGCACGTCCTCTATATCCACGATCCCCAGTTGGCTGATGTGTTGCAGCATCGCCTGCACCTCCGCTGGGTTGAGCGAGAAGGCAACCGCCAGGGTGTCTACGAAAGCGGTGCTAGCCCGCTGATCCATCAGCCAGTTGACGAAGTTGCGCTCCTGGGCAGTCAATTCACCCCAAATCCACTTGACCGAGGTCTCATCAATCAACTCACGATAGAGGAGCATCGCCAGTTCGTTCTGGCCCAGCCGGGCGGGAGGCAGTTGGAGGGCGGCGGCGATCTGCTTAAGTTCGTCGTAAGAGCGGCCAATAAGTCGCCCCAACAGGTTTTTCACAGTAATTCACTCCCCGATGCGTGTACTTCGCGTTATGCCAGCCCCATGCTAGAGAGGGGGATACTCTGCATGGTATAACATACGGCTGGTAGTTTGTCAAATATGGGCTGATTTTGGGGTCAGGACAGCCAGCATCTACCTGGCTGGTAGCGCGAGGGTGTGGCTGCCCTACCCTCTACCAGCCGACAGTACCAGGGCCGCCCTTGAAGGGGCCAACAAGCTCGCTGGTAATCCAACCGCCGTAGAAGTCGCCCTCCTGGGCCTGCACCCGCTCCTCGCCAACGTAGCAAGCATCCATCCGTCCAGGATAGAAGGCGACAGTGTCACGCAGCAACTCGTAGCCAGGGGCGGGGTTGGGGTAGTACCAGGCGGCATTGACGGCCTGCCGTTCGCCAACCGTGATCGTGTAATAGCCCGCCTGCCCCTTGAACTCGCAGAAGCTAGAGCGTGAGGTGCGGCTAAGGTGGGCCATGACAATGTCGTGGCTGGGGATATAGTAGACGGGCGGGTGGCTGGTCTCCAATACGCGTACTGCCGCCGTACTATCGGCGATGATCAGGCCGTTGAAGACCACCTGCACCCGCTTGCTGCTTGGCTCGACGCGGGGCGGGCGAGGGTAATCCCAGACCGACTCCTGACCAGGGCCGGGTTGTACTCGCTTATTCATGATGCTATTTCACCTTTCGGATGCGTAATTAAACGTGTCAATTGGCAAGCCAGAAACCTGCCAAAGCCATTATACCATTTGTTGCCGCCCCAATTCCTGTGCAGATTTGGTGGGGTTTGCACGCCTTTGCCCCTTTACAATATGGCTAAGCAGTGGTATGCTTTGACAATCGTCTAAGTCGCTGGTAAGAGCGGCGCAAGACGTACCCTGTGCTACCCAGGGCAACGTGGGGGTAGCAGTCGAACCAACAGTGGCTTCGCAAGAGGCCGAGAAGAAGAAAGGTGAAGTCCTTGAAGAACCACAAGTTGTATCGTTTGCTCGCTCTGGTGATGGTGCTTTCCCTCAGCCTGTTCGGAGTCGCACAGGCAACCAGCAATCAGAGCGTCAGCAGCAAGCCGCTGGCCGCCCCAGCCAAGCCGGTAGAGAAGCAGAAGAACGCCCCTATCGCCCAGGTCTCCAAGTCTACCGGTGTTGAGTGCAGCACCCAAGATGCGGATGCCCTCAATATGCAGACCAACCTCCGTGCTGGCCTGATCCTCTTTGAGTGCTTCGGCGGCGAGAAGCCGAAGATTGATGGCAGCAAGTCTGTCACCGCTGTGCAACCCAACAGTAGCCCCAACTTCGGCGGCACTGATGTGAACACCATCACCGGCCCAGAGACCTTCCCCAAGGTCACCCAGGCTGAAGCGATGGTCTGGGCTAACGGCCAGAACGTGGTCGTCGGCATGAACGACTCGGCTGGCTCTGCTAACACCCCCCCCACGTACTCGACCGTCTCCTACTCGACGGATGGCGGTACGACCTTCACCCGCATCAACCCCACGCCGCTGACTGGCTACGGTTCCAACTTCGGCGACCCCCTGATTGTCTACAACGTCCGTCTAGGCAAGTGGTTCGATGGCGAACTGGTCAGCGGCGGCGGCCCGAACGGCAACTGTGGCGCGCAGGGTATCGCCGTCTGGCAATCCACCAATATGTCCACCTGGACGGGGGCAGCCTGCGCCCATGTTGGTAGCAGCGACGACCGCATCGCGGTTTGGGCCGACAACAACCCGGCTAGCACCTACTATGGCCGTATGTACATCAGCTGGAACGACTTTGGCGTTAGCGGCAACAACCCACCAGTGCAGGTAACTTACTCGGACAACGGCACTACCTGGAGCGCACCGGTAACGGTTGCCACCAGCAACCCCAACTTCATCCGCAACCAGCAGATCAGCGGCAGCCGCGGTAGTGACGGCACCGTTTACCTCTACGGTGGTCAACCGGTCTTCCCGCAGGCCACTGGCACCAGCAACACCAACCACGTCTACAAGTCCACCAATGGTGGCCTGGCCTGGACTGAACTGACCCTCAACAGCCCAACCTGGATCGCCCCTTACGACCTGCTCTGCGGTGGCCGCCTCTCAATGGCCCCAATCTGGCGGTTCGAGGGCTTCGGTCAACTTGGTGTCGGCCCCAACAACAGCCTGCACCTCTCCTACGTGCAGAAGGGTGCTACCGGCGACGGTGGCGATGTGTATTACACTCGCTCACTTGATGGCGGTGCCACCTGGTCGGCCCCGGTTCGTATTGACGATAGTGGTGCCAGCACTCGCGCCCAGTTCAAGTCGGGCCTGGCTGTCACCGTGCGTGGCGCAGTGGTAGTCACCTGGTACGACCGCCGCAACACCACTAACAACGACTACCAGATGTACAGCCGCGTCTCCTACGACAACGGCTCGACCTGGCAGGCCGCCACCCCCCTCAGCGACCAGATCATCCCCCAGCCCGCTCAGGTTGACAGCGGCGTGCAGGCTTGCTACGGTGGCGACTACGACTACCAGTACGCCGATGGCGACATGGTTCACATGGTCTGGACTGACGGTCGCGTGGTGATTGGCGGCCAGAACCAGGAAGATGTCTTCTACGACAAGGCTCAGGTTACGGTAGGGCGTACCGGCACCATCGCTGGCTTCGTCCACAGCAGCAGCGGCGCACCACTTGCCAATGCCCAGGTCGCAACAACTGATAGCATTAGTGGCACAACGAGCTTCGTCTCTACTGACAGCAACGGCAACTACAGCGTCAGCGTGCTGATCACCCCCACCTACGCGATGACCGCCAGCAAGTTCCTCTACAACTCGCAGTCGGTCAGTGGCGTGACGGTCGTCTCTGGCGTGACCACCACCCAGAACTTCACCCTCACTGGCCTTGCTACTGGCACCATCGCGGGTGTGGTCACGGACAGCCTGACCAGCCTGCCCATCTCTGGCTCGCTAGTCACTGCGGTTGGCGGCGGCTACACCTACCTCGCTACCACCAACGCTACTGGTAACTACAGCCTGACCGTGCTGGTTACTGCTACCTACAACCTTACTGCGACCAAGAGTGGCTACAACTCGGCCAGTGCCAGCGGCGTGACCGTCACCTCTGGTGGCACCACCACCCGCAACTTCTCCCTGGTTCCCATCCCACAGTGCAACGGCTACACCCGTACCACCAGTACTGGTGCAACCATCGTCCCTGGTACCGTGGACAGCGGCAACCATAATGATGATATTACCACTCCGCTCCCTCTACCTTTCGCCTTCACCTTCTACGATGTGCTGACGGCCACCAGCGTCAACCTCAGCTCCAACGGCAACATCCAGTTCAACAGCAACAGCATTGCCTACACCAACGAGGCGCTGCCCACTGCTACCCTCAACTACGCGATCATGCCACACTGGGATGACCTGCTCACCACCGCCCCTAATGGCATCTACACCTCTACCACTGGCACCGCCCCCAACCGCGTCTTCAACATCGAGTGGCGTGCCACCCAGTTTGGCTCTGGCGGCGGCCCGGTCAACTTTGAGGCCCGCCTCTACGAGACCAGCAACAACATCGAGTTCATCTACGGCACGCCGATGACTGGCAACGGGGCTAGCGCGACCAGCGGCATCCAGAAGGATACTGGCTCGGCCTTCGACCAGTTCAGCTTCAACCAGGCTGTGCTGACCCCAGGCACCAGCGTCCTCTACACCTGCGTGCAGCCTGCTATCCCCACCCCAACCAGCACCGTGGCTGCAACTAGCACCCCGACTGCTACCGCTACCACCATCGTCAGCAGCACCGCGACCACTACCAGCGTCCCGGCCACCACGACTGGCACCGCCACGATGGCTGGTACCGCCACCATGACTGGCACCGCCACCGCCACGATGACTGGCACCGCCACCATGACTGGCACCGCCACCATGACTGGCACCGCTAGCATGACCGCCACCGCCACTGTCAGCGTG
>Ga0209511_1002004_pt1 | contig 17248 bp, 16 predicted proteins | sample SSSSmetaG_FD_184141 | JGI IMG/M metagenome (GOLD analysis project Ga0209511, IMG submission 184141) | Glacier valley bacterial and archeal communities from Borup Fiord, Nunavut, Canada, to study Microbial Dark Matter (Phase II) - ​SSSS... | ecosystem: Environmental > Aquatic > Freshwater > Ice >...
GCGTACCGTCACCGCTTCGGCCCGGCGGGTGGAGGAGGCGCGACGCGCCGGGTATACCCAGGTGATTTCGCCGCGCTATCTCGAGGGTGGAGCTGGGGTCAAAAGCGTGGAGGACGCGCTCTCGAGTCTGTGGAAAGGCGAGGGCCAGAAGATTGAAAAGCGCCGTGAACGGGCCGAGAAGGAGGTGGGGGTTTCGAGCGCAGGCTGAGCTATCCCCGCTATACTGAATTTAAGACTATGGACGCCCTGGGGACTTTTCTTCGCAGCTTGTACGTCCTGGCGGGTGGCTATCTGGGCTACATGCTGGGAATGCTGCTCTCCAAGCAGTTCGTGGGCTTCTCCGTCACCAACGCCTACTATCTGGCGGTGGCTGGAGCGATGGCCCTTTTTCTGATGTCAAGCTGGCTCGAGGGGCGCACCCGAGGCGTGGTGATGCGGGTGCAGCGCTCGTTCAGTGGCCTCGAGCCGCGCCAGGTCACGGCTTTTATCGTGGGCGCGATTGGGGCGCTGCTGGTGAGCGTGCTGCTCTCGAGCCTGCTGCAAAACACCATTTTAGACAATCTTTTCGTCAAGTTCGTGACCACGCTGGTCTTAGGGGCATTCTTCACCTTCTTCACGGTGCAAAACAGCGAGTTCTTCAGCGCCTCGGGGCGCTCGAGCGCGGCGGCCAAGCCCATGTTGCTCAATGCCAAAGTGCTCGATACCAACGTCATCATTGACGGGCGTATCACCGAACTGGCCGCGTCCGGCTTTCTCGAGGGGACATTGGTGGTGCCCACCTTCGTGCTGCGCGAGCTTCAGTACATTGCCGACGAGGGCGACGTGACCAAGCGCACTCGAGGGCGGCGTGGTCTCGAGGTGCTCGAGGCGCTGCAAAGTATGCGGCCCCTCAAGGTGCTCGATTGGGACGCGCCGGATTTGCAGAACGTGGACGACAAACTGGTGCGCCTGACCCGCGAACTGGGCGGCAAGCTGGTGTCCAACGATTACAACCTGTCGAAAGTGGCCAAGCTCCAGGAAATCGAGGTGCTCAACCTCAACGAACTGGCGCTGGCGATTCGGGCCAAGTACGCGGCGGGCGACATCCTCAGCATCACGCTGACCAAGGAGGGCAACCAGCCGGGTCAGGGCGTGGGCTATCTCGAGGACGGCACTATGGTCGTGGTGGACGGCGGTCTGGTGATGCGCGGCAAGACCGCTCGAGTGCTGGTGCAGAGCAACATTCAGACCGCGATGGGCCGCATGATTTTTGCCAAGCTCGAGGAGTGAGAGAGTTGCCGACATGCTCTGAAGTTGAGGTTTCGCTACAGAATGAGCCACATAGTATAGTTTTTCAAATAGATTTCTTTCAAATGTGGCAATATGCTATGAGCTATGAGTGATGTCTGGTACGTCACTTTCTTGAAACGAATAAGACTTATTAAAGAGGTCTAATGATTTTTTGGAATCAAAAAAATCGATTTCTTACGCTGCTTGGGCTGATTCTGATTTCAGGATTTCTGGTTATCAATCTGCTTGGGTTCAGGGTGGCGCAAAATTCGGTGCGCTCTGGCATTGTCGAGCAGGGCCTGCCCCTCACCGCAGACACCGTTTATTCGGAAGTACAGCGCGAACTGCTGCGACCTGTTTTTATTTCAAAACAAATGGCTCAAGATATATTTTTACGCGATTGGGTGCTGGCCGGCGAGAAGGACGCCGCTCAAATTACCCGATATCTAGCCAACATCCAAAAGCAATTCAAGACCAACACCTGTTTTTTTATCTCAGAAAAGAGCCGGAAGTACTATCAATCCAAAGGCACTCTGAAGGTCGTCCAGGAATCCGAACCTCGAGACGCCTGGTATTTTCGGGTGAGGAAAATGCAGGCTGACTATGAAATCAGCGCCGACCCCGATTTGGCCAATCGAAACAGCATGACTATCTTTATCAACTACAAACTTTATGACAATCAGGGCGCTTTTTTGGGGGTCACAGGGGTGGGCATCACCTTCAACACTTTGGACGCTTTGATTAAAAATCTTGAAAGCAGATTCGGGCAGAAAGTGTATTTTACAGACAAACTCGGTGCGATAGTGCTGGCCAGCCGTATCCATCCCGAGCTACGCGGCAACATTGAGACGGTTCAAGGTATCTCGAGTGTTGCAAAGCAAATTTTGAGCAACACTCAAACTCTGGAGCGCACTTCTTACCCAACTTCGTCTGGCATGGTGCAGGTCAACTCGAGATTTATTCCTGAGCTGAAATGGTTTATGTGGATTGAACAAGGCGAGGCTCGAGCCTTTGCTCCGCTACAACGCTCCTTGCAGCTCAACCTTGCTCTGAGCGCCTTGGCTACCGTTTTGGTGCTGGGTTTGACCTTTTTGACCATCAATCAATATCAAAAGCGTCTCGAGAAACTGGCTACTGTGGATACCCTGACCGAAGCCAATACGCGCTCAGCCGGAGAGATTCTGCTGACCCAGGCTCACAGGGAAGTCTTGCGAGGGGTGCAGGGGTGTAGTTTGCTGCTCTTAGATTTTGACGATTTCAAAACGATTAACGACACCTACGGGCATACCTGTGGGGATACCGTTTTGAAGGAGGGCATTGCCCTGGTCAAGAGCACTGTCCGTGCTGTGGATTCGGTCATTCGCTGGGGAGGTGAGGAGTTCCTGGTCATCCTCAAAAACGTCAGGCTCGAGGAAGCGAGTGGGGTAGCCGAAAAGATTCGCCTGCGAGTGGCCCACCATGTGTTTCACTTCGAGCATGAAACCCTGCACGCGACCCTCAGTCTGGGCGTAGCACAGCTCGAGGGGCAAGAAAGCATCATCAAAGCCATCCAGAGGGCAGATTTGGCGCTTTATGAAGCCAAGCGCACTGGGAAAAACCGGGTCTGCCTGAGCAGTCCTGTGCTTGCAGTTCGCCCTGAGCTGACTTAGCAGGGTTTTAATAATGGATAGGCCCGATAAAACGGTTTCGGGGGTCAGGAGTGTGACCCGTTCGGCTCGAGCGCGTCTGGCGCGTATCCCCTCTTGAACTCGGTCATGATGACGTGAATATTGTGCTGACCCACGTTTCGCAGCGAGTGCAGCCCAAGCGGCGCGGACCACACGGCGGTTCCCGGTTGGGGCGTGGTCTCGAGCCGCGAAGAGTCCATCATCACGTTGCGGTGTTCATCAAAACGCTCAAAGTCGCTCCAGCTCAGCACGTACAGATACCCCGGCCAGACGTGGGTGTGGAGCGCGGTTTCCTCACCGGGTTTGATAATCGTCTCTAGCACCCGAATTTGGTCATTCTCGAGCAAGACTTTGTGGTGCTTTACGGAGGCGGCAACCGCGTCGAGTGAATCCAGCATAGCTTTCCTTTGCCAGCGAGTGAATTGCGAGGTAGTTTGAGTATAGGGGGTCAGAGTCTGGTGTGCGTCTCAATTTTTAATGAGTCCGTGCGCTCATTTAACCTGATTGTGTGTGGGTCCGCTCGAGAATGAGGTCCACGGTTTGCTCGACGCTCAGATGGCTCGAGTCCACCGCACACCAGCCCACCCTAGGATGCGTCTGAATCGCGGGGTATAGTTCACAAATGGCCTGCTCGAGCACCGCTTTAAAGCTTCCCTCGTCCGGGTTGCGCCCGTACAGCCGAGCGAGGGTGGACTCGAGACTGGGGTTGAGGACGATACGGTGAACGGAGGAGCTGAAGGAATAGTGGGCGTCGGGGGTGTCCCCGTACCAGAAATCGTCAATGGCAACCGCAAACCCTGCTTCGGCGTAGGCTCGAGCTATCCGAGCGGCGGATTCACGGGCGAGGCGCAGTTGTAGCTCTAGCCCCTCGGTGCGCTCAAAGCCCATTTCGCACAAGCCAGACACGACCATGTGACGCAGGTCGTCCACCGGGATGTGCAGCCTACGTTTAAACCTCGAGAGCAGCGCCCTCGACACGGTGCTCTTACCGCAGGCTGGCGTACCCATAATCAAGAAGATAGGGTGCATGGTGTCCATTATATGACCCGAGTAGACGAGGGCCGCTCGAGTGGCTATGAGCGGTCTCGCTGGGGCGCAGGACCTGTGTCTGATGTTCCCTGTGAGCCAACCCTTTCACACGGGTGTTGCGCCTGCATGGAGGATGCCCCATCTTGAGCATTCCTAGCCCTCTGTCCCACAAAGCTGCTTTATACTCACTCCATCATGGAACTCACAGTTAATTGGAACCCGGCCCAGATTTTCCCCTCCTTAGACTCGAGCGAATTCGTGGTCGAATTCGAGGGCGCGCTGAAAGACCTCAAGGCCCTCGAGCGCGACTTTCCCGCGCTCACCGCAAAGGGTGCCGACCTCACCGCCTCGCTCGAAACCTTGCTGAGCCGCATGAACGCCCTGCTCGAGAAGCAGCGCTTACTTGTGGGCTACCTGACCCTGTTCATCACCACCGACTCGAGAAACGACGCAGCGCAGGCCAAAATGAGCGAACTCGAGACGCGTTTGTTGCCTTTTTCGATGCTCTACACCCGCTTTGCCGCCTGGGTGGGAAGGCTCGAGCAGTCCGCCCTGAACGCAGCGCTAGAGGGCAGTGAGGGGGTGCGCTCACACGCGTTTTTCCTGCGTAAAACCCAGCTCGAGGCCAAGTATCTGATGTCTGAGGCCGAGGAGAACCTGGCCACCCAGCTTTCCCTCTCCGGCGGGAGCGCATGGTCCAAGCTGCACGACAATCTGACGAGTCAGATGATGGTGAACGTAAATGGCGAAATGCTGCCCATGACCGCCGTTCGCAACCTCGCCAAGGACGAAAATGAGGCTGTTCGCAAAAGTGCATATGAAGCTGAATTAGGGGCCTGGAAAGGCGTGGAAGTAACGCTGGCGGCGGCGCTCAACGGCATTAAAGGCGAGCGCGCCACCTTGAATGCCCGCCGGGGTTACACAGATGGTCTCGAGCCTGCGCTGCACATGAACAACATGGACTTAGAGACGCTCGAGGCCATGATTGGGGCGGTAGAGGATTCGCTGCCCGACTTCCAGCGCTACTTCAAGGCCAAGGCCCGCCTGTTGGGTAAACAAACGCTGCCGTGGTTCGATTTGGTTGCGCCGCTGGGCGAATCGAAAACCCAGTACGACTACCCCCGTGCCTGTGAGTTCGTGATACAGCAGTTCGGCAAGTTCTCGAGCCGCATGGCTGATTTTGCCGCCCGAGCGGTGAACGAGGGCTGGATGGACGTGTACCCCAGAGAAGGCAAATTTGGCGGCGCGTTCTGCATGGAGCTGCGCGGCGACGAGAGCCGGATTTTGCTCAATCATGACTCATCCCTGGACAGCGTGATGACCCTGGCGCACGAACTGGGCCACGCCTACCACAACCTCAATCTGGTCATGAGAACGCCCTTGCAGCAGCAAATTCCCATGACCCTGGCCGAAACCGCCAGCACCTTTTGCGAGGCGATACTCTCGAACGCCGCGCTCGAGGGGGCCGAGGGTTCCGAGCGCCTGTACATCCTCGAGACCCAGCTTCAGGGCCACGCCGGAATCGTGGTGGACATTCTGAGCCGCTACTATTTCGAGAAGGCGGTGTTCGAGCGCCGTCCCGAGCGCGACCTGTCGCCGGATGAGTTTTCACAGCTCATGCTCGAGTGCCAGGAGCGTTCCTACGGCGGTGGTCTCGACCCACAGACCCGCCACCCTCATATGTGGGCGGTCAAGGGTCACTACTACATGGCGGGGCTGAGCTTTTACAACTTTCCCTACACCTTCGGAGCGCTGTTCAGCCTGGGTCTGTACGCCGAGTATTTGCGCGAACCCGAGCTGTTCAAAGCCAAGTACGACAACCTGCTCTCTAATACCGGACTCGAGGACGCCGCTCCACTGGCCGCCCGCTTTGGTATGGACATTCGCTCCAAAGCCTTCTGGAAGAGTTCGCTCGATGTGATTATCTCGAGCATTGACGAGTACGAGAAAATTAGCCTCGAGCGCTGATCTGGGGCTGACTGGGAAGGGCATACCGCTGGGTTGCTCTTCTTTCGTTTCTTTCAAAACTTTCAAAACTTTCGATTTAATGTTAAGCTGACGGGCGGAGGAAACATCATGAAATTACTGGTCACGGGTGGAGCGGGGTTCATCGGGAGCCATATCGTCGAGGGCGCGCTCGAGCAGGGTTGGGAAGTGGCTGTTCTGGACGATCTTTCCAATGGTCGGCGTGAAAACGTTCCTTTGAGCGTTAGATTTTATGAAGTTGATATTCGGGACGCGGCTTCGCTCGAGGCAGCCTTTGCCGATTTTAAACCCGAGGTGGTGAGCCATCAGGCGGCGCAGGCTTCTGTAGCGGTCAGCGTGCGCGAACCGCTGCTCGACGCGAACATCAATGTCATCGGCGGTCTCAATGTGCTCGAGTGTGCTCGTAAACACTTTGTCAAAAGGGTGCTGTTCGCCAGCACCGGCGGAGCCATCTACGGTGAGGTTCCCGACGGTCAGAAAGCCAGTCCTTCGTGGCCCGCGCTGCCGCAAAGCCCTTACGCGACAGCTAAATTGGCTTTCGAGCGCTACCTCGCCACCTACCACATCCAGTACGGCCTCGAGTCGAGCATTTTGCGCTACGCCAACGTATACGGTCCGCGCCAGGACCCGCACGGCGAGGCGGGCGTGGTGGCCATCTTCGCGCGGCGCTTGCTCGAGGCTCAGCCTATCCGGGTTTACGCCCGTAAAACGCAGGGCGACGCGGGCTGCGTGCGCGACTATGTGTACGTGTCAGACGTGGTGCGGGCTAATCTGGCGGCGGCCAGGGGAGAACTGAGCCTTGGCACGCTGAACATCGGCACCGGAGTAGCTACCCCCACGCTCGAGATTGCCAGGTCGCTCGAGCGCCACCTTGGAGTAACCGGAGATGTGGGGTACGGCCCACAGCGCCCCGGAGACGTGGAATACTCGGTGCTGGACGAGTCTGATTTCGTGCGCCTGCTGGGTCCGCTCACCGCGCTCGAGGGGGGACTCGAGCAGACGGCTCAGTGGTTTAAGACGCATGTTTAAGCGCATCTGACCGATGCTCGAGGGGGGAAGGCAAATGTTCCCCCCTCGAGCGGTGTGCTATAGTGCCGCGCAGGAGGTTTTAGAGCAGGGCAAGTTGGGCAGCGCAAGGTCTGGAAAGGGTTTTCGGTGGTCAGTCCTCAGTTCTCGGTAAAAGCCTCGGGTTAAACCGAGAACCGAGAACTCAAAACTGAAAACTCTGCCAGAAGACGAGGTGACGGTGAGCGAGTTTCTGCGGATGCCGTCAGGGTGAGACTCCACCCTTCCCATTCTCGAGCGGGCTGTGGACCAGACAGGTTTCTGGGCCACTCGAGGAAAAGTTCGGTCATAAGCGACGCGGTGACGCGACGATAACGCCGAACAGGGTTATAAAAATTAAATGGTGTGTAGGGAATGTGTGTAGGGGCGAATGGTAGTTCGCCCTCTTTAGCTCACGCTCGAGCGTTTTAGGGCGACCTGCTGTCTTGAGTAGAACAGCACTGTCTTGGACAAAGCGGCACCTAACGGGCCTGTCCGCCTTCCGGGCTTGCTCGCCAGTCGCCCCTACAAAACCTTTTCGCGCTCGAGCCTCTCTGGTCCGTTGAAAACCCCGCTCGAGGGCTTTCTTCTGGCGTCTGAAATCTGACGTCTAATTTCTGAAATCTAAAATTCTTTCCCGTCGTAGGCCGAATCAGACCGGGGGCGGCCCTGGTCCACACCCGCTACGTTGGGCGCTCGAGAACAACGCTCGAGCTTGGAGGAGTGCAATGTGTGGAATCGTAGGTTACGTAGGCTACCGCAACGCTCAGGACGTGTTACTCGGGGGCCTTTCCCGCCTCGAGTACCGGGGTTACGACAGCGCCGGAGTTGCCATTAAATCGCTTTCGGGCGCAGGTTCTTCCCCCATTGAGGTGAGCAAGAAAGCCGGCAAGCTGGCGGTGCTGGCCCGTGAACTCGAGGACTCGCCCTTGACCGGCTGCATCGGCATCGGGCACACCCGCTGGGCTACCCACGGGCTGCCCAACGACGCCAACGCGCACCCACACGCCACCGAGGACGGGCGGCTGGTCATCATTCACAACGGCATCATCGAGAATTATCTGAGCCTGAAAGAGGGACTGCTGGCTCGAGGCCACGTTTTTCGCAGTGAAACCGATAGCGAGGTGCTGGCCCACCTTATCGAGGAAACCTACCGGGGCGACCTGGAAAAGGCGGTGCGCGACGCGCTTTCGCAGGTGCGCGGCGCTTACGGCATCGTGGTGACGCACGCCGACCACGACGTGATCGTGGCGGCCCGCACGGTGAGTCCGCTGGTGATGGGCATCGGTGAAGGCGAGATGTTTTTAGGCTCCGACGTGCCCGCGCTGCTGCCCTACACCCGCAATATGGTTTTTTTGCACGATGGCGACATGGCGGTGCTGAGTCAGGACGGCTACCACATCACCAATCTGGCGGGAGTAGAGCAGGCCAGGGAAGTGACTTACATCGACTGGGACGCTGAGGCCGCCGAGAAGGGCGGTTTCGACACCTTCATGCTCAAGGAGATTTACGAGCAGCCCACCGCGCTCACCAACACCCTGATGGGCCGCCTGCACGACGAAACCGGGGAAGTGGTCCTCGACATCGCGCTCGAGCCAGCGGGTTTTGAGCGCATTCACATCGTAGCTTGCGGAACCGCTTTCTACGCTGGACTGGTGGGCGAATACCTGATTGAACAGCTTGCCAGGGTCCCCGTGGAGGTGGATGTCGCCAGCGAATACCGCTACCGCGAACCGCTGGTGGACGACAAAACCCTGGTGATTGTGGTCTCGCAGTCGGGCGAAACCATCGACACGCTCGAGGCGCTGCGCGAGGCTAAAAAGTCGGGGGCTAAAACCCTGGGGGTCATCAACGCCAAAGGCTCGAGTATGACCCGCGAGGTGGACGACGTGCTCTACATTCACGCGGGGCCGGAAATCGGGGTGGCCAGCACCAAGGCTTATACCGCCATGGTCAGCGCCATGCTTTTACTCGCGCTGTGGCTGGGCCGCGCTCGAGGCACTTTAAACGCCGAGATGGGTGCGGAACTGCTGCGCGGGGTGCGCGAGTTGCCCCGCCTGGTCGAGGAGTCCTTAAGTCCCGAGCGAACCGCCCAAATCAAACGGGTGGCCGAGAAGTACAAGGACGCCCGCGACTACCTGTTTCTGGGGCGCGGGGTCAACGCGCCCACCGCACTCGAGGGGGCACTCAAGCTCAAGGAAATCTCGTACATTCACGCCGAGGGTTACGCCAGCGGTGAGATGAAGCACGGCCCCATCGCGCTCATTGATGCTCACCTTCCAGTGGTGGTGGTCGCCACCGAGTCCAGGCTGCTCGAGAAGACGGTGAGCGCCATTCAGGAGGTCAAAGCGCGTTCGGGCCGGGTGATTGCGCTGGTCACAGACGGCGACTCTATGGCCTCGAGACACGCTGACGACCTGATTTCGGTGCCCAGGGCGCACGAGATGGTTTCACCCATTGTGAACGTGGTGGCGCTGCAACTGCTGGCGTATTACACCGCCACCGCCCTCGAGCGCGATGTAGACAAGCCCCGCAATCTGGCCAAGAGCGTGACCGTGGAGTAGGTGCAAGAGTTGGAAGAGTTGTGCTCGAGCGCTGAAAAAGTGGCCCCTGGAAGTTTCCAGGGGCCACTTTTTTGGATTCCAAACCCAGGTTCTGTAAGCGTCGTTGCTCGAGAAATCAGGTGTGGAACGGGCGTTTTTAGAAAACTCCAAATCTCAATGGGGGGCCACGGTTGCGGGTGTGGGAAGGTCCTCGAGCAGGGAAATATCCTCGAGCGCGGGGTCTTGTGGCAGGTGGGCGCGCCCCCAGGCGTTGATGGCGTCAATGACGCTATCGAGTTCGCGCCCTGCAAGCGTCAGGCTGTAGATGCTGCGGGCCAGTTTGGCGCTTGCGCCCGATTCGACAGACTTGCTGATGATACCCAGAGTTTCGAGATGCTCGAGCCGTTGGGTGAGGGTAGCGCTGTTACAGCCACCGACCAAACGGGCTAATTCGTTGAAACCGCAGTCGCCGCTCAGCAGGGTTTGCACGATGAACATAACCCACTTCTCTTGTAGCAACTCGATGGCCCGGTGTGCTGGACAAAGGGGAGAGCGCTGATTCATGGATGAACTATACCATAACTATTGAGTAGAGCATAGTGTTCGATATACTACTTTACTTTTCAAAGCAATTGGCGTAACATCTCGTCATGTCAAACGCAACCGTTGAACTTCCCGCCCGCAGCACCACCCAACTCACCGTCACTGAAGCCATTCAGTCCCGCGTCAGCATCCGCAAGTTTGTGCAGGAGCCGATGAACCAAGACGACCTGCGCGAAATCCTCGAGCTGGCCAGCGACGCCCCCAGCGCCTGGAACGCTCAGACCTGGCGCTTCGCCGTGGTGCAGGACCCCGCCCTCAAGGTCAAATTGCAGGAAGCGGCCTACGGTCAGGCCCAGATTACCAACGCCCCGGCGGTCATCGTGGTTTACAGCGACATGGAAGACACCCTGAACACCGTCGAAGAAACCGCTCACCCCGCCATGGGCGACGATGCCCAGGCCAAGCAGCGCCAGACCTTCGACAACGCTTTCGGCGCTCAAGACGTGGCCCAGCGCGGTCAGTGGGGCCTTTCTCAGGCCAACATCGCCTTCGGCTTCCTGATGCTGGCTGCAAGAGGCAAAGGTTACGACACCGTGCCAATGCTGGGCTTCAACCCCCAGGCCGTGCGCGACCTGCTGGGCCTGCCCGAGCACGTTCAGTTCGCGGGTCTGCTGCCCATCGGCAAGCGCGCCGAGGAAGGCCACCCCAAGCACCGCCACAACGTGGACCGCGTAACCAAGTTTTTCTAAATTGAGTGTTTATCTAAATGCAGGTGGCCCTCGAGCTGTGGCTGAGGGCGGATTTTAAAAGGAAAGGAAGCTCCAATCGAGCTTCCTTTTTTGCTATTCCCTCGAGCGCTCAGAGGGTGTATGTTTTTCCCGGCTCGAGCTTCATTCCAGGTTGCAGGGGTGTCTTGAGTGGTTTAAAAATACCTTGCTCAAAAATCGCCAGGAATACGCCTGTGGGTATGGCTTGAGGGGTACAGGCTTGGGCTACAGTGCGAGGCACTTTGGGGATAGATTTTTCTGCAACCACTCCTCCGATTACTCTCAAGGCGTAGTGTCCATCGGCGCTTACCTGAACAGCGTCTGCGTAGGCACTGGCTCGGGGTTGCTGCGCTTTGCACTGCACTTCTTGCTGACCGTTGTTTATGTAGTAGACCAGCGGGTTGGATACCGCAGAGCGCGTCACCGTAACAGCGACGACCACTTTCCCCGCGAGGTCGGGGCGTCTTCCCTCGATTAAAGCGGGATTCTCAATTTCACCCGCCATGAATTGGTCAAAAAGGCCGTTGGAGGCCCAACGTGCCCCCTCGAACCTATACCAGTTGATAAACGAGTTTTCCTTTCCGACTGGCTCGAGCGTGAGCTTAAATAGGCTCGAGGTGATGTGCAGCTTGTTCCAACCCGAAATTTCGACAGAATATCCTGCGGAGCGTATTTGATTGAGCACGGGGTATAGCGGAACGGATGGATTCTCCTCGGTTGTGGGAATGCGGGTGTATTGAAGTGGTATCAAAACTCGCTTGCCGTTGGGTAGTGTAAGTGTGCTTCCTACTTCGACTCCCAGTTGTTTGTCTACTTTTCCAGGGCTGATTTTTAAACCTTCAGCCTCGATCGCTTTTTGCAAATCCAGCTTCTTGACGGTGAGTGAGGTCCCTGGTAAACCGAAACCACTGTCTTCCAGCTTCAAGATTTGCTGTGCTCTCGAGGAGAAGGTAAACAGCGCGGCTCCCCCTATGAGGGTCAGGGCCAAACCCTTGAACACAACCGGGAAATGATAGGTACTCGCCATACCCGCGCTCACCGCTCGAGGGTCGCCCAACTGCTCGAGCGCCCTGTTCAGCGCCTGAGTCTCCGAGAGTCCAAATGCCTTTGAACCCCGAACCCGCTCGAGAATGTCCTGCTCGAGTTCGTTCCACACATCTTTGCGCGCCGCACCATACAGACCGCGTGTGGCCTGCTTCAAATAACGCTCGAGTTCACGTTTCATTTCGCACTCCCCAGGGCCTGCACCGCGCCCACGAACTCACCAAACGCCCTGCGCTTACGCTCGAGTTCGTGGGTTCCCTCCTCGGTGAGGCGGTAAAACTTGCGCGGCGCACCCCCCACGCTCGAGGGCTGATATTCGGTCTCGAGCATCCCGGCGGCGGTCAGGCGGTGCAGCGCCGGATACAGGCTGCCCTCGCGCAAATCGAAGTAGCCCTCGGTGCGGCTCTGCATTTCGCCAATGATGCGTAGCCCGTACATCGGTCCCTCCGAAAGCACGCTGAGCACGATTAAATCCAGGTTTCCCTTGAGCAGGTTGGGGTCCATTGCCATGATTAGCCTCCCTCGAGTAGCTTTATAGTTTAACTAGGTAAAGCTTAGGCGGCCCGAGCAGGGTTGTCAAGTTCCTAGGAAAGCTAGGGTGTTGCTCGGGAACGCGGGGTGGGGTTCCTTTCCGCCTGGAACTACCCCCCTGCTTTTGTGCGCTGTCGCTATCTTGGGCAAAACGGCACCCCGTGGGGCCTGCCCGCTCACAAAAATATCCCCCCTGTCTTACAGGGGGGAACCAAAAGACTGCTGCACTCAAGCTTTTAAAGTACCCCCCTGTTTTACAGGGGGGTCTTGCGTGACTACGCAAGGGGGGGTCCTTCCTGCTCGAGCGTGGACCAATGCCCGTGCTCGAGTCGCTACACTGCAACCCATGACGCCGCAGCAACTCTCGAGCTATTTGAGCCGCCTTGTGACCCAGGATGTGCGCCTGTCCCTGATGCTGTGGGGACCACCCGGTGTGGGCAAGTCGAGCATCGTGGCCCAGACCGCGCGGGAGCAGGGCCTCGAGTTCATAGACGTGCGCCTGTCGCAGCTCGCGCCCACTGACCTGCGCGGGCTTCCGGTGGCCGAAAACGGGGTCTCGAGCTGGTATCCACCCGAATTTTTGCCGACTCAGGGCCGGGGAATTCTGTTTCTGGACGAACTCAACATGGCCCCGCCCACCATGCAGGGCGTGGCCCAGCAGCTCATTTTAGACCGCAAAGTGGGTTCTTACAGCGTGCCGCAGGGCTGGTTTATCTGGGCGGCGGGCAACCGCAAGGAGGACCGCGCCAGCGTGTTCGACATGCCCACGCCGCTGGCCAACCGCTTCATTCACCTGAGCGTGGAGAGCGACCTCGAGAGCTTCAAGGGTTACGCGCTCGAGCGGGGCATCAGTGAGCGCATCCTGGCGTTTTTGTCGTTCAGGCCGACCTTACTCCACAAGCTCGAGACTCGGGAACACGCCTGGCCCTCGCCGCGAAGCTGGGAGATGGCCTCGAGTCTACTGAGCGCGGGCCTCGACCTCGAGGCGGCGGTAGGTGCGGGCGCTGCCTCCGAATACCGCGCTTTCGTGGAACTTTACGCCCGATTGCCTGACCTGACCCCCATTCTCGAGGGCCAAGGAGATTCGCTCGAGTTCCCCCGCGAACCCAGCGTGCGTTACGCCACGACTATCGGGCTGGCGGTGCGGGCGAACACGGCAAACGAGGGCTACCACGCCTTCCGCTGGATGGTGGACCGCGCCGGGGCCGAGTGGGTGCAGCTTTTTGTAGGTGATGTACTAAACCAGATGCGGGCGAAGGGGCAGATGGGTCTGCTGGCCGACCTGGCAGTCAAGGACTCGAGGCTGCAAGGCTACCTGCAAAAACTCAGGGAGCTGGTGAAGGGATGACCCCGCTCGAGCGCAGCCAGACCTTCGACACTTTGGTGAGCCGCTGGATTCTGCGCCTGCGCCGCGAAGCGCCTTTTTTCGCTACCTTAGCGCTGTTTACCCACTTTTACCCTTCAAGGGACGTTCCCACCGCCGCCACCGACGGCGAGAACCTGTACTTCAACCTCGAGTTCATGGAGAAGCTCCCCATAAATGAGCAACTGGGCGTGGTGATTCACGAGGTGCTGCACGCCGCACTGTTGCACGTTCCACGAAGGCAAAATCGTGACCCAAAGCTGTGGAACTGGGCCGCTGACATCGTGGTAAACGCTCAGGTGCTCGAGGCCAAATTTGCGCTTCCTAGAGGGCATATCCGGGTTCAGGCGCTCGAGAAGCTCACCGTGGAGGAGGTTTACGAAAAGCTGCTCGAGCAATCTCCACCGCCCAGTTACTCCCCAGATTTGCTCGAGGACCCGCCCGAGGACGCGCCCCCAGAAGTGTTAGCAGAGGCCCAGCGCCCCCGCACTGGGTCTTTAAGCGAAGCCTACCGCCGCGAACTCGAGCGCCACTGGAAAGACGCGGTGGAAAAAGCGCTCACCGTACAGCGCATGAGCGGACAGGGCAACCTGCCCTCCGGCCTCGAGCGGCTGATTTCGGGCGTCGTTGCGCCACAACTCGACTGGAAGAGTGCGCTGTGGCGCTATCTGGTGCGAACCCCTAGCGACTTTCAGGGCTTCGACAGGCGCTTCATCGGGCGCGGGCTGTATCTGGAGGGACTCGAGGGCCAATCGGTGCGGGTTTACGCCTGCATAGACACCTCGGGCAGCGTGGGCCAGCGCGAACTGGGGGCCTTCATGGCCGAGCTGCGCGGCATTCTGGGCGCGTATCCGCTGCTCGAGTGCCGCCTGTATTTTGCCGATACTGCGCTTTACGGTCCCTACTCCCTGAGCGACGGGGAGAGTTTGCCCGCGCCCAAAGGCGGAGGCGGCACCGATTTTCGCCCTTTCTTCGAGGCCCTCGAGAGCGACTTATCCCCGCTCGAGGAGGCGGTTTGCGTGTACCTCACCGACGGGTTCGGACAGTTTCCCGAGCAAGTCCCAGAGCATCCGACCCTGTGGGTAGTGCCCGCAGGTGGGGAGCGCTCGAGCGAGTTCCCCTTTGGCGAGGTGGTGATGTTGCTCGAGCACGGGTGAGGGGGAGTTTATTAACTTTGACGGGTGTTTCACTAGAATAGTGGGGTTAAAATGAGTGACTTCGATGAGGAACACTTTCGGATGTCCGAACAGGAGTTTTTTCGTTATTTTGTCAATGACGTAACAGTGAAAGAGGCGGAAGAGTTCTACGCTACACATACAACGAAGGATGAGCGCTACTGGTCTTTGGACCCAATTGATAGTTATTTGCCTGGTTATTCATGTGATGATGAAGCTGGTTTTTGGGTATCCCTGGCGCTCGACAACAGCCCGTGCAATTTATTTGCTCTAGCTTTTGCACACCCCTGGCTGAGACCCACTCTCGCCTGCAACCGCTTTGCCTCTCCTGCACTGCTCGAGCTTCTATCGCACGATGAGAACAGGTACACCCTCTATTGCTTGGCTAACAATCCATACACACCTATGCACACCCTCGAGCTACTTTTTTTGGACCACAACCGAGAAATCAGGAAAAACGTATTCACAAATCCAGCTTGTCCAGAAAATGTTCTGGATATTTTTTCCACCGACTCGAGCGTAGAAGTCCTTAAGGCCGTCCTCGAGCATCCCAACGCCACCGAGGAAATTCGGGCCAAAGCGCGGCTCTGTCTCACCCTCGAGCACGGGTTAGACCTCTGAAGAAATGCCGCTTCAATGCCAGAGACCGCAACCAAAAGCCGCTAAACTCGAGCCTGTATGCGCGACGATATTGACACTCGAGTGCGGCTGGCCGAAAGCGTGGAAACGCCGCGCCGCACCCTGGCAAGGCTGGCGCGCGACGCCTCGCCCAAAGTGCGCTGGAAGGTGGCTCAGAACCCACGCACCCCCACCGATACGCTGCTGGCGCTGGCAGGCGATGTGAACGTGTACGTGGTGCTCAGAGTCGCAGAGAACCTGCACACCCCAGACTCCGCACTCCAGGGCCTTTCTCTTCACCCCGACCCTCGAGTGCGCGAGGCCGCAGCGCGCCATCCCCGCGTGACTTCCGAATTGCTCGAGCGCCTGACTTTTGATTCCGACCCTCGAGTGCGCGCTGTGGCCTGGACCCGTCCCGGTTTGGGCGCAGAGCGTCTGACCCAGGGGGCTTCGAATTCGGAAGCTCAGATACGCGGCTGGGTGGCCGAAAATCCCTCGAGTACCCCAGAGGTGCTTAATCTACTCTCCACCGACCCCGAGCGAGAGATTCTGAGCGCGGTGTACAACCATTTTCACGCCACGCCAGAGATTCGGGCCAAGGCGATGCTGTGCCTCACCCTCGAGCACGAGTTCTGATGCCGCTCAAGCCGACCTGTTACGTCTGCAAAAAGCCGTGCCGTGTGCCCCACGCCCAGTATCCCGGCCTGTGCTCGAGCTGTGGCGAGTCGAACCTGCACAAGCGCGGTGCTCGAGCCACTTGAAGGTGTAAGGCGGGTACACTACAAGCAGTGGGGGAGGGGAATCCAACTCCTCTCGAGCCGCTCCAAGCGGTGCCCCACTTCGCCTCCACGCCTGTCTCCTTTGAGCGGGAAGGCCCGAAAGGTGCCGTTCTGCCCAAGAAGCGGGAAGGCCCGAAAGGTGCCGTTCTGCCCAAGAAGCGGGAAGGCCCGAAAGGTGCCGTTCTGCCCAAGAAGCGGGCGTGGGTTTTTTACAGTGGTGTGCCCGTCACGTAAACTCACCTGCTCGAGATGAAGACGTTATCTTTCCCAGCGCCCGAACACCCGTTTCAGCCAGCTCGAGAACCTGTTTTGAGGACGCTCGAGGGCAGTTGAAGCAGGTGGTTCTTTTTGAGATGGGCTTTCCCCGTGCTCAACGCGCAGCCGCTCGAGGGCATTGTTCGCCACCAATGCCTGGGGGTCAAGCCTCAGAACCCGCAGCATCCTGTAGGTTGCCAGGGGGTGAACCACCACCGCCAGACGCTCCTTCCAGCGCACCGAGCGCAGGAAGCGGGCCAGCGCGGGTCGGGGCAGTTCGCTCGAGCGCAGGCTGAGCCAGCGCACCGTCGGGTCGCTCGACTGCGAAAGCCAGCTTAGGATGGAGCCTAGCGGGGCGTTCGGGTGTCGGGCGATTTCGGGGCGCAGGCTGCGGTGTTTCCACAGCTCGAGCAGGCGTTCACTCGGGGTTTCGGGGTCCCGGAGTTCGGTGATGACCGTGGGAAGCCCCGCACCGTTGGGGTGCGCGTCTGTGGCCTGCGCCAGTTCGGGGGACGCGCCCGGAATCAGCCGCTCGAGCGCCGTCCGTTCTCGAGGCCGCAGTTTCAGGACATCACCCAATGCCAGCAATAACCGCGCCTGCTCGGGTTTTACTGCCGTGAGCGCAAACGGAGTCT
>Ga0209511_1002007_pt1 | contig 17226 bp, 18 predicted proteins | sample SSSSmetaG_FD_184141 | JGI IMG/M metagenome (GOLD analysis project Ga0209511, IMG submission 184141) | Glacier valley bacterial and archeal communities from Borup Fiord, Nunavut, Canada, to study Microbial Dark Matter (Phase II) - ​SSSS... | ecosystem: Environmental > Aquatic > Freshwater > Ice >...
CTGGGCTGCGTGGCCCAAACTTGCCGCAACAAGTCCGTTTCGTTCAACGACCGGCTCCTGGCCCTGGCCTGCGGTATCTGGAACTGGCATCTGAAAAAGTAGAAAGAGCTATTTAGGAACAAGTCTACCAGGTACCCTGATTTGGCTCGCCGCTCGCCAGGTCAAGTCCAGTACCTTTAACCCGATGACGACCACAGCCCCCGAACTCGAAGCTACTCTGCGAGCCTTGCAGCCCCTGCTGGCGACGCGCTTTCACGTGCGGCGACTAGGCTATTTCGGCTCGTTCGCCACCGGCCAGCCCCGTCCCGATAGCGATGTGGACCTGCTGGTCGAATTCGCGCAGCCCCTGGGCTGGGAGTTTTTTGAGCTGGAAGAAGTGCTGGAGCAAGCCTTGCAGCGGCGGGTGGATGTCGTAACCGTGGCCGGGTTGAAGGAGCAGCTGCGGGCGGGTATTCTGGCGCAGGCGCGCTTCATCTCGTAGCCGGATGCCGCGCGCCTACCTCTTATTTCTGGAAGATATGCAACTGGCGATGGGGCGCATGGGGCGCTATTGCGCGGGTCTGACGTTCGAGCAATTTTCGGCTAATGAACTGGTCGTCGATGGCGTGGTGCGCAACCTGGGCATCATCGGCGAGGCTGCCAAGAAAGTGCCCCCGGCCGGGCAGGCTACGTGTCCTGAGCTGCCGTGGTCGCAGATGTACCGCCTGCGCAACCGCATCTCACACGAATATTTCGGCCTGGACCTGGCCACCATCTGGCGGGTAGCGACGGCGCACCTGCCGGCCAACTACGCCGACCTGCTGCGTCTGCTGGCCGCCGAGCGCGACCAGCCAACCACCCAAGTGGACTAAACCAGTTCTCCATCCCTAAGCCTGATTTCCCCCTTGCTGCCTACTCCCAACCGCACCAACCGCAGCCTCGACTGGCCGATGCTGTTCCTCTACCTGGCGCTGGTGGGCCTGGGTTGGGTGGCCGTCTATGCGGCGAGCTACTCGCCCGACGCGCCGGCCAACCCGCTCGCCTCGCTGGGCTTTTCGGAATTGATGGGGTTTAACTGGTTCAAGCAATTAATCTGGCTGGGCACGGCGGTGGTGCTCATCGTGGTGCTGCTGGTGGTCGATTACAAAACGTACGACACGTTGGCTTACGTGCTCTATTTCGGCATGATAGGGCTGCTGCTGATAACGCTGGTCGTGGCCCGGCCCATCGCCGGCTCGCGCTCGTGGCTGGAGTTTGGGCCGGTGCGCCTGCAGCCGGCCGAGTTCGCCAAGTTCACCACGGCGCTGGCCGCCTCGCGCTTCATGGCCGGCATCAACCTGCGCAACCCGACCTGGCGCGACCAGCTCGTGCTGGCCGGCCTGACGCTGCTGCCGGTGGCGCTGATTCTGGCCTCGAACGAAACCGGGCAGGCGCTCGTGTTCGCGGCCCTGCTGCTGGCGTACTTCCGGGAGGGCATGTCGCCGATTATTCTGCTGCTGCTCGCGGCCGGGGGCGTGCTGCTGCTGCTGGCCCTGCTCGTGCCCAAAGCCTGGCTCATCGGCGGCTGCACGGGGCTTTTGCTGGTCGCGTTCGCGCTCAACGCCCGGCTCTGGCGGCACCATTTGGTGGCTTCGCTCGCTACCTGGGCCGTGGTGGTGGGCATGGTCTTCGGCATTGATTATTTTTTTAATCACGTGCTGCACGACTACCAGCGCCAGCGCATCGAGATGCTGCTCGACCCCGGCAAGGACCCGCTCGGCAAGGGCTGGAACGTGACGCAAAGCAAAATCGCGCTCGGCTCGGGCGGCTGGCTGGGCAAGGGTTTTCTAATGGGCACCCAAACCAAGTTCGACTTCGTGCCCGAGCAGAGCACCGACTTCATTTTCTGCACCGTGGGCGAAGAATGGGGCTGGGCCGGTTGCGCGGTCGTTATCAGCCTGTTTATGACCCTGCTCTGGCGGATTGTGCTGGTGGCCGAGCGGCAGAAATCCGTGTTCGGGCGCACCTACGGCTACTGCGTGGCCAGCATTCTGTTCGTGCACTTCGCCGTGAACCTGGGCATGACCATGGGCCTGGCCCCGGTGGTGGGCATTCCACTGCCATTTTTCAGCTACGGCGGCTCGTCGCTCTGGTCGTTCACGATTTTGCTCTTCGCCCTGCTCGCCCTCGACGCGCACCGCAAGCAGGATTTGGTGCGCTAAATTTTTGGCTGATAGCCGATAGCTGCTGGCTGATTGCGGACTGCTCCGGCAAAGCACGCGGGCCGTATTTTCGGCCCCATGAAAACCTACTTCCTGCTGGCTTGCTGCTTGCTGCTTGCTTTGACTTACCCCACGCCAAGCTTTGCTCAAAACACTGCCGCCGCCAATTCGCCTTCCATCGTGGTGGTGCGTCTCTACGACGACGGCAGCCAAATCCGCTTGGTCGTTACCCGCAGTCCCGGTCAAAACGAAGTGCTTAAATTCAATGGCGGTTCGTCGGACCGCAGCCTGACCAAAACCAGCGAAGGCTACTACCAGGTGTTTGCCCGGCTTTATGGCGAAGGCTATGCGCTGCAAAGCACCTTCGGCGCATCAGCTAACAGCAACGACAGCTACACGACGATGCTGTTCGTAAAAGCGCGGCAGTGAGCTTCTTAAACGCGCACGGTCAGCAATCAGACTTTGCCACCAGACGCGCCGCGCCGCTGGTGGCTCTGCTACTGACCGCGGTTTGCCTGGCCCTGCCAGCGCGCAGCCCCAGCGCTGATGCCTGGTATTACGCCGCCTGCGCCCGCTGGGAACAGGAGCTGTACCAGCCCCACCACCTGCTGTATAACGCCATCGGCTGGGGCTGGCTGCGGCTGCTCGGCGCGGCGGGCCTGCTGGCCCCGGCCGGGCCGGGCGCGCTGCCCGCGTTGCAGGCGCTCAACGCGCTGGCGTTCGGGGGTTGTTTGCTGGCGCTGAACGCGTTGCTGCGGTGGGCGGGCGCGTCGGCGGCGGCCCGGCCGGCGTGGCTGCTGCTGGCGGGCAGCTGCTTCGGGATGCTACGCTTCGCTACCGACAACGAGACGTACATCCAGCCGCTGCTGCTGGCGCTGCTGGCCAGCGTGGCCTGGGCGGCGGCTTTGGCGGCGGAGAAAATCGGCCGTCGGCAGCGGCTGCTGGGGCTGGCCGGACTGCTGGCGGCGCTGGCCTGCCTCGTGCATCAGCTGCTGGTGTGGTGGTGGCTGGGGCTGCTGCTGGGCTTGCTGCTCGGGCGGCGGCCCTGGTCAAGTGGGCGGGGCGGGCGCAACGGGCGCGGCCGGCCGGCGCTGGGCGCTGTTCTCGCTTACGCCGCGCCCGCGCTGCTCGTGCCGCTGGCCTACGCGCTGGCCGCGCCCGCCGCCGATGGCCCGGGCAGCGCGGGCCTGGTTGGGGTGCTGCGCTTTGCCCTGCACGACTACCTCAGCGGTGGGGCGCGCGTGGAGCTGGGCGGGCGGGCGCTGCTGCTGACGGCCATCAGCCTCGTGCGGACGCTGGGGCAGGTCCACGGCAACCTGCTGCCGCTGCTGCGCCACTGGCCGCTGTCGCTGGGCACGGTGGCACTGGGCTGCGGAGCGCTGGCGATTTACGCGCTGTTGAGTGGGTGGCGAGGTGGCGGGCGGAGAAATGTGCTTGCTGTAAGTGTCGCTGATTCACAAACCGATAGCGCTCGAGCTATTGATGCTAGAACCGTCGCTGGAGCTACTTCCAAAACCGTCGCTAAAGCTGCCACCAAAGCTGCCGCCGATGCCGCGCCCATCGCCCAAACAGCCGCTGCCCGCGCCCTCCTCGCCAAAGCCGCGACCCCCGAAATGCCCGTTGCGCAGGCTCCGGTCGCGCAAACTGTGATTGCCGAAGCCGACCGCCACGCCGCCGCCGCGCGCCACGTCCGCCGAACGCACGCGCTGATTTTCGGCTTGCAGCTGGCTTTCGCGGCTTCGGCCGCCGGCAACGCCGAGTTTATGGCCCTCCTGCCGGCGCTGGCGGCCGTGGCGCTGGCCGGTGGATGGCTGCGAGTCTGGCCGCCGCGCCGGGTAGCGGCGCTGGGGCTGGCGCTGCTTGGCTGGAACGTAGCTGTGGGCTTACTACCAGCCCACACGCTCGTGCTGGAGCCGCCGGCCGCTACCTGGCAAGGCTGGCAGCGTGCCCATCCGCGCGGCTGGTTCGTGCTGCGCGACCCCAACGCGCCGCGCAATCAGCGCCAATATGCCAACGGCCGGCCCACCGACGACCCGCGCCTGCGCGGCCTGCCGCCCACCGACTCCCCGGCCTGGCAAGCCTGGCTCCGCGCGCGCCGCGCCGCCCACGACACGCTCTACACCGACGCGCTCGGTGGCACGCGCGCCTTCGACCGCGCCCAGCTTACGCAGGGGCTAGTGGCCGAGCGCTTACTCGCCGGCTGGCAGCGGCGGCGAGTGGATTCGGTCGCCACGCTCGGCGGTGCGCGCTACCTGACGGAGTTGGTTGGGGAGTGAGAAGGGGTATTGGGTGTTGGGTGTTGGGGGTCGTTGTCATGCAGCGCGCAGCGAAGCATCTCGCGTGTATCGTTGCTGAGCTAACGATTGAGTTTACTGCACCATGCGAGATGCTTCGCTGCGCGCTGCATGACAACGACCCCCAACACCCAATACCCCTTCTCACTCCCCAACCGCCCCTAGCCCCATCAACCGCCCAAAAACAACGGTCATCACCGGGGCCAGCAGGAACGCCATGCGGCCCAGGTCGCCCGAGAGCAGCATGTGGGCCGCGACGACGACCAGCAACCCGGCTTCGGGCCAGCCCAGCACCGGGGCCAGCGTCCGCCGACCCGCCCGAAAAAACAGCGCCGCCCCCGCCGCCAACCCGAACAAGCCGAAGCTGCCGGCCAGCTCGGCCAAGCCCTTGAGCGAAGCGAGCTTGTGCAGCGAATAAGTGAGGTTCTCGACGTGGCCCAGCGCGTTGGTCAGGCTATCGGCGGGGGCAGCACCGGCGAGCTTGTCCACCCGCCAATGCGCGGCCGCCAGCCCGGCCAGGCCCAGCGCCAACGCCCCGGCCTGCCCGCGCCAGCCCAGCGCCCGCCGACCAAACCACGCCAGCCAGGGCAGCAGCAGCCCGAACGACTCCTTACTGAGCGGCCCCAATGCCAGGGCCAGCGCCACGGCCCAACCCGCGCCCGCGCCGCGCCGGGCAGCGTAGTAGCCCAGCCCGAACACGAGCAGATACAGGCTGTCGGTGAGCGGCAGGCCAGCCGCGTAGCCTACCCAACGACTGCTGAGCACCGCCGCCACGGCCACGGCCGCCGCCAACGGCCCCACCCCGGCCAGGCGCGCGGCGCGCAGCCAGCACACGGCCGCCGCGCTCAGCACCAAACAATTAAGCAAATAAAAGGCGAGCCGCCGCGCCCACTCGTCAGGGCTGGACGCGCCTGATGAGCCTGATGCGGCTGAGGCGCTGCCGCTATCGGCCGGGGCACCCAGCGCCCGCAGCGGACGGGCCAGCGCGCCGGCCGCCAGCGGCAGCAGCAGCCGGTAGCGCCGCGTCACGTTCACGCTGTCGTAGCGGCCGGCTGCCAGGCGCAGGTACGAGCGCGTGTCGAGCGCGTGCGAGAAGTCGTAGTGCCGGTACGTGGGCCAGGCCACGTTGAGCAGCCCGGCCAGCACCAGCGCCCAGGGCAGCAGCCAGGACGACAGCCCCGGCAGCAGCCAGCGACGGACGCGCCCGCGCCACGCGGCGCCCCCCGGCGGCAACGGGCTAATCCGCGCCTCGCTCCCAGCCTCCATCAGGCCCCCGCGAACCGGCGTTCGAGCAGCTTGAGCAGCTTGGCTACGTGCTCTTCCTTGCGCGCCCACTCGGGCCGGGCGGCCTGCTGCTGCCGCACCAGGGCCAGGGCTTCGGCGGCGGCGGGCTGCTGGTCGAGCTGCTGCACGAAAGCGTGGTATTCCATGTTCTCGCCGTTAAACAGCTCATTGATAAAGCTGAAGCGCTGGTTGATGGAGATGGCCTCGCGCAGGGTGCCCACGGGCGGGGCCGCCCGCTCGGCCAGCAACGCAGCACTGGACGGGGCCGGAGCGAAGGTTTCGCGCGGCACGGCGGCCAGCGGCCCGGCCGGCACCGGCTGGCCTTCGTGCAGCTTCTCGTGCAGCGGCCGCGCGGCCGGAGCCGACACTGGCTCGGGCGAAGCCGCCGGAGCCGACTCCGGTGGAGCCGTCGCCCTGTCCGTAGCGGGTATGGGCAAGGGGGAAACTGCCTCACCCGGAGCGACCCCGGCCCCGGCAGCAGCGCCAATAGTAGCGCTGGCAGCAGCGCCGGGCGCGGACGCCGACGGAGGCATCGGGGCGCTTGGGCTGGGGCCACGCGCCGCGCCAGGCGCCGGCCGCACGGGGCCGTCGTCCCACAAATCGGCTTCGGTGAGCGGCAGCAGCGGCCGCAGGCTGGCCACGACCGCGCCCACGGCGGGCAGCTGCGCCCGGTGCGCGTTCAGGTGCAGCTCGAAGCGCTGCGTCACGAACGCGCGGTCGAGCGGGCCGGCGGGTAAGCTATCGAAAAACGACTCGAAAAACGGCTTGACCTGGTCGAGATAACGCAGTTGGGCGCGCAGGTCGGCGGCGGTGAGCGGCGGCGCGGCGGCGGTTTCAGGGAGCGTTTCGGCGAGCGTTTCAGGGAGGGCTTCGGCGAGCGTTTCAGGGAGGGCTTCGGCGGGCGGGGCTTCGGGCAGCAGACGCTGGAGGGCGGCGGCGGGGTCGGCGGCCAGCAGCAGCGTGTCGGCCACGGCCTGGGCCAGCAGCGGCTCCAGGGCGACGCGGTCGAGCGAAATATGGCGCGAGAGCACGTTGAGCAGCTGGCTCAGCGCGGCCCGCACGGGCGCGGCCCCGAAGTCGAAATACGGGCTGCGCAAGGCCAGCGCCTGCTGCTGCCAGCGGCTCAGCAGCTGGCGCAGCACGAGCAGGTTTACCTGCCGCACGGGCGTGAGGGCGAGCAGCGCCGGCCCGTCGAGCCGGGCCTGGGGCCGGGCCTCGAAGAGCTGCTGGCTCAGGCGGGCTGCCAGCCGGCGGCCGTAGTGCTCGCACTTGGCGAGGCTATACTTATCTTGCATAGAAAGCCCCGGCCCTGGGCCAATTTTGGCCAATTTTGGCCTATTCTAGCCAATTCTGGCCGGTTTTGGCCGGCTAAGGTAGCCATAATCAGTTCCCAAATGCCCCAGCTAACCGTTCAGGGCCTGCCCGGCCCACCGCTCGACGTGCCCGCCGGGCGCACGCTGCTTGCTGCCATCCACGCCCGCGGCCACGACTGGCTCCACGCCTGCGGGGCCAAAGGCCGCTGCACCAGTTGCCGCTGCCGCGTAGTGGCCGGAGCCGAGCACTTGGCCCCGCCCACGGCCGCCGAGCTGCGCTACCTCGCCGCCGGCCGCCTGCGCGAAGGCGAGCGGCTGGCGTGTCAGGCAGTGGTGAGTTGGTGAACTGGTGAGTTTTTTCGGGCGACAGGGATAGACATACAGATTATTACACCCGGCCCAAACCCCAACGGGGTTGGTGAACCGCCGAAAGGTCAGTGTTTAAAGTCGCGCGCCGGGGAACGGCTTCAAATCAGCCGCCAGGCGCAACACGGCCAGCCCCTGGCGCGGTTGCTTCGGCCGCCTGCCGTTTCTTTGCGATGCGTCGGGGTCGGGCAGCCCGCCGCTACCACTCACCGTCTCACTAGTTCACCAGTTCACCGTTGTTCACCGAGCCTCGTCGTCCGCTTTCCGAGTTTTCGCGCCGCCGGGGCTGGCTCGAAGTTATTTGCGGCTCCATGTTTTCGGGTAAAACCGAGGAGCTGATTCGCCGGCTTACCCGCGCCCGCATCGCCCGGCAGCGGGTCGAGATTTTCAAGCCCGCCCTCGACACCCGCTACCACGTCCACGACGTGGTGAGCCACAACCAAACCAGCATCCGCTCGACACCCGTGCAGTCGCCGGCCGAAATGCTGCTGCTGGCCGGCGGCAACACCGACGTGGTGGGCGTGGACGAGGCCCAGTTTTTCGATGAAAGCCTGGTCGAGGTCTGCCGCCAGCTCGCCGACGCGGGCACCCGCGTCATCGTGGCGGGCCTCGACATGGACTTTCGCGGCCGCCCTTTCGGTCCCTTGCCCCAGCTGCTGGCCACGGCCGAGTTCGTTACCAAAGTCCACGCCGTGTGCGTGTGCTGCGGCGAGCTGGCCGCCTACTCCTACCGCACCGCCGCCAGCGCGAACCAGATTCTGCTCGGCGAAACCGACCTTTACGAGGCCCGCTGCCGCCCGTGTTTTCTGGCCGGCGAAGCCGTGCCGCCGCTGGTCAGGGAGCAGGGAGCGGGGATTAGATTGGGTGAGTAGGTCGTTGTCATGCAGCGCGCAGCGAAGCATTTCGCGTGGCGCAGTAAAATCATATGTCAGCAATGAAGTGAGCGGTTGAGTTTACTGCGCCACGCGAGATGCTTCGCTGCGCGCTGCATGACAACGACCTGCTCACCCAATCACCTCCTCACCTACTCACCCCGCCATGACCCGCGCCTTTTCCCTGTTGCTTCTGGCCCTCTCGCTGCTGACGACGGCCGTTTCGGTCCAGGCCCAGGCGGCTTACGGCGACTGGCAGCTGCACCTGCCCGCCCGCCGGCCGCTGGCCCTGGCCCTGGCCGGGCCGCGCCTGTACGTGGCCGACGAAACCGCGTTCTACCGCTACGACGTGAGCGCGCGCACCACCCAGACGCTGTCGCGGCGCGACGGGCTGAGCGACGTCGGCGTGGTGGCGCTGGCCTACGACTCGGCCTCGGCTCAGCTCGTGGTGGCCTATCGCAACGGCAACCTCGACTTGCTCGGCGGACCCGACGGCGGCCGGGTGCGCAACGTGACCGACCTGCTGCGCAAGTCCGGCATCGGGGCCAAAACCGTGTTTGAGATTCAGATTTACAACGGCTTAGCCTACCTCAGCACCAGCCTCGGCGTGGTGGTGCTCGACCTGGCCCGTGCCGAAGTGCGCGACACGTACGGGGCCATCGGGCCGGGCGGCCAGCCGGTGAGCGCCTACGCCACGGTGGTGCTGCGCGACACGATTTTTACGGCTACTTCGGCCGGCATCCTGCGCGGACGGCTCGCGGCGGGCATCAACCTGCTCGACTACCGCGCCTGGACGCGTGACCCGCCCGTGCCCGGTAGTCCCAACCTGTACTTCGCCCAGCTCGTCGCCTACCGGGGCCACGTGGTGGCCGCCTCGCAGTTTCGGGGCGTGGACGTGCTCGGCGGCGTGGGCGCGGCCCGCGCCTGGCGCTACGTCAATGGCTCGTATGGCGAAGAAGTGCGCCGCTTGCGCGCCACCGGCGGGCAGCTGCTGGTGTCGTTCAACAATACGCCCCTGCGCCAGCTCGACCCGCTCGGCGCGAGCGCGCGCGAGGTGTTGCCGGTAAGTGCCATCGGGCGGGCCGTGCTCGACGTGGTGCGCCTGCGCGACGGCACGCTGCTGCTGGCCGGCTACGACCGGGGCGGGCTGCTGCGCTTCGGCTCCGGCCAAACGACGGGCGAGCTGATTCGGCCCAACGGCCCGGCCACGGCCCTGGCCTACGGGCTGGTGGCCGATGCCGCTACGAACACGGTCGTCGCGCTCAGCGGCGGCTACGCGGGCAGCGCGGTGCAGTTCGGGCGGCGCGAAGGGTTTTACGAGTACCGCGCCGGGCAGTGGACCAACTACACGGCCGCCACGTTTTCGCCCACCGACTACCCGAACCTGCTCGACATTTCGCACGGCGCGCGCTTAGCCGACGGCACCCTCTACCTGGCCAGCTACGGCAACGGCCTGCTCGAATGGCGCGGGCCGGGCCAGTGGCGGCAATACTCGGCCAACACGCCCGGCAGCCCCTTGCGCAGCTCGCTCCCGATTGACCCCCAAAATCCCACCGGTTACCTCGACTTCGTGCGCGTGACGGACGTGGCCGCCGACCCCAGCGGCTCCTACTTGTGGGTCGTGAACCGCCACCAGCGCGTGGGCGTGCCCGGCCTGCTGCGCCTGCGCACCGGCCCCCGCACCTGGACGAGCGCGCCCGCGTTCAAGGGCTTCGACAACCTCGACCGTGTGGTGGTCGATGCCGCCGGCAACCCCTGGGCCACGGCCTCGCGCCAGGGCGGCAACGGCCTCGTGGCCTACGACACCACCGGCCGACAGGCGTACTATTTCGGCTCCGCCGAAGGCTTGCCCACCATCTCGACGGGTTCGAGCGAGGTGAAGGTGCTGAGCCTGGCCCGCGACCGCGACGGGGCCATCTGGGCCGGCACGACGGCCGGCGTGGCCGTCTGCGCCAACCCCAGCCGGCTCGGCGCGCCCACCGACCCGGCCCGCTTCACCACGCCCACCGTGCCGGTTAATGGCAACTCCGGCTTCCCGGCGCTCTTCACCGAAACCGTGAGCTGCATCGCCGTGGACGGGGCCAACCGCAAGTGGTTCGGCACGGCCAACGGGCTGTGGCTCTTTAACCCGGCCGGCACCGAGGCGCTGCTGCACTTCACGACCGATAACTCGCCGCTGCCCAGCAACGGCATCGCCGACGTGGCCGTGAACGACCGCACCGGCGAAGTGTTCGTGGCCACCGACGCGGGCCTGGTCAGCTACCAGGGCAGCGCCAGCCTCACCGAAGGCGCGCCCGCCTGCGCCCAGGTCTTCCCCAACCCCGTGCGGCCCGATTTCGTGGGCACGGTCGGCATCCGCGGCGTGGCCAACGGCGCGCAGGTGCGCATCACCGACGTGGCCGGCCACCTCGTCTTCAGCACCCGCGCCGCCGGCGGCACCCTCACCTGGAACCTGACCGATGCCAGCGGCCAGCGCGTCCGCTCCGGCATGTACCTGGTGCTCTCAGCCGACGCGGAGGGCAAGAATACGTGCGTGAGTAAAGTGGCCGTGTTATCAAATTGAGTTGTGAAACAGAGGGTCGTTGTCAGGCAGAGCGCAGCGAAGCATCTCGCGTGGCGCAGTAATCTTATTCGTTACCAACAATGTGAGTAATTGAGGTTAGTGCGCCACGCGAGATGCTTCGCTGCGCTCTGCATGACTTAACTTCTAACTCCCAACTCCCAACTTCGTGCTCATCAAAACCCGGGGCCTGGTCCTGAGCTACCTCAAATACCGCGAAACCAGCATCATCGCGCGGGTTTACACCGAGCAGCGCGGGGTGCAGAGCTACCTCGTGAACGGGGTGCGGCGGGCCAAGCCGCCGGGGCGCATCGCCCTGTTTCAGCCCCTGACCCTGCTCGAACTGGTGGCCTACGTGCCGCGCCAGGGCGGTGGGCTGACGCGCCTCAACGAGTTTCGCTGCGCCGAGCCGTTCCGGTCGCTGCCCTACGACGTGCGCAAGAGCAGCGTCGCGCTGTTTTTGTCGGAAGTGCTCGGCAAAGCCCTGCGCGAAGAAGAAAGCAACCCCGACCTGTTCCGGTTTCTGCACGATGCCATTCTCACCTTCGACGAACAGGACGCGGGCCTCGAAAACTTCGCCCTTTTGTTTCTGCTGCGCCTGGCCGACTACCTCGGCTTCGGCCTGCGCACCGGGGCCGAGCTGACCGACCAAGTGGCGCTGGCCGGGCCGGGGGCGCTGGGCGGCAGCGGCTTCAGCAGCGGCCCGGCCACGTTGCGCCTGCGCGAGTTCGAGCAGTATTTCGACGAGCTGCTGCGCCCGCCCGGCTCGCCCGTGAGCATTCCCAATGGCCAGGTGCGCCGCGAACTACTCGCCGTGCTCATCCGCTACTACCAGCTGCACCTGGAGGGCCTGGGCGAAATCCGCTCGCTGGAAATCTTGGGCGAAGTGCTGCGCTGATTTGTTGAGGCTGGCGGCATAAACAACCTGGGCAGACCGGCGAATACCTGTATTATTGTCTTCCCAAAGCCCATTTTCTCATGTCGTTTGCTACCCGGTTTCGTTACCAGGCCACGGTTTTATTGCTGGCTTTATCAGTCCTCACGCTGCACGCGCAAAAAACAGCGCTGAAAGGCGACGTGATAACCGTGGATAAAGTCCCGTACGCCAAGCTGAAAAAGTCCGGCTCAATGCTCATGCGCGACTACACGCTCACGACCCTCGACGACAAGGAAGTTATGCTGGCCAAGTCCGTCTTCGTGAGCCTGCCCAACAACGACCGGTTCGTGTACTACACGCTCACTTTTCGCCCCGGCGGCGAGGTGGCCGAAATGCCCAGCCCCGGCCTCGGCATCAGCCAGCGCCTGGCCGAAGCAATTGTTCAACAAGGCGTTATGCACGACGGCCAGCCCGACCCGGCCGGCATCGCGCGCTTTGTGAAAGCGTATTCGGAAAAGTATTCGGAGAAATACGCCAAGGAAAAGCAGGACCAGCTCGACACGCCGCCGCTCGGCTACCAGGTGGTCGAGCGCTCGCGCCGCGCCCCCGTCGAGCAGACGTTCAACCGCCGCCTCAACCGTGTCGATGTCATCCAGGACGGCAAGCTGCTCGGCTATTTGCCCAGCGCCGGCAATGTCAGCGGCCGGGTTACGTACCAGGTTTTCCTGCCCGGCGGCCTGGTCATCGCCGTCATCACGGTCGAAGCCTGGAGCGGCGGCGGCAACACCACCCCGTACCGCATCCTGACCAAGCGCACCAACGTGAACCACGACCGCACGGCCAGCGGCGGCGTCGAGTCCTGCCGCCAGGACGCGGTGCAGTGGTTAATTATGCAGGGCTTATTGTAAAGTAATCTGACAGGAAATAACAGCTAGATAAAGCGAAGCACGTACGAGCAAGCACTCGTCTTTTAGACATCTAAAACCAATTTAATATGAACAATTTAGTTACACTTGCTCAGCTCATTATTGCTTTGTCCATCGTGGTGGTCTGGGTGTTCCGGTTTGATAACATCGTGAACGAATTCAAGCAGTATGGCCTGCCGGATTTAGTCCGTAATATGGTGGGCGCTGCCAAAATAGCGCTGGCAACTTTGTTGGTCGCGGGCATCTGGTATCCTTCGCTGGTGTTGGTCCCGGCCATCCTGATGGCTTTATTGATGGTAGCCGCCCAGCTGGTGCACATCAGGGCGAAGAATCCCTGGCCCAAATACGTGCCTTCGTTTCTGCTGCTACTGCTCTCTTTGTTCGTAGCCGCCGCGCACGCGAAAATGCTATGATGCCGAGCATGATAATAGTTCTCGTTTGGCTGTCTGCCGTCTCCTTTTTCTTCTACGGAATCAGTTATTTCACTTCCCAAAAGCTCAAAGACGAATTTATCCGCTACGGGCTGGAAAAATTCGGGCCGCTAACCGCCGTGCTGGAAATACTCGGGGCCATCGGCCTGCTCGTCGGGTTGCTGGTGCCGGTCATTCTCTCCCTCGCCGCCGGCGGCCTGGCTCTGCTCATGGTGCTGGGGTTTGGCGTTCGGTTGAAAATAAAAGACGGCTTTTGGTTATCGCTGCCCTCCTTTTTATTTATGGTAGTGAACGCCTATATTTTTTACGCTTCGTGGCAAATGCGCTAATTACCGATGCTACGATGCACTTGCCCTGAGCAGCTGACAACAGCCTTTACGCGAGTGAATAAGAGCCACTTTTAGTAAACTGGCGCAGGTGCCCCGTAACATTAGTAAGCTCGCGTATGCCGATTATTATTCTTGCACATTTGGCAAATTTTTAGCAAAATTCATATTATTGGCATGATTTCAATTTTTCGATTGCTTTGCTTTATCTTGACGCTATCAGTTATTACCACAGTAAACGCGCAAATTTTACCGGCGGCTACCAGGCCCGCAGGCCCGCCAACAACAGCCACCTTATCCACACTCAGCCAATCGGGTTTTACCAGAGCCGACACAGTTCGCGCCATTCGCAAGCTGTTTCGCAGCCGGCGCGGCGGCGTTGGCTGGCTGGCTTTCGGCACGGCTGGTATTGCCGCCTCCACCCTGCCCGCCCTGCAAACGACCAGCGCCGGCATCTGGGAGCCGGGCGTGGCGGCCGGCTCCGCCCTGTTCCTGCCGGGTCTGAAAAAGCGCCTCCAGTTTCCGCGCGGCCGGGAGCGGCGGGTGTTGCGTGAGCTGGCCGCCACCGGCTCGCCAAAGCGCACCTGTGGGTTCAACTCGCTGTAAGCGGTAATAGCGGCGGGTTTAATGAGCAGCAGAAGTAGCTGAGTTGTCAAGCACACGCTGGGTTCGAGGTAAGTGGCGCACCAGCCAGACTCACTTCACTACGCCCACGCCCTACAAGTGAAACTTACCCTCCGAAGTCAGCACCGGCAGGTTCTCGGTCAGGGCTTGCGCGACAATGAGCAGGTCGAACGGGTCGCCGTGGTCTTTGACTTTGGGTAGTCGGGCGATGTGGAGCAGTTGGCTCTGCTTGATGGGAGGCAAGCCAATTTTTTGCTTCACCCGCAGTTGCCCGGTCCTCAAAGCGCGACTCCGGCGGCCAACAGCCGAAACAGCCCGGCCGCTCCCAGCAGCAGCGCGAGGGCAGGCCGCCGAGCAGGGGCGCGGCGGCGGGCGCGGCATCCGCCGGTGGGTAGAGCTGACGCAGGGCCGCGCCCCAGGCGGCCAACAGCACCAGGCTGCTCAGCGGCGGGTAAAGTACGCTCAGCAGCGTGGGCGCGGGCCACGAGAGGGCGACCAGCAGCGCCGAGCCAACCAGCCAGGGCACCGCTACCAGCGCCCGGCCCAGCTGCCCGCGCCGCGCCCGCCCCAGCCCCGGCCCGAACCGCAGCAGCGTCGGTGCCGTGGCCCCGATGGCTTGGCGCAGCCCCAGCCCGGCGGCCAGCGCCAGCCCCCAGCCCACCCAGGCCGGCAGCCCCAGCAGCGCTTCCACCTGGCCCAGGTCGCCGTAAGGAAAAAGCGGCCCGATGAGCAAATAGCCCAGAAAATTGATAAGCCCGAACCAACCCCCGTACAGGCTGAGCAGGGCCAGGTTGCCGGTGCCGCTGGCTCGCCGGGCCGCCGCCAGCAGCCAGAGGCCCTGCACCAGGCTCACGAGCGGTCCGGCCAGGGCGATGGCGAGGGTGGCCCCCCTGCTCAGCGTTTCGTTACGACTGGCAACGAAGGTGTTGTGCAGCACCGGCTGCCCGCCCAGCGCCTTCGACAGTAGCGCATGGCCCAGCTCGTGCAGCAGCAGCGTACCCAAAAAACCGACCCCGTAGAGCGCGGAGGCGGTCAGCGCGCCGCGCCACGGAAACCGGGCGGGGGGCAGCAAGACAAGCGGGCCTGTCTGGTCTTGGAGTAGCTGAGCCATGATGCGCGCAAAATAAGCATGTTTAGCTTACTATCAGGTTTTCACCAGTCCGAAATACAGCGGCCGGCGCTGGAGGTAGTCGGGCGGGCTTGGCTGTATCGCGGGGCGGGGCCGCGGTCGAACAGAATTCGAGATGACCGGCTTGGACGCTGCTCCCGACCAGGCCGGTCCGGCCCGCCGCTCGGCCTAAACCTCCAGCCAGATATGAGTAGGTGCGACACCAGCACCACTTCAGCTTCAGCATATGTGGCGGCTGCCAGACTCAGACGCGAAAGCGGCCCCGGCTGGCTTGAGTCCACTGTTTTAGTGGCCGCTTAGTTAGGCTTGAGGTAGCCTTGCAGGCTGGCTACGTAGCGCTCGAAAGCGGCCACGCCCTGGGGCGTGATGGCGCAGCGCGTGAGCGGGTACGACCCCCTGAATTCCTTCTTAATACTGATGTAGCCGGCTTCTTGCAGCTTGCTGAGCTGGGCCGACAGGTTACCGGCCGTGGCCTGGGTGCGCTCGCGCAGGTCGGTGAACTCGGCTTCGCGCTGGGCCAGCAGCACCGACATCACGGCCAGGCGCAAGGGCGCGTGCAGGATGGGGTCGAGGGCCTCAAACATAGTTGGGCGCGCCAACGGCTTGCTCGTACTCCGTGCGTTTGCGGCGCGACTCGGCCCGCAGCAGATGGCCCGGAACGATGTAGGACACGAGCAAAGCCAGCGCCAGCAGCAGCAGCAAGGCCGGGCCAGCTACGAACAAGGCCCCGGTGGCAATCAGAAAGCATAGCCCACCCCCCACCTGCAATGGCCGGAACCGAATCAGGCCGCCCGTGGTAAGGGTGCCTACCCCGAAGAGGCAGATAAAAAACACGTAGCCCGCCTGGAAGCCTCCCAGTCCGGGCTGGAACATGAGCGCCGTCGTGATGCCGAACGCCGCCCCGATGCTGCCCCACAGGTAGCCCGTGACCCGGTTGATAAGCGAGCGCTGCCCGATAGAACCTTGCTGCTGGCCCTGCCGAATGCCGTGCGCGAGCGATACAACGCCCGTCAGGGGCAGCACCCCGGCCCAGACTAAGCCCGTGGCCGCGCCATAGCCGCGCTGCAACAAAGCGTACTGCGTGAGCGCGGCCAGGGCCACCGTCCAGCCCCAGAGTAGCGGCTGAAAAGAATAGTCGGCGAAATCTTCTTTCGCCTGCGCAATCATGCGGTTGATGAGCGCCAGGCTCGCGGCATTGTCAAAATCTTGGTAAGGGTTCATGACAAGAGGTTTTGGAGAGGTTAGATGAGCAGGCATCCGGTTGGCCGGGCTGAATGATGCTGCAAATGTAAACTAGTTTATGACATAAACCAAATCGAGCTGAAGCTTCCGCATTCCAGCGCTTTTTCCCCCTCCACCTCATCCTTCGCGCCCGCCGTCAGCGCCCGCCGGCCTACCGATGCAGCAGCCGCGCCAGCTGCTCGCTGGCCAGCGTGAGCACGCTGCCCCAGACGACAGCGCTCCAGAGCATGTGCAGCAGAATGCGCCCGCGCGGCACCCCAAGCAGCGTGGCGATGACCGTGCCGCCCACCGGCGTGAGCAGTATCGGCGTGAGAAAGGCGATGCCGCCCATGCCGAAGCGCTGAAACACGCGCACGATGCGCCGCGAGCGGGTCGAGAAAACAGGAGTTTGGCGCTCGCGTCGCTGCCGCTGCTGCTGGCGCACCCAGCGCCGGCCCACGCCCGAAATCAGCACCACGCTCGTCATCATGCCCGCCACCGTCAGGCCCAGCGTCGGCCAGAAGCTCAGGCCCATGCCCCGCCCCAGCAGCGGCCCGCCCACGAACTTGACCGTGCTGAGCAGGTAAATGGAAGCCAGCTTGAGCAGGTATTCGAGCATGAGGATGGTTGTTTCTTGTTTCTTGTTTGAGGCGTTGCCAAGTCATAGCCCTTGAAGCAGTTCCTGAAACCCTGATTTAGTTGAAAACAATTTACCCGAACCCGATTAACAAGAAACAAGAAACAAGAAACAAGAAACAAGAAACAAGAAACAAGAAACAAGAAACAAGAAACAAGAAACAAGAAACAAGAAACAAGAAACAAG
>Ga0209511_1002008_pt1 | contig 17219 bp, 17 predicted proteins | sample SSSSmetaG_FD_184141 | JGI IMG/M metagenome (GOLD analysis project Ga0209511, IMG submission 184141) | Glacier valley bacterial and archeal communities from Borup Fiord, Nunavut, Canada, to study Microbial Dark Matter (Phase II) - ​SSSS... | ecosystem: Environmental > Aquatic > Freshwater > Ice >...
CCATTACCGCAACGGCGCACAAACTGGCACGGATTTTCTATCACCTCTGGACATCGAACCAATCCTATGTCGATCCGGGCATGGACGCTGACCAGCAGAAGTATCAAGAACGGATCGTTAAAAACCTGAAGAAAAAGGCGCTAACTCTGGGGTTTGACCTTGTTCCTAAATCCACTGCTCCGGAGTGTGTTTCTTAGGAGTTATCCCTCATGCCCGCATTGACTGACTGCTAGTAAGCTAGAAACGATTTGCAAATTATTTTTCAGGGTGGACGTAAATAGGTCAGGCTCAAGAGCCTTGGTTGCTTTGGGTAGTGACCATACCATGACGTTCAGATTCACCCATAAGTGTGATGTGCCAGTTTTCTACTGTAACTCCCTACCCGAAAGCGTTTGCTATAAGGCTTCTTTGCTGTAGGTCAGTTTAGTCAAGTGAGGAAGCGTGAGGCGTATTAAAGACCGTCTTTAAATTCGGGCGTTGCTGAATCGATTTATGAAGCACAGATTTTACTCTCACCCTAGCCCTCTCTCTGGGGAGAAGGGTTGGCGGGGGCTTGCCCCACTTTGTGAGGAGGGCATTTCCTATCTGCATTCAGCAACGCCCAAATTCGCTATAGTAACGATCAGTAACAGACAAGCCCATTTACTGTTGAGGCGTTCATGGCTGCTAATCTTGCGACCGTTTCGACATCTGGGAAGCCAGCAGCGCAGGATGTGGTGGCACTCAGGCAGGTTTTCGCGTCAATTAATGCTGAGAGTTGTCCCCATACCTACAATTTTCACATGCACACCAATCACTCAGACGGGCAGTTGCAGCCTGAGTTGTTGATGAAGCAAGCGATCGCGCTATCACTCAAAGGGTTTGCCATCACCGATCACCATCGAGTGAGTGGCTATCAAGCTGCGCAACAATGGCTTGATAGTTGGCGACACTCTGCTGAAGCGGCAGATAAGCCGATTCCTCATGTTTGGGTCGGGGCTGAAATTACCTCTCAGTTGCTCAATACTGAGGTGCATATTTTGGGCTTTGCCTTTGACCCAGAACAGGAGGTCATCGCTCCCTACTTGCAGGGCAAAGCGCCTATCGGGGAAGCGGCTCAAGCGGCTCACGTCATTTCTGCCATTCATCAGGCGGGCGGTTTGGCAGTGTTGGCGCACCCAGTTCGCTATCGGCGATCGCCCGATGATCTGATTCCGGCTGCGGTGAACTGTGGCATTGATGGTGTAGAAGCCTATTATGCTTACAACAACCCTAAACCTTGGAGAGCCAGCCCTAATGAGACTCAGCGAGTTAAGCAATTGAGCGATCGCTATCAGTTGCTTAACACTTGTGGCACAGATACTCACGGCTTGAGTTTGCTGCAACGACTCTAAGAGCACATTTTTATCTAGTTAAAAGGGCAAAGTCATGATCAAGATGACTCTGCCCTTTTGATTATGAGAAGCTCTGAGCGACATAGCGGAGATTGTTAAGTAAAGTAAAAAAATTTTATTTAGAAGAGCTTGCTGATGCTCTTATTTTCCCTTTTACTTTAAGGTTTGTTGAACACCTCAGTTCATCTGAGAGACGATCGCGATGAAGCCAACGCAGGTCATAGCAAGCAACACAACCATTCCGATCGATTGACCCAGATGTCTTTGAGAGGATTGCATAACGTTACCTTAATCTGTTTGTGAATTATCACAAGATACCAGGTTTCCCTGACTTCCTGATAAAATGCAACGTAACTTAGATTTGCTTAAATTATCTTAATATTCTGCTCATACTTACGGCTAGCCGCCATAAATAATCTCATTGCGAACCGATGCCCCTAACGTGGCGCGTCTCGCCCTAACCCAAGAGCTTGGCTCAATCACGGTTGGAGACAGCACACTGCCCCACTGATGCTGTAGCGATTTGAGAAAGACTTCTTGCTGCTTTCGCAAACTGCTGATGTCGCTGCCTCGGTTGATAATCGCGAACCAGACAAACCCCCGATCTCGCGTAGGCAAAACTCCCGCTAACGCACTTACCTCATTGAGCGTGCCCGTCTTCACAACCGCCGCACGAGGAATATCTCGGTCTTCTAGCGTACCGTCGCGATCCCACCCTGAAACGGGAAACAGATCGGCGATCGTAAAATTGCGCGGATGAATGTAATGGTCGATCGCGGCAAACATCGCACAGGCTGCACGAGGAGAAATCCGGTTGTCCATGCTCAACCCTGACCCATTTACAAGCTGGATTTCTGCTGCGGGAACCCCAGCGGCGTTGGCGGCTTTCTCAACGGTTGCCTGAATGCCTCCCAAATTGTCGGATAACATCTGAGACATTTCGTTCTGACTGTGCACATTCATTCGTTTGAGAATGTCTGTAAGCGGTAGAGATCGATGTCGCAACAGCAGAATTTGTTTAGGCAGTAGCTCGGTTTTCGCGGCAACTTTGCTCGCCCCTTTAATCTCAACACTAGGGCGCGGCGTATCTTTCGGCAACTGCTCATACTCAAACTTTGCATCGTCATTCCAGGTTTTTGAGTTGAGCGTTTGTTTGAGTAACTCTCCAGATTTGGTGCGATCGTCCTCAAAGCTCATCATGAAGTTGCCCACAATCAGCAGATTTCCGGTGATGCGAGAGATGCCCATTTTGTTGAGCGCATTGCCCAGCTCGATCGCCTCTGCCCAATCAAACAAAGGATCGCCACCGCCTTGAATCACCAAATCCCCCTGCAAAACGCCGTTCTGAATCATGCCCGTAGCAGAAATCAGCGTCTCAAACTGGTGATCGACACCCCACGTTTCTAGCGCGGCTAACGTAGTGGCAACTTTGGTAATCGAAGCGGCAGGAAGCGGAGTCGTTCCTTGATGATTGGCTAACGACTGAGCGCCTGACTGAAGCCAAATTCCCTGAGTCGCCTCGCTCAAACCTTGACTGGCAATCTGTTTAAGATATTGCTTCATCATAGTTTCTGCACTGCGATCGGGCGTTTCTTGCAGCTGAGTTAGCCCGATCAACTCTGAAGAATTGAGATCTGGCACTCCTGCCACATTTAGCCAGAGCGACACTAATCCAGAGCCAAAGAGTTCTAGCAAGCCACGTCTCCTGTCAGAATAAATGAAGGGGATTGAGAGATTTGAGCGAGAAAAAATGGCGAAACCCGATCAAAATCAAGTGCTGCGACAACTGCCGATCGTGGTTGGCTCAATAGCAGGTATTCTACTGTTCACCAATCGGTTTTTAACATTGAGTTTGACCGATTCACAGGCACGATCGGATGCGTTAGGGATCATTCTCAGCGCGCTGCTGATTTTGACGGGGCTGCTTTGGCAACGAGTTCAGTCGAGAACTCCAGAGAGCGTTGAGCTAGTTGGCGAACAAGGCTTTGAGCTTGCGCCCGATTTGCCAGATGCGGTCAAAACCGAGCTAGCTTGGATGTCGCATCTCCTTTTGACAAACACCGTTACGAAATCAATCGTGGTGTGGCATCGGGGCAAAGTTTTGCTGCGACGAGGCATTCTCAGCCCCAACACCGAAGTCAAACCCGGAGCGATCTTACAACGAGTGTTAGACAAACATCAGCCGATTTATCTGGTTGCTCTTGCCATCTATCCAGGACGCTTTGAGTTTGATTATCTGCCCGAAAATACGCAAGGCGTGATCTGTCAGCCGATCGGAGCTGAAGGAGCGCTGATTTTAGGAGCCAATGCCCCCCGCAGCTACACCAAGCAAGATGAAAATTGGGTCGCCGCGATCGCAGAAAAACTTGACAACACCCTCAGCCAGCATCTTGAACCCGCCAAAGGTTAACCTCTACACGCTACCGTAGTAATATCCCCTCACTGAATCCTATGACATCCACGATCGTCATTTATTGGTCATTGGTTGCCCTCATGGTCGTGGGCATCATTGGCGCAGTCGTCCCCGGCATTCCAGGAACGAGCTTAATTTTGATAGGAATTATCGCGTGGGGATTGGTCAAAGGGTTTGCTAGTGTCGGAGTCGCTTTGACGGTCGCGATCGTCGTTCTCATCAGCAGCATCGGCATCGACTTTTTGGCAAGTTATTGGGGCGCAAAAAAAGCAGGAGCCAGCAATTGGGGACAGATTGGCGCGATCGTCGGTCTATTTCTAGGATTCTTTGGTTTGTTACCTGCTTTGCCCTTCGGCGGACCGCTACTCGGCATCTTGCTCGGACCTTTGTTGGGCGCGATCGTGGGTGAGTTTATTTACTGCAAAGACATCAAAGTTGCCGTTAAAGCAGGACTCGGCATCGTGGTCGGCTCCCTAATTGGCAATTTGATTCAGGGTGTGTTGGCGATCGCGGTCGTTGCCGTTTTCCTGTTGACCACGTTTCCGATCGCGACTCCGTCTTAGTCTACTTGAGCAGAACGGCTCGGACACTTCAGAGTCTTTGAAGATTCGGGAACGGGCAGCGACTCGGCTGAAAGCTGTTTTGCCTTACAGATGATATTCGCAGTCTTTTTCTTAGTCACTGCGACAACTCCGACATAGCTTCTCAACCCATTTGCTTTGGGGATAGCTGCAATCTCAGCGCGAGACGCATTCGCAACTCTTAACTTATAGGCGTAGTCATAGCTTTGAGAAATTAAGTTCGTCGATCGCTCAAGTTCTTCTAAACTGCTAGCAAATCGCTTGTTTTCATCAAAAAACTTGGTTTGAGCAGCATTCATTGCCTTTAAATAGCGCTCAGCCTTTTGCTGCTTTTCTTGAGGAGTCTGCTTGCTCACACTCTCTCCTAGTAGACCTCCTTCTGCCTCGGCTGCTGCCGTTTGATTGGCTGCCTGCGAGGTCGAAATCAAGGTAGCCATCGTGCCACCTGACATAAAACCCACCACTACGGCAACCCCAAACAGCACTGAGTAAGCTCGAAAATAAGATGGGATGGATACCTGATTTTCTGTCTGTGCCTCCTCAGACTCTGCTTCATCAAGGTCTAAAGAGTCTTCTAGATCTTCAGATCTGTCTTTTGAAGCGGGTTGAACAACGGGCTGTAGCGCAAATTCTCTAACCCAGGAGAAAGAGGATTTTCCAATTTCTTGTGAGCAGATTTTAATAGTGTTTATTTGCTCTACGTCAAGCCTATCCAGCCCTCTGCAAACAAAGGTAACGATCGCCTCCTGATTCAATGCTCGACTAGATTCTAGGAGAACGCCTAAACAGTGCCCTTCTAACTCCACTTGAGCTTGAATTTCTTGAGGGTTTAAAACTGCATTCATCAACGCTGTGATCGCGGTTGAGTCACCCTGTTTAGCAAGTTCTAGAAGGTGAGGCTGATTCATAAGAAGCCACGCTTGAGAGGAAGACGTTGATAGAAAGCCTGTTTTAATCACACAATCCGCGAAGAGCCTTTACTACCACTCTTCAAGGAGATAGCCTTTGACTCAGGAGTAATTTAGACTCGTTGAGTGAATCTTGATACATCTATTAAAACTTTTTATCTCGATTTGTACCATCAAAAAAACGGTTACCCAAACCGAGATATTTCTTCGCCATAGATTGCGGTAGGTAGTTTAGCTCAGATGCCAAACATTCGCCAGGTCTTTCTCTCTAAATACGTGAGGCTATGCGTGTAGCTGGGAACACTCAGTAAATGGAGGTAGGGTCTCCTCTTTAACATCCACTTTTGGCAATGGGAGCAGGGCAGTGCAATCAGTCAAGCAGCAGCAAATCTTGGGCTATTTCATCGAAGAGGCAAAAGAACATCTCGACACGATCGAGCAAGGCTTGGTCAATCTGCGAGTCACGATGTCTGACTCAGAGCAGGTCAACGAGCTATTTAGGGCGGCGCACTCGATCAAAGGAGGAGCCGCAATGCTGGGGTTTGAAAGCATTCAAAAAACGGCTCATCACTTTGAGGATTGTTTCAAACACTTACAAGAGCACCCGGTGACGATCGACCAAACGTTAGAAAACCTCTTTCTCAAAGGATTTGACACGCTTAAAGAATTAGTTGAAGCGCTGCAAAGTCCTTTTGGGCTGCAAGAAGAAAAGGCTCATCGGGCAGTCATCGCCTCCGAGCCTATTTTCACCCAGCTAGAAACGTATCTTCAGTCTCTCATCAACAAGGCAACCGTCTTGCCACAGCCCAAAAGTGCTGCTGCGCCTCAGTCTTCAATCAGTGCGGCGGCTCACATCAACACCATTCTCAAGGCAATGCTGCAACTGTTTAAGCAGGGAGACTCGATTAGGAGCCGTCAACAGCTTGTTGCGTTGTGCAGCCGCTTGATTCAATTAAATGGCACGGCTAAACCTTGGGTGACCGCCTTACAAATCGTGCAACAAGCGATCGCGAACCCCAAAAATGCTTACCCGATTTTGGCTCCGATCGTGATTCGCAATCTCAAACAAGCCAGTGATCTGCTGCTGACGAGAAGAGTCGCTGAGATTGAAGTGAGTCAAAACCTTCTCAAACTGGTGATGCCCGCTCAACCTGCTGTTCGCCCATCTCAAATTGCGGCTCAACCCTCAGTGCGTCAGGTCGCATCTAAACACAATCAAGTCTCAATTCCACGAGAGCCGAGAGCGGCTGCTAGAGCATTACTCGAAACGTTTAACAAAAATGAACTGATTGAAATCGCCCAGTTTTTGATGAAAGCGATTCAATAAGAGTCGGGTTTCCTCTCCACTGTAAACTCTAAACTAGAAGCTCGACAAGCCAACGTTTTGGGTTGAGGTGAGCCGTGAAGATTAGCCTTCTAGGAACTGGACTGATGGGTTTGCCAATGGCGCAGCGCCTGATGGATGCCCATCATTCTCTTACCGTTTATAACCGCACCGCCTCTAAGCTAGACCCTCTGCAAGCGGCTGGAGCCACGATCGTACCGTCTGCTGCCGCCGCGATCGTCGCTTCAAGCTGCATTATCCTCATGCTCACGGATGCGGCTGCCATTCATGATCTTTTGCTGTGCGATGAGTCTCGATCTCAACTGACAGGGCGCACTGTAATTCAAATGAGCACGATCGCGCCTCATGAAAGTCAGACGATTCGAGACGAGGTGGTTGCCGCAGGAGGCGACTATCTAGAAGCCCCTGTGCTGGGCAGCATTCCAGAGGCGCGATCGGGGTCACTGATCGTCATGGTTGGCGCAGAACCTGATCAATTTGCTCGCTGGTTCACGCTTTTAGAGACCTTTGGATTGGAGCCAGTCCTATTAGGTTCGGTCGGATCGGCGGCGGCGGTTAAATTGGCACTTAATCAATTAATTGGTGCGCTGACTAGCGCGTTTGCGGTCAGTTTAGGGTTGGTCACGCATCAGGGCGTAGATGCTCAAGCATTTATGGCGATTTTGCGTAAAAGTGCTCTTTACGCGCCCACCTTTGACAAGAAACTGCAGCGAATGCTCGATCGAGACTACGAAAATCCGAATTTTCCGACCCAGCATCTCAAAAAAGACATTGATTTGTTTATCTCAGCCGCTCAGTCATCAGGTCTAGAAACAAATGGTGTAGAAGGAGTGCGCCAGATTTTGACCAAGGCGATCGCGATGTCGTTTGCCGAGATGGACTATGCAGCACTGTTTTCTGCGATCGTTCCACCTGCTGAGTGAGGCAATGACCTAATTAATCTTATACTTTGGTCTGAATTTCATCACTCACCTGAGAATAGTGACTCCATAAAGCGTGTAGGGAATCTACTGAGTTCTCAACCGTCGGCTTTGTTCAGAAGAGCCTAAATCGATGTGGGCATTATCCAGAAAGAGGTCTCTTAGAGTGTAAAGAGTAGACAAAGTGGAACTGTCTTTAAGTATCCAAATAGACTGCAAAAGTTAATCTATTTACAGAACGTTAATCTGAGGGTAGTAGAAAGAATATAGTCCTGTTCTCTCTGACAATCGGCTGCATAGAATCGGCTGCATAGAGTGATTATTTTTACTCAGTGGGCATGATGAGCAAAGCACTAATTAGAAATAATTTAAAGAATCTTTGATTTCTGATCAGAGTCAAAGATTTTTAGAGACTAGGAATCAAACCTTCAGAACGAATGCAGCCAGTGAAACGCACCCCTAACCGTCTGAGTCCATCAGCTATGCGTATCTTGATCTATTCATATAATTATTATCCAGAGCCGATCGGCATTGCACCTCTCATGACTGAGTTGGCAGAGGGGTTGGCAAAACGGGGTCATGAAGTGCGGGTGATCACCGCAATGCCCAACTATCCGCAGCGAGAAATCTATGAGCAATACCGCGGCAAGCTCTATGAAACCGAAGAACGGAATGGAGTAACGATTCAGCGCAGCTATGTCTGGGTTAAGCCCAAGCCGAGCCTGCTCGATCGCATTTTTTTAGACAGCAGTTTTGTGTGTACCAGCTTTTTTCAAGCGCTCAGAGGGTTGCGACCTGATTTGGTTCTTCTAACTGTGCCGCCGTTGCCCGTATGCGCCCCGGCTGCTTTGTTGGGCTGGCTCTACAATTGTCCGATCGTGCTCAACGTGCAAGACATTTTGCCCGAAGCTGCTGTTCACATGGGGTTGATTAAAAATAAGGCGTTGATTTGGGTGCTGGAAGCGATCGAAAAGTTTGCATATCGGACGGCGCACACCGTCAGCGTGATTGCAGAAGGATTTGTCGAGAATCTAGAAAGCAAAGGGGTTCCGTCTGAGAAAATCACCTGCATTCCCAATTGGGTAGACACCAGCTTTATTCATCCGCTTCCCAAAGAAAACAATGCGTTTCGACGTGCCCATCAGATCGAAGGCAAGTTCGTCGTGCTCTATTCGGGCAATATTGCCTTAACTCAAGGGTTAGAGACCGTTGTAGAAGCGGCGGCACAGTTATGTGATGTGCCAGATATTGTGTTTGTCATCGTCGGTGAGATGAAGGCAGTTGAAACGCTGAAACGCTACTGCAAAACCTGTGGAGCAAATAACGTAGTCTTGCTACCCTTTCAACCGCGTGAGAGTTTGCCTGAAATGTTGGCAGCCGCCGATGTGGGGCTGATCGTGCAAAAGCATAATGTCGTCTCGTTTAATATGCCGTCTAAAACGCAAGTTTTGCTGGCAAGCGGTCGCCCGGTGATTGCGTCGGTTCCTGGGTCTGGCAGCGCTGCGAAAGCGATCGAGAAAAGCTGTGGGGGAGTCGTAGTTGAGCCAGAAAATCCGGTAGCGTTGGCGAAGCAGATTCTAGAGTTGCAAAAAAATCCTGAGCACGCCGAGCGATTGGGCAAGCAGGGGCGACAATATGCTCTAGAGCGCTATTCGTTTGAACAGGCACTGAATCAATATGAGAATCTCTTTTACCAGGTGAAGAAGAGTTCTCAGCCGATCAAACCGACTTATGCCCTCAGCACTAACAAACCGGGTGCTGAAGGTTAGACCGATCGCCTTGTAGGTTTAAAATTAGTGACCAGCCTAGAGACGACCGTTCTGGAATGGGAACACTGTAGGGCAGCGATTATTCTGCTAACCTTGCGGTCTGGGTCGCGCTCACGCCTAATGGTTGAATTATGAACTCTAAGCTCCCTAAACTTCCGGTGTCTGTGCTCATTCCGGCTCGAAACGAAGAGGCAAATCTCCCGGCGTGTCTTGAGAGTGTTGCCAGAGCTGATGAGGTGTTTGTGGTTGATTCTCAGAGCAGCGATCGCTCGATCGAGATTGCTGAACGCCACGGAGCTAAGGTGGTGCAGTTCCAGTTCAATGGTCGATGGCCCAAAAAGAAAAATTGGTCACTCGAAAATCTGCCGTTTCGTCATGAATGGGTGCTGATAGTCGATTGCGATGAGCGCATTCCGCCAGAACTCTGGGATGAAATCGAGACAGCCATTCAGCAGTCGGACTGTGATGGCTATTATCTGAACCGAAAAGTCTTTTTTCTCGGTCAGTGGATTCGTCATGGCGGCAAATATCCTGACTGGAATCTGCGTCTGTTTCGACATGCGAAAGGGCGCTATGAAAACCTGAAAACCGAAGAGATTCGCAACACAGGTGATAACGAAGTTCACGAGCATGTCATCTTGCCTGGAAAGGTTGGATATCTAAAACAAGATATGCTGCACATCGACTTTAAGGATCTCTATCACTGGTTAGAACGCCATAACCGCTACTCAAATTGGGAAGCTCAGGTTTATCTAAATCGACTTAACGGGAAGGATGAGCGGGGCACGATCGGAGCCAATCTTTTTGGCACTGCCGTCCAGCGCAAGCGATTCTTAAAAAACATTTGGGTCAGACTTCCGTTTAAGCCTCTGCTGCGGTTTGTCCTCTTCTACATCATTCGTCTGGGCTTTTTAGATGGGAAAGCAGGCTATATTTATGGGCGATTGTTGAGCCAATATGAATACCAGATTGGTGTGAAGCTCCATGAATTGCGTCAGTGTGGTGGCACTCTGAACACGGCTAAAAATCAGTCTCCTGAGGCGACTTCTCAACCCGTCGCCCAAACCGACTCTTGAGGAGATTAATGGATCAGGAATCGGCAAAACTATCTCCGGTTTTAGATGCAAAACCACTGGTTGATCTGCGCCAATATGACCAGGCTGGGTTCGATCGGGGTCGCCCGGGCTGGTATGTGATGCTGTGGTGGCTCGTGCAGGGGGTGCTTTTTCCGTTGACTCCTCACCCGTTTAACTCAGTGCGGTGTCAGCTATTGCGACTGTTTGGGGCACGAATTGGCAAAGAGGTTTTGATTCGTCCGACGGCTCGATTTACCTATCCGTGGAAGGTTGAGATTGGCGACTATAGCTGGATTGGCGATGATGTTGTCTTTTATAGCTTGGAGCTGATTCAGATCGGTGAGCAGTGTGTGATCTCCCAAAAGAGTTACCTGTGTACTGGGAGTCACGATGCCCAAGATCCTAAGTTTGGACTGGTGACTGCTCCGATCGCGATTGGCAATGGCGTTTGGATTGCAACAGACTGCTTTATTGGTGCAGGCGTTCAGATTGGAGCCAATGCCCTGGTCGGGGCAAGAAGCAGCGTCTTTTCCTCGTTGCCAGAGCAGCAGGTTTGTTGGGGGACTCCCTGCCGTCCTCGATACCCCAGAAAATTTCGAGATGGTTAAGGATGAAGCTGCATCTCACCGAGATATTTCTGCAAGTAGGGTGAAAACACCTCGTAGATTACCGTCAGGGGTTGCCCGTGATGCCAGAAGAGATAGTGTCGTCCCCAAAAAGGACCCGATTGCTCAAAAGCTTCTTCTAAAACGCTAGAGCGACCGTAGCAAATGCCTTTCACATCTCGATATAGCTCGGTTCGTAAACGGGCGAGACTTGCCCAGATGGGAAGCGATCGGTTCTGCAAATAGTCGTCTACATGGCTCTGCTCCCACCACGACGTTGCATACGCTAATCGTTGCCCAGAAGACGTTCTTAGCCAAACCTGTCGTCGCAGTCGTGGTCCGGGCACCATCTCGATCGAAGCAGGGGCATGGTCGTGATCAAAGCCGATCGGAGACATATCAATCACGTCTACTTCGGTCGGTTCGCCTGTAAGAAGCTGTAGGTGGCGAGTTGGAGAGCCGTCTCCTAAGAGCAACATTTGCCAAGTTGGGGCTAGCTGGCTGTGGGGTAAGCCTTGCTGAACATCGCGATCGTTGCCCTGCCAGACAGGATCAAGAAAGTTCCAGCTAGTTGGCAGAATCGTGCTATCGGTCGGTTTAAAGGTAGCAGTCAAAGAACGTTACATAAATTAACTTCTTCTCAATCATACCGTTCCCACCCTCTAAACCACCGTGAAGACCATCCGGGATCACTGTCCTAAATAGGCTTCTAAGACTTGAGCGTTGGTTTGAATTTCGCTCGGAGAGCCAACTGCGAGATTGCTACCTTCAGCGAGAACCCAGACTCGATCGCACAACGACATAATCACGTCCATGTTGTGTTCGATGATCAGAAAGGAGAGTCCTTGCCGATTCCAGTAGTGGATATATTCGCAGATTTGATTGATCAGCGTTGGGTTGACTCCTGCCGCAGGTTCGTCGAGCAGCACTAGTTTGGGACGGGTCATCAGCGATCGGGCAATCTCCAACAACTTGCGCTGTCCGCCCGAAAGTCCGCCTGCATAGTCTTGGGCTTTGGCTGCTAGTCCGACTGATTCTAGGATCTCCATCGCTCGATCGCGGGCTTCTCGCTCTTCCTGAGCAATTTGTTTGCCTGAAAACCAGGTGTTCCAAAATTTCTCACCCGTTTGGTGTTGAGCCGCTAACAGCAAATTTTCTAACACCGACAGACGCGACAGCACACGGGCAACTTGAAACGTGCGAACCATGCCACGTTGGGCGATTTGGTGAGGCTGCAAGTTTTGAATCGGCTCTCCGTCAAACAACACTTGCCCCTGATCGGGATGGATGAAGTTAGACAGCAGATTAAACAGCGTCGTTTTGCCTGCGCCATTGGGACCGATTAGCCCCGTGACACTGCCGGGAGCAACCTCGATCGAGGCGTTGTTAACTGCCATCACGCCACCAAAGCTTTTGATCAATCCCGAAGCGGACAGAACGGGCGTTGAAGTTTTCATCAAGATTCTCCAGGAAAATTTGTCGTTTGTAGGGAGAGATAGGAGCGCTCAACCAGCGGAATGACGGCTAATCAAACTCTGGTGCCCAAATGCTTGAAATCTCCATCTCCCAACCTGGAAGCAGTTCTGGAACCGTCAAAACATCCCCATCTCTTAAAACAGTGGGATTGTCTTCCCCTGGGCGAAACAGTTCAACAATTCTTGTTCTAGGGTCAACCACCACTCCAGCAACCATGCCTAGCGAGAGGTAGAACTTGACCTTCTGACGCTGCTTTGTCAGGGAGTCTGATTTTGACACCACTTCAAAGCCAAGATCGGGCACCAATCGCGCAAAGTCCTTTGTCGTTCGTTTCAGTCGCTCGGCTTTGACGAAAGAGCAGTCAAGAGCGCGAACATCTTCATTGGCATTGGGAAGTCTAAAACCAGCACTGGAGCCTGCGACACGCCCAAGCTTTCGAGGTCTGACCCAGTTTGCGAGTTGCCGCCCAATCTCAACCGCGATTTCATCAGACTCTAATCCAGACGGACTCATAACGACGATCTCTCCATCTATTAATTCCATCTGGTAATGGGGAAACTGCTGCTGGAAAATTTCTAGATCGTTAGCAGTGAGTGGCATACGCGCTCCAACACGGTTTTTGACTTCATCATTATATTTTTACAGCGTCTGACGTTAAGTGCTGGAGTGAATGCCCCGATCGTGCAACTGCTGCACAAAAAATTCTTCTAGCGACGGACGAGCAAGCTGAATCGAAATCAATTGCGCTCTCATCAGTCGCAGACTGGCAATAAAATCTTGCGGGTCGCCTTTGAGATGTCCGAGCCAGTAGCCTTCTTGAAAATCTAAATCAATAATCCACTGCTTTAAAACTTCGGGGTTGCCGCCTTTGACTTTGACTTGATAGGTGTCAGCAATGCCCAGCAGATCTTGCAGAGAGCCGATCGAAATCAGTTCTCCTTGGGCGAGAATGGCGACCCGATCGCAGATCTTCTCAACATCCGACAAGACATGACTGTTGAAGAAAATCGTCTTGCCTTGAGACTTGAGAGACAGAATAATTTCTCGCAGTTGATAGCGTCCGAGCGGATCTAAGCCGGACATCGGCTCATCTAAAAACACCAATTCTGGATCGTTGATTAACGCCTGTGCCATGCCAATCCGTTGCAGCATTCCCTTGGAGTATTGCCGCAGTTGTTTTTTTCGGGCGGTTGATTGCGCGAGTCCCACTAAGTCGAGCAGTTGGGGGATGCGTTTGCGCTGAATCGATCGCGGCACCTGAAACAGCCCTGCCGCAAACTGCAAAATCTCCCAGCCTGTCAGATAGTCGTAGAAATAAGGATTTTCGGGCAGATAGCCAATGCGTTGTTTGACGACCCGATCGCCCAGGGGCTTCCCTAATAGCGTTGCCCGTCCAGAGGTTTGACGCACAATTCCCAACAGCGTTTTGAGCAGGGTGGTTTTGCCTGCGCCGTTTTGTCCCAACAGCCCAAAAGTCTCGCCCTTGTAAACGGTCAGACTGACGTTTTTGAGCGATGCCACCGTCTGATTCATCCAAAATCCAGTGCGGTAGCGTTTGCTCAAGTCGTAGGTTTGGATCACGATCGGGCGATCGTTTTCAGGGGCTTGACTCGGTAAATCTACAGCAGCGTCCATCTTGTCTTCAGCAATGTGTAGACATTAAACCACTTTATCGGATTTTCGATTCGGCTGATTTTGGGTTTGCAGATCCCGCGTTTGGCAAATCTTGCTTAGACTTGATTTAAGAGAATTCTAGGGATGAGTAATTTATGGATCGCTCGAAGTTTGTGGCGGTGTTGACAGGGGCGATCGCGCTAATTCTAGGTGTCGGTTATTTGGTTCTAGTGCAGTTTCTGGATATGCGAGGCGAGATGATCCCCGCGCCGATCGTGGAACTAACGCCAATCGTCGATCGTGTCTTCGAGGGGTTCCATTTCCAGCAGTTCTGGTTCTCTTCGCACTAGGGCACCGGGTTCGTCATCGTCTTCAATTTTGGCTTCAAGCTGTAGGGGTTTGATGACTTTTGTGATGGCATCTTGCACAAACGACTTGATAAATTCGTCACGGCGATTGAGTTGAAATTGACGCTGCACGACTTCAGTAATGCCGCCATCGCCCCAATCCTGGTCATGCCGGAAATATTCAATAAAGCTCTTGCCTGCGATTCGAGTCAAATAAGCCGCGCTGATGCCTTGAATGGCACGTCCAAATAGAAACCCGCCAACACTCAACTGTAAAGCAGTGCTGAGAAGCTCGATCGCACCTTTTACCACGCCTAAACTAACCAACGTTTTTGCCAGCGATAGAGCCATCTCTCGTCCGCGCTCCATGTTGATTTCGCAGCCGTAAACTCTGCCAATCTCGACGACCATTTGGGCATTGACAGCCGCTGTTGCCAACAAATCCACCACGGGGAGCGGAGTCACCGCAATCACGCCAGCCCCGATCCACTGAAACCGCTCGACGATTTTTTCTGCCTGTCGTCGCCGTTGCCCATCAATTAAGCGACGTGCCTCTTCGCCCAGCCGTTGCGATTGCAGCAAAATATTGTCTGCCAGCAAGTCTTCACCTTCTGCCCTCAAAATCGCCGCCATTCGCCGAATTAGCGGCATGATATCCGATTCGGGTTGGATGGTTTCTCCGGTGTCCAGCTTCACCGATTGGGGATTAGCGGCGATCGAGATCACGTCATGGGTCGAAACTACGCCGCGCACCCGCTCTCGCAGCCGAGCCAAAATCGTTTCTAAATCGTCTTCTGTGTAGAGATCGGCTTTGTTGACGACCACGATCGAGCGTTTGCCAATCTCTGCCAGCATCTTCATCGGGTCGTATTCTGACTGTCGCAGGTCGTTGTCGAGAACGAACAGCAGCAAGTCCGCTTCAGTTGCGAGTCGTCGAGCCAGCTTTTCTCGTTCCGTTCCGGCGACTCCGGCTTCTAAAATTCCGGGAGTGTCGGTGATTAGGATTTCTCGATCGACTCCCTTTAATTTCAGTCGATAGGTTTCTCCGACTTCGGTAGTGCCCATCGGTGCGCCGACTTTGCCTGCCATTCGCCCCATCAGCGCATTCACCACAGAGGTTTTGCCCGATGATCCCGTCCCAAAGACGACGACCATCAGTTCACCACGGGCGAGATTTTGCTCGATTTCGCGCGATCGAGTCAGCATCTCTCGCCGCGTCACCTCATCTTGAATCTGCTTTAACTGCTGACGAACGGCTTTGAGATTTTCTTCGGCAGCTTCTGCTTTAATAGGCGAAACTTTAGGAGAGATGCGACGGGAGCGGTTGCGCTGCTGCTTGCGAGGCAGGAGAAAAAAGTAGTAGACAAATGCCCCAATCAGCACGCTCAGCAGGGCAATGATCAAGAAGATCAAAATCGGTCCTAGCAGTGGGTAGTAAGCCAGTTGCCAGGACAATCGAGAGAGAGAATCGATCAGCCAAATCATCAGCCCCAAAATGAGCGTGAGACCAAAGATCAGCGTCAGCAGGCGGGGCAACGGCATGAAGATAACCCAATTCTAGTCAAATGGACTTCGCAAACGCGAATCGAAATTCTTCTCTATTCTCCTTCATGGATTCAGTGCGAAGAGCCTCTCAAGAATGAGATTTGTGAGACTGAATCAAAATCTAAATGTCCGATCGTTGACTTTGAAGGATGAGTTTTCTATTCTCTAGAGGCTAATCGGATGCTTAAGTTGAAATGTAGTCATCCAAAGCTTAAAATTCTTCAAAGTTGTTGAAGCAGGGAAATTATGAGCCTTTTTGATCAGATTCTTAGCGCTGTTGGAAATCCTCAGCAGCAAGCCAGCCCCGATCAGTTAGGAGGCATTCTTGGCATGGCGCAGCAATTGGGCAATAGCCATGGAGTCGATGCTGGAACGACTCAAATGATTATGTCTACAGTTGGCAACTATGTACGATCGTCGCTGCAAGATAAGCAAGCCTCAATGGGCGGCGATCAAGTGCAATCTTTGGTAAATCAATACGGTGGATTAGGCAACAATCCTGATGCCGTTCAGGCGGTGTTTTCTCAAGATCAGCAACAGCAAGTTGCCAATGATCTCGCTCAGAAAACTGGCTTGAATGCGGGTACGATTCAATCGATGTTGCCTGTGTTAGTGCCGATCGTGCTCAATCTTTTGCAAAGTGGTTCTAACACCCAAAATGTCCAAGCCGGAAATCCTGTTCTCAATACATTTTTGGATTCAAACCAAGATGGAAATGTGGATTTAGGAGATCTAATGGGAATGGCAGGACAGTTTCTCGGTCAGCGAGGTTAACTCCTTGCGGACTGAATAAACGACGTTTGAAAATATCATTTGACTCAAACGTCAGTGGGCGTATTTTCCAGGAAGTACGCCCTTTTGTTTTAGAAACTTGCGCGAAAATTGAATCCCAGTCGGCTAGAACTCTCTAGTAATCCGCAATTCCCTTAGTATCGAGACTTGGTGAACGTTTTGCTAGGAGCGCCGTCTCCACTGCGAGGCTCTCGTGGTTTTGCCTTGTTGACTTTCAACTCCCGACCGAGCCATTCTGCCCCATCCAATTCTGCGATCGCGGCATCTTCTTTGCTTTCGTCTTCCATCTCGACAAACGCAAATCCTCGCTTTCTGCCCGTCTCTCGATCTGTTGGGAGGCTAACTCGGCTCACCGCACCATATTCAGCAAACACTTCTTTTAAGTCGTCTTCTGTCGCCTGAAATGCTAAATTTCCAACGTAGATAGTCACAGTTTTCTCCAAACCAAATGCGAG
>Ga0209511_1002009_pt1 | contig 17201 bp, 15 predicted proteins | sample SSSSmetaG_FD_184141 | JGI IMG/M metagenome (GOLD analysis project Ga0209511, IMG submission 184141) | Glacier valley bacterial and archeal communities from Borup Fiord, Nunavut, Canada, to study Microbial Dark Matter (Phase II) - ​SSSS... | ecosystem: Environmental > Aquatic > Freshwater > Ice >...
TCTTGCCTCTGCGGGACGGAACTGGATCGTGACCACAACGCCGCTATCAACATACTTAGGCTAGGAACTAGCCTGCGAGTAGGGCAACCTACCGCGATGCTCACGCCTTTAGGCGTGGGTAGTTCACTGGTCGGGTAGCTGCGGCTCCCCACGCAACCGCTGGTAGTGGAGTAGCCCCATCTTTTGCAGCACGCGCTCATCACTGTTATCTTCGCGCACCACGATTGTGTAGGTGTTGAAGCCAGCAACCCGACCTGTTATGACCTCACCGTTAAACAGGGTAAAGCGCACCATTGCTTTGTCCTTGCGGCAGATGCTCAGGTAACGCATCTCAGCATCGTCGGCTGGTATCCACCTGGCGAAGCGACGTTTGCTCATTGGCTGGCTGCTCTGGGCTTCAGCTTGCGTTGCTGGTGCAAGCGGTTCGCTGCTTGGTACTATGTCGTCCGCTGATTGCTGTTCACCCACTTTAGAGACCGACTCTGGTTCAGATGCTTGCACAGGTGCAGGCTCGGCGACCGGAAGGATGGCTGCTGGCAGCAGGGTAGCCGGTTCCACAATCGGTGATGGCTGGCTCGGCGTGACTGGCACAACTGCTGGTGGTGTTGTTACTGCCGGAGCGGTCGGTTTGGCTTTAGCAACTGGCGTGGGGGTTGGTGCAGGGTGCGCAGGCTGGGCTAGCTGAGTTTTGGTTGACGGCGCGGTGTTGGTCGTTGGTGGATCCGGGTTTGGGGCAAGGCCCAGTACCTTAGCCAGCTTGGGCAGGTCTTCAGGTGCGATCTGACCGCCACGCTCGTAGTTGCGGAGCCGCTCAGCATCAATGCCAGTCAGGAGCGCAACCTTGCCGATGTTGGTGCGCCGCTCCTTCATCAATTCGCTGAAGCTGGGGGCGGCTGACCCTCTGCCGCTCGGTGGGTTCGGCACTGTCGTATCCTCTATTTGTGGGGTGAACGGTTGGTAGCGTTACGGCTGGGCTTGGCCGACCGCACACGCTCCAATGCCTGCTCAATCGAGTTTGCCAGTTGGGTTAGCTGCACTTCGGCCTGCTCAAGTCGGCTGCTGGCCTGCTCCGGCTCTAGCTCGTTCAGCCGGTGGGTGGCAGCTTCAGCCAGCCGAGTCGCTCGTTCGCTGGCTGCGCCGACCCAGGAGAAGGGGTCGGCGGGCTTGCGTGGACGGCGACCACTGGCACCGCCGCTAGAAGTGGCCGTAGCTGAGGTCGCACCTGCCTGCTGCTCGTCAAAATCCGCACGGTGCGGATCGGCTGGCTGTTCTGGTTGCCGCAGGTAGTCGCGTACCTGTCGCAAGGTGATGTCGCCACGCTGGTAGGCAACCATGGCATCGGGGTTGCTCGCCAGCAACAGTAGCCGCTCGATAGTATCCGCCGACTTGCCGAACTTCTGGCCGATCTTGGTCGCCGACCAGTTGGTAAGACGGCGCACCTCTTGCACACCGACCGCCAGTTCTTCAACCGAGAGGTCGTCACGCAGCCAGTTCTCAGTGATCGAGGCCAACCGCTTGTCGTCTTCACTGCCAAACTCACGTACCACTACTGGCACGGTCGCCAAACTAAGTTGGCGGGCCGCCGCCAGCCGCCGCCCACCGGCAACTAGCTCATATATGCCGGGGCGGTCAGTACGGCTGACGACTAGTGGCTCAAGGATACCCTGCTCTTGGATGGACTGCATCAGTTCAGCCAGCCGTCCCTCGTCCATAAACTGGCGCGGCTGATAGGGATTGTCGAGGATGCTAGCGGGGTCAACATCCAGCGCGTCAATCGGCTTGCTGCCGGTATTCTCTGAGCGGATGCGGTCGAGTACACTGCTACGCTTCATCGGCCAGCCCACCTTTCCACCCGCTGGGCAAGGTCGTTCCAGGGTGCGGCCAGCGTCGGCTCCCAAATGTGGATCGGCACGCGCTCGCTAGCCGCCTCCGAGTAGCGCACCGACTTCTTGACCGGATCGCTGACCAATTCGCCATACTCCTCTTTGAGCAGGGTCAGGAAGTCTTGATAGAGCTTGGCGTTACCCGCCACCTGCGTTGGCTGCACGGCAACAATCAGGCTGCGAGGATTTGTCTCTCGGAGGCGGGCGATGGTGTTCAGCACGATCTCCACACCGCGATACGACTCCTCCTCCACCTGCGAGGGGACGATAAATCCATCAGAAGCAAAGATGACGTTGGTCGCCAACGCACCGAGGCTAGGGGAGGTATCAAGGAATATGTAGTCATACTCACCGCGCAGCTTGTCCAGTTGCTTCTTCAGCATTAGACCCCAAGTTGGGTTGATACTGAGGCTAAGTTCAGCTTCGGCGAGGTCAAGCGTCGAAGGAACGGTTGGGCAACCTTCCCAACCACGCGCCTCCGGCGTGTACGGCTGCCACTTGCCGCCGGTCAGCAGGTCGTAGCTGGTGCCTTGCAGCGGCTTGAAATCAGCCCCGAAGCTCATACGGCGCAGCGAACCCTGCGGGTCCATCTCCACGTTCAGCACTTGCCGCCCGAAATTGTCCTTCAACACCCCGCTCAAGTTCCACAGCGCGGTGCTTTTACCCACGCCGCCCTTCTGATTCATGAACCCAATCACCTTTGTGCTACCTGCCATCGCACCCTCCCCGACCCACGTTGTGCGGGTCGTGCCTCATTGATCAACCAGCATCCCAAAATCCTGCGTGACCATCGCAAGCCGTCGAGTGGTTCCGTTGTGCAGCGTAAGCTGTCCGTCCGCTTCTCCTTCGCCTGTCCAGTAGTACGTGATGCGATGAAATCGGTCAGCGAGTTTGCGGGGATGCGGTATTCCAGCTTGCGACCCGTGCCAATGTTGACTGCCTGTAGGTCGCCAGCCGCGATCCACTCACGCACCACCCGCTCGTCAACGTTGAAGGCCAACGCCACCTCTTTAACCTTGTAGTACCGTTCCTCCACAGATGCCCTCTTGTGTATGCTGGTGTAACTTGCTGACCATTATAGGGCAGAGGAACACCTGTGTCAAGTGGATTGACAGCAATGTAAGCGATCTATGTAAAGTTGTGGATAAAGGTCTTGACTCTAGCGCGGAGATCGAGTAAAATTGGCCCATGTACAAGGCTCTGTACAATCGGAGGTGTAAGCATGGACAGCGAAGTGCTGATCAAGAAGCTCGCCAGCGGTGAGGGGTACGGTGTGGGTGAGGCCCGCAGCAACCTGCCCACGCTGATCAAGCGGTCGGCAGACGGGCCGCAGATAATCCGCAGCAACAACGTGCCGGTCGCAGCAATCGTCGGCATTGATGAGCTACGCGAGATCATGGCGAAGGCCGAGGCTTACGAACTAATGACGCTGGCTGAAGATGCAGAAATTAGTAACAAGCTAACCATCGCTCGTCTGCTGGACTTCCTTAAGCAAGGTGCCGAACACGGAGCCGCTAGAGAGTTGCGCAACAGGACTATCTAACGACCTACTTGCAAAGCTGATTACATAGTGAAGTACAAGGAGCGCGACAGGGATTAGCCACATAGCCTGTACCTAGCAGGCAACGGCCTACACGTCGGGGAGAAACGACGACCAACAAAAAACCCACTGCGGTGCTTGGCGGCGATGACAGTGAGTTTTACACAGTTCTTTTATTGATGCTTCTGTAGAAGCGTGCGCCGTTCTGTTGCTCGCTTCTGCCCATATTATAGCATAGTTAGACGAACAATGCAAGAACATCTGGCGAACAAAGGACGAACAACAGTTGAGCATTGGGTTGTCAAGGTGGCAGCCACAGATTCGTCGCTCAAGAGATGGTGAGTGAATCCGCACGGTGCGGATTTCTGCGGCTGGTGACAGGCGTGGGAGAAGCTCATAAACGATGACGAGACAGAAGGAAGGAGGTCGCAGGCCGGTCGCCATTGAGGGACGGGCCACAATCACCAAAACGCATACTGAGGCAGCTTTAGCTGCAAACGCCCTTCCCGCCGGGGTTCAATGGCGGCTGACGTGACAAGACCCACTGGACGAGCCGGGCAGCGAAGCCAGTGGGCCTTGTGGAAACTACCAGACGCTCCTTACAGACGCGCCTAGCGGGTTATTGCTTTCTTACTGATTGCATTATATCACGACTGGATCGCCAATGCAAGGGGTTTGGGTGTCTCTTTGCCAAAAATTGGCACGGAGAAGCATGGAAAGGCCATTTTCTGATGCTTACTACTCCTGTTCTGGCTGTGCAACCAGCACTGCCGAAGGTGTCTACCCTGTACCAGCCTAAGCCAGCCAATCTTAGCCTCACCACAAGCCGCCAGATCAAGGCGCAGCCGTTCTGCTGGCAGGCTTTGAACGCGCTCGACCTCCTGCGCCAGCACTACGAAGGCCACAAACGCGGGGCGGCCCTGCTCCTCTACAATGCGCTGACCGAGCTTGCTTCGCGCCAGCGTACTCCCCATCAAGCCAAAACCAGTTGCCGCTACCTTGCCGAGCAGGTCGGACTCAGCGACCAGACCGCCCGCCGTTACCTGCATGAGTTCGCCGAATTGGGTTTGGTCAAGATTGTCGCGGGCATTCATGCAGCCAACACCTACATCCTGCTGGGTGAGCTTGCTGTCGACTTGTCTACGGAAGCGAACGAAACCCCTACGACTCCGCTACATATAGTTGGTAGCCGCACCGTTATGGCTGATAGAGCCGCCAGCATAAAGGCGCAGGAGGCTATCACCAATGCAAGTCCTCAGCATCGCAGGGCTGTCATGGCTGATAGGCCAACCAGCTTGAGGGCTATCACGGCTGACAGCCAATATTCAACAAGTAAAGACTCTAACAAGCTGATAGAACAACCAACAAACAACGGCGGTGATGTTGGTAAGGGAAGTGAAGCTGATGAGCGAGCGGAGCAACCGGCAAGTCAGCCACCATTTGCTGCGCCGAACATCTACAGCGACAAGGCCGTGGCAGTGAACGCCCTCTGTCGGCTGGGCATCCGCAGAACAACTGCAGAACAGCTAGCCGGGCAGCATCAGGTTGAGCGCATTACTGGCTGGACGCGGTACGCTAGTGGCACTAGTGGTCTGAAGAATCCAGCAGGCTTTGTCCTCAGCCGCCTCAAAGCAGGTGATCCCGCTCCCAGCCCCGCTGACCGCTTCGCTGGCTACATCCCAGCCATGAACCTTCAAACAGAATCCGCACCGTGCGGATTGTTGCTGGCAGACGAGCTGCCACCTCAGCCAGAATCCGCACCGTGCGGATCGCTGCTGCCGGACGAGCCACTGCAACCAGAATTCGCACCGTGCGGATCGCTGCTGCCAAATGAGCCGCCGCCGCAACCAGAGTCCACACCGTGCGGATCGTTGCCACCGGAACAAGTGCGACACAGCTATGAACCGGCCAGTGCCTGGATGCAAAGCGTTTGGTCGGCCTCCGAACCTGACCTGCGAAAGCTGGTTAGCGAGGAGGTATGGCGCAGTTGGCTACAGCAGGTGCGACTAATAGGCTGCGATGGTGACACATGGGTGTTGCGCGTGCCACCCGGTAACGTCAGCCGAACACTAATCGAACGCTGGGGTGAGCAGATCATGGGGACGCTAAGTGTAATCTATGGCAAAGCGGTCAGCTTGCGCTTTACCACACGAGGTTGACGGCAGGCACTTGCTGGCTGTACAATGTACACAGCAAGTAGAAGCAGGTGGAACGTATGACGCAGCAAGAAGGGTTCAGCGACAACCTCAAGCAGTTGTTGGGCAAGGCGAAGGGGACAGCCACAGCGAACGCAAACCTCACCCTTGGTAGCCTAGCAGCGGCGGCTATCTTCAGCATGGCGGTGGTCAGCACTCCGACCGAGGCAGCATCATGGGGACAGGTGCTTGACGCGCTGAAGAACGTTGGCCTCGGCATCATCGCCAACGCTCCTCAACAGCTGGAGGCGCGTGTTGGCAATCGTCAGGGTAAGTTGACACTTGAGGCCGTCGCGCAAGAACTGGACGCACAGGCGCAGGCTAGGCCGCAAGTGCAGCAAGCACTGAACGATTTCGTGCAGCAGCTACCATCCCGCCAAAGAGCAGCATGGTGCCGAGCCAGAGCCACAGCCACGCATCCACATCAAGATGCAACAAGTTGGTCAGCGCGATCAGGATCGCAAGGAGCAGGATCACCTGCGAGAGCAGCACCGCAAGTCGGCCAGTTAGCCGGTTGCCGGTCACCGCTCCACCCGCATCCGCAGTGTGGCTACGCCGATAATCTGCCGCCATTGCTGGATGCCGCAGCTTGAGGCTTGCTTGCGAACGGGGCAAAATCCACCACCAACTTGTTCTTTATTCAGTGAGGTAGCGGCAGTGAACAACAATCTGTCACAACTGACCCGCGCACAAGGCGTATTGCTCGGCCAACTGGCCGGGGATGCACTCGGCAGCATGGTCGAGTTCAAATCAGTGCAGCAAATTCGCGAACTGCACCCCAGCGGCCTACGCCAGATCGGCCCCAGCCCCGTGTTCGGCACGCTGGCCGGGCAGCCGACTGACGACAGCGAGATGGCTCTGGCTCTGGCCCGCACGCTGGTGCAGCATGGCTTCGACGTGGAGCAGATCGCCCGCTCCTATGCGACTTGGATGGACAGCCCACCGTTCGACAGTGGTGGCACAACCCGACAGGCTTTGTTCCCGGCAGTGGCAGCCTTGCAGGAGGGTCAGCCAGTAGCGGAGGCGGCCCGCAACCATGCCAGCCGGAGCAGCGAGGCCAACGGCGCGTTGATGCGGCAATCACCGCTGGCAGTCTGGGGCGCAAACCTGCCGTCGGAGCAGTTGGCTGCTTATGTGGCCGCCGACACCGAGTTGACACATCCCAGTCCAGTGTGCGTGGATGCGTCGTGCGCCTACATCGTCGCGCTGGCCGCTGCCGTGCGCGAAGGCTTGGATGCAGCCGCCACCTACGAGCGAGCGGTGGCGTGGCAGGTCGCGCATGGTCGCACCGCGACGATCACCGACGCACTAGCCGCGGCTGCAAGCCAGCTACCTGCTGACTACCAGACGCACATGGGCCACGTACCGATAGCCCTGCAAAACGCTTTCTACCAGCTGCTACACGCACCCGACCTTGAGGCAGGCGTAGTTGCGACGGTGATGGCTGGCGGTGACACCGACACGAACGCCGCGATAGCTGCGGCGTTGCTGGGCGGGGTGTACAGACTTGAGGCTGTGCCGGAGCAATGGTGTGCAGCGGTGTTGAGTTGCAGGCCAGAGGCAGGGTCAGGCAGCCGCTACCCGCGACCAGCGGTGTACTGGCCGACAGATGCGCTAGAACTGGCGGAGAAGCTACTGGGGTAGACAAACAGGGGTTTAAGCGGGATGATAATCGTGTGCTTGGCTGCTACAGAACTGTGATCTGTCACACTCTAGCCACGCCAGACATTCTGCCGATGCCAGCCGACCGCAATTGGGTGTGGCTGCAACGCCGGGCTACTTGGTAGCAGGATCGGCTTACCAACAAGCTCGGCTAGCTGGAAGTTCTGCGTGTCGGCTTGAGCCATCACCGTACTGACCTTCACGCGCAGATCATCGCTCAAGGCGAACAAACCAGCGTCGAAGGCCCAGTGGTGGCTGCGGCAGAGCAACAGGCCGTTGCGGGGATCGTCCGTCCCCTGTTGCGCTTTGGGGACGATGTGGGCTGCGTTAGCTTCAACTAGGCTGCCCAGCCGGAAGCGCATTTCGCACACGGCACAGGTCGCGTTATACGCTTGCATGATGACGCGCTGGAAGGCGGACTTCCGCTGCTCTTGCGTTGAGGTGTGAGTAACGAGTGCCGTCGGCGCGAACAGCTGGAACTTGTTGGCAAGCCCAGTGTACATCAGCAGCTCCTCCCGTACATCTTCGGCCATCCCGCTGCTGAACAGTCTAAGGCTGGCTTGATCCACGCTCTCCACCACAAACACATCACTTGCAGCATCGTAGCTGGTCAGCAGGCCCAGCCCCAGTACCAAATAGCTCGCGCCATGCTCGCGGTCATGCTTGGTGCTGAGTTGCTTGAACAAGGCGACCGGTTGACGGTCAGTCATGCAACGTACCAGCGCAGCATTGTCGTCAAGATCAAGCCCACCAGCACGCGGCGCGTAGGTGATCACCCAGCGACCGTCGGGCAGGTAATGAACTGCATCCTGCGCTTCGTACTGGCTGTTTAGTGTCATACGGATCGAAAGAACATACCGCCAGCCCGCAGGCTTGTAGATACCACGTGCTCGGCTGATCAGCCGTGACACGCCAGAGATGTGGGGGGCGGTGTCCAAGAGAAAGCTGACGTGTATACGTTCACCAGTCAGCCTTGCTACTTCAGCAAGTATGTTACTGCGTTGTTGCTCATTCATGTGTGCTGACCCGTGGTTGATTAGGTTCAGCGGCAACACCGCCACCGGGCAAGCACGCCGCCAATCTTGCTAGACGACGGGACTTGCTCCTGCCTGCCCGCCCCAACGTTTGTGTACTGAAGTATAGCACAAGTTGGCACTGTCTGCCGCCTTCAACCTGCCTTTTGCAGTGCGCAGTTGACGGCAGGCACTTGCTGGCTGTACAATGCACACAGCAAGTAGAAGCAGGTGGAACGTATGACGCAGCAAGAAGGGTTCAGCGACAACCTCAAGCAGTGGTTGACTAATGCGAAGGGTGCGGCTACCAGTGACACGACCCTCACCCTCAGCAGCCTCGCAGCAGCGGCTATCTTCGGCACGGCGGTCATCACCACGCCGACCGACGCAGCGGCTTGGGGGCAGGTGCTTGATGCGCTGAAGAATGTCGGCCTCGGCATTGTCGCCAACGCGCTACCGTCTGCTGTTGGGCGCATCGGTAAGCGGCAGGGCAAGGTGACGCTTAAAGCACTCGCGCAAGAACTGGACGAGCAGGCTGCCACTAATCAGCAGTTCAGGGAGCAGCTAGACGGCTTTGTACAGCAGCTACTCGCTGGTGATGCTACCCTGCTGCGTGACGTGCGTGAACTGCATGATAGCATGGTCAACTTCGGCGACCGCCACGATGAGAAGCTAGACAGGCTGGCCTCACAGATGCAGCAGCTACTCGACCGTGCCACCCAGCAGATTAGCCAAACCACGATCAGCACTGCGGGGGGCAGCAACATCAGCGGCAGCAACACCTTCAGCGCACTGGTGCAGACCTTTGGAGCCAACAACCAAATCATCATCATCACCAACGGCTACAAAGAGGTTATTGACGAAGCCGAGCAGCGCGAGTTGCTGGCTGAATACTACCAGCAACTACAGCAGCAGTACGGGCGCATCCCCCTGCTGCAAAACCGGCCTGACAGCTACATCCCGATGCACAATGCCTACCTCCAGTTGCAGGCTGCCGAGCGGCTGGCTGACCTCGACCGTACCCGCCATGAGCTTGCCGCCGAACTGGGTAAGCTGGTGCAGGAGTGGCGCAAACAGAAGCAGTTGAGCGAGAACGAGATCGAGAGCCGCCGCGCCGAGTTCGACTTCCACTACCGGGCGGGTCTGCGTCTGCAAACTGAACGGCTCAACCTTCATCAAGCGGTGGTTAACTACCCCCGGCTCGTCATCCTCGGCGAACCGGGCAGCGGCAAGACAACCCTCTTGCGCTACCTTGCCTACGCCCTTAGTGTGGACCAGCCAACCCTCAGCGGCGTGGGTGCGGTCTGGATGCGTGTTCCTCTCTTTGTGCAGTTGACCAAGCTGGCAAAGTTCGACATCGACAGCCTGCTGGATGCAGCGATCCCAGCCAACCTTGTCAGCGAACCGGAGCGGCTCAAGCGGGTGCTGCGTGAATACCTCAAGCAAGGTGGCTGCCTGCTGCTACTTGACGGCTTGGACGAGGTGCCAGTGGAGCGGCGGGTGGAGCTTGCCAAGTTCATCAACAACATCAACTGTTCGCCGCCCGCACCTTCGACCAAGCCCCAGCGTGTGCTACTCACCGAAGCACGCACTGGCAACCGGCTGATCGTCACCTGCCGGGTTGCCAGCTACGAGCTTGCGCCGCTGGCGACTAATCACGCGCATTACACGGTGCTGGGGTTGGCGGTGGAACAGCAGCGCGAGTTCCTACACCATTGCTTTGCCGCAGCCAGTGACGGGGAAGCCGAGGGTTGGGCCGACGCGCAGGCAGAAGCCCTCAGCCATGCGTTGCAGCCGGTTAGCCTACAAAGGCTGGCGCAGGTGCCACTCCTGTTGGCACTGACCGCCTACATCTGGCGCAGCCGCAAGGGGCAGCTACCGAGTACCCGCGCCGGGCTGTACCACGAGGCGGTACAACTGCTGCTGCAATGGCGCGGGGAGCAGAAGCTGCACCAGCCGGACGCACTCAACCCCGCCGAGGTGTACGCCAAAGTAGGGCGGCTGGCCTACTGCCTGCTGCTAAACCGATCACGCGGCACCTTCTTGAAGGTGGAGGCGCAGCCGTTCGTGGGCGACCTGTGGAAACGGCTGTGGCAAGAGGAAGGCGGCCTGTTTGTGGTGCGCGGAGCCGATGACCGCCCAACGACCGCCGCCAAGAGCCTAACGGAGGATGACTACTGGTTCGGCTTCCCCCACCTGAGCTTCACCGAATACTTTGCAGGTTGCTATCTGGCAGGCAGCGACATTGCCGACAAGGAGCAACGACTTGCGGTGGCAAGGGAGCGCATCCGCCGCCACCGGCATGACAGCCGCTTCCAAGAGGCGGTGCTGCTGGGGCTGGGCTACTTGCAAGCCATCAACCCATCGCCGCCCGCAGGCGAAGCAAGCATAGCAGGGAAGCTGCTCTACGACATCTGCCTTGACCCCCAGCGCGAACACAAACCAGAGTACGAAGACTTGTTCCACCGCGACCTGCTGCTTGCCATGCGTGCCTGCGCCGACGGCATCCTGCCGCCGCAAGCTACGCTGGACAGCCTGCTGGATGAAGCGGTAAGCCTGTGGGTTGACGAAGACACTGGGCGAGGCCGGTACGAACTGCTGCGCGAACAGCTAGGCAGTATGTTCGATGGGCTGGCCGGAGGCGAAGCGGGTAAGCAGCTAGCGGGCAGGCTGCTCGCCCGGCTCAATGATGACGACCGCTGGGTGCGTAGGTTGGCGGTAGATGCGCTGGGTAGGCTGGTAGGCAGCGACGCAGCCATGCGCCAGCGGCTGCTCGACCTGCTCAATGATGACGACAGCGATGTACGTAGAAGTGCGGTTGTTGCGCTGGGTAGCTTGGCAGACAGCGACGAGGCGGTGCGCCAGCGGCTGCTCGACCTGCTCAATGATGACGACCTCCATGTGCGTAGCAGGGTGGTTGATACGCTGGGTAACCTGGCAGGCAGCGACGAGGCGGTGCACCAGCGGCTACTCGACCGGCTCAATGATGACGACCGCTGGGTGCGTGGCGGTGCGGTAGATGCGTTGGGTAGCCTGGCAGGCAGCAACGAGGCGGTGCGCCAGCGGCTGCTCAACCTGCTCAATGATGACGACAGCTGGGTGCGTGGTAGGGCGGTTTATGCGCTGGCTAGGTTGGCAGGCAGCGACGAGGCGGTACGCCAGCGGCTGCTCAACCTGCTCGATGATGACGACCGCTGGGTGCGTAGCAGTGCGGTTGCTGCGCTGGGTAACCTGGCAGGCAGCGACGAGGCGGTGCGCCAGCGGCTGCTCGACCGGCTCAATGATGACGACCGCGAGGTGCGTAGCAGTGCGGTTGCTGCGCTGGGTAACCTGGCAGGCAGCGACGAGGCGGTGCGCCAGCGGCTACTCGACCGGCTCAATGATGACGACTTCTTGGTGGGTCGCATGGCGGTTTATGCGCTGGGTAGCTTGGTAGGCAGCGACGCAGCCGTGCGCCAGCGGCTGCTCGACCGGCTCAATGATGACGACCGCTGGGTGCGTAGGTTGGCGGTAGATGCGCTGGCTAGCCGGGCAGGCAGCGACGAGGCAGTGCGCCAGCGGCTAGTTCATTTGCTGACTAGTGAGGGAGACCGGGACGTACTAGCTGCTCTGATCGGCACCTTGCTCAAGCTACCAACCAGCGAACAACAACCTTTGCGCGAACGGCTATACAACATTGTTATGTCACCTCCTAGCGGCCTCTTTGACCAAGCACCCGATACTGCCTGCCGCACCCTCTACACCAGCGTGACAGAGAGCAGTCTGGTGGCTAGTGATGAAGTGCTTTGCTTGCCGATCCAGTCCACCAGCCGCTAGCCTTGTCGCGCTACCCTCATCTTCAACCCCCCCTTCGGTCGTAGCGTCACCACCGCGTCCGGTTGTACCCGCTGTGCCACCGCACTGAAGTGCACCCGCTGCATCAGTGTTGCCAGCACCATCTGCGCCTCCATCATGGCGAATGATTGCCCGATGCAGATACGTGGCCCGGTGCCGAACGGCAAGTATGCACCCTTCGGCATCTGCTTCTCGCACTCCGGGCTGAAGCGATCAGGATCGTACTGCTCCGGCTGTGCAAAGTAGTCGGCACGGCGGTGCATCGCCCACACGTCGATCAGGATCAGCGTCCGCGCCGGTAGCTGGTAGCCGCCCATCGTCTCAGCCTGCTCGTTGGCGCGGGCAATCGCGTGTGCTGGCGGGTAGAGGCGCAGGGCTTCCTTGATCGCCTGCGTGGTGTAGGTTAGCTGCGGCAGGTCGGCCACCGTCGGGGTGCGACCCGCCAGCACGCAGTCAAGCTCGGCCTGCACCCGCTGGTAGTAGCCGGGATGCTGGGTCAGCAGGTGCAGCGTCCACGTCAGGGCCAGCGCGGTCGTCTCATGCCCGGCGATCAGGATCGTCATCAACTCGTCGCGCACATCCTTGTCGCTCATCGCGTTGCCCTGCTCGTCGCGGCTGGCAAGCAGCATACTGAGCAGGTCGCCGTGATCGCTCCCATTGGCCTTGCGCTCGGCGATCATCTGGTAGACGGTAGCATCAAGATGACTAATCCCCCGACGCACGCGGACGTTACGCGGGGTCGGCCACTCTGGGGGGATCGGCAGCGGGTTGTTCGGCTCGGCGATCAAGCTGGCGATTACCTCACCCAGTTCGTCAGCCTCGCCACTCAGGTCACGGTCAAACATCGTCTTGCCGATGATCCGCATTGTCACCTGCATCATCTCATGCTGGATGTCGAACACGCCGTCCTGCCAGCCCGTTGCCTGCTCCTCCGCGTACGCAGCCATTACCTTCGCGTAGTCGGCCACGCGGCTGTGGTTGAAGGCGGGCTGCATCCGCTTGCGCTTGGGCCTAAACTCGCGGTTGAGGGTGGTGAATAGGCCGCGCCCCAGCAGCGGGTTCTCACGGGGGTTGAGCAGATCGCTGCGTTCGAACTCCAGCGGCCTGCCCATCAACACCTCCTGCACCCAGTCAGGGCGCGTAATAACAACCGTGTGCTGCCCAGCAAGGTTGAGACGATAGATGTCGCCAAACTCACGGCTCCACTTCAGCCGCTGACCCAGCCCATCGAGTACAAGGTCGAAGGCATTGCCAATCAGCGGCAACTCACGTGGGCCGGGGATGTTGCTTGCCGTCTCTTCTTGGGTGCTTATCGTCGCCAATTTAGCTCCTCCGCTCAACAATCATCTTGATGCCGTTTTTTGGTCGCAGCGACACCAGCGGCTCCGGCTTGACCTGCTGCTCACCCGCCAACCGCAAGCGCACGTGCTGGGCCAGCGTTGCCAGCAGCAGTTGCCCCTCCATCATGGCAAAGCCGTTGCCGATACACACTCGTGGGCCAGTGCCAAATGGTAGATAAGCACCCTTCGGGATCAACTTCTCATGCTCTGGGCTGAAGCGGTCGGGGTCAAACTGGTTGGGGTTTGGGAAGTAGTCGGCGCGGCGGTGCATGGTATAGAAGTCCACTACTAGCAACGTACCTTCAGCTATCGGGTAGCCATCAAGCTCGGTATCTCTCGTCGTCAGCCGCAGCGTCATGTAAGCTGGGGGGTAGAGCCGCAACGTCTCCTTGAACACTCGTTGGGTGAAGGGTAGTTGCGGCAGGTCAGCTACTGTTGGGGTACGCCCTTGCAGCACCGCGTCTACTTCGGCTAGTAGTTGGTCGTAGTAGCCGGGATGGGTTGCCAACAGGTAGCCAGCCCACGCCAGTGCGTTTGCAGTTGTTTCATGCCCGGCCAAGAAGATATTCATAATTTCATCGCGGATTTGTTCGTCATCCATACCGCCTTGCTCGTCTCGTGACTGGATCAGCATTGAGAGCAGGTCGCCACGATCCTCGCCACTGGCCTTGCGCTCGGCAATCAGTCGTTGGATGACACGGTTCAGCGTTCGCCCAGCCTCTTTGTAACGGAGAGTGACGGGCAAGGGCAGCCTGGCAACAAAGGGAAAGAGGAAATAATCAGTGACAAAAGCCATCGAGGTGACAATTGCATCACCAAGCTCCCGCGCATCCTTCGTCACATCGCTTGAGAACATCGCCTTGCTGATGATCTGCATAGTTAGCTCCTGCATCTCCTCAGCTAGATCAATCGTTGCACTGTCTGCCCATCGCTCCTGTCGCACCTCAGTCAGGGCCACCATGTCGGCGGCGTAAGTGCTGACGCGGCTGTGATTGAAGGCAGGCTGCACCAGCCGCCGGTTGCGCCGCTGGATGCTGTGAGAGGCAGCCAGCAGACCGTCGCCCAGCACTGGCTTCGCCAACCCGCTCAACTTCTCGGTTTTGTCGAAGTCCTCATACTGATCGATCAACACGCGCCGAACATACTCGGCACTGTTAACCCGCACCACCCGCAACGGCCCATAGCTGATCTTGTTGATGTTGGGGTAGCGCATCATCTGCCGCGTCCGCACCTCAAGTGCATCACCCAGCAGATTAAGAACATTACCAACCAGCGGCAAACCGGGTGGGCCGGGGATTGTCTTTACAATTGCCACAATAATCTCCTGAACTGTTTTTGCTGAACAACTTGCCGAGCGTTGCCATGCCGATAGAGCATGACAGCAGTGCCATTATACCAACTTTTGACAAAAATCCAAAAACGAACCCTTGTACTATTGACAAGGCTGCTGATGTTGGTTATTATAGACGCTGGTGGAAAATCCAAACTATCTGACTAGTGAGGGGTCATGCAAAAGCTAATAAGCAAACAAGCTGCTCGGCAAAGAGCGACCGAACCAGGTTTCTGGCACAAACTACTGAACGAACCGGGTCTGATCTACAAACCGAAGCTGATGCGCTGGCTGAGTGTGCTGACAACCGGCACGGCTTTGGGGATGTTCATTGGCTACTTCCTGACTACACCACAGGCACAATGGCGCACCGTCACTATCCTGTCCCACGTTGTCATGCTTGCCCTCGGCTTCATCTACCTCTGGTGGATCATGGCGCGAGCCGAGCAGGACTACAACAAGATCATCCTGACCGCTAGCTTGGTGTCTAGCACCTCGATCATGGTCAGCGTGACGCTCACCAGTGGCCTCAACGTCAGCCCCGGATTCTTCTTGATAATCCTCTACTGGGTAGCTGCTGCCCTTACCTTCAATTGGCGTGGATTGGTAGTAACGCTGGCGGTTAATGCCCTCACCTATATGGTGCTGACATATTTCGATGCACAAGGCTTGCTGGCTCTGCGCCAGATCAGTGTGGAGTGGGTGCGCTTGATAAATGCCTACCTGCTTGTCATCCTGACGATCACCGTTGTACCAATGCTGATCTACGGCAACATCATTGCACTACGCTACCGCAACAAGCAAGGTCAGCGTATCGCTCAGTTGGAAGCAGAGAACACGCTGCTGCGAACAATGGTCAGACTACAAGATGAAGGTTAGTCACCTCTCCTTGTTGAACTGCTCTGCCGTAAGCAGCAGCACATTGCGTGCGTCCAGGCTGAGGCTCGACCATGCTGCCAGTAGTCGAGTAAGCTCTGAGTCGTTAGTCTGTGCGGTGGGCATTGCTTCATCCTCAAGCGGCATGGTGAAAGCCCGCTGAAACCTGTTCAGAGCCTTCTTGAGCAGGTTTCTGTCGTGACGGGTGGGAGCCGCGCCGGGGTTCTCACTGGCAGCCAGCTGGCGAGCGAGTACATCCACATACTGTGCCAAGTCAGGGCTGGTGATGCCATACTGGGCTGCGAAGTAGGCGTTGGGTGCAGGCAACGGCAGTTCGACGCTTTGCAACTCATCACCAATCAGTTCAGCGGGCTGCACGTTGAGGGCTGCCGCGATGCTGATCAGCATCCCCACGCCAGGGTCGTCGTACTTGCCTGCCTTCAGCCGATTGAAGTAGGCGTTGCTAATACCGGTTATTCGTGCCAGATCAGAGTCGCGCACGCCACGCTCCTGCTGCAATGCAGCTAGCCTGCGGCCAACGACCTCCCCCAGCTTGATGCTTTCAACTTTCTCCGCCAACTTCAATCTCACCTTCTCACCTTCTGCCACGATAGGCTATAACATTATAGCTCATTTTTGACAGAAGTCAATCACCCAGAAGTACCGGCAGGACATTTGACATTTGTCACAGGCATTGGTATAATGCTCTTGCGTTTGACAAAAATCACAAAACGCTGTGGTAGTGCATGGTGTGTTGCTAAAGCTGCTGCCCGGCTTGTGCAGATGCTACCAACATCTGCCCGCTTTGGCAGCATACCTGTACCGCTACAGACGACACGCGAGATCAAGGAGAGGAGCAACGTGCAGGGCCAATACGGCGATCTATGGACTTGTGGGCGGGCTGGGTGTGGTTACACCGTCGGCCTTGCCACCTTCGATGGACAGGGCAAGGTCAATGGGGTGAACCTGCTGATCACAGGCCAGCGCATCGAAGCGAGTGTCTGGGTTGAACTCAAGCGACCAACCTACGTGCAATGTTACGGCTGCAAAACGCTGGTTAAGATATGGCCGAGCCAGAAAGCTTAGGTCAGCACCAGCAAAACCGCATAAAGTCTGACGGGGCATCATTCGCCCACTACTGAACAGAGCGTCAGCAGACCCAGCAAGGGAGAGTACACATCTCCCCTGCTCGGCTGCTGACGCTTTTTGTTTACCCACAAACCCGGCTGGCAGGGTCAGCCAGCAGAGGAGAGAACTATGAGGAAGTTGCAGCATAACCCGTTCTGGCTCATCGCCAGCATTGCACTAGTTGCCGTACTTATCGGCGCAGTCGCCGCGCAGGTACACCCTAACCAACCCGCTACCGCCGCTGCCCAGACCGGCGGCCTGCAAGTCATGCCCGACATCAGCCGTCCCAGCGCAGGTGGTGATGCACCCAACCGTAGTGCCAGCCCTGACGTTGTGCGCTACAGCGATGAGGACAGTATGCTCGGCCTCAACTACGAGGTCTACCGCGTCTCCTCTGGCG
>Ga0209511_1002013_pt1 | contig 17177 bp, 15 predicted proteins | sample SSSSmetaG_FD_184141 | JGI IMG/M metagenome (GOLD analysis project Ga0209511, IMG submission 184141) | Glacier valley bacterial and archeal communities from Borup Fiord, Nunavut, Canada, to study Microbial Dark Matter (Phase II) - ​SSSS... | ecosystem: Environmental > Aquatic > Freshwater > Ice >...
ATGGGGGACAAACAAGAAAGTACTAAAAGGTTCGGATAAATGGCTTAACATTATCCGCTATCGCAAGAAAAATTATAACAACGCAGATGATTGTTTTGCTCACCTTCGAACAAACGGATATACGATTGCTGTGACCGATCCCTCTCCAGATGGGTTATCTATTGATGCTTTGTTATTGGATCGGCCTCTCGCCATTGTGATGGGTAATGAGAAGGATGGAACATCGCCTTACGCTATAAGCCACTCAGATGTTAAAGTCCATATTCCCATGGTGGGTTTCACAGAAAGCATGAATATCTCAGTCAGCGCAGCCATTTGTATGAATTCAATCCTCACTCGCCTGCGATCTTCCAACATACCCTGGCAACTTTCTGAAGATGAGAAAACGCTACTTCGTTTGCAATGGTATAAGAACGCAGTAAACAGATCTGAGCTGATAGAACGTGAATTTTTGCGTTCAATTCAGTAATTTTGCAGTGCTTTAATTAAAACGAATGTCATTCTGGAGAAAGGTGTTGAGGATCAGCGTTTATGCATTCATCTTACTTTCAGCGCTTCTGCTGATTGGAAACCTGTGGGTAATTGAAAGCACAGAGCAACGTGTCTTCTCAGCCTATAAAGATTTACCAGTCAATAAAGTGGGACTCGTACTCGGCACCAGCAGCAGGTTATCCAACGGATCTCCAAATCCATTCTTTGATAATCGAATGAAAACTGCAGCTGAATTATATAAGCTTGGAAAGATAAGTCACATCATTGTAAGCGGTGATAATCGTACGATGTATTATAATGAGCCCATTGAAATGCAAAAAGCGTTGATCAAATTAGGTGTTCCCGAATCGGTTATCACTCTTGATTACGCTGGTCTGCGTACACTTGATTCTGTCATTCGAAGCAAAGAAATTTTTGGACAGGATCACATTACAATAATCACCCAACCATTTCATTCGTACCGCGCTCTTTTTATCAGCCATTATTTTGATATTGATGCCGTTGCTCTTGTTGTAAGGGAGCCGGCACAAGCACCAACGGTGAAAGTGTATGTGCGCGAATACTTTGCCCGGGCAAAAGCAATTCTTGACCTATATATACTCAAGACTACTCCTAGGCATTTGGGTGAGAAGGAGCCAATAGTTATCTGACCTTCATCGTGCTTCTTTTCATTACCTTTATAATTATTTTTTTTGTGAAGCCATTGTTCACACGTATCAGATCGCTAATCTATCTTATCTTTATTGTTTTATTTCCCGGATTTCTTTGGGCGCAGGAAACAATTATCCAGGGAAAAATAATAGATGCAAATTCTGGAGACGCCATTCCATTTGCCAATGTTATATTTCAAGGAACATCCATCGGAGCCACAACTGATTTTGATGGAAATTTTAAGTTAAGAACGAATACTCCCACTGACTCGATCAAAGCAACCTACATCGGATATAAGGCACGGGTAAAAATCATACGAAAAGGAAGTACACAAACCATCAATTTCCAATTACAAGAGGAATCCACAAGTCTTCAGGAGGTCGTTGTGCACGCGGGAGAAAATCCGGCATGGGAAATAATGCGACAGATCATTAACAATAAATCGAAAAACGATAAGCGGAAATTAAAAGCATACGAATATGACACGTATACAAAAATTGAAGTTGATGTAGATAATATCTCTGATAAGCTTCGTGAAAGCGTAGTGATGAGGAAAATAGCGCAAGTGCTCGATAGCGCGGACCGTATTGCTGGTGAAGATGGTAAGCCAATCCTTCCGTTATTTATTACTGAGAGTATTTCAAAATTATATTACCGTGATAATCCCTCGTTGAAAACGGAGCATATCCTTAAAACCAAGATCAATGGAATAGGAGTAGAGGATGGAGGAATTGTAACGCAGTTGATAGGTTCTTCTTTTCAGGAATATAATTTCTATCAAAACTGGTTGAATATCTTCTCTAAAGATTTCACATCGCCGATTGCGGATGGTTGGAGAATCTATTACGATTATGATCTTACCGATAGCGCTTATATCGGAAATGATTTTTGCTACCGGCTCGATTTCAATCCTAAAAGTAAGCAGGATCTTGCCTTTGCAGGAACTATGTGGATCACTAAGAAAGAGTTTGCCATTCGGCAGATTGATGCAACGGTTGGTAAGGAAGCGAATTTGAATTTTGTTGAGAAGATTAAAATTCAACAGGAATTGGCACTCACCAGTGCAGGACCATGGCTTCCAATTAAAAATCGTTTGCTTATCAATATGGGGCAAATGTCAAAGAGTGCAGCGGGTATGCTTGCCAAGTTTTATACAAGCAACAAGAACTTTGTTATTGATAAACCTCACGAAAATAAGTTCTACTCACAACCAATCGAAGTAGCGGAAGATGCGAGAATGTTTGAACAAGAGAAATATTGGGATACTCTTCGGCACGAGCCGCTTAGTCAAACTGAAAAGAACGTTTATCGGATGATTGATACACTGAAGAATATTCCTGTCATTAAAACGTACACGGATATTTTTAAAATAATCATTGATGGATACTATGATCGCGGAAAAATATCGTATGGTCCATATCTTGGAGTAATCGCTTACAACAACATCGAAGGGATGCATATTCAGGGTGGTTTCCGTACAAATGAAAAGTTCAGCAAGCAGTGGGTATTTGGCGGACAACTGGGTTTTGGATTTTACGATCAACGATTGAAGTACTCTGCCTTTGTTCAAAACATCCTATCGCGAAAGCATTGGACAACACTGACCTTTCGGATACGAAGTGATATTGCCAGAATAGGAGTTGACGATGAAAATCTTGCGGATAACCCATTGTTCCTGGCTGCTTCGAAATGGGGATTTTTTAGAAGAGGTTATTACTTCGATGAATCAAGAGTAAGCTTTTCAAGAGAATTGTTCAAAGGATTTAGCCAACGGGTATCATTTCGCACGTGGACTTTCAATCCGACCTATAACTTTGGCTATTACAAAGATATCAACGACGTCTCCTCGCCGGTGCTCAATAGTTTTACGACCGCTGAAGTCTCATTGGAGACACGTTTTGCGCGCGATGAATTTTTCATACAAAATGGAAATGAGCGCGTGAGCATGGGTGCGATACGGTGGCCCGTTATGACACTTCGTTACACCCATGGAATTAAAGGCGCCTTCGCCAGTGATTTTGAATATGATAAAGTTCGGTTGAGTCTTACCAAACGAATAAAACTCGGACCTATCGGATATGGAAAAGTGACTGCTACAGGAGAATATGTCTTCAATACGTTGCCATATCCTTTGCTGGCATTGCATTTAGGGAATCAATCGCCGGTTTACGCTGCCGTAACCTATAACCTGATGAACTTCGGTGAGTTTATAAGTGATCACTATGTTTCGGTTCAGTATCGTCAGTACTTCGAAGGCTTTTTATTGAACAGAATTCCTGCGATCAATAAATTAAAATGGAGATTGCTTGGCACCGGCAATGTGATCATCGGGGGGATGCGTGAATCAAATCAAAAGCTTATTGCCGTAAGCACTAGTAATGGTCAGCCAACATTGACAGCAGGACATCTTTCAAATACACCTTACGTTGAGCTCGGTTATGGCGTAGAAAATATTTTCAAATTTCTTCGTGTAGATTTTATTCATCGATTGACATATCTGGATAATCCGGGCGCGAGACCGTTTGGGGTGTTCTTCACAGCGCAGTTCCAGTTGTAGGATTTGAAAATTGAAAATGGAAATTTGAAGCCGAATCTCAAATTTCCATTTTCACTTCTCTATTTCACAATTAGAATGATTCGGAAAGAACTATGTAGTAATTAAGGCCATCTCCTCCTTTAGCCAAATCAAACCTCAGATTCAAATTCTCTTTTGGAAGAACGGCAAACCGGATCCCGCCACCACCGGCATATTTGAACTGCGAAAAGCTTATATCAGAGACATCGTGAGCTACCTGACCCATACTTCCGAATGCAACGCCAGAAAATCGCTTATAGATCGGGAAGCGATATTCGGCCTGACCGCCAATAAATTTCTGGTCGCGATATCGACCACCATAATAACCTCTCATAATTGAATTACCGCCAAGCACTGCAAGATTCCGATACGGTACATCTCCAAACGTAAATACGCCAAGTCCCTGAACAGCAAGTACCTGTTTGTATTTCAAAGCGAAGAATTTTCTAAAGTCCACATCAAATCCCCGGAAATTATAATCACTGCCGATACGATTATTAAAATCAGAAAACTTAATTCTCAAAAGAGAACCCTTGTTGGGAGTGTAGGCGTGATTTCTGGAGTCATGCGTAATGAATAGGCTATATCCAAGAACGTGATAACTATCCCTTTGATAAATTCCAACTACCTCCTGTTTTGCGAAATTTCCAAGTGAATCATATTCAATATCAAATACATCCTGGTAGTCAACTCCAACTCCAAGGAAAAAGTTGTTCTTTATCTTGCGATTGATCTGTGGATTAATGTAAAACTGCGTGAACGTATAACTTTCTTTCGCTGATTCTTTGGTGTTATTTCCAATCCCCCAAAATTTATCCGGGAATTTCGAAAAGGAATTTTCAAACCGGATGATGTACTTCTCTTTTGGCAGGAAAATATTTGCACCTACGGCGATCAGGATTTGCTTATTGAGTGTGTATAGAAATCCTGAAGGCATTGTTGACGTGCGCAATTTTGGATCTTTCTTCGAAGTTTTGAATATATATGCGTTGGCTACGCCAAACACCCAATTTGTTTCTGTCGATAGCGCAATAAGCGGAAAAATTAAAAGCTTGTTTTTATAAACCGCTTCTTCTGCCCGCGTCGTATCTATGGGTTGAGGGAAAGACCCTATTTCGCGGTTTTTGTTTTGTGCATAAGCGAATATTGACCCGAAAATATAAAGTGGAAACACTAGACTCCAACGAATAATTGAACGCACTAACCTATTTTTTAACGTTGACACCTTTTCAGTTAAGATTAATTGTTATTTTCACGCCGATAATTTTGCAAAATAAAGTTTTAAAGAGTTCATAGTTGGCGCTATTTACTAATTTCTTGAAGTTTCTTTTATTTCTGGCTCTGTTTCCACTGATATGTTCAGCACAGGAAATTATTGTTAAGGGAAAAGTAACGGACGCTGCATCGGGCGATCCTATTCCGTTCGTGAATGTGATTTTCAAAGGGCTTGACACAGGAGCTACAACTGATTTCGATGGAAACTTTTCACTAAAAACCGCTAAATCCGCTGATTCCATTATCGTAAGTTATATCGGTTATAAGACCAAAATCAGGCCAGTAAAAAAAGGTGTTCAGGTTATTAATATTCAGCTTGAAGAGGAAACAACCCGCCTGCAAGAGGTAACGATCAACTCGGGTGAAAATCCTGCATGGGAAATTCTTCGTGGTGTCATACGCAACAAGGACATTAACGACAAGCGAAAGCTCGATGCTTTTGAATACGATTCCTATACTAAAATGGAGGTTGATGTTGATAACATATCCGACAAGCTGCGGAACAAAAAAGTAATGAAGAAAATCGCACAGGTCCTTGATAGCATGGATCGAGTGGTAGGAGATGATGGAAAGCCTTTGCTTCCACTTTTTATTACTGAAAGTGTTTCGAAATTCTACTACAGAAGTAATCCCCAGATCAAATCTGAAACAATTCTCAAAACAAAGATCAGTGGTGTCGGTCTTGATGATGGTTCTGTTGTGACTCAGCTCGTTGGTTCAACGTTCCAGGAGTATAATTTTTATCTCAACTGGATCACCATCATTAATAAGAACTTTGTTTCTCCTCTTGCAGATGGATGGAGAGCGTTTTATGATTATGATCTTATTGACAGTCTTACTGTGGGCGGAAACTATTGTTATCGAATAGATTTTTATCCAAAGAACCCGCTTGAGCTTGCTTTTAGTGGATCAATGTGGATAACGAAAAAGAACTTTGCACTAAAGCAGATTGACGCTACAATAGGAAAAGAATCAAATGTAAACTTTATCGATAAGATCAGAATCCAACAGGAACTGGGAATAACCGAGACCGGACATTGGCTTCCCATCAAGAATCGTGTATTGGTAGATATCGGAGAAATCGGAAAGAACGCGGCAGGCTTGCTTGCAAAATTCTATACAAGCAACAAGAATTTTGTAGTGAACAAGCCTCATAATGCATTATTTTACGACAAGCCGATAAGTGTCGCTGATGATGCGCAAAAAAAAGAATCGGATGTTTATTGGGATTCGCTTCGGCACGAACCACTAAGTGCTGCTGAGAAAAGTGTATACCGAATGATTGATACAATCAAAAATATTCCCATGGTTAAAACATACACGGAAATATTCAAGGCTGTAGTGGATGGTTATTATGACCTGGGTGAAGTCGAAGTGGGGCCTTACGTAAGAGCATTCGCCTACAATACAGTCGAAGGACTGCGAATATCCGGAGGATTTAAAACAAATACTCATTTCAGCAGAAAGGTACAATACAGTGGATATGCCGCGTACGGTTTCGGCGATACAAAAATTAAAGGCGGGGCATCCGCATTGCTGATACTTTCAAGAAATCATTGGACAACGGCAACGTTCCGGGCCAGGCATGATATTATACGGCTTGGTGTTGACGAAGATGCGCTTGCATCCAATCCTTTGTTCCTCGCAGCATCGCGGTGGGGACAATTTAAACGCGCTTACTATTTCAACGAATTGTATGCTTCGATTCAACGTGAATTCATAAGAGGTTTTTCAGGTAAAGCTGCTGCGAGATTTTATGACTTTGACCCCACGTACCCATTTGGGTTTCACACAAGGGGTGATAATCCTAACGATGTTGTTTATCGGCAATTCGCAGCAACAGAATTTCAACTTGAAGCACGTTATGAAAGAGATGAAACATATCTTCAAAATGGGAATGAAAGGATCAGCCTTGGATTGAAAAAATGGCCTGCGATCACTGCAAGATTTAGTCGCGGGATCAATGGAATTCTAGGAAGTGATTATAACTATGAAAAGCTTCGTGTTTCCCTTGATAAGCGTGTGCGAATGGGATTCCTTGGTGTAGGGTTATTCAATGTAACGTATGACTACGTGTGGGGAAGATTACCTTATCCATTGCTGAATGTGCATTTAGGAAACCAGTCACCAATCTATTCCCCATTCACCTATAATCTTATGAACTTTGGAGAGTTTGTGAGTGATGAATCAATAACACTTCGTTATAGACAATTCTTTGAAGGACTTCTTGTCAATAGAATACCGCTCATTCAAAAATTAAAATGGAGATTGGTTGGCACCGCCAATGTTATTTATGGCGGGCTTTCAGCAGGAAACCAAAGAAGAATTGCACGGTACACTCCGCCGGGAGGTCTTGCACTCAGAACAAATCATTTTGATACAGGCAAGCCTTATGTTGAGCTTGGCTATGGTGTTGAAAATATCTTTAAGTTTTTTCGTATCGATTTCATTCACAGACTTAGCTATCTCGATCCGATACCGGATGCCGATGTGCCACGTAAATTCGGTGTGTTGATTACTGCTCAGTTCAAGCTGTAGGCGCTATTGACGCAGAACTCATAACAACGAAGTCGTTTTTAAAGTGAACTCCTCACGGATGTTATGCCCCAACCCTGAAAAGTTGCATATTTGTAATATCAAAATTGTGTCTTAATGAGTGATATAAAGATTACCCTGCCTGATGGTTCTTCCAAGAATTTTCCACAGGGTGTTACAGGTATGGAGATTGCCAAAAGTATTGCTGAAGGATTGGCGAGAAATGCCCTTTCTATCGAAGTCAATGGAGAAATATGGGATCTTTCCCGTCCCATAATAAAGGATTCTTCTATTAAAATCTTTACCTGGAACGATAAAGGAGGGAAGTATGCCTTCTGGCATTCTTCAGCTCACGTGTTTGCCGAGGCATTGGAAGAATTATATCCAGGAGTGAAGTTTGGGATTGGCCCGGCAATTGAAAATGGATTTTATTATGATGTGGATTTAGGGGATCGCACGTTCGGTGATGATGATCTAAAGAAAGTAGAGACAAGGATGTTAGAACTAACCAGAAAAAACGAAGTCTTTGTAAGAAGGGACGTACCCAAAGCGGAAGCGATTGATTACTTCACTAAGAAAAATGATCCGTATAAGCTAGAACTCCTGCAATCGCTTCACGATGGTTCTATTACTTTTTATACTCAGGGTAATTTTACTGACTTGTGCCGTGGACCACATATTCCAAATACGGGCCCTATCAAAGCGATAAAACTTCTTACTGTAGCAGGTGCTTACTGGAGAGGTGATGAAAAAAATAAGATGCTCACTCGCGTTTATGGGATCACATTTCCAAAAGCCAAGGAGTTAGAGGAATATCTGCACATGTTGGAAGAAGCCAGGAAGCGTGATCATCGCAAGCTTGGTAAAGAGCTTGAGCTTTTTGCTTTCTCTGAAAAAGTTGGAATGGGTTTACCATTATGGTTGCCGAAAGGAACTGTATTGCGTGAACGTCTTGAACAGTTCATGCGTAAGGCCCAGATCAGGGCTGGTTATGATCCTGTTGTGACACCACATATTGGAAGTAAACAATTATATATTACTTCTGGTCATTACGAGAAGTATGGCAAAGATTCATTTCAGCCGATCAAGACACCCGATGAAGGAGAGGAGTTCTTGCTGAAGCCAATGAACTGCCCGCACCACTGTGAGATCTATAAAGTAAAACCCAGGTCATACAAAGATCTGCCGATCCGCTTTGCTGAGTTTGGTACGGTGTATCGTTACGAGCAAAGTGGAGAGCTTCATGGATTAACACGTGTAAGAGGGTTTACTCAGGATGATGCGCATATTTTCTGCACACCAGGACAGGTGAAGGGAGAATTTGTCAAAGTAATTGAACTTGTACTATACGTTTTTAAATCTCTTGGATTTGATAATTATACAGCTCAGGTTTCCTTGCCTGATCCAGAAAATAAAGCGAAATATATCGGTGAAGATGAACAGTGGGAGATAGCCGGTCGTCAGATCCAGGAGGCAGCGGATGAATGTGGCTTGACAACGGTGGCAGTAAAAGGTGAGGCAGCTTTCTACGGACCAAAGCTTGACTTTATGGTAAAAGATGCGCTCGGTCGTAGCTGGCAGTTGGGCACAATCCAGGTTGATTACCAATTGCCTCAGCGCTTTGAGCTTGAATACATTGGTTCAGATAATCAGAAGCATACGCCCGTTATGATCCACCGTGCCCCATTTGGTTCGATGGAGCGTTTCATTGCAGTATTGATCGAGCATTGTGCAGGTAACTTCCCAATTTGGCTTTCGCCGGAACAAGTAGCGGTTCTGCCAATTTCAGAACGTTTTAATGAGTATGCCGAAAAAGTGATCCGTGAGCTTAAGAACCAGGATATCCGGGGCTTCCTGGATGACCGGGATGAGAAAATAGGTCGCAAAATAAGGGATGCTGAAGTTAAGAAGGTACCCTATATGCTCATCGTTGGAGAAAAAGAGGCAACTGAAGGCATGGTAGCAGTGAGAAGGCATGGTGAAGGTGACAAGGGCTCAGTATCTTTAAATGACTTTGTTAAGCAATTTCTGACTGAATTTTCGATGCCTTCCCAGGCGTAAATCTTTAATATTTCAATGAATTCTGCATGGAAAAATTGAAATATTATGGTCATATTTGCGGCCTGTTTGCAAAAACTGATTATTTAGACATTAAACACATAAACCCAAAGAGTGGCATTTACACCTGGAAGTAATAGTAGCAGCGGCAGTAGCGCTAATCGTCCGCGTCCTTACACAAGAGGGGGATTTCGTCCGAGAGTAGTTGAAGAACCTTATCGTGTGAATGAACGAATTACGTCACCACAGGTAAGAGTCGTGGGAGAAAACATCAAGGTGGATGTATACCCTATTCAGGTAGCTATCAAATTGGCTCAGGATCAAGGTCTGGATCTGGTGGAGATTTCTCCAAATGCAGATCCTCCGGTGTGCAAAGTGATCGACTATTCCAAGTTTAAGTACGAACAGAAGAAGAAGCAGAAGGAAATTAAATCGAATGCTCAAAAGACAGTAGTGAAAGAGATTCGTTTTGGACCTAATACAGATGAACATGATTTCAATTTTAAAGTGAAACATGCCATCGGATTTTTAAAGGACGGCGCTAAAGTTAAATCGTACGTACACTTTGCCGGACGATCAATTGTTTATAAAGAAAGAGGAGAGATATTATTGTTGAAGTTTGCTCAGTCGTTGGAAGAAGTAGGCAAGGTAGAGCAGATGCCAAAGCTCGAAGGTAAAAGGATGTACATGATGGTAGCTCCTAAGCCCGGTGGCAGCACCAAGAAGTAGTTAATAATAGTTAGAATAGATAGATCATGCCTAAATTAAAGACGAAGTCAGGAGCAAAGAAACGCTTTAAAGTAACAGGAAGCGGTAAAATAAAGCGCAAGCATGCTTTTAAACGACATATCCTGACTAAAAAAGGAACAAAGCAGAAGAGAAGGTTGAGCCACAGTACAGTTGTCAATAAAGCCGACACTAAGAATGTGAAAGCAATGCTTCCTTATTCTTTGTAACCCTGAAGTAAGTAACCCCGAAGTAGTAACACTTCAGGGAATCTATCCCGAAAGGTTCGGGAAGGTTAAAATGTTTAACCCGGTTCAGGCCTAAAGATTCTTCAGTAATGAAGGGCGCCGACAACCAAAAACTTTAACAATAATGCCACGTTCAGTCAATCATGTCGCATCCCGTGCAAAACGCAAAAGGGTGCTAAAACTTGCCAAAGGATTCTTTGGAAGAAAGAAAAATGTTTGGACCGTCGCTAAGAATGCGGTCGAAAAAGGTCTGGTATATGCATACCGTGATCGTAAAGCAAAGAAGCGCGACTTCCGCGCACTTTGGATTCAACGTATCAATGCGGGAGCAAGATTACATGGAATGTCGTACTCCGTGTTGATGGGAAAATTGAAGAAGGCAGGTATCGAATTGAATCGTAAGGTTCTGGCGGACCTGGCGATGAATCACCCGGAAGCTTTTACTGATGTAGTGAATAAAGTTAAGTAAATGAGAAGGGGCTTCGGCCCTTTTTTTATGTAGTGAACGATTTAACATAGAACCCAGAACATAGAACCAGAATCCAGAACATAGAACCCAAGCCCTAAAATGAAACGCTCTCAAAAGATATTCATCACTATCATGCTCGTATTCTTTACAGCGCTTGTGTTTCTGGCGATTGATATTAGTCGTAAGACAACCTTCCCCGGCAAGAAAAAACCCTCTGTGAGTCAGGATAGCATATCCAGCAAAATCAATTTGTCGCCAAAATCGACTTCTCAGCAGCCTTAACTTTTAATCAATCGGAATTGGATTTCTGTTCTTTGATCGTCCGCATACATTGCCAACAGATTAAAGCCAACTATAGACAAGAATTTCCCCTGGGGTCAAGGACCCTGGGGGATTTTCGATTTTAGGCTATCCTAATTCGTGCGGACTGCAACTTTCGAGTTCTCTACTCAGAGTTCAATGTTCAAAATTTTAATTTCGAACATCGAATAATAGGAAACTTCGAATTTCGAAGTAAGATTCCGTCTCTCATAAAACTCTCCCTACTTACAAGAATTTCCCCTGAGGTCAGGGACCTTGAGGGATTTTCGATTTTAGGCTATCCTAATTCGTGAGGACTATAACCTTTGAGTTCTTCACTCAGAGTTCAATGTTCAAAATTTTAATTCGAACATCGAATAAGAAACTTCGAATTTCGAAGTAAGATTCCGTCTCTCATAAAACTCTCCCAACTTACAAGAATTTCACCTGAGGTCAGGGACCTTGAGGGATTTTCGATTTTAGGCTATCCTAATTCGTGCGGACTGCAACTTTCGAGTTCTCTACTCAGAGTTCAATGTTCAAAATTTTAATTTCGAACATCGAATAAGAAACTCCGAATTTCGAAGTAAGATTCCATCTCTCATAAAACTCTCCCAACTTTTCAGGATATTGCGCTCCAAAGAACAAAACCAGAATCAGGAACTCTGCACTTAGAACCCAGAACATAGAACATAGAACCCAGAACCCAGAACATAGAATCCAGAACATACTAAGTGCTTCTTTTCTCCATCATTGCATACTTAGCTTTAACCATCCTCATCGGATATTGGGCATCACGTCGTGTAAAAACATCTGGTGATTTCATGCTTGCTGGAAGGAGTCTTCCGATAGCACTTAGCTGTGCCGCTTTATTCGCAACATGGTTTGGATCTGAAACAGTCTTTGGTGCCTCTTCCAGGTTTATGAAGGGAGGTCTGTATGCTGTAATTGAAGATCCATTTGGTGCTGCGTTATGCCTTGTGCTTTTTGGATTGTTCTTCGCGCGCAAACTGTATAACATGAATCTTCTTACCCTGGGAGATTATTTCAAGATCCGGTATGGCGGAAAAGCGGAATTGGTGGCAAGTGTTTTTCTGGCGCCTCCGTATGTTGGATACATTGCCGCTCAGCTTGTTGCAATGAGCCTTATACTGAATGTAGTAACAGGTATTGAACTTTGGCAAGGAGTGGTGATAAGTGCAACGGTTGTTACATGCTATACATATATCGGGGGAATGTGGGCGATTTCAGTAACTGATTCTGTCCAAAGTGTGATCATTATCATAGGACTTTTTGTGCTTGCCGCGGTATTGAGCAATAAAGCCGGAGGTGTCGGTGTGGTATTAAGCGAAGTTTCGGATAACAACCTTCGATTTTTGCCAAAGCCGGAAGGGAAAGAGATTGTGACGTACATCGCCGCATGGTCAGTATTGGGACTTGGTTCAATTCCATCACAGGATGTATTTCAACGATCGATGTCTTCTGGCTCCGCAAATATTGCGGTTCGATCTTGTTATTTCGCCGCAATTCTTTATTTGACGGTTGCAATGCTTCCACTGTTTATTAGTCTGTGTACCCGGCATCTTTATCCCGATCAGGTTATGAATGATACGCAATTAGTTTTGCCCTATATGGTCATCCAACATACAGGACTTGGCATTCAGATTTTATTTTTTGGTTCGTTGCTTTCTGCTATCATGAGTACAACAAGCTCGGCAATGCTTGCGCCGGCAGCGATTTTTTCAGAAAATTTGGTCCGCCCTTTGTTAAAGAACAAGCTAAGCGACAAAAGAATGCTTCTTCTTACAAAAGGTTCAATAATTTTATTCAGTACGATAGCCACTGTAATGGCATGTCTTCGATCTGATATTTATGAGCTGGTAGGAGAGTCTTCGATATTGAGTCTTGTTACACTTTTTGCAGCAATGACATTCGGAATTTACTGGAAGAAGGCAAATGCAACCGGTGCAATCGCATCCATGATTGCTGGCTTTGCCGCGTGGATATGTTTTGAATTTATTTATAAAATAAGCGTTCCAGGTCTTGTACCTGCAACGATTATAAGCGTCATTTCGTTAGTGGGTGGAAGTTTACTCTGGAACAAATCAAATGAAAATAGAGATCAACCGGTTGAATGATGGCTTTTGGATGGAAGCTGTTAATGAAAATGGAAACAAAGTGCAAATCGATGCATCGCCGGATATAGGAGGAACCGATCATGGATTTCGTCCGATGCAGATGCTACTGGCTGCGTTAGGCAGTTGCAGCGCGATCGATATCATCTCTATTTTAAAAAAACAAAAACAAAAGTTAGAGGACCTTAAGATCACAGTTACTGGTGAGAGGCAGAAAGATAGTATTCCTTCATTATTTACCGAAGCTCATATTCATTTCACTTTTTATGGGGATCTCGATGAGAATAAAGTAAAGAAAGCGGTAGTTTTATCCGTTGAGAAGTACTGTTCCGTAGGTAAAACTTTGGAAAAGACTGCCACAATTTCCCATAGCTTTGAAATAGTAAAATGATGAGTGAATTTGAAAACTTTGAAACGAATGCCATTCGTTCTCAATTTGAACGTTCCCAACATCGTGAACATTCTGTACCGTTATACCTTACATCAAGCTTTGTCTTCAATGATGCAGACCAGGCGCGTGCCTTATTCGCCGATGAAGAAACTGGAAATATCTACACACGTTTTTCAAATCCCAATAGTACCGAGTTTATCACCAAACTTTGCTTGCTTGAAGGGACAGAAGATGGAGTTGCAACGGCGTCCGGTATGGCAGCAATGTACATCAGTATGGCTGGATTGTTAAAATCAGGTGATCATGTACTGGCATCCCGATCCGTATTTGGATCAACACATCAAATACTGACTACGATATTTCCAAGGTTTGGAATTAGTCACACCTATGTCGATATAACAGATTCACTTGAAAAATGGGAGAGCAGCATTCAAAAGAATACGCGAATGATCTTTGTGGAAACTCCATCAAATCCAGCCCTTGATATTATTGATCTGGAATGGCTCGGCGGATTGGCAAAGAAGCATCATGTGATTCTCAATGTTGACAATTGTTTTACAACACCCTATCTACAAAACCCTGCGAAATGGGGAGCTCATCTTGTAACTCACTCTGCTACTAAATTTATAGATGGTCAGGGTAGAGTGATTGGTGGTGCCGTGCTGGGAAGTAAAGAACTTATTAAGGAGATACGATTTTTTGCGCGCCACACGGGTCCTTCCATGTCTCCCTTCAATGCATGGATCCTTTCCAAGAGCCTGGAAACGCTCGCAGTGCGTATGGACCGCCATTGTGACAATGCATTGGTACTTGCAAAGCACCTTGAAGCTCATTCAAATGTGTTGAAAGTGAAATATCCTTTTCTATCGTCACATCCACAACATCTTCTTGCGAAGAAGCAAATGAAAGCCGGTGGAGGTGTAGTAACATTTGAAATTAAAGGTGGAGTTGAGGCAGGAAGAAGATTTTTGAACGCATTAAAGATGATATCGCATTCAGCAAATCTTGGAGATACAAGAACGATAGCGACTCATCCTGCATCAACAACCCATTCAAAGCTTACCGATGATGAACGTGCCGCGGTTGGTATTACGCCAGGATTGATCCGGATATCGGTTGGACTTGAAAACACAAATGATATCATTGCTGATATTGTGCAGGCCATGAAATGATCCGGTGATTCGGTTATTTACTGATTCGTAGATGACTCCGCCGAATCACCGAATTAACATATCGCCGAATTAATATTTTTCGATAGAAGGGTCAATCTGATCAGCCCACGCAAGGATCCCGCCTTTAAGATTATACAGATTTGTAAAGCCTTGATTTTTTTCAAGCCAGTTCACCATGTTACCGCTTCTAGCTCCGCTTCGGCAATGGATTACAACTTGTTTGTCGCGTGAGATCTTATCAACGTTGGCAGGAATTTCTCCCTGGGGTATCAATTCACCTGCAATATTACAGATATCAAATTCATGAGGTTCGCGTACATCGATAAGCTGAAAGTCAGCCTTGCTATCGATTAATTGCTTCAATTCTTGTACAGTGACTTCCTTCATAAAAAGATTGTTTTAAAGAGCATGTAAATTAAAGAAATAAGTTTCAATTTAGGATGACGCTAAAGAGCTAAAAGCTACGATCATGACAATAAGAACTAATTTCTCCTCCGGCGCAAAATGGGAAGACGTTGTTGGTTACAGCAGGGCAGTGCGAATCGGCAATACTCTGGAGATCTCTGGAACCGTTGCTGCGGATGAAAACGGTGTTATTGGAAAAGGTGATAGCTATCTTCAGGCGAAAGCTATTCTCAGCAAGATTGATACGATTTTGAATGACGCCGGTTTCACTTTACAAGATGTTGTCCGCACAAGAATATTCGTTACGGATATTACTAAATGGGAAGAAATAGGACGCGCTCACGGCGAGTTTTTCAAAACTATTAAGCCAGTTACTTCGATGATTGAGATCAGCTCACTGATAGATCCAGATTATCTTGTTGAGATAGAAGTCACTGCTAGTAAACTCTAGCCCGGTCCTCTGCTTCCGGCTTTTTGTATTATTCAAGCTCATCCGGATATGTCACCTCTGATAACTCGTAATTGTTTGTTGCATTTGTAACGTGGTGGGTTGATCGGGATTTGCAATCCCGATCCATACGAAGGACAACTTACGTACGTAGGCGGATTTATAATCCTCGAATTCATAAAGTATCTTTGTGACATTAATTAAACTCTATTCAAGATAAGTAATATTTACAAGTAGTTTACTGTTATCATAATAATCTATTGCTGAACTATAAACATACTGCTGGGGCTCATAAACAATACCCGCCACCACAGGATTTTCATGGATGAATAGAGTATTTGAAGCCATTCATAAGTGTATTCCAAAAAGCTATTATAGAAAATCAGGCTTTCCTGATTGATTTCATATCAAGATCCCTCACTGTTTATTGAATGAATTAAAAATCCTCTTTCATTTCAAAAGTAGTCTCCGTATCGATCGGGATTGCAAATCCCGACCAACAACCCCACCGGCACATTGCCAACATCCCAAGCTCGTCCGGATATGTCACCCCTGACAACTCGTAATTGTTTGTTGCATTTTTAACGTGATGGGTTAGTCGGGATTTGCAATCCCGACTAATACGAAGGATAACTTACGTACGTAGGCGGATTTATAATCCTCGAATTCATAAAGTATCTTTGTGACATTAATTAAACTCTATTCAAGATAAGTAATAGTTACAAGTCCTTTCCTGTTATCATAATAATCTATTGCTGAACTATAAACATGCTGCTGTGGCTCATAAACAATAGCCGCCACCACAGGATTTTCATGGATAATGAATATGTAAATAGAGTATTTGAAGGCCATTCACAAGTGTATTCTAAGCTATTATAGAAAATCAGGTTTTCCTGATTGATTTAATACCAAGATACCTCACTGGTTATTTATAGATTAAAAATCCTCTTTCATTTCAAAAGTAATCTCCGTATCGATCGGGATTGCAAATCCCGACCAACAACCCCACCGGCACATTGCCAACATGCCGACCAGCTTAGTGCATTCCCTCCTGCCATAACGGCACATTACCAACATCCCGACCAGCTTGGACTGCTATGCCGAATAAGCCTCAGTACAAAAAAATAATTAAGTCCCGCTTGCAGCGCGCCACTGTTAGCAACGTATTAAGATATCTCTAATATCATTCGATTCTTCCATTACTTTCTTTTGTTTGCCCAAAAGAAAGTAACAAAGAAAAAGGCACCACGAATGCTGCGCAGCGATGTTATGCTTGTGCTTCTTCTGAACATATATA
>Ga0209511_1002014_pt1 | contig 17175 bp, 22 predicted proteins | sample SSSSmetaG_FD_184141 | JGI IMG/M metagenome (GOLD analysis project Ga0209511, IMG submission 184141) | Glacier valley bacterial and archeal communities from Borup Fiord, Nunavut, Canada, to study Microbial Dark Matter (Phase II) - ​SSSS... | ecosystem: Environmental > Aquatic > Freshwater > Ice >...
TCGAGGACCGCCGATAGCGTCTCTCGATCGAACCCGGACTCCACGATCACGCGAGCTCGAGCATCGGGCAGATCGACGATCACGCCCGACGAGCGTGACTCATGCGGCGTGCGCACCAACTGCACCATCCGGATGGACGACGCTGCGCCGATCGTGTGCTCGCGCTGCAGCATCGACGACCACCAGCGCAGCGTACTCGCCTTGATCCCTTCGCGTGCGCCAAACGCCGCGGCGGTCTCGCCGCTCGCTTTCCATCGCGCCACGCGCTTGCTCCACGTCGTCTTCGCATCGTCCGTCATCCGCGCTCACGGTGCTCGCTCCCGATCGCTCACGCCAGAACGCTGCTCGTGCAGCGGATACTTGACTTCGACTCGATGGCGAAGCCTTCGTTCGGCGTCTGGGCAGGCGCCAGCGTCGCGGAGCCCGTGCGTTCCGCGCCAACGGCGCTCGGGTTCGATTACGGTCAATCGCTGCACGATCTGATCAAGGCTTCAGCGACCGGTTACACGACCGAGGCCTGGACATTCATCAGAGCGAGCGCCGCCTTCACGATCCGCGAGCTCCTCGACGGAGCCGCACCGCAGCTACCATGGGAGCACGAGCTCGATATCTACCTGGGCCCGGTCCTGCTCGGTCGCTGTGATCGCGATGGATTCGTGCCGACGCCGATTCCGATCGCACGCGAGGAACTCCGCCTTCAACGCGAGCGGATGACCGCGGGACTCGTTAACATGGGCTTGCCCGACACCTCGCCGCTCACGAGCGATCATCCGATTCCTGCTACTCCGAAGGTCCGGGTGCTCCGCCATCCCGACGGACGACAGTGGGAGCTCTCGATCGTCGGCGAGAAGTTTCGCGCGACGCTCACCGAGGGGACCGAGACCGAGACGTTTCAACGCGCGGTAAAGACCGGCTGGGAGATGGAAGTCTTCGTCGCGGCGCAGCTGCGCGCGGGATTCAAGGCTTCGTAAATCGAGGCGGCGGTTTCCGCGGCGGCGGCATGATCGACGATCACGTAGCAGCCGAAGACAGCGCGGTAAACGCGGCCGCCGGCGCTCCTCAAATCAGCGCCAATTCGCCAACAGCCGACGAATTGACCGATTCGGCGAACGCGACCCTCGGCGAGAGAACGGTATGAATCGCTGGTCGATTTGCGGCGGGCGCTGGCCGGTCTTCACGACGAAGACTGAAACGCTTCTGCGGAAGCATCACTCTTCGTCGTCTGTGATCTCGCGACTCAGCGTGAATCCGAGAAGTAGGTCTAACCAATCATCGTCCCCATCGCGGAGCGATCACCATGCTGCGGTTTCGGTGATCACGATGCGCCGTTTCGGCGATCACGATGGGTGAAATACGCACCTCCGCCCGACAACCGGTATCCGGGGCGTCAATCGAGTGCGTCGGCGACGCTGCTCGCGTTCCAGGTTCTTCTATGAATCCAAGGAACGGAGATCCGGGTTGCGCGTCGATGTAAGCTCCAGTTTCGCGAAACATACCCATGGCTCGAAAACTCGTCACCGTCGCGCCAACGCTGCCTCCAACGTGGCGGCTCTTTCGGGCGATCACCAACGATGATCTCGAAATCGCAAAGACAGCCATCGAACACGGCGCCGACGTGAATCATGTGGACGAGCCGCGGGTACTCGACCCGTTTGACCCCTCCGTGAGCCTGGCGGACATTTCGGAGGCCGAGTTCGATTGGAGGGGCCATACCCCGCTCACCTTCGCGTGCCGCCGTGGGCGCACGAAGTTCATCCAGCTGCTGGTCGACAACGGCGCCCAACTGGATCTCCGCGACCGATGGCAGCTCTCGCCGCTCGAAGTAGCACGCCAGCGCCCCGCGCCGGACATCGTCAAGCTCCTCGTCTCGCTCGGTGCTCCCGCCCATTAAGTCGGAGCGGTTGCGCTTCACCTGCTTCAGGTCATCGTGACCACGAGGAGCTCGATGTCGTTCGAAGGCGGTATCCGTGTGTGTGGCCACTTCGAGGCGGCTTGGCCGCGGGCACGTTCGCGTTCAAACTTCGCGCACACGAATGCGCGCGCGCTGATTACACGTGGGGATGCATCGCCGGTTTATACAACACTACGCCGCGCGTAGGCAGGTGCGCTGTTCTACGCGAGCGCCGATGTTGCCGATCCACGCCGCGCGGCAGCCCATCCAGCTCCTGGAGCGCGGCCTCGTGGAGGCGGAGCGCGGCCCGCAACACACCGCCTATCTGTACGAGGATCTCGGCACGTATCAGATGATCGTGGGCGATCGGCGAGTGCTGAGCGACAACTACATCGCCCCAATGGGTAGATGAAGTTGACGTTCAGCAATCTCTACCTCATCGAAGATGTGTGGAGCCGGATGATCATCGGCTGGGCGATTCACGACTCCGAAACTGCCGAGTTTTCCGCCGCTCTCATCGAGCGGATTCGGCGCGAAACGCCGGGTCGCGATCTGCGGGGATGGGTGTTGCACGCCGACAACGGCGGCCCGATGAAGGGCGCGACGATGCTCGCGACACTTCAGCGGCTCGGTGTGATTTCGTCCTTCAGCCGTCCGAGCGTCTCCGACGACAACGCGTACGCAGAGTCCCTGTTTCGCACGATGAAGTACCGCGCGAAGTATCCGTCGGCTGGCTTCGCCATCCTCGAGGATGCATCCACCTGGGTGCGTGACTTCGTCGCTTGGTACAACCACGAGCATCAACACAGTGGTATCGGCTACGTGCCGCCAGCGGCTCGTCACACCGGCGAAGACATCGCGATCCTCGAGGCTCGCCGCGCGACATACGAGATGGCGCGGAGCAAACAACCGGAACGGTGGGCTCGTCACGCGCGACCGTGGTCGCGCCCCGAGACCGTCACCCTTGACCAGAAAGTCGATCACGTCGCCGACAACACCACTTCACTCGCAGCCTGAAACTTCACGCGATAACTATCTCGATTCCTACCGGAACCCCGATCTAGGTCTTCCGTTCCGGGGTCCAGCAATTACATTGCGCGCCGGCCTCATTTCCCTGGCCCACGAACCCACCAGCCATGGGTCGACTTCCGAAAACACCGCTTTCTTTCACCTATGCGCTCAGCTTCGTCGTGTACAAGTCCGAATTATCGAAGCCGTATTTGAGCCGGTAGAAGCCGAACGACTGGATCTCGAGCGCCTCCTCGACGGACTCGAGGTCGCGGCGAAGAGTCACGAGTCGCGCCTCGGCTTCGCGAATGTGATCGTTAAGCGGAGGGTCTTCGATGCCAGACCGTCCGCGCGCGAGGGACGTCTAGAGAGCCGCTCGCCCGGGCGCGTCGGGAAGAGCGGGGCGTCGGAGGTGGACTTCGTCTCGCGGAGCCACGACGAGAGCAGGCCCATCTCGGGAAAGCACGGTGAACCCGTGGAAGCGGCGTCGGAGCAGCCCTCTACTTGACACACTTGTCCCGGGTTTCCACCAACGTTTTCGCGATGTCAGAAGCCCTGCGGAATCAGCAGAAGGCGGTCTTACGCTTCTTACCAAGGCTTCCAGCGCGGAGAATCTTCGCGATCGCGTCGGTCGCCGCGGGAATCTTGCAGGCCGTGTCGCCGACGTCGACCGCGACGACGCCGAGCTTTTTCGCGGTCGCCTGAGCGTCTTTCGTGAGCGGCTCGCCGCAGCTTCCGACCCGAATGACGAAGCGATTCATGCAGGCTTTCACCCGGTTCGGAGCCTTGCCGACGTCCTTCAGCACGCGGTCGAGCAACGCCTTGATCTGCGGACGATCGAGATCGACGTCGTCCGTTATCGCGACGTAGCTGGAGAGCGTCGACCAGCCGGACGTGACGACGTTGGCGAGGCCGGTGTCGATCCACTTCAGCGCCAGAGGCATGGCGAAGCGCGACTCGGCGGCCGCCCACGCAACAGCGGATTCGCTGAGCATCGGAGAGTTCGCGAGTTTGGCCCACCCATTGAGCTGCGCTTGCGTCAGCGCTTTCGGATCGCAAAGCATGGCCGCGAGGTACATCGCGTCGCCGACTCCGGAATCGAAGAGCTCGAGCGCGAGCGCGTGATTCGGCTTGAGTGCCTTGAGAAGTCGTTTCTGATCCTCGATCGCGACGCCGTACAGGGGTTCGTTGGCGCCGTGACGAAGGAGGGTCTTCTTCGTTTGCTCGGTGCCGAGGCTCTCGAGCTTCTTGAGAACATCTGCGAGTTCCATGGTGCTCTTTCTCAAACGTGCTGGTCGACCAGGATCTCGTTGCCGTCAGGGTCGACGACTATGAAGCTCGCCGGACCCGCGCCGCCTTCGTCGGAGATCTTTTTCGGCACGATGCCCTTCGCTTCGAGAGCGCGCTGCAGATCACGAATGTCCACGAACTTCTCGAGCGGCTGGGCTGCCCCGCTCCAGCCAGGATTGAACGTCAAGATGTTGCTCTCCAACATCCCGCAGAAAAGCCCGAGCACGGCGGGTCCGTTCTTGAGGACGAGAAAATGCGGAGCGTGACCGGCAAACACCTTGAAATCGAGCTTCTCGTAGAAGGCTTGCGAGGCCGCGAGATCCTTTACGGCGAGGCTGACGGAGAATGCACCGAGTGAGGTCGTGCGGTCTGTAGAGTGTTCCTGTTCCATGGGGAAAACATTAAGAGAATGGCTTGGGGTTCGACTTGCCAAATCTTGCGAATTTTCGCTACACGGACCGAATCAATCGCGCGATTGACTACGTCACGAGGAATCTCGCGGAGCCCCTCTCTCTAGAGGACGTGGCGAACGTCGCCTGCTTCTCGGCGGTACGGCTCGAAGCGTGGCGAGTGATTAGGCCCACGCGAGGAACGTCAGCAGCGCCCCATTATCCACGAGCCGTCCCGCCTCGCAAAACTTCAGAGCAACGCGAGCAGCGCCTGCTCCATCGCGTCCGCGAACCATGGCTCGGCGGGCTGTGCGGGATCGCGGTCCAGGAGCTCGTTGGTGCTGCCGACGAGGATCGTGGTCCACATGGTGGCTACCTGGGACGCGCGGGACGCGGGCCAGCGAGGGCGCGCCTTCGTGATCTTCTGCTCGAGCACCTTCGTCACCGCTCGCGTAACCTCCGTCAAGACCTGCTGCGCGTCGGACAGCACGAACACCGAGCGCAGCGCGCACCCTCGCGCGCGGTTCTCGAGCTTGACCGCGAGGAAGCGTCGGACGAAGTGTCGCGCGAGCGTCGGCAGGTCTTGTTTCTCGTCGAGCACGGCCTTCATCGCCCGCTCGATGCGTCGCAGATGGTCGACGAGGAGCGCGCGCACGAGGCCATGCTTGTCCGCGTAGTACTGGTACAGCGTACCAACGGAGACACCTGCGCGTGTGGCGACCTTCGTCGTCGTGAGCTGGTCGTAGCCGCCCTCGGCCAGAACCTGAAACGCCGCCTCGTGGATCACCTCGACGGTGACCTTCGACCGCGCCTGACGCGCGTGTTTCCGGGGTGCTAGCGCCGCTGCGCGTGCCAACCGGATTGCGAATGGACGTGGGCGCGTGGAAGCCACATCTTCACAATATGAAGAATCCTTCAGATCGCAAGGCCTATGTCGTCACGGGCCCCACTTCCGGCATGGGCCGGTCCATGGCGCTCGAGCTCGCGAAGCACGGCAGCGTCGTCCTCGTCGGTCGCGACCGCGCAAAGCTCGACGCACTGCAAGCGACCATCGCGGCCGGGGGCCGGCACGCGGTCGCGGTCGTGTGTGACCTCGCGGACCTCGCTAGCGTGCGTCGCGCGGCCGCGGAGATTGTCGCGCTGCCCCTCCGGATCGTTGGGTTGCTCAACAACGCGGGCCTGCAGCAGCAGCGCGTCACGCAGACGGCTCACGGCGTGGACCTGACTTTTGCGACGAACCACCTCGGCCCCTTCGCGCTCACGGTGGCGCTCGTCCCGCGCCTTCCCGACGGAGCAAACGTCGTGTTTCTCGGCTCGGGCACCGAAGACCCCGGGCTGAAGGGCGCGACGGACTTCGGCTTCCGTGGCGGGCGCTACATCTCGGCGGAGGCGAGCGCGCGCGGCGAGTGGACGCCGGGGGGCTCGACGAAGCCGGGTCAAGATGCCTACGCGACGTCCAAGCAGTGCAACGTGCTGACCGCGATGGCGCTCGCGCGCGAGATGCCGCGGCTGCGCTTCAACGCGTTCGATCCCGGGCTCATCCCCGGCACCGGCCTCGCGCGTGAGGGCAAAGGCGTCCTGCTCTTTCTCTGGAACCACGTGCTGCCTCTCCTCGCCCCCTTCAAGAAGGGCTGGAGCACGCCAGAGAGGGCAGGTCGCGTCGTGACCGCGATCCTGAATGATCCTTCAGGAGCTACGGGCGTCTATTACGACGATGGTGGCAAGCCCCAGCCTGGCTCGACGTTCGTGCGCGATGCGGCGCTCGCCGACCGCGTCGTGGCCGAGACCCGCGCCTTGCTCGCCTCGCTCCCGACCTGAGTCCTACATCAGGTCGATGACCTTGCCGAGCTGGCGGATGAAAAGCACGTGGCTGCGCTCCGCGAGGCTATGCGCCGACGACGGCGGTTCTCGACCGGGCCACGGTACGGAGATGGCCGGGCTGGCGTTGTACGGAGATCTCACGCCGCTGTTGGCCGGCTCCATGCCGGTCGTGCTTACTCATCGTCTCGAGACCGTTAAGATCCTGCCACCTCGCGGAAAGAAGCCGCATCCGCCCGACAACTGGGGCAGCGTCACTGCGCTCGGCGTAAGTTGCGACGCCTTCAGCGTCTGAGGGGACGATGCACTTGCCGTCGGTTCCGCAGGTCGGCTCGACGTTGCGCGTCGACGAGACACACTCCCTCGTTCACGGAACCGTGGACCGGTGGACTTCACGCACCCGGATAATCCTCCTCAGAGCTCGTCGCACGAAGCCGCGTCAGGGCGGGTCCTTCGGCCTGGTTGCCTCGAGAATCCGGACCGCATCGAACCCACGCGCACGGTCCCGCTCCGCACGCCACCGCGCGCGCGTCCCATCCGTCGCAGGATTTCATGAGAACGTCCGCATCTCTTCGAGCCAGCGAGGTGCTCGTGACCGCAACGCTCGCATCCGACCCGAATGCAGCCAAACTCCAACAGCCCGCATCGCAGGTACTCTTTAACTCACGCACCACGAATCGCGGTAGCCCGCTCGCTCCCTCCGCTCGCTCCCCCTCCGGTCCGAACTGCTCGAGCCTCGCCTCGTTCAGAGGATGGCGACGCGCGCCAACGCTTCTTCGCAAGCCTGCCGACGGGGCGACTTGGCGCTCCAAATACCACCAGCAATCGACCATGCGACGTCCCTTTTCGCCTTGGCGAGGCGCGCCAGCGCGACGAGTGAACCGAGCAGCATGGTTCCGCGTGCTTCGTACTTTGCGCTCTTTCCGGCGCCGTACCGCAACATGTAGCCCGGCGGCGAGAGCTCGCTGGTGACCGACTTTCGATCGTCGGGGTATGAAAAAGACACGTGAGCCCGACTCTCGACGGCATATTCGAGCCAAGCCTCTCGGTGCGCTTGGAAACGCGGAATCGAGAGCGAGCGCAGTTTTGGAAGCGGCGGTAACGCCTCGGGTCCAACTGGCTTGGAAGTGAAGAGATCGAGCACTTCAAGTCGGCTCGCATGCCGCTCGAGGAGCGACGATGTCCGTGGGTCGAGCTCCAACCGAGCAAGGACGAGCTTCTTCAGCTTGGGCCACTTGGCGTCAGCGGGAACGAGCACCAGCGGGCTCGAGACCGACAGGCTCTCGAGACGCGCGTCGTTCGCGAGCAGCGCCAAGTCGAAGGGCGCGGAATGGACGATCGCTACGTTGACCGGTGACGTGTTGGCAAAGACGCCCCAAACGCACCCGTCCGAACAGTCCGACATGACGAGCTCTTCGAGCCCCTTTCTTCGCCCGGAATGGGCCATCTTCGTCGGTCTTGCATCCGCCCAATTCGAGATAGAGCGTCTCGTGGTTGGCGAGCGACGACCAGCCCGTCACAGAGACTTTGATGCCCAACAGGCACGCGGGCCGCCTTCTTGCCAGGAGAAAGGTTCGAATCTTTCTTCGTCAGTCGACGTACGGAGTGCGATTCCTCGAGCTCGTCGAATCGGCCCAACATCGAATAGGGTGCATCGGGTGGAAAGTCAGCGGCGTGCTTGGCGAGGTCGCCACGATTGTTCGACGCCGCCAGCGATACCGCCCCCCAAGGCGAGATGGAAGGATACTTGAGCTGCATGAGCGCCACGTATTGCTCGAAGCTCACTCCGTGATAGCGAGCGAGCTCGCGGCCATCGAAGCAGGCCTCGTAGTAGGCGCGGAGCACGCTCTTCGACAGGGTCATTTCTTGGTTCGCCAACGTGCGTTCGTGGGGCGGGGATTGTTCGGATCGTGGGTAACGAGCGTCGGCAAGCCGAGGACCGTACCGTCGCCCGACTTTCGTTTGACGTGGGCCGCCCCATCCCTCCTTCGCTTTAGTGTCGCCTTGTTCCTATGCGCGGAAGGCCTCGATGGCTGCACCCTGTGGGCGGCGAAGGTCCAGCCGATGCTGCCGCCCGAGACGCGCGCCAAGACCGTCCCGCAGCACCTCGCCGCGGCCTGACGACTCGGGCGCGCAGTGTGGCGTGGTGTGGCGTCTTGCATTTCGTGCGAGCCCTCAGGTCCATTGTGCGACGTGGGTAAAGCGCAGGCAGTTCGGGCACACGAAATAGTAAAGTCCACCACTCCCTCCAGCAATGTCGGGGGAGTGTTTGAAGTCGTTGGGTGACGAAAGCCGCAGAACGAAGATGGATGGCGAGTCGCACTTGAGGCAGCGAATCTCCATCGGGCCCTGAATCCACGCCGGACTCCCGCCGATCTGGCAATGGCCGTCGAGGGGGCGCTCGTCGAGATCGCGCGGCGCTTTCGCGAGTTTGGCATTCTGTGGCGCAATGGTCGCTTTCGAGTAGTCTCATCCTCGGCGCAGCAACGGTTCAACGATTTGCGAGGGCAGCACTCCACCCCGGTATGCGTCGCGGGCTCCCTGCACTTCGACTTCGATCTCCTGCTCTGCCCCACGCGATCGCGCCGAGGTGCAGCGCTACCGAGAGGACGACCGCAGCGGAAGACTTCCGCATCGCGTTAGGACCCCGATCCACTGGAGATCGTTGCCATGAATGCGACTACAGGCGCTTCGCGACGCCAAGCGCGATCGCCTTGAGGAGCTTCGTGTCGCTGTTGCCGCTCATGCGGAACAGGTACCCGTTCTTGGTGATGTGCGGAATCCCTCCATCGCCGGGGCAAAGGAATGCCTCCGCACCACTGGCCTGGTAATCGTCGTTCTTGATCGGCGCGTTGCCCTGGATCTCGCGAAGGTTACTGTAGAGATCGAACGTGACGATCACGGGATCGCCTCCCTGATTCACCCGGCCTGCACTATCCGTCGTCTTGTAACTGAGCTTGCATGCCTTCGCTCCGGGTAGGCCCGTGGCCGCACCGTCGACCGGACCGTGCGTCGCGTTGATGGTGCCGATCGCGCTTGGATCGCCTGCCTCAGCCGTGATCGCCTGAACGTACTCCGTGTCGTCCACTACCGAGCATGGATCGAAGCTGTCGAGAGACTTTCCAGCCTCGGCGACAGGTTGGCTCGACGGAGGGCCGGCGACCGGCGCGGCGGACTTGGCATCGTCCGCCTTCTTGCAACCAGTGGCGAACAAGACAAGCGCGCACGCGGTGATCGGGACTCGGCTCATGGCAGCTCCTTGGACACGTTTCGAGCCCCCAGCGTACAGCACCGTCTCGACGAGAACCGATCGTGCGGCGCGTCTTGCGGAGCGGTGGTCGCGCGGTTACTCGGCGACGACGTCGTCGCCGGCCGAGTGGACCTGTTCGCCGCCATCGAGATCGTCGCGGTGGGACTTTATGCGCTAAGCGCGACGCGCTGATCCCGAGAACGGGGCAGGCCAATCGAGGGCCGCCGCAAGCAGCTGATACGGCTCGCAGCGTCCCTTGTACCGGGTGGACGCAGACCAACGCGCCGAACCGATCATCTCCGGCGCACGATCGCTCAAGCCCGATCGCGGCGACAGGATCGATCTCCGTACGGTTACGTTCGTGAGGCGGCTGTTGTCGGGGCTCGAGCACGGCGCGGTCGTGCGCATCCTCGGCCCGTACATCGTCTCCGGCGGCTGGTGAGCGCACGAGCTGCACCGCGAGTATCACTTCGCCGAGCTGCGCCGCGGAGATTGCCTGTGGGTCTGCTACGATCGCAATCGCCGGCGCTGGTTCTGTCAGGCGCGGTCGAGTGAGGTGTGCCGAAAAGCAACTGATCGCGAAGGGTCGTTAACAGTCGCTTGCGCGGTCTGACCGGAATTGCTCCTGAACCGCGCTGGCCTGTCCCTTGCTTGGGGCGAGGGCATGAAAGTCAGTCTTGCGATCTCGTATGCAGTGCTCGTCGTCGGTTGCGGTAGCCAGCGTCCAGAGTCGACGGTCGATGGCGCGCCCGGCGACGGATCGACCAGTGTCGTGGAGTCTTCCAGGATCGGGCAGCTCGCGGCCGATGATCACGACCTGTTCTATGTCGAGGACACGGCAGTCAAAGCCATCCCGCTCGCCGGGGGAACGCCGACCACGCTCTACACCGCCGTCGCACCCACGGGAGCACTGACGATGATCGATCGTTTCGTGGTGGGCTCGTCAGAGCTGCTGTTCGTGGTGAGTCACATCGATGATGTGACGCTCGCGACGGACGAGACGCTGTTCCTCGTCCCGAAGACCGGCGGCACCGCACTCGCGCTCGCGACCTCGAACGACAGTCGTGCTTTCTTGGGTGCAGCGTTCGACGGTAACGACGTCTACTTCTCGACGTTCGACTCAATGTTTCGGATCCCTCGCACGGGTGGGACGACCACGTTTGTGGGCCAGAGCAACGGCTCCACTCATTACTGGGTCTTCACGCCGGTCCTCACGGCGGATCAGGTGTACTGGGCAGAGGGCACAAACCTCTACCGGATGGCGCGCACGGACTCGAGCAAGCGGGGCGGACTGTTCGCGACGTTGCCCGCGTCCGAGTCTGGAAAGATCCTGGCGAAGGGAGCCAAGTTTGTGGTCGCCTTGTCACCCGACCTCGATTTCCTGGCATGGCCTGATGCCTTCGTCGAGATCGATTCGACGACCGGTGCCGTTGGTACGCGCGTGCCTCTCGCCGTGGCAAACATCCTCGAGGTCGCTGTGACCAACAGCTACGTGTGGACGGCCTCTCCCACCGGTCTCGTGCGTGTGCCGCGCGCCGGGGGAGAACCCGTGCAGGCGCTCGCGGCTGCATGCACGTCGGTCGTCGCAGCCGGGTCGTCGATGTACGCGGCGACGAACGCCGGGATCATGCGCATCCCGCAGCCGTAGACGACGGTTTAGCGCGCGCGGAACCGCACCGGCGCGCTCGGAGTTGGGGTGTCAAGCTTGGACGCTTCGTCGAACAGCCGACGCTGAGACATCCTGCCCCTCGTACACGATGTACTCGACGCCCCCGACCTGATGAGCGCGAACCGGCGCGCTGATCGAGGTGAGCGCGCTGTTATCGGTGATCGCAGCACCCTCGCCGCTGGTGAGCGTACTGGAGACCGAGGTCAGCGCCGGTAACGACAGCGACGTCATCGCGTTCTCGCTGAAGTACATCCAATCGCCGACGGCGACGAGCGAGGAAATGACAGCGAGAGGACGGCTGTCGCTTGAACGGTGAGGACGTGATTGACCGAGGTCAGCGACGACAGGTCGATCGAGGTCAGCGCCGGAAGCGAGCTGAGCGTGAGGCTGTCGAGGGTCGTGAGGTGCAGCGAGACCGACGCGAGCTGCGGATTGGTCTGAAGCGAGAGTCGCTCGCGGCCGTGACGTGAGGAAGCGCGAGCTCGGTGAGCGCCGTCGAATCGACGTAGATCGCGCTCACCGTGGCTAGCTCGGGCACCGCAAGCACCGTCAAGGCCGGAGCGGACACCGTGAGAACGGACGTGATCGTCGTGAGCGCAGGAAACGAGGCAGCGGTGAAGGAGGTCGCACCGATGCTCACGAACCCTAGCGGTCTCGAGTGCGGGAACATTAATCGAGTAGGCCGCGATGTTGTTGACCGCGAAGCCGTCAACCGAGGTCAGCGCCCGCGATCGCGGATCCGGAGAAGCCGTCGAATGATAGATCACCACCCACCGTCTGCAGCGCGGTCAGATCGATCGCGGTCATGCCCGCGGCGTCGATCGTCAGATTGCCGGTCACGCGCGTGACGCCGACGAGTGCGCGGCATCGACCGAGTTGTTGACGGTGAAGCGCCCATCGACCGTCGTCGGTCGCGCTGCACCACAGAGACAGGTGGTCGATTGAATCTCGGAATCCTCATGGATCGAATCGCCATTCGTATCGATGCCGGTGTGGATCGCGCTGCCGCCTCCAGTACAGTTCGCGCCCGCGGGCTCGGCGTCGATCCGGATGACCGGCTGCTGGCCGTCTGCACCGCCGCAGACGTACGAGGTATGAGTGACCTCGGTCGCGTCGAGTGCGCCGTTGCCGTTGATATCCGCGCCGGTCTCGATCGCTTGACCGCCCGTCGCGCAATGCGCGCCCGCCAGCTCGACCACGGTGGAGACCAGCTCGGGCTCGGTCTGCCCGTCGCCGCAACCCCACATCGAACAGAGGACGGCAAACATCGTGGTGCGCATCGCAATCGATATCGGCCGCCGCGGTCGGTCGTCGAAATTCCACCCCGCGAACACGCCGCTGTGGATCCACGGCGAATTCCTTCGCGGCAACGCCGGCGAATTATTCGTGGATGAGCACATCAAGCGCACTGAATTCAGGGCGGGCCTCGAGCTCCGCGAGTGCACGGGTGGCGGCCACGTCTGCGCGATCGCGGGCGTCGATGGCGCGCTCCAGCACACCCGCACCACCGGAAGCGGCGTGAACAGCTTCGAAGTGACGTCTGCGGATCCGGTGATGACGACGGAGGCGACGAACGGCCTCGCGATCGCGCGCGTCGGTCTCGATCTCGGCGGTCACCACCTGCGCTACGGTCCCGGTTTCGAGCTCGGTCTCGACAAGCGCGGCTATCAAAGCGCGGAGCTCGTCCAATCGATCGCGTGGACGTTCTGAGCCACGTCGACCCGTGCCCGTGCGTGCTTCACTATGCGCCTCGGCCGCGCGGTGAGGCGCCATCGACTCGCGCCTGTGGGCGGAGCAGCCAGCGCAGGATCGGTGCGGGTCCAAACCGGTGACCCAGCCGCCCGGAATGTTGCCGCGGGCTTGCGCCGGATCGTTGCCGTCGAAGGTGGTTGCAGCGGCTGGGTTCGTGGATCGGTGTCTCCGTTCTCGTTCCGCAGCGAGAGCGGCCGCAACTACGCCAAGGTGTTCCGCCAGCTCCTCGTCGAGACCACGCGGCTCAAGCGCGAACAGAAGCGCCGCGTCGTGATGTACATCATCACGCACGGCCAGTGTCACATCGAGCCCGAGCTGATCACCGCGATGAAGCAGCAGGCGTTCCTCTACGGCATCGTGTGCCTGCCGAGCTCCGACCAGCTCCCCGAGTTCGTGCCGCTGCTCGCTCGCTCGCAGATCGTCCATGCCGATGCGTTGACCTCACGCGCCGAGAGCCAGCGCCGTGCGCTCGATATCGTCGGCGATGCGACGCGCTCGCCAAGCGCGACAAGCCCGCGACCACCGCGACGCTGACCGTCCACAAGCCTGCGGCATCGCCTCGACCAGAAGTAGCGGCCCGTGCGAACCTTTCACATGGTGAGAGCCTGCTTGCTGGCGAGTGCGTGCGGGCTGTCGGCGTGCGGGCATGCGAGCCAGGCGCAGCCAGACCTCTTCGAGCTCGCGGTCGCGGGGAGTGGGGGCTCTCCCGCGTGGATGACGCTCGTGGCCGTCTCGCCCGACCATCGCGTGCACGTCCTGCCGGGCATGCAAGGTGCCGTTCGTGACTTCACGGCGGGGCACCCCGAGTACGAGTGGCGGCTGCTCGGCGGCCGGATCGTCGACGGCGCCGAGCGCGTGGTCTCGATGTGCCGTGGCGACGAGGTCGTCGTCGACGGCCTCGTGGTTGCCAAGCTGACCGCGGACGGCTTCGCGACCGCGGCGATGCGGGTCACGATCTCCGGCGATGGCTCCGGCGATGGCTCCGGCGATGGCTCCGGCGATGGCTCCGCGATGCTCGTGCGCGGCACCGAGCAGCAGCACCTGCGCTACACCCGCGACATCGACCCGTGTAGCGCCGCGCTCATGTTCTACATGATCCCCGCACCGCACGCCTGAGGCTGACGATTTCGTGCGACTGCCTCCGCCTCCAGCGCTCGCACCTGTGGGGAGCGACCTTGAACCTGGAGACAATCTCAGAATCCCGGCTCGATGCGGTGATGTTCCAGGCGCTGTATCCGTACACCGACGCGGACGACACGCAGGTCGAGATCGATGTCGCTGACCTCGCTGACCTCGCTGACCTCGCTGACCTCGCTGACCTCGCTGATCTCGCTGACCTCGACCTCGCTGACCTCGCTGACCTTGCGGCGGTGGAGCTCGTCACCGACGAGACCACCGGGACGTTCGAGCGGCTCCGCGACACGAGCCACGACCACATCCCGACCGTGAGGTTCCCGCTCGTCTTCGATGCGGAGACCAAGCCGGTGCCGTGGGTGCACCTCACCCGGCCTGGGCGGCGCGTGGCGATCGGCACGCCGGTCCCGCCCCTCCGCACCGTGGCCGAGCGCTTGCCGGTGTTCTCGGCACCGGATGCGCTGCCGTTCCCGGTCGAATCGTTACCGTTCGAGTTCGTCGAGATCGAGCTGTTCGATGTGCCCAAGCGGCCTCGGCACGAGACCGAGATCATCGATCGCGGACCATCGGTCGTGGTCGTGATCGCGGTGCTCGTGTGCGCGATGGCGCTCGGGATCAGTGCCGTGCTGTTGCTCGCCCGTTAATCATCCCGGGCCCAGAGCTCAGAACGCGGTGCCGTCGCTCTTCTTGCCGGGCGAGAAGTCGCCGACGTGGCCGGTCACCAGGTCGTGGGTGACGTACATGGTGCCGGTGATGTCCGGGTTGAGGTTGAACGACTTGTTCAGCGTCGAGGCCGTGAACACCTCGGTGACGACCGTGGCCGCGCCCGACGTGACCGTGATGGTGTCGCCCATGTCGTTGAGGCCGAGCTGACCGGTGGACGCCTTGAACCAGTTCGTGACGCCCGCACAGTTCGGCGCCCCGCCACCCCACACCGTGATCGCCTTGCCGGCGGCGAGCGTCATGCTCCCCGTGCCGGTGTTGGCGGTCGAGAACGTGTGGCGCACCACGACCGCATCCGCGATCGTGACATCGGTGAGATCGAGCGCGTGACCCGAGACGTTCACGAGCTCGACGAACTCGTCGTTCGTGCCCGTGGTGACACCATCGCAGTTCGTATCCGACACGTTGTCGGCGAGCATCGCCTCGTTGATCACGAGGTCCCCAGCCACCGGCGCGACCGCGCCCGCGTTGTCGGTCGAGAACTTGATGTCGAGCATGTACGCCTTCTGGGCCAGGCCGAGGTAGCTCTCGACCTTGATGACGTACGTCCCGGGGGCCAGCACGCCCTGGGTTGCATCTCCCGAGTTCGGGCCGAGATAGGCACAGCTGCCGATGTAGTTGACGTCGTCGTAGTCACCGCTGAGGCTATCGTAGTAGAGCGCGGTCGTGTTGTCGGCGTAATCGACGCCGGCGGTCGTGGTGTCGAACAGCGCGACCGTGTGCTCGTCGAAGATGCAGTCAGCGGGTGTCACCGAACCGACGCCCACGTTATTGCTCATCGGATCCATCGCGTCGTAGGTCTCGAGCTGGACGGTCGCGGCCTGCGTCAGCGTGAACTTGTAGAGGTCGTAGTCAGCCGCGGTGAGCGAACCACGGATGACGTGGTGGGTCGGCGTGATCACCTGCGCGTGCGCCAGGTCGTTGTTGGGCTCGACCTCCGCGACGTCCGACTCGAGCGTGCACGTGGCCGAGCAGCGGTCGCCCGCCGTGAGGTTGCCATCATCGCACTCTTCGTACGAATCGAGCGTGCCATCGCCGCACATGCCGGTCGGTGCCGTCGCCGTGATCGCGAGGCTGAACGTGCCGGAGTCGGCGCTGCTGTAGCCGTCGACGCTGACGTAGTACGTGCCAGCGGCGAGCCGCTGCGAGATCAGCGTCTCGCCATCAGCCGCAGCGCCAAGATCCGCGCAACCGTCGTGACCCACGGTATCCGCAACCTGGGTCGCGACGTCGCATGCGGCGGTCGTCAGGCGAAGCTGCGCATCGAAGTCCGTCGTCACGACAATGCGGACGTCCGCGACCGCGGTGAGCGTGAACGTGAAGATCTGGTCGTTACCACCACCCGAGGTATGAAGTCCGTCACAACGGCCTCCGGGAACCTGATCGGTCGTGGAGGTCGTATCGCCCGTGCCAGTGCCTGTGAGGGTGCCGGTGCCAGCGAGGGCCACGAAGAACGGTGCCGCGCAGGTGCCGGTGCCGGCCGCGACCATCGTGCAGACCGATGGGGTGCCCGTGCAGGTGTAGCCGGTCTCGGGCGCGCAGGCCGCACTGCATCCGTCGTTCGCGGCCGCGTTGCCGTCGTCGCAGGTCTCGCCCGGGTCGAGCATCCCGTTGCCGCACTTGGCGGACGTCTCGGTCTGACACGTCGCCGAGCAGCCATCGCCGCTCACGGTGTTGCCGTCGTCGCACTGCTCGGTCGCGACCTCGACCGAGCCGTTGCCACAGGTGTTCGCCGTCTCGGTCTTGCAGACCGACGAGCAGCCATCGCCACTGGTGGTGTTGCCGTCGTCGCACTGCTCGCCGGTGTCGAGGGCACCGTCGCCACACTGGTGGGTCCCGCCGTTGTCGCTGCTTCCGCAGGCCACCATGAGCGAGCTCAAGATCATCGCGACGAATAACGAACGAAGCATATTGCGCGGACTCGTATCACGTCCGTGCTCGACGGAGATGACAAATTTCAGGGGCGTAAAATGCTACCCAGCCTGAGCTGTCAGAACCGCAAGCCGGCACACAGATCGCGGGGTCCATCCTGCTGGGCGTGTAAGGGCAGCTAGGCTAGGCCACGAGTGGCGCGGACGACGTGCAATGCGATCGAGAGCACCTCGGATCAGGCGAAGGCCTTCCAGGAGCAGGGTCGGTGGCCGAAGGCCGAACGGCAATACCGTGACCTGATCGGCCACCCACGTCATCAACTACGAGTACGACGACTGCTTGCGCGAGCTCGCCAAGATCTACGACCACATGCACCGTC